>Ga0307379_10005412_pt1 | contig 17791 bp, 16 predicted proteins | sample UN2MG_FD_202237 | JGI IMG/M metagenome (GOLD analysis project Ga0307379, IMG submission 202237) | Soil microbial communities from Risofladan, Vaasa, Finland - UN-2 | ecosystem: Environmental > Terrestrial > Soil > Coastal area > Acid sulfate soil | place: Finland: Risofladan, Vaasa | collected... | reverse complement strand
CCGCCGAGATGTCTTGCCTAAAGTGCAAAATGGTATGTACCGTTTTGCGCCCTCGGTTTTCAGGCCACACTGCCGACCGTCGGCAGGTATCTAACTCCAAGATTCGGCGGGGGTTAAGTCAAGTGGGCGCACGAGGATTCGAACCTCGGACCTCGTCCTTATCAGGGACGCGCTCTAAACCAACTGAGCTATGCGCCCGGCGGTGAAACGTGTGGTCTCGACGCCGATATAAGCTTAGCCTGAATTTGCGCATCGTTCATCGGACCACGCAGATGACGTATTTTACAGGCCTGGTCCGGTCTGTCAAACCCCGCCCGGCAGACTCTTGCGATCGGCCCATGGGCGCGGTGAAGAATCGATCAGTCGCCGCGCAAACGGCCGGCGATCAGCGATCCGTTGTGGCCTCCGAAGCCGAAGCTGTTGGACATGGCCGTCGAGATGTCGCGTCGCCGGGCTTCGTTGGGCGTGTAGTCCAGGTCGCAGTGCGGGTCGGGCGTTTGGTAGTTGATCGTCGGGGGAATCACGCCGTCTTCCAGGGCCTTCACGCAGAAGACCAGCTCCACGCCGCCGCTGGCACCCAACAGATGGCCCAACTGGCTCTTGGTGCTCGAGATGCTCAAGACGCGGGCGTGTTCCTTGAAGACCGTCTTGACGGCCAACGTTTCCGCCTGATCGCCCAGTAGGGTGCTGGTGCCGTGGGCATTGATGTAGTCGATTTCCGTCGGATTCAGACGCGCGTCTTTCAGCGCCAGCGCCATGGCCCGGGCAGCTCCCGCACCGTTCTCATCGGGATGGGTAATATGATTGCCGTCGGCCGTGGCGCCGTAGCCGAGCAACTCGGCGTAGATCCGGGCGCCGCGGGCTTTGGCGTGTTCGAGTTCTTCGATCACCAGCAGTCCGGCCCCTTCTCCCAGTACGAAGCCGTCACGATCGGCGTCGAAGGGCCGGCTGGCCGCGGCTGGGTCGTCGTTGCGCTGCGACAGCGCGCGCAACGCCGCAAACGCACTTAGGCCCAAGGGGGTCATGACGGCCTCGGTGCCGCCGGTGACGATCACGTCGGCCTCATCGTACTGAATGGCTCGCAGCGCCTCGCCGATCGCGTTGGTCGCACTGGCACACGCGGTGGAAACCGCCATGTTCTTCCCTTGCAGGCCGTACCGTATGGAGATTTGGGCACTGGCCGCGTTGGTCATCAACTTGGGAATCGTGAAGGGGGAGATCTTCTCGGGTCCCTTGTCGAGCAAGCGGGAGTGTTGGGCTTCGATTTCCAGCAGCCCTCCGATTCCCGAACCGAGAATCGCCCCGCAACGGAACGGATCTTCCTTGGAGAAATCGATGCCCGAGTCCGCGACGGCGTCAATTCCGCCGACCAGGCCCAACTGCGCAAAGCGGTCCATCCGCTTGGCGTCCTTGGACGTGAAGTAGCCGTCGGGCGGCCAGTCGAGAATCTCCCCGCCGATTCGCACGCGATGGCCCGAGGTATCGAAGCTTTTCAGGGCAGCGATACCGCTTTGGCCGTTGCAGACGCGGGTCCACACCTCATCCAGCCGGCATCCCAGCGAGGTGATCGCGCTGATTCCCGTTACGACGACGCGCCGTTTCATGGAAGCTGGTCAGGGAGATTAGTTTTCGCTGTCTTGGACGGTCTTTTCGATATGTTCAATGGCCTGTCCGACCGTCTGGATCTTCTCGGCGGCATCATCCGGGATATTGATATCGAATTCTTCTTCCAGTTCCATCACCAACTCGACGGTGTCCAAGGAATCGGCACCCAGATCGTTGATAAACGAGGTTTCTCGCGTGATCTGGTCTTTGTTCACACTCAACTGGTCGGCGACGATATTGATCACTCGTTCTTCGACTGAGGCCACCTTAACGGTCCTCCTGATAACCATGTCTGTTGGGGGTATGCTTCGTGGCCCCCCCGTCTGCCACATCAACGAAAGTCCACTCAGGGAGGCAGCCGGAACTGCGGTACGCTCCGCTTCTCGGACGACCGAGCAATGTATAGCGATTTTTGCTCGCCGTGTCTATATCTCCCCGCCACATTTCTTGTCCCTATTTCAAAACTCCTGTGCATTCTGCCCACAACTCTCGCCCTGTGATGGTCCGCGGCGAGAAGGTCGGCGGGCAAAACGCCCAACTCACACGGTCAAACCCCCATCTACGGTGAGAATCTGCCCCGTCATGAAGCTGGCTGACGCGCTGGCCAAAAACAGCACGGCGTCGGCGACATCCTGCGGCTGGCCCAGTCGGCCCAGCGGGATCTGCTTGCGGACCTCCGCCAAAATCTCCTCCCCCAACGCGGCCGTCATGTCGGTGGCGATGAACCCGGGGGCGATGGCGTTGACCGTAATACTCCTTCCGGCCAGTTCTCGGGCCACGGTTCGGGTCAAGCCGATCACGCCGGCCTTGGAGGCCGAATAGTTGGCCTGTCCCGGGTTGCCCATCAGGCCGGAAACGCTGGCGATATTGATGATCCTGCCGCGGCGGGCCTTCATCATCGGCCGGGCGGCCGCCCGGGTGAACAGGAACGTACCGCGCAGGTTGATGCCGATGACGCTGTCCCATTGGTCGTCTTTCATCCGCACGATCAGGGAGTCGCGGGTGATGCCGGCGTTGTTGACCAGAACGTGCAGCCCGCCCCATTTCTTGACCACCTCGCTGACAATCTCGTCCACGCGGCCGCTGTCGGTCACATCGCCGGGCAAGGCTTCGGCCGTTCCGCCGGCGGCGTTGATGGCGGAAACCGTATCGCCGAGCGCTTCCGCATCCACGTCGACGCACGCCACTTTGGCGCCCGCAGCGGCCAACGTGGTGGCGATCGCCTGGCCGAGTCCTCGGGCTGCGCCGGTCACAATGGCGACCTGTCCAGTCAGGTCGGTCGCGATGCGGCTCCCATTTTCTTCCGTCATGACAGACTCCCGAATGGTGAACACAGTTCCCACATCGCCGAGCTACACGTCAACACTTTGACAGGCGATTTTCCGGTCGATGCGCCGCAGCAGCCCGCGAAGCACGCGCCCGGGTCCCACTTCGTAGAATTGCGAGAATCCCTGCTGCAGAAGATACCGCATGGAGTCTTCCCATCGGACCGGCTGGAGGATTTGCCGGATCAGCAACTGGCGGATTTCTTCCGGGTCGTCGTGCACTCGGGCGTCGACGTTGGAGACGACCGGAATCTTCGGTGGCTGCATGGGCACGTCGGCCAGGGCATCGGCGAGCCGTTGGTCGGCCGGCCGCATGATCTGGGTGTGGAACGCCCCGGCCACGGCCAAGGGGACCGCCTTGATCGCGCCGAACGATCGAGCCAGCTCGGCCGCCCGCTCGCACGCGGCGATTGTCCCGGAGACGACGATGTTGCCCGGGCAGAGCAGGTTGGCGACCTGGAGGATTTCGTCCTCTCGGGCCTTTTCACACAGCGCCTCGACTTCGACGCGTTCGAGGCCCAGAATACTGACCATTCCACTGGGGGTGGCATCGGCCGCCTCTTGCATGGCCGCTCCACGCTTCTGGACGAGCGTCAGTCCGTCCTCGAACTCGATGACTCCGGCGAAGACCATGGCCGTGTACTCGCCAAGGCTCAATCCGGCCGCCGCTTCGCAGGAAAGCACCACGTCGGGTGATTCTTCGCGCAAGGCTTCCAGGGCCGCCAAACTGGTGACGAACAGCGCCGGTTGGCTACAAACGGTCGAATCGAGTCCTTCGGGCGGGCCCTCGAAACAGAGTTTCGCCAGATCGTAGCCGAGAATCTCCCCGGCGCGGTCGTAGAGTTGGCGAGCGGCGGGCAGCGATCCCGCCAACCGCCGGCCCATCCCCACCATTTGGGCTCCCTGCCCTGGAAAAAGAAAGGCAATCCTGCTCAAGATTCGACGTCCATTACCTTACGGCCCATGTAGTGGCCGCATTTTGGGCAGACCGCATGCGAGGGCACCGCCGTACTGCACTTCTCGCAATACGACAGTTGCTTGGGCTTCTTGGCATCTTGCGACCGGCGGGTACCGGTGCGCGCGTTGGAATGTCTGCGTTTCGGAACGGCCATGGGATAACTTCCACTGACACGGTCGAGCCCGACGAGGCCCCACCAAAGACCATATTGCAAAGCTGGACGAAACTATACATGGTAGACACGTTGGGCGAACGTGTCAACGGGGTACTGCTACGCGAGTTTCTGGACGCGTTGAAGAATCTCCGAATGTGTTAGATCCTGATCGGTCGGTAGTATCACATAGGCCGCCTGATCGGCACAGCAGTCGATGATGATTTGCGTGTCGTTGGGGGCGGCAAAGCCGGCCGGACACGGCTCGTGCCCGTTGATCAGCACTTTCGCGCCGACCAGCTCGGCGAAAGCCTTTGCGTTTTCCGGGCGGTAGTCTCTCCCCCACACGAGCCGGAACAGGCTGCCTCGTTGCAGGAAATCGTCGTCATCGAGCTGACGGTGGAAGATATCTTTGTCGAATTCCTGATCGGCGACCTGATCCGGCATGCTGTGGGTGGCCATTATCCCCCCTGGCAATCGCACGGCCAAGGGGCAACTGTGGAGAAACAGGAACATTGCCGCGCGAACCTCCTCGGTGGCCGCGCCGTACATGTGTTGCATGCCGAGCCGGAACAACAGATTGAGCATCTGCCGGTTCTTCTGGATGGGAAAATCCGCCAGTTCCGCCAGTTCGTGGTTTCCGAGAATAAAGTGGACTCGTTCGGGAAACTCGACCTTCAGCCGCGCCACGTCCTCCAGCATGATGTGCGACATGCACCCTCCGTTCTCAGGGTACGTTGGCCCACCGTGGCATACTTCCTGGAGCACCAAGTGGCGGCGGAGATTCGCCTCCAGATCGGCTATCTTCTTGATTAGGTTGAAGTTGCGCCGATGTCCGTGCAGATCGCCGGTAATCATCACCTCGTCGGCCAGCGCGGGCGTGACGACGATGACGTTACCTTCTCGGCCGGGCATGTTCCGATTCGCTTCGGTAGCTTTGGCGAAGATGGCGAGGATATTGGCAACATATTCCCGAGAAGCGACCATGGATCAACCCTACCAACTTCCGGGTTTTGCGTCCAGTGCGCAATGTGGGGGGAACTGGTTGATCTTGCGACTGACCCAGCGCACGTGCCTTCCAGTGCTTCCCCATATTATCGGATACGGACGCAACGATGGGCCGGATTGCCTGTCTTAACGCAGGTCGGGGCCTGCCGATCATGTTGGCCGGTCATACCGCCCGTGCGAAATGCAGGGGTTCTAACGTTTTTCTGGACTCTAGTGGTTATCGGGTCGATTCTATTCCAGGGGAGGGATGATAACTGTCTGTAGAAAGGACTCGTCGGATATGAAACGCGCATTGTCGATGCTCTCGCTGGTTGCTCTTTTGAGCAGCCTGATAGGTTGTTGCGGCGCTGGGGGCCCGTGCCTTGGCGGGTGGTTGTGCGGAACCAGCAAGGACATGCCGGCATCCTGCAGTAGCTGCAGCACGGACTCGGATACATGCGGGAAGGTCTATGGGGAGGCCTGTGACGCGGGCTGTAAGGGTTGCGGCGGCTTTGGATGCGGGCTGTGTCGCGGCCGGGAAATGATCACGCCCGGACCTCCGACCGGCGCGATCACGTATCCCTACTACACCAACCGCGCACCACGCGACTTCCTGATTCAGAATCCCGGACCGCTGGGTCCGTAAGCCGCCGTCCATTACCGCTTAAGTACGACGTTACCGGCCGGAACCGCCTCGGAAGCGATTCCGGCCGGTTTTCTGCGCGGTGTGGTCGACGCGATTTGCAGCCAATCGGCACACCATGAGAGTCCGAGATGGGACCAGTTCGGCCACAGCTAGGCCTGCCTGGTTTTCTCGATCCAATCGAGCATCGCTTCAAGATCATGCGCCCAGAAGAGCACGAGGCCCCGCCGCTGGGCATCTTCCAGATTGTGGAGCTTGTACACGCCACCGAGAACGGCGCAAGGAACGACTTGGGTTTTCCCGAAGTCGCTTTTCCAGGTTTCTGCCTTGACCGCAGCGTCGTTATTCAGTCGCTTCACCGAATTCGTCGCGGAATTGGAGACCTTGCACTCGACGGGCATGATTCGCTGGTCCCAAAGCCGCAGAATGAAATCGGCCTTTCTGGTTCCGAGCAGACTTTCTGCACAAAACTGTCCCGATTCGGGAGCTTGAGCCACCGTTTCCACCCTTCTGGTTGGGACTTTCACCAGTCCCGCTCCGAGGAAAGCCGCCTCCACGCACGCTTCCTGCTCCTTCTTGCTCTCGCTCCTTCGCTTCGTGCTCGCTCGCTGGGCAGCCATCAACGCCGCGGAAGCGAGAACCGCCGCATTGCGTTCGTTTTCATTGGGTTCTCGCCTTTCGCGCACCCAAGGGAATCGGCGCCGATCGAGCCCCATAAGGACCACGCGAACGATGCGGCTGACCGCGTCGGGGTCTTCCCGAAGTTTCTTGGGATTCAACGACGCGGCTTCTGCGATGGTCTTGAGGTCGTCGTCTGAAATCGGTGGCCCCCCCAGGTAGCGGAATGCGTCGAGCAACTTCGGGTCCGTCAGCACGTCGAGTGCCGCTTGGTCGAGGCGCGTGAGATCCACAGTGGCCTTGAACAGACCTTCGACATTTGCGTGATAGTGATCAAAAGCTTCCACGTAGTCTTTGAGCGGTTCTTCCATCCGCTTCCGACGAAAGATTTCCGTGGCTTGGCAGCAATCGCTTGCCAACTGCTTCGATGTCCAGTCCGGCGGTCGAATCATGCCGGCCCCTGCTCGAGGATTTCCACACTCGGTACCATAAGTCGCTCCATTTCCCGGGGTTCGAACTTGGTGAGACCGCCAGCGTACGTGCGACCGTCGGTGGTCCTCGTTGTCTTGGACAGATACTCCACCAAACATCCAAGCACGCGTTGGGAGAGTTTCTCTCGGGGATAGATCCCATGCGCAATATTGAGATGGCGCGCAGATGCGCGGTTGTGAACGAACGCGGGCGGACGTCGTGCCATGTAAGTCGCGAGGATGGGCGCAGGGTCGCGCAGAACAACGGACCACCACGTTTTCCGATTCGCGGCCACATAACCCAAGTGCACGTCCATCTCGCGCGCCAAGCGAAGGAAGCGATCTATTGCTCGGCGGTCGGATTCTCCGTAGACACTCAAGTCGGTCGGCAGGTCGATGACCCGCCGCAGAGTCGACGCGTCTCTGAGGACTCTACCGGCACGAAAGAGTTCCCGTGCCTTGGTCACGGTACGATAGAAGACGGACGCAGGCAAGTCCGCCGCATGGGGCCCCTCGATCCAGAACCGGTTCGCTCCGGTTACCTGTCCGCGGTGCACGCGGCAGAGTTCCCCGAGTTCCACATAGCCCGACGGCGCCTTTTTTGCCGAACGGGTAAGACAAGACCAGCGTTTCTTCGCCTCGAGTCTCTCACGACGGATCGCTCGACTGCCGTTGGGGTTCGCCAGGTCGTCGAGAGTGCGAACTCGTTTGACTTGAACCGACGCGGAGCGGGCACCGATCTCGAAATGGGTAATCGCAGCCGTCGTCGCGGCATCGGGAAAAGGCATGGCCTCGGGCTCGATGAAAATGATCTCGCGTCCCCCCAACTCGCCGACGAAAAGATCCCGGACGAGCTTGCCGTAGTTCACATCCAACCATTCGGCCGCTGCGATGAAGGTCCCGAAGTCGCCGGGAGCCGCCTTCGCCACGGTCGCCAGGTAAAAGTGGACGTGCAGCCCGGCCAACTGGCTTGCCTTCAGGTCCTTCTTTCGGGCTTCTTCGACGAGCCACTTCTTCCATCGTGGCTCCAGAAGATGGTGGCGGACGTACGGTGGATTCCCGATATAGAGCGTGCGTCCTCGACGGACGGGAAAGATCGTACTTCGGTAGTCCTCTAGAATGACCTCCGCTCGATCCGACAAACCGGCGACCGCCAGATTTGCGCGGGCCAACACGGCACATAAGGGGTCCACCTCGACACCAACCAGGGACGCGTCCGGAAAAGTTCTCCCCGCTTTCAGGATGAAACGTCCCGAACCGACGCCCGGATCGACGACCCGTTCGGGCAATGCGTAGCCGGCCGCCCACTCCACCATGGTGCGAACGATCGCGGCTGGTGTGAACGTCGCCCCACTCTTCCTCCGTTCGGCAGGCAAGCGGATCTTGCAGAAGAGATCTCCAAGTGGATCATTCCCGGCAAGAATACTCTCACCGAATTCCACGACCAAACCTCGAGGAGGTCGCGGGAGGTCGCGAGTCAGGCGTTCTTCCTCGGCAGACCACCCTCGCACCTTCCGGGCCCCCAGTTCCACGGCAATGGCAGCAAGAGTTCGCTGTGCCGAAGTGTCGCGGAAATCGATATTGTCGAAAAGGCCCAGTTGTGAAAGTGTCTCCGTTTTCAATTTCAGTTCCCTCTGGAAAAGGGGACCTGCAGTTTGAGTCATTCAGTTTACAGGTCTCGGGACGGACCGCAAGACGGGCACTTATTTATATACACGCATACACTATTGTGAAAGGCAATGGCAAGCCGTTTTCTTCGATGCCAGCCAATCCAGGCTGCACTACCCCACTTGTTGGCACTTACGTTCCCCCAAACGGACCGTCGGGCCGGGTCACGTGGGGAAGTCGGCCGGGGTGGGCTTGTTCGAAGCGGCGGAAGCGGGTGTGCCAGTTGGCCGGAGACAGTCTCGCGGCCAGTTGACCCCGTCCGGTCAATTCGAACACCGCCTGGAGGTCGAGGACCTCGCGCCATGTGATGGTTCGGGACGAGTCCAGGCCGTCGAGGTAGGCGACGATCGAGGCGATCTGTTCGTCCGGTTCCAGCGACGCTTGCCAACTCCAGTAGTGCGCCCAACGTGACAAGAGACCTTCGCGGCGGCCGAGTTCTCTGGAGAAAGCCGCCCGCAACGCGCTGCTGCACTGGGGTTGATGGACGTATCGGGCCAGATAGAGGTCGAACCGTCGGTTTCCGGTTGCCCACTTGTGGACCAGCTCGGCGATGCGTGCTTGGCCGTCCGGGGCGGTTTCACAGCGGGTGATTTCGCCTTGGGCCTGGTCGAACGACTCGGCGGCCCCCACGCGATAGCAGTCCCATTGCCGTGTGAGCCGCTGGCGGTTGGCGTACCACCACGCGCCGACGAGAATACCGGCCGAGATCACCGGGACGATCAAGAACCGCAGCCAGCAACGCATGGATCCGACGGGCCGTCGAACGGTAGAACCTGCCTTGAGACAGCCCCTGAGAATAGCGAAATGCCGCTGCCGAGTAAACACGAACGCGTCTGCCGCTCGGGACGGGCGACGTGCGACAGCACGGTGTCAGGGTCGCCCGAGCATCGCTGACGGGGCCCTCAGTACGGCTATCCGCCCCGAAGCGGCAAACGCGTAATGGGTAACTCGCTGAAGTATCGAACTCGAAAGAACTCCGTTCTACGCATCACTTGAAAAAAGGGCCATACGACGTTGACGTCGTCCGATTACCATAAGTGCGGTTGGTTGGATCCTCCGGGGGTTTGTTGGCCTGAAGAATACTCGCCCGAACTATGATGGCGGCCGGGGTCGAGCCGGAAAGGGACGCAACGTCCGGTAATCGGCCCTGCCGGCCTGGAGTGCTTGCTGTTGCATCTGCAACCGCCGGCGTCGCATAAGGGCACTCAGTTGCGGACCGAGTGCCCCGGCCTCAGGCCCGGAACGAGGCAGCCTCACGTTGCGCAGATACACCCAACTGCGTAGCGATGAACCGAGGGGGTAGATCATCGAGCGTGTTTCGTTAGGGGCTTTTCGGGAAAGACTTCGCTTTGTCGATATCCCCAAGCAACGGTGATCGGTTCGGCGTGGTCCCGCTGGTTTCTCACCCACGCTACCGAAGGACTTCCACGGCCGAGGGCTTCCCGAATCCGCGCTGCGCCGCACAACGTGAACCGATCGGCTACTCGACGACTTGGATCACCGTGCTCAGGGTATTGAGGCCTTGCAGGAAACAACGGGGCGTCACACGAACGCGACGCCGTCGTAAGTTGCGTTGTCGTCCTTCGGTACTGAGCATATACCCGATCCCTTTGCGAAGTCAAAGAATATTTTCGGCAAATCGCGCCCTGCGCCGTCGAACATCGAGCTAAGTCGAACGGCGGTAAGCGATTTCGACTTGAGAAAGAATTTTAAGCCACGGTGAAGCGCGCGCAGGCAAGGTTTAGGCAACGCAGATGACCGATATGCGTGGGTGAATTTACCCCCGTCGCCCTCGGCTCGCCGCTTGCGGCTTAGCCCGAAATCGGCAAAGATTGCCCGACCGAAAACCTGCGTGAAGAAGAGCAAAGAACCCGCAACCCACCTGATCGCGCTAAGCGCGGCTGGGGATTGATTGCACAGTAGCCGTCTCGCTCCGCGAGATGCAGCCTCGTCACGCGGCGAACCGCTTCACCAACAGCGCGATGTTCTGGCCGCCGAAGCCGAAACTGTTGGTCAACGTCGTGCTGCACTCGACTTCACGAGCGGCGTTGGGCACGTAGTCGAGATCGCAGTCGGGGTCGACGTTCTCGTAGTTGGTGGTCGGCGGCACGACGCCGTCGCGGATGGCCAGCAGGCAGAAGATCACTTCGGTGGCTCCGGCGGCGGCGATCAAATGTCCCATCATGCTCTTGGTGCTGGAGACGGGAATCTTGTACGCCCGCGGACCGAACACCCGCTTGATCGCCAGCGTTTCTACCCGATCGTTGACGGCCGTGCTGGTCCCGTGCGCGTTGATGTAGTCGACCTGGTCCGCATGGACGCCGGCGTCCTCCAGCGCCATCTTGATGCAACTGATCGCGCCGCGTCCTTCGGGATGCGTGTCGGTAATGCGGAAGGCGTCGGCCGTGGAGCCGTATCCGGAGATTTCGCCGTAGATCTTGGCGCCGCGGGCGGCGGCGTGCTCCAACGATTCGAGCACCACCATGCCGGATCCTTCCCCGAGCACGAAACCGTCGCGGTCGCGGTCGAAGGGGCGCGACGCCTTGGTCGGCTCGTCGTTGCTGGTGCTCAGGGCCGTGAGCAGATTGAAGCCGGTGACGCCGAAGGGGTGAATCATGGTGTGGGTGCCGCCGGAGAGCATCACGTCGGCCTCGCCCCGGCGGATGATCTCGACGGCCTCGCCGATGGCCTGGCTGCTGGCGGCACAGGCGGTGAGGCAGTTGACGTTGGGGCCCTCGGCGCCGAAGAGGCTGGCCAGGTGTCCGGCCGGCATGTTCGGTTCCTGCTCCAACTCGGCGATCGGGTCGAGCGTTTCCAAACCGACGCGGGTGAAGCGGCCGAGATCCAGCGTGTCGCCGCCGGCCAGGGCGGCCGTCATCATTCGCGTGAAGCGGGGAAAATCCTGCTGGCCTTCGCCGGCCCCCAAGTAGACCCCGAACCGCGTGGGGTCGATCCGGGCGTCGGCGATCCCGGAGTCGGCCACGGCCTTGTGGGCGGCCCCCACGGCGAAGTGCGTATGGCGGCCCTGGTGTTTCCAGTCGTCGGGATTCTCGCCGACGTCGGAGAGGTCCCAGTCGCGGACCTCGGCGGAAATCTGCGTGGGGAAATTGCTGGCGTCGAAGAGCGTGATGTAGCCGATGCCCGATTCCCCAGCCAACAGCCGGCTCCAGACCGTGTCCACGTCCGCTCCCAGCGGCGTGACGCAGCCGATTCCGGTGACCACCACGCGTCGTCTCATAGTCGGGTTCCTCGAGAAACACTTTCCGGTACGTTCCTGTCCTTGGCGTCGATCGCTTCGAGAAGCCGCTTCGGCGGGACCAGCGGGCCGCCGTCGGCGGCGCGACCCACGTCGAACGCGCCCAGCAGTCGCATCATGCGGAGAAAAGTTTCCGGCTCGAACAAGGAATCGTGGCGGGAATCGTCCAGGTGCGCGAAGACGATTTCCGCTTCCGCGTGCAACTCGTTTTCCTTGTAACTGGTTGCCGTAACCATCGCCCCCTCCCTCTTGATGTACTCGATGGTCGTGCTGTAGATCAGCCTGTCGCCCGGTATCGCCTCGCAATAGAACCGGGCCTTGGGGATCTTGGCCAGAACCACCCGCTCGGCGAACTGCTTGTACTCGCAGATCAGCAGTCCGCCCGTCTGGGCCAGGCCCTCGATCACGAGCGAGTTGGGGATCATCGGGTGATTGCTGTAGTGATCGTGCAGGTGGTCCTCGGCCAGGGAGATCGTCTTCACGGCCTTGGCGGACCGTCCGCTCTCGAATTCGATGAATCGATCAATCCAGTACCAGCGCATTGCACGAACCTTCGCGACCCGAACGACGACTCCGCCGCGCGACGCGGCTCAGTCGCTGACTTCCATCTTGGTTTCCACGAAGCGGCACATGTCGGCCACGGTCAATAGACTGCCGAAGTCCTGCACGACCGGATTCTTCGCGAACTCGTCCAAGTTGGCAAAGGGCATCCGCTGCCGCAGTTCCTTCACGCCGGGCTCGGTCACGCGGCCCTCTTGGACGTATTGGGAATCGGTAAGGATATCTTCGGGAAACAGCTCGCCGCGCGGAATCTTGATGTCGAACGTCTTCTCCAGTCGGAAGACGATGTCGAGGAAGTCGATCGATTCGGCTCCCAAATCTCCCACCAGCGTGGCCTCCGGAGTAACTTCGTCGTCGTCGACCCCCAACGCGTCGACCAGCGCTACCCGGATTTTCTCGAAGACTTCGTCCTTTGTCGGCATGTCGTTCAACCTCCAAACTCGGTTTGCATCATCAATACGCTACGGCTATCCCGGCGCCGAAAGGAAAGACCACGTCCGGTTCTCATCCGCGCGCAACTCAGTATCCGCCCAAACTCAATCCCCCATCGACGCGTACCACCTGGCCGGTCACGTAGCTGGCGTCGTCGCTGGCGAGAAATGCCACGACCCGCGCCACCTCCTCCGGCTGTCCTATGCGCCTCAGCGGGATGATCTCTTTCAATCGGGGGCCCGCCATGCTGCGGGCCGCCGCGCTCATGCTCGTCTCGATCATTCCCGGCGCCACCGCGTTGACGCGGACCTTCCTGGACGCCATCTCCTTGGCCAGACAGCGCGTCAACCCGTTGACGCCTCCCTTGCTGGCGGCGTAGTTGGCCTGTCCGCGGGCGGCGAACTCGGCCGCCGTGCTCGACAGATTCACGATGCTCCCGCTGCGTTGCATCATCATCGGCTGGAGCACCGCGTGACAGTAGTTGTAGGTCCCGCCCAGGTTGACCTCGATCACGTCCTGCCACTGCTGTGAGGTCATGGCCGCCATCAGGCCGTCCCGCACGATGCCCGCCGAGTTGACCAGCACGTCCAGCCGCTCCCACTCGTCGAACAGTTGGTTGACCAGATCGCGGGCTCGCTCGGCGTCGCGGACGTCGGCCTGAAACGCGCGGACCTCGCCGGGGGCGTCCTTCAACTCGTCCAACAGGGTTTGGGTCGCTTCCGGCTCGCACATGTCCACCAACGCAACCCGGGCCCCCTCGGACGCCAACTGGATAACGCACGCCCGACCGATCCCGTTGCTCCCGCCGGTGATGACCGCCGTCTTGCCTTCGAATCGCACTAGGTTTCTTCTCCAATCGAGAAAGGCCCGCCTGTCCCGCCGGTTCGCGCCGGAAAAGCCGTCAAGGCACGGACGTTTCGGGGACTGCCGTGGCGGGGTGATATAGCAGAGAGAACAGTTCGCGCAGCTCTTTCCTCGTCGCTTGATCGCTCGTGTCGTGGTCCGGGTTGGTATCGGCCAAGTTGTAGCGGGCCATTACCAACCGGGCACTGACGGCGACCCGATCGTCAACGGTCCCTTTGGCCTTGAGTTTCGTTTCCGTGTCGCTTTGTTTCGTGATCTCGGCCGTGACCGTCAACGTCTGCCCCGGCTCGACGAACTGACCATACTTCACATTGGCGGCCTCTCGCAAGACCACCATGCTGTGGGCGAAGTCTTCACTGACGCGAATCAGCCAGGCGGAAGCCTGCGTCATGGCCTCCAGCATCAGTACCCCGGGCATCACCGGAAAGCGGGGAAAATGGTCGCCCAGATACTCTTCGGCCATCGTCAAATTCTTCACCGCAGTAATCTTTGCACCGGGCTGAAGTTCGACGATGCGGTCAATCAGCGTAAATCGCATGAGTTCTCGGCAAGATGAAGGGAATGCACAAGGTAAGCCTGGGCCGTAAGAGTAAAAGCACGTAGTATAATACCTATCTTCCCACTAGTCCACAAGCGGAAAAGCGAAGAGCGGTCGATTCTCTATAAGTTTTTTTCACGCAAGGACTTAACGTACCACTCGGTGATACGACATTTTCCTGACCCGCTCGGCGGAGGGGCCAGGCGGTCGGCAGTTCCATAACCGGTACCACCCCGAGCGGGGACCGACTCGCAGCCGGCCCAAACCCTATCTTCGGCCGACCGAAGCTCGATATCCCGGAGCACGCGGACGAATTGGTCGTGCCGGGTGCCAGCAGCGATGCCATCGACGTGAAATTCGAGGAGGGAACCCTGACCTTCCACGCCGCAGTGGATCTCCGGCAGAACGAGAGCAGAAGTACCTACTGCGCGAATGCGGAGTGGGCAACTTCTACCGGACCTTCCAGGTCAGCAAGGCGATCGATCCCGCCAAGATCACCGCCGATTAGCCCGACGGCGACCATTCGGGCAATACCCGCCCGAACCAACCCCACTGAAAACGCGCAACTTCAAAAAAGCCAAGGGCTTAAGAAGGCTACCCGGCCAGGACTTGAACCTGGAACGAGGGAACCAAAATCCCTTGTGTTGCCAATTACACCACCGGGTAGCAGCACGAAGTGGTATATCTTATCGGCTCGTGTCGGGCAGGACAAGGGGACGGGCGTGGGGAAACGCACAAAGCCCCTCTCGCCGCGCGACGAAAGGGGCTCTGGCGTGGCTCGATATCGAGCGGCCGTATCGGCGTGCCGTCCATCAACCGCCTGCGAAGGCTTCCGCGTGGTTCGCGTAAACCCGGCCGTTCGACTGATCGTACTGCCACCCCGCCGTACCGACGGGTGCATCTGGGGCGGTTCCTTCTGCAGCCACCGCAACCACTTCCTGGCTTCCGTTATACGGGTTGGCCGGGACCTCTTGCATGTACGGGCCGTAAGGAGTCTCGCCGGTGGTGCCGCTGTCGATGTTGGTAGCCGTCGTCATTTGGTTGACGAAGTCGTTCGCCGGCGGATACTTCTCCAGATGCTGTTGCTTGTACAACTCGACCTGGCACTGCATCGTGCGGACGTTGAAGGCCGCCGCGTTGTCCCTGGCGTCCTTCGTGGACGTGGTGAACTGTGGAATGATGGTGGCCGCGAGCACCGCCATGATGACCACGACGATCAACACTTCGATCAGGGTGAATGCGTTTCGACGAAGCTTCTTTTTCATGACCATTCTTTCCTTTCGCGATAAACCGGTCACGTCGGGGAGCCCGAATCGGGACGCCCTATCGAGCCATGTTGTATAAAGGTGTTCTCCGAACGATTGCTCGGCCGTCCGGATTGTTCGAACCGAAATCACGTTTCCGTAGTGGCACGACACCGACCCGAGTTCGGGCCCGTGTTGGCCACTCCCCGCAATTGCCACGACGCAAAACGTGCGTGGACAGCAGGTGGCGAGTGTCGTCACAGATTACCTAGGTTGCAGTTCGGCGCGAGTCAAGTAAGAATTTCCGATCCTGCGTAATTCCTTCCGCCGCGATGCCCAACGAACGTTTCAGGAATTGCGGCCGGCAACGGTGCCCATTTCTCGCTAAAGCACGGTGGAAACAGCCGGGCGGTACAACCGTTGCCCTTCATACAGACGGCCCGGCCTCTGGATGTTGGGACGTCAGTACGATTTTCTGCTTGTTTGGCACGAAGCGCACGAACACCAAATGCGCAGCAGGCCGGCAGCAATCCGCTTTTCGCCTATAGCCCGCAAATTTTCCACAGGACGTGCATGTTCTATATTAAGCATGCGCTCCAGTTTGACGATACCTAGGTATGTAGGGCAACAGCGGGGCCGGTTTGCCGTGCCTGCCCGAGATAAGACGGCCCGGCAAAATATGCTATCTAGGCAACCTCGCTAATGTGCGGAGAGTGCGCGGGCCGATAAGAAAATGACGGGCTCCGCAAGTAGGACCAGGCCCTTTCCATTCCTCGTGGTGCTTGAAGGAGGCATGAAATGAGAAGGTTGTTGGGCGTGTCGCTGGTAATGGCGGCACTGTGGGCGACGACGGCCAGCACGGCCGACGCCGGCTATTGCGGCGTGGCGAGATTCCGCTGCCGCAAGGCGGTCGACTGTTGTCCGGCCGACTACGCCGGCTGCAGGATGCAATGTCACACGGTCATGAAGACCTGTAAAGAAGTGGTCTACGAAAAACAGCAGTATACCTGCTACAAGACGTGCTACGAGCGCGTCTGCGTGCCGAAGACCATCACCTGCACGAAGTACGTTCCCGAGACCCGCTACCGTGACTGCACGTACACGGTCAGCAAGCCGGTCTGGGAGACCCACGTCCGCACCGTCAACTACACGGTGTGCAAGCCGGTCTGGGAAACCAAGACCCGCGAAATCTGCTATACGGTCGTGAAGCCGGTCTGGGAAACCCGAACCCGGAACATCTGCTACACCGTGATGAAGCCGGTCTGGGAAACCCGTACCCGGCAGATCAACTACACGGTCACCAAGCCGGTCTGGGAAACCAAGACCAAGGAAATCTGCTACACCGTGATGAAGCCGGTTTGGGAAACCCGAACTAAGGAAATCCCCTACACCGTGCTGAAGCCGGTTTGGGAAACCTTCACCAAGGAGATCCCCTACACGGTCACGAAGCCGGTCTGGGAAACCTTCACGAAGGAAATCCCCTACACCGTGCTGAAGCCGGTCTGGGAAACCCGAACCAAGGAAATCCCCTACACGGTCACCAAGCCGGTCTGGGAAACCAAGACCCGCGAAATCTGCTACACGGTGATGAAGCCGGTCTACGAGCAGCGCGAGCGGGTGTGCCAGTACACGGTCACCAAGCCGGTCTGGGAGACCAAGACCCGCGAAATCTCCTACACGGTGACGAAGCCGGTCTACGAGCAGCGTGAACGCGAGGTCTGCTACACGGTCAGCAAGCCCGTGACGTACACCAAGACGATCAAGGTCTGCTCGGGCCACTGGGAGACCCGCGAGATCGCTCCGGCCGCGTGCGAGCCGGCGGCGTGCGAACCGGCCGCCTGCGAGCCGGCCGCGTGTGCCCCGATCAAGCAGTGCCGCGTCTGGGTGCCGGAGATCTGCGAGAAAGAGATCGAGTGCACCAAGTACGTCCGCGAGACCTGCGTCAAGAAGGTGCCCTACACCGTCTGCCGCATGGTGCCCGAGCAACGCGTCAAGACCTGCGAGTACAAGGTCTGCCGGCTGGTCCGGGAATGCCGCGAGAAGCGCATCCCCTACACCGTCTGCAAGATGGTGCCCGAGCAGCGAGTCAAGACCTGCGAGTACAAGGTCTGCCGAATGGTTTCCGAGCAGCGCGTGCGGACCTGCGAGTACAAGGTCTGCCGCATGGTCAAGGAATGCCGCACCCGCACCTGCACCTACAAGGTCTGCCGCATGGTTCGCGAGAACCACGTGCGCACTTGCACCTACCAGGTCTGCAAGATGGTGCCCGAGCAGCGCGTACGGACCTGCGAGTACAAGGTCTGCCGCATGGTTCGCGAGAACCGCGTGCGGACCTGCGAGTACAAGGTCTGCCGCATGGTCACGGAATGCCACACGCGGACCTGCGAGTACCAGGTCTGCAAGATGGTGCCCGAGCAGCGCGTGCGGACCTGCGAGTACAAGGTCTGCAAGATGGTGCCCGAGCAGCGCGT
>Ga0307379_10005408_pt1 | contig 17802 bp, 12 predicted proteins | sample UN2MG_FD_202237 | JGI IMG/M metagenome (GOLD analysis project Ga0307379, IMG submission 202237) | Soil microbial communities from Risofladan, Vaasa, Finland - UN-2 | ecosystem: Environmental > Terrestrial > Soil > Coastal area > Acid sulfate soil | place: Finland: Risofladan, Vaasa | collected... | reverse complement strand
TCCACACAGACTCATTCTACACTCCCAGCCGAGGTACCTTCCTATTCGCGGTTGTCAATCAAAGATTTTTTTCGCCGCCTTGGCGAAATGATCCAGAGGAGTGAACTGTTACGTCCGCGCTCCCAGCCCCCCCATCAACCATCAACCATTAGCCATTAGCCATTGGAAGTGCCACCGGCATGCCCGTGTCTCGGGACTTATACGCTCCCAGGGCGACTTCGAGGGCCTTCAGGCCGTCTTCGCCGGTGACGCTGACGGGCACATTGGCGGCAATCGAGGTCACGAAGTCCTTGACCATCAGGTAGTCAATATTGCTGCCCCAGTTATGCCACGTCACGCCCATGGTCTCGTCCGAGTAATGGATGATGTTCTGGGCGAACATATCCATGCTGATGACGCCCTTCGTGCCCACGATCTCCATGGTCACGTCGCCCCAGGTCGGGAAGCTCTTCGGCCGCGACCAACTGGTGTCCAGGGTCGTGAACACGCCGTTGTCGAAAGTGATTGTCAGCTCGCCGATGTCATCGTACTTCTCATGGTGCATGAGGTTGCTGATCTCGGCATAGACCTCCGTGGGGTCGCTTCGAAGCACCCAGCGCATGAGATCGGTCACATGGACGGTATGATCAATGACCGCCCCGCCGCCGCTCTTATCCAGCTCGATGAACCACCCGCCGGGCATCCGTCCCCGGTTCGTGCCCTTGATCGCGAGGATGTCGCCCACGCACCCGCCATCAACCTCCTCCTTCACGCGAACCATCGCCGGGGAGAATCGGCAGGGGAAGGCGGTCATGAGCTGGACGTTCGCCTTCTTGGCGGCGTCAATCATCGCCTGGGCATCGGCGACCGTGGTCGCGATCGGCTTCTCGCAGAGGATGTGCTTCCCGGCCTCGGCGGCCATTGTGGCAAGCTCCCTGTGCCGGATGTTCTCCGAGCCGATGACGACGGCATCGATGTCCGCCTCCAGGAGCGCCTGATAACTGGGGAAAAACTTGGTTTTGAAGGTCTCCGCAAGCTTCCGGCCGCGCTCGGGATCATGGTCGGCGATCCCAACCATCTCCGCCTCGGTCATCTGATTGATGCACCCGGCGTAGCTGGACGAGTGCATATGTGCGAACGACATCATTCCGATCTTAACAGCCATAACTCACCTCTTCTATGAGGAAACCAGGAAAGCAGGAAGGCTCTCATGGATTCCTGGCTTCTTTATAAAGTAATGGGTTTCCCGGTTCTAATAGACTCCAGCGCTGCGAGCGAGATCTCCACGGCCTTCATGCCGTCCTCGGGCGTGATGCTTGGTTTCTGGCCGGACTCCACGCAATCAATGAAATGCTCCAGTTCCAGGAAATACGGGTTCTGGGCGGTCGGGCTCTCAGGGATCGCGACGCCAGCGGCCACTTTGTCTGATTCCTTGCGTGCAATCATCAATGGCACCGCGTTCTTGTTAACGAAATCGAGCAGGCCTTTGTCGCCGGCGACCTCGAACTTGACCGCGAATCCCGCGGGCATCGCCCAAGTACCCTCGACGTGCGCGATTACCCCGCTCTTGAACCGGATGGTCACCAGTGCGTAGTCGAGGTGCTTGAGCTCTCGATCAACCAGCCCCTTCGCGAAGACGCGCTCAGCATCCCCGAAGCACCAGCGCAGCCAATCGAAGTCGTGGATAATCAGGTCGAGGGCCACCCCGCCGCTCCAGTCGAAGTTCGCATACCAATCATTCCAGCCATGCGGGAATCCGCCGCCCCTGGTGGTTCGAACGACCGCCGGACTCCCAACCGCCCCTGCGTCTACCTGTGCCTTCGCCGCCGCGAACTCGGGGAAGTATCGGAGGACATGCGCAACCATGAACGTCACGCCGGCGCTCTTGGTCGCATCTATCATCGCCTTGCAGTCATCGAGCGTGCGGGCCATCGGCTTCTCGGTCACGACGTGCTTGCCCGCCTCGGCGGCCTTGACGACGTACTCCTTGTGCCAGGGGGTGGGGACGCACACATCCACGACCGTCGGCTTGGCAGTCTTCAGCATTTCCTCGAAATCCCCGAGGGATCGGGGCTGGCAGGTAAACGCCTGAGCATCATGCGCCGTCGCAAGCTCATTGGCGGCGTCCTCGCGAATATCCATGATGGCGACCGGCTCGGCGTTCAGCATATTCGCATAAGCCGCCGCATGGACCTTCGCCATATGCCCCGCCCCGACTATTGCAACCTTTTGCATGGTCTGTCCTCCTTCGGATGCGGAGTAATGGAGTAACGGAGTGATGGAGTACTGGGCATTTCCAACACTCCACTACTCCAACACTCCAATACTCCACTATGTTTCAATGAGCGGAATCCCCGCCTTGCAGAGCGGACATTCCGAGGGTTCATACTTGTCAACCTTGAGGGAAAGCAGCGCCTCGGTCTTGACGCCGAAATTCGTCTCGCCGCCGGTCCGATCAACGAGGAGTCCCACGCCCACGAGGGTACCGCCGTGCTGTTTCAGGATCTCGATGGTGTCCCAGACCGAACCGCCGGTCGTGAGCACATCATCCACGACGAGCACATTTTCTCCAGGACTGATCTTGAATCCCCGCTTGAGCACTCGGCCTCCATCGCCCTTCTCGGCGAATATGCCTCTCGTACCAAGTTGTTTTCCCACCTCATAAGCCAGCAGCACACCCCCGGTCGTCGGGCCGAGGACGAGCTGAATGCCGTCATCTTTGAACCGCCCAGCCATCTCGGCGCACAACTTCTCCACATACCATGGGTATTGCAGCACCTGGAACTTCTCGAAGTATGTATCGCTGTGCAGGCCCGAAGCAAGCTTGAAATGGCCCGAAAGCAGTGCCCCCGAGTCCTTGAAGATCTGAAGAACCTCGTCTTGGGTGAGCATTTTCCCTCCATCTGCGTCTATCGGCGTTCATCGGCGGCTAAACAAGAAGCTGATTCGGCGCTTCCAGCATCTCCTTGACGTTTGCCAGGAACTGAGCCGCCGGTGCGCCGTCCATCACCCGATGATCGAACGACAAGCACAGGTTCATCATCGAACGAATGAGGATCTGCCCGCCCACGACCACCGGCTTGTCGGCGATCCTGCACACCCCCAGGATTGCGCTCTGGCCGGGAGTTATGACCGGGTTGAAGATGTCAATTCCGTATGCTCCCAGATTGGTAATGCTAAACGTCCCGCCGGAAATCTCCCGGCCCGAAAGTTTTCCAGCCCGCGCCTTCTCCGCCAATTGCTTGGTCTCCAGGGATATCTCGGGCAGGCTCTTCCTGTCCGCATTATGGATCACCGGCACGATCAAACCATCGTCCAATGCCACTGCCAGGCCGACGTTCACTTCGCCGTGGATTCGGATCTGATTGCCCTCGAGGCTCGCATTGACGATCGGATGATCGAGGATCGCCCGAGCGACGGCCTTGGTGATAAGGTCCGTGAAACTCAGCCGCACCCCGTATTTGCGCTCGAACTCCGGGAGAACCTGGGTTCGCAGCTTGACCGCCTCGGTCATGTCAACTTCGGCAGTGAGAGTCACGTGAGGGGCAGTCTGAGCGCTCTTTGCCACGGCATCTGCCACCATCTTCCGCATGCCCGTGAACGGGATGATCTTCTCGGTGAGGGTCGCCAGTCGAGGAGCCGTCACCGCCTGAAGCACATCCTCGCGAGTCACCTTCCCATGAGGCCCCGACCCAACGATCTCCCGCAGATCAATCCTCTTGTCTGTGGCGATTTTCGCGGCAAGGGGAGTTGCCTTGACCTTGGACAACTCGCGAGTCATGGCTGCATAGGCGAGGACGTCTTTCTCAGTGACCCGCCCGCTGGGGCCTGTGCCTTTGCCTGCAAGAGCCTCAACGGGAATGCCGTGTTCCTTTGCCAGCCTCTTAGCTCTCGGTGAGATGAAGACTCGTGAGGTCGGGACTGCCGTCGGCTTGGGCTCCAATACTTCCAATACTATAGATGGGGTGGGGGATACGGCTTCCGGTGTCTCAGCCCTTGATGGCGCTTCCGATTCCGACAGGAGATCGTCTATCGGCTCATCGGCGGTTCCAATGATGGCAAGTAGCTCCATCACCGGGATGGTCTCCTCTTCCTGAGCGACTATCTTCCTGAGGATTCCCGAAGCAGGCGATTCCACCTCCATATTGACCTTGTCGGTCATGACCTCGACGAGCGGCTCGCCCTTCTCGACGGCGTCGCCCTCCTTCTTAAGCCATTTGGTGATGGTTCCCTCTTCCATCGTCTGCCCCAGCATGGGCAGGATGAACTTCATTGCCATGATCCTCTACTCCCACAACTGCCTTGCCTCGCCGTCTCCCGCTTTCAGACGGGATCCCGCCAACGGCGGGAGAATGGCGAGTCTACAATCGTATTCAAGCAGGCTGAAGCAGGCTCGAAACACTACCGTCAGCTCGCCTTGGCTTGCTTCCTCCCGCTTGTAGCCTGGGGATTCGATTCCCAGGCTGTTTGTTGCTACCGATTTCGATTAGCATACACGAAAACGCTCAGAGGGCGCAAGTGAGCATGAGGTATCAGAGGTGCACGCCTGGGAATTTTCCGGAGAGAGCTTGAACAAGCTTGGGGTTGGGTGTGCCGCCGTACTCTCTGCAAAGCTGGACCTCCCGGAGCGACTGCTCATAGTTCTCATTCATATATAATGCGACCGCATAGTTGCCGTGGATAGCAGCGTTGTCAGGCTTCAGGCGAATCGCTATCTTGAACTCGCTGATTGCTTCCTCCGTGCGGCCAAGGTTGTCGTAGAGCACTGCCAGGTTATTATGGGCCGCCACCAGATTAGCATCAATGCGGATCGCTTCCTTGTATTCCTTTATCGCCTCTTCCCTTTGTCCGCGTGATTGAAGGATTACCCCGTTGTTCACGTGGGCAGGGGCAGAGTTCGGCTTTGCCCGCTTCTGAAGTCTCTGTGCAAGCGCCGCCTCTACCCGACTCTGCCGGATGGCGGTCAGCCGGTCTTGAGCCTGACTAAGTTTCGGATCAACCGCCAACGCCTCCTGGTACTGCTCGACCGCCTCCTCAATCCGCCCAAGCTTCGCGAGGGAATCTCCGTAGTCACAGCGGACGTGCGCCTCATCCTGGCGCATCGCCAGCGCCTTCTCATATTCGGCGACAGCCGGCGCATAGTCGCCCTTGTCGGCATAAGCCCGCCCCAAGTTCGAATGGGCAGGGTAGTTGTTCTCCGGCGACACCGCAAGGGCATGCTCGAAAAGGACAATGCTGTTCCGCCAATACCCCACCTGAAGCCAAGTCTGCACTGCAAGTGCGACAATGGCAAGGCTGGCGACCGCACCGAGTATCTTCCTTTTCCCCTTTCTCCCTTTTTCTCCGATACCCCATGCCAGCATTATAAATACGCCAATCAACGGCACATAGGTATATCTATCCGCCATCGCCTGCGACCCGACCTGCACCAGGCCGATGACCGGAATGAGCGTAATGACGTACCACAGCCAGCCTACCAGCAGATACGGACGACTCCGTCGTTCCCTGATGGCGATCAGGCTGATACCTACCAGCACTAGAGCCGACAAGACGATCAGCCAGGCCGATATGGTGTCTCGGGGATGCGGGTAGAAGACCGCCAGGTCTTTCGGCCAGACCATCTTAACTATGTAGCTGAGATAGCTTACCAGGGCGTTCGAGACTCTCATCCCGACCGAGCACGCTGCCAGGCTGCTGGCGGCATGTCCTCTATGCTGGGCGATCATGGTGATGACGCTGGATGCTGCGGCAAGAATGAGCATCGGCGACTTCTCGATCACCAAGCGCGTCAGGCCGGCGCTTTTCAGCCGCCGTGAAGGCCAGTAATCCAGCATCAAGAGCACTAGCGGAAGGCTTACGAGCATCGGTTTTGCCATTAGTCCGAGGGCGTAAAGCAGCACAACCGCCGAGTATCTCTTCCAGCCGGGCCTCTCAGCATAGAGGACGTATGCGCCCATCGTCAGCATCCAGAAGACCGTGCTCAGGACATCCTTGTGCTCGGCAATCCAGGCGACTGACTCCACGTGGAGAGGATGTATCGCGAACAAGGCAGCGACAAAGAAGCTTTGCCAAACCGATCTCGTTGTCCGCATCAAGATTAGGAACAGCAGGATTATGCTCGCCAGGTGAAGCAGCAGGTTCGTCGCGTGATGGCCGAGCGCATTCGTGCCCCAAATCCGGTAGTCTACCATATGGGATATCCACGTCAGCGGATGCCAGTTCGAGTTGTAGCCGACATTGAATGCCCACAGAAGGTTCTTGACGCTCAATTGCTGCACGTGCGGATTCTGGGTGACGTATATGGGGTCATCATAGTTCACGAAGCCGCACTTGGCGAGCCGCGAATAGGGGATAAGCGTAACGATAACCAGCAGCACGCAGACGAGCAGGATGCGGGCTCTCGGTGTCTCCTTCAGTGTCCCGGGTCCGGCATCTTCTCGGCGAGCGCCTGCAGGAAGCCTGGATGAGGAGTTCCGCCCTGACTTCGGCACAGGTACACCTCCTTCCAGGCATCGGCGTAGTCTCCCTTGAAGTAATACACCAGGGCCAGGTTGTTATGCGCTGCGGGGAAATCCGGTCTTATGCGGATCGCTTCCTGATATTCCCTCACCGCGCCATCGAGGTCGCCGCTCTGGTGCAGAACCAATCCGGTATTGTAGTGCGTCTCGGCGGACTGAGGGTTCATCTTGGAAGCCTGCCGGCTGATCTCCGCAGCCTCATCCAGTCTGCCAGCCTTCTGAAGCTGGCTGGCGAGATTCGACCGGGCAGGCGTATAGTTGGGATTAATGTTAACTGCTTGCCTGTATTCCTCTAGTGCGTCTTCAGCCTTTCCAAGTTCCGCATATGCGCTTCCGAGGCTATTGTGCGCAATGTAGTTGTCCCGGGTTACCGCGATAGCATGCTTGAAAAGAGTCACGCTATCCCGCCAATATCCCACTTGAACCCAGGTCACAAGAGCTAGGGCGAGCACTACCGCTAGTCCTCCGCCGGCAATCGTCCTTTCTCCCTTTCTCCCTTCTCCAATGAACCATACAGCCGCTATGAACAGGCCTATCAGCGGAATATAGGTGTATCTGTCAGCCATCGCCTGACTCCCAACCTGTACCAGGCCAATGACAGGAACGAGGGTCCCAATAAACCAGAGCCATCCGAACAACAGGTAAGGTCTCCTCCGGCTTTCTCGTATCGCCGCATAGGTCAGCGCCGAGAGGAGGATAAGGGCGCCTGCCACTGCCAAAGATGAAAGGCTGTCCCCAGGGTGGGGATATGCCGCCGCCAAGTTCCTAGGCCAGATCATCTTGAGAAAGTAGCTCGCATAGGAGACAACGCCGTTTGACACACGCACTCCCAATTGCACGGCCTCGAATCCGCTGACCGCTCCACCTGTCTTTTGAGCAAGATAGGTTAGCACACTCGAACCGCCAGCCATGACGATGAGGGGCAGCTTCTCCCAGATCAATCTCCACCCCAGCCTGATTCGGTCGAGCGGCCAATAATCCAGCAACAGCAGCACGAACGGCAGCGTAACGAGCATCGGCTTGGCCATCAACCCAAGGGCGAACAGCCCCATCACCGGCAAGTACCTCACAGCGCCGGGCTTCGCGGCGTACCTCAGATAGGCGAGTATCGTCAGCATGAAGAAAAGCGTGCTGAGGACGTCTTTGCGCTCGGCCACCCACGCCACCGATTCTACGTGGAGCGGGTGTACGGCGAACAATGCTGCAACGAAGGCGCTCTTCCACATTGAGCCTGTCATTCGAGCGAATATCAGAAGCAGCAGCAGAGTATTCGCGATGTGAAGCAGCAGGTTGACCAGATGATGCCCCAGCGGATTAGACCCGAACAGGCGATAGTCCATCATGTGAGACATCCACGTCAAAGGATGCCAGTTCGAGGTATATCCGATGTTGAACGCCCAGCCCACATTCTTCCAGGTCAGGTGCTGGACGTGTCGATTTGCCGTCACATAGTCGTCGTCATCAAAGTTGGTGAATCTGCACCTGAAAATTTGTGAGTATGCCGTCAGAGTCAATACAGCCAGGACCAGGCAGATCAGCAGGAGATGGCGTTTGTTGATCGCCTCTAGCTTCCTGGGTCCGGCATCTTTTCGGACAGAGCGTTCAGGAAGTCCGGTATGGGACTGCCGCCGTACTTTTGGCACAGGTGCACCTCCTTCCAGGCCTGAGCATATTCTCCCTTGAAGTAGAGGGCGACCGCGAGATTGTTGTGTGCCTCCGCCAAGTCCGGTCTCAGGCTGATAGCTTTATTATACTCCGCTATCGCCTCATCGGTCTTATCCTGTTGCTTCAGCGCCAGGCCGAGATTCGAGTGAGCCTCCGCGAACTTCGGGCATATTCTGATTGCCGCTCTGAACTCCTGTATGGCCGCATCGATGTTTCTCTGATCGTAGAGTACGCCGCCCTTCTCATAGTGCTCCACCGCCTCTTTCGAAGGCGGCTGAACGCCGGGCTGCCTGGAAGACCTTTGCCTGGCGAGGGTAATCTCCATGTTCTTGCGGGCATCCTCCATATTAGGGTCAACGCTGAGCTCCCGGGAATAGGCGTCTATCGCCTCATCATACTTGTGAAGGGCGAAGTACGCGTTCCCGAGGCTGAGATAATACACCGGCATGTCGGATCGCAGCTCAATAGCTTTTGTCAGGAGATCCACCGCCGGCTGATACTTCCCTTGTCTCGCCAAAGCAGTTCCCAGACTGGAGTAGGCGACATAGTTGTTCTTCGTAACCTTTAGCGCATGGCTGAAAAGAGTTACGTCATTCCTCCAATGCCTGACTTGGTTCTGTGTGAGGATTGCCAATGCCAGGACAATCACGCCGGCCCCTGCCGAGAGGGCAATCGGCCTCTTGCCGAGTACTTCGGGGATACCCCATGCTAGAATGATAAAGATGCCGATCAGGGGCACATAGCTATACCGATCCGCCATGGATTGTGCGCCAACCTGCACGAGGCCGATGACAGGCATCATAGTGCCTACGAACCAAAGCCACCCGACAGCCAGGTAGGGCCTTTTCGCACGGAAGACGAGATAGGATAACAAGATCAGGATGAATGTTGCGCCCAGGGCCTGCCATGCGGGCGGCTTCACCAAAGGATAGAAGACGGCCAGCTTAGCCGGCCACACTGTCTTGAGCAGGTAACTTACATAGGAGACCAGAGCATTGGAAAGCCTGTGAGCCATCGGCACTCGCGTGAGAGTGCTCATGGCCATTCCCTGATTCTGTGCCATGCAAGTGACCACGCTCGAGCACGCCGACAGGGCAAACAGCGGTATCTTCTCGACAATCAGCGCCTGTAACCCCTTTTCCTGCTTCTTCGTCTTGCCGAATCTCAGTCGCCCCAGCGGCCAGTAGTCAAGCAACAGGAGCACCAGCGGCAGCGTAACCAGCATCGGTTTCGACATGAGGCCAAGTGCAAACAGTGCCATCACGAGAGCATATCTAGATACCCCCGGCTTCTCTGCATAACTCACATACGCCCACATGGTGGTTAGCCAGAAGAATGTGCTCAGCACATCCTTGCGCTCGGCTATCCAGGCGACCGACTCCACATGCAGCGGATGGAGGGCGAACAACCCGGCCACGAATGCACTCTTCCAGAGCGATCCCGCCTGCGGCGAGCCCGGTCGAGCCGTCATCCGCCTGAGAACCACCAGCAGAAGAACGGTATTCGCCAGGTGGAACAGAAGGTTCGTCAGATGGAAGCCCATCGGATTCAGGCCGTAGAGTCCCTTGTCCACCATATATGACAGCCACGTCAGCGGATGCCAGTTCGCCAAGTCGAAGGTCGTGAAGGCATACTTGATGCCGGCAAACGGCAGGTCGGCTTTGAGGGAATGATTGTCGCTTACGTACTTGTCGTCATCGTAGCTGATGAACTCGCCTTGAAGAGCGCCGTGATAGGCCGCGGCAGTCACCAGGAGCAGGCCGACCGCAATCAGATGGAATTGATGCTTGTTCAGAAACTTCTTCATTCTATTCACCTGGATCAGGCATCTTCTCCAGGAGCGCCTGGAGGAACTCGGGGTTCACTGCCGTGCCGTTCTGCTCTGCGAGTTGTACTTCACTCCAAGCCTCATCGTAGTTGCCGGCTGAATACAACACCACAGCCAGATTGTTGTGAGCCGGCCCCAAGTTAGGCTTCAGCCGAATCGCCGCCCGATACTCTCTAATTGCCTCGTCAAACTTGCCCTGGTTTTGCAGGGCCATCCCGAAATTGTAGTGTACCAGCGAAGTGTCAATGCCGAGCTGTAAGCTCTTCTGCGCGTCTTCCAGATCCGGATTGGCGCTCAGTCCCCTGGCATACGATTGGGTGGCCTCCGCATACTTGCCCAGGGTGAAATACACATTTCCCAGGCAGAGATGATAGTGAGGCATGTCTGACCTTATTGCGATGGCCTTAGTGAGATACTCGACCGCCTGCTGGTAATCCTCTTCCGCTGCCAATGCCGCCCCCAGGTTGGCGTATGCGATATAGTTATTCTTCGTCACCTTGATTGCATGGCCGAAGAGGGCAATATCGTTCCTCCAATATCGTACCTGAAACCAGGTCCCAACTGCCAGACCGAGTATCACGAGGCAGGCGACCGCTGCCAGAGCATTCCGGGGCTTTTCCCCCCACCGTTTTGTCTCTACGACTAGATCAGGCATCAGCCAGGCGACTGCTATGAACAGACCTATCAGGGGCACATAGGTATACCTGTCCGCCATGGACTGCGCCCCTACCTGGACGAGTCCGATCACGGGAACCATCGTGCCCAGGAACCAAAGCCATCCGACGGTCAGGTAAGGCCGCTTCGCCCGAATGACCAGATAGGACAATGCGATCAGCATGAGCAATGCACCCAGCGCCTGCCATGCGGGAGGTTTCACCAATGGGTAGAAAACGGCCAGCTTCGCCGGCCAGATAGTTTTCAGCAGATAGCTCGCGTAGGAGACGACGGCATTGGATAGCCTTTGGTCCAGAGGCACTCGACCGAGAGTGTTTAGAGCCTGCCCCTGACTCTGAGCCATGCAAGTGATGATGCTGGAGCATACCGATAAAGCAAGCAGTGGAGCCTTCTCCAGCACCAGACTCGGCCACGGCTTGTCTCTCTTCAGCGGCCAGTAGTCGAGCAGCAGCAGCACAAAGGGAAGAGTAACCAGCATTGGTTTCGCCATCAGCCCGAGGACGAATAAACCGACTACGAGCGCATACCGGGCCGCCCCCGGCTTCCCCGCATAACTGATGTACGCCCACATGGTCAGAAGCCAGAAGAACGTGCTGAGAACATCCTTGCGCTCGGCTACCCACGCCACCGACTCCACGTGCAGCGGATGAACCGCGAACAGCCCCACCACGAACGCACTCCTCCAGAGCGATCCCGCCTGCGGCGAGCCCGGTCGAGCCGTCATCCGCCTAAGGACTATTAGCAAGAGAAGGGTGTTCGCCATGTGGAACAGCAGGTTCGTCAGATGGAAGCCCATGGGGTTCAGGCCGTAGAGTCCCTTGTCCACCATATATGACAGCCACGTCAGCGGATGCCAGTTCGCCTGGTAGAACGTCGTGAATGCCCACTTGACTCCGGCGATCGGCAGCCCGGCCTGGAGAAACGGATTGTTGGTCACGAACCTGTCATCGTCAAAGATGACGAACCCATTCCTCCACACTCCCCAATAGGTGGCGAGCGTGAGGACGACGAGGGCCAGTATGACGACGACCAGGTTCTTTTTCATGTCAGTTATCGTCCAGGCGCTTGAGACCGGCCATAGCCTCCCGGCACGATGGGTCAATCTCCAAAGCCCGGCGATATTGCTCGGCGGCCTCGCTTAGTTTGGCCTGTCCCTCCAAAGCTTTCCCCAGGCTATAATACGCATTTGGCAGGTCAGGATTGCATGCAATGGACTTGCGATATTCCGGGATAGCCTCATTGACCTTGCCCTGGCCGGCCAGCGCCAGACCCAGATTGAGATGGGCCATGGCATGATCAGGCTCGATCTCCAGCGCTTCCCTGAATTGCGCTATCGCTTCATCTATCTTGCCCTCGTTGACCAGAATGATCCCCAGATTGTTGTGCGGCGGGGCCATTTGGGCGTTGAGGGTCATAGCTTTCAAGTACTCTGCCTTTGCCTCATTGGGCTTTCCCTGCAAATCGAAAACAAGGCCGAGGTTATAGTGAGCCAGGGAGTAATTCGGATAGAGGGCGATCGCCGTCCGAAACTCATCCGCGGCCTCGTCGAATCTCCCCTGATCCATGAGAGCGCCTCCGAGGCAGAAATGCGCCAGATCGTTCTCGCTCTTGATCTTTAGAGATTCCCGATATTGCCTCATCGCCTCGCCATACTCCTTTTCGTCCTCGTGCGCCATGCCGAGGTTGATATGGGCGAGGTAGTTGTTTCTGGTCACATCCACAGCATGCTGGAACAGCATACGGCTGTCCCGCCAATATCCCACCTGAACCCGCGTGGCCGCTGCCAACATGATTACGATCGCACACGCAACTATGACTAGAGCGTTCCCAGGTGTTTCACCCCATCGCCCCATCGCCCCATCGCCCCGTCGCTTGGTCTCCCTGGCAAGATCGGGGAGAAGCGAGGCAACTATCAGGAAGAGACCTATCAGCGGGAAATAGGTATACCTGTCCGCCATCGCCTGCCTACCTACCTGCACCAGGCCGATAACCGGTATGAGCGTGATGACAAACCAGAGCCATCCTACTGCCAGATAGCGCCGTTTTCGTCCATAATAGAACACTAGACTGGTAATCGCTGCCAGGATGACCGCCGAGCCGGCGATCTGCCACACTGCGAGCGTATTGCCGGGGTGAGGGTAGAAGATCGCCAGATTATGGGGAAAGACCGTCTTTCCGACATAGCCCGCGTAAGCGACGATGGCATTGGCCACACGGACTCCGATCGGATAGTTCTGGAATGAACCGACGGCGCCTTCCTTATTCTGGGCTGTGAAGGTTATTATTGCCGAGCCGGCGGACATCGCCAGAAGCGGCATCTTTTCCAATATGAGCTTCAATTTGCCTGACTTCTCCATGCGCCCGAGAGGCCAGTAATCCAGCAGGAGGAGTATGATCGGCAGCGAGACCAGCATGGGCTTGGACATCAGCCCGAGGGCGAACAGAAGGATCACCGGCACGTACCGCTTAATGCTCGGCTTCTCAGAGTAGAGCACATACGCGCCCATGGTGAGCATCCAGAAGAACGTGCTGAGCACATCCTTGCGCTCGGCCACCCACGCCACGGATTCCACGTGAAGCGGATGGAGGGCGAACAACGCCGCAACAAAGGCGCTCTTCCATGATGAGCCTGCCTGCATCGAGCCGGGTCGAGATGTCATCCGTCGAAGCACGAGGAACAGCAGGACCGTGCTTGCCATGTGGAAAATCAAGTTCGTTGCATGATGGCCAGCCGGGTTATCCCGGAAGAATTGGTAATCCGCCATGTGCGACATCCACGTCAGAGGATGCCAGTTGCCCGCATAACCGACGTTGAACGCCCAGGCAAGACTCTTCGCGGTCAGCCCCGCCTTTACAAAGGAGTTCCTGTACACGTAGACGTCATCGTCATAGTTAATGAAGGCGTTTCGGAATACCGGCATGTAGACGGCGAGCGTCACCACCAGGAGGACGAGGCATATCAGCAGCACTTGCTTGTTTTCGTTTAGCGGCCGGGCGGAGGCATCTTTTCGGATAGCAGCCTTATGAACTCCGGGTGCGGGCTTCCTCCGTATTTTCGACACAATTCTACCTCTTTCCATGCCTGGGCATAGTCGGCCTTTTCATAGTAGATCACTGCGAGATTGTTGTAGGCGGGGGCTAGGTTGGTTCTGAGGCACACAGCCTGATCGTATTCCTCTATCGCATCATCGAGCTTCTGCTGCTCCTCGAGCATCACCCCAAGGTTATAATGAGCGGCCGCCGACTGAGGATCCAGATTGAGCGCTATCTTGATCTCTCGAATTGCTTCGTCCAGTCTGCCTTGCTTGTGGAGTACGGATGACAGACTGGTGTGCGCCTCGACCAGACTCGGATCTATGTGCAGAGCGGCTTTGAACTCGTCCTCCGCCTGCTTGCCCCTGCCTTGCTCGGCATAGATATTGCCAAGGTTGTTGTGAGAGTTGGCGTCGTCGGGCCGGATGCTGAGCGCCTTTTTATACTCGGTGATCGCCTCCTCGACATCCCCCTTGAAGGTAAGCGCCTTCGCAAGATTATAGTGGGCCACGGCGAATCGAGGATTCAGGCGTATGGCTTCACGGATCTCACGAATGCCCTCATCAAATCCTCCCTGGACCGCAAGGACCATCCCCAGGTTGTTGTGAGCCGGCGGGTAGGTGGGGTCGATCTTCATAGCAGCCCTGTAGTGAACAGTCGCCTCGTCGAACTTCCCTTCGCCGGCCAGTGTTCGGCCAAGGCAATCCTCCATAACAAAGTTATCGGATGTGCAATCCAGCGCGTGCTGGAACAAGGTCTCGCCATCCTGCCAGTAGCCGACCTGGATTCGCGTCACTATGCCCAGGACCAGCAGCACGGCAATGCCCACAGCCGGAGCAAGCAAGGCCGCCCTCTTCCCCCTGACGTAGTCCGAGACCGCCCATACCACCATTATGAAGATGCCGGTCAACGGCATATAAGTATACCGGTCCGCGATGGCTTGCCCGCCCACCTGCACCAATCCGATGACAGGCACGAGCATTCCAAGAAACCACAGCCAGCCGACCGTCAGATATGGCTTCTTTCGGCGAAGTGAGAATACGAGGAGCGATATACCGATCAGCAGGATTGCCGAAGCCGCCACTTTCCACGTCGCGAGGTCCGCGCCGGGGTGGGGGTACATGAGCGCCAGGTTATGCGGCCACACGGTTTTCCACAGGTAAGTCACATATCCTACCAGGGCATTGGCGATTCTGACCCCGAGAGAGAATTCCTGAAGACTTCCGAGAGCATTCTTGGTACCCTGGGCGATGACCGTCATGACGCATGAAGCCGCCGCCAGGACCATCAGCGGGATCTTCTCCAGGACGAGGCCCGGCCATCGTGCCTTCCGGCCCAAAGGCCAGTAATCGACTAGTAGGAGCACGAACGGCATGGTAACGAGCATGGGTTTGGACAGCAGCCCCAGCGCGAATGCAGCGAGCACCGGCAAGTATCGGCCTATGCTCGGTTTCCTGGCATACCTCCGATAAGCCAGCATGGTCAGCAGCAGGAAGAAAGTGCTGAGCAGATCCTTGCGTTCGGCCACCCATGCCACCGACTCCACGCGAAGCGGATGAACGGCGAACAGCGCCGCCACAAGCGCGCTTCTCCAGTAGCAGCCGGTCATCAAAGAGAGTAGAAGGAAGAGAAGGAACGCATTGGCGGCGTGGATCATCAGGCTGGTTAGATGGTGGCCGCCGGGGTAGGTGTTGTATAGTCCACAGTCGGCGGCGTGGGATATCCAGGTTAGCGGATGCCAGTTCGCAGCTCGGACGGCGGTAAATGCCCAGCGAACCGTCTTCATAGTCAGCCCTGCCTGGATATGCGGGTTATTGGCGACGTACTCGCCATCGTCATAGTAGATGATGAAGTCGTGCCCCAGCATCGGCCAGTAGGCAAGCAGAGTCGCCGTGATCAGAACAAGAGTGATAACAGCTTTCAGATGGCTTTTCATGAATTCTATCATGCCAGCTTAACCCCCAGGATTCTTAGGCCAGAGCATCTTCTCCCCATAAGTTACGTGCGATACGAGGGCATTGCCGATTCTCTCGCCAGGGGGGAGCGCTTCCACTCTCCAGTAGGCGGCGACTGTCACAAGGCAGAGCACCGCTGCAACCAGAAAGAGATTCCTTGAACCCCTATTCATATCTAGGGAACAGCTCCGATTTCACGAGCCGCCACTTCGCCAGACGGAACTTCAGGGCAGTCCCCAGGCACCCAAATCCATATTTGACACTGCGCTTGAAGTTGATCGAGGAGGCGTCCGGAGAGTAGCGGGTCGGGCAGCTTACTTCGCCGATAATATGTCCAAACCAGAGGATCTGCGCCAGCATCTGGTTGTCGAAGACGAAGTCGTTATCGTTCTTCTCCAGCGGCAACTGCTCCAGCAATTCCTTGGAGAACGCCCGGTAACCCGTATGGTATTCGGAGAGCTTGGCAGACATCAAGACGTTCTCTGCAAGGGTCAGAAAGCGGTTTGATATATAGCGCCATGCAGGCATTCCCTCTCTGAGGGCTCGTCCTCCCAGGATCCTGGAGGCAATCACGCAGGGGTACAATTCGGCTGCAATCAGCGATGCCATCGCCGGGATCAACTTCGGCGTGTACTGGTAATCCGGATGGACCATGATCACTATGTCTGCGCCCTCCTCCAGGGCGAGCCTATAGCAAGTCTTCTGATTGCCGCCATACCCCAGGTTATTGGTATGGGTGTGGACTTTGGTATTCGGCAGAGTCCTTGCGATATCCGTGGTCTCGTCATGGCTCGCGTCATCCACCACTATCACCAGGTCCACAATGCCGTGTGACATCACCTCGTCATAAGTCTTTTTAAGTGTCTGAGCCGCATTATAGGCAGGCATGATTACCACAATTCTCTTGCCTTGAAACATCAAATTGCCTCCACTTAGTCTTTTCTCTTGAGCACCATAATGAAATCGGAGCTTGTCGGCAGATACCCCTCTACATCCTCATCCCACAAGTACATCACGTTATCCTCCGACTCGAACTCCACCATTCCGACCATGTGATAGTATGTTTGCAGGTATTGCTTCGCCCAAGTGAATATAGTCGTATCTGAGTCCGGCCGAGCCAGCCATGACGGTGGGATTCTAACGAAAACCATATACTTCGGACGGCTGGTTTCCAGTTCTCGGATTGTATCCTTCAGCATCTGACGAGCGTACTTCTGGTGCTCCATCAACCCGTAGGTGTATATCATCCCTGTTGCCGAGCGCCTGTGTGCATAGAAGAACGTCTCGGGCTCGGATCCCAAAATACCTATGACGTCATTCTTGTTGGTGTGGGCTTTCAAATACTTGGCGACCTCGATCATTTCGGGGAAGGGGTTGCTGCCGTATTCCAGGCGGGCTGCATCTGTAGGTGACGGCGCGAACCAGAACGGCCGATTACCGGCTGCTCCGAGGAACAGCGTCATTGCCGCGAGCACCAGCGGAATACCTCTCAAGTGAGCAGTGTATCTGCATCTCGACATCCATCGCTGGCATGAGCTTACGGCCACTCCCGCCAGAAGCCCTATCGCGGCCAGGAACGGCACGAAGTAATGCGGCCTGAAATAGAACCCGGGGCAGACTATCAGGGCGGCAAACAAAGCAAAGCCCCCAAGGAAAGCCCGTTTCTCCTTCAGCCTTCTGTCCAGGAACACGATGATGAGACCCACTCCCGCAAGACCCCACAACCATACGAATGGACCCGTTATGCGGCCTATCTGGTGGCTGAAATTGGCCCATATCATCCTGCCTGTCGTCTGCGACTCGTACTCTCTCGCGTAGTGGAACACCCAGAACCAGAACTTCGCAAAGACTCCGGCCTTATAAAGAATCAGGCAGGTAACTGCGAAGGGGATGACCGACCCTGCCATGAGCAGGAGTTCCTGCCTTACTAAGCTTTTCCAGGCGATCGGCCGGGCCGCAAGATTTGCCCAGATGACATATAGAGCGGCGAATGCTACGAAGATAATGGCATGCTGCTTCATGATGAATCCCAATCCCAGCAGCAGCCCACTCACGAAGAATAGATACGGTCTTTTCGACTCCAGGCCTTTCAGCATGAGAAGCATCCCGCCAAGCGCGTACGGCATAATGAAATGCGTCGCGTGAGCAG
>Ga0307379_10005407_pt1 | contig 17803 bp, 18 predicted proteins | sample UN2MG_FD_202237 | JGI IMG/M metagenome (GOLD analysis project Ga0307379, IMG submission 202237) | Soil microbial communities from Risofladan, Vaasa, Finland - UN-2 | ecosystem: Environmental > Terrestrial > Soil > Coastal area > Acid sulfate soil | place: Finland: Risofladan, Vaasa | collected... | reverse complement strand
CTCATGACTGACAACCAGAATGGTCTCGCTCCTATAGGATGGAAAGCCACTATCAACGGTACCTGGTGGAGGACCGGATCATTTCCCGGAAGTGCCGGAATGATGAAAAGACAGGCTGACGGCATATGCTGGGTTGTCCTTCTCAATTCAAGCGCATGGAATGGCCCTGAAATACATTCCTATGTCAACAATATGATGTACAGGGTTATTTCACAGATTAAGAATAAAGGTGGTGATGATCTGTTTGATTATTCACTTCCGGTACCTCTTTATACTGATTTAAATTTTCACTCAAAACAACAATAATGTGCTTCTCTGTAAATGTCAATCTTGTCAAGGAGGAAATTGAAGAAAGGTATGGTATAAACTTCCCTGATAAGTACCGTTACGAACCAAGCTACTATTACCATGCATTCGGATTACCGGTGGTCCCGGCTGTTTGTTCAGAAAATCCTGAAACAGTCAGGTTCCTTAAATGGGGATTGATACCACCCTGGATTAAAAACAGTGAAGAAGCGGAAGCAATAAGATTCAGGACTTTTAACGCCAGAGCAGAAACTGTCGGTACCAAACCCTCATTTTCATCTTCCTTCAGGTCCAGAAGATGCCTGATCCCGGTTAAAGGTTTTTATGAATGGCAGCATGTGGGGAAGAACAAAATCCCATGGTATATTTATCATGCTGAAAATGAGATCCTTACTATGGCCGGACTATACAGTGAATGGACACCTCCCGACAGCAGTGAATCGTTATGTACATTTTCCATTATTACGACTGATGCAAACGAATTAATGGCTGAAGTTCATAATTCAAAGAAAAGGATGCCGGTCATACTTGACAGAAATTTCGAAGAGAAATGGATCGATCCTGACTTATCCGCTGCCGATGCATCCGGAATGCTGAAACCATGTCCCTCAGACCTTTTAAGAGCACACACCATAAGTCCTCTTGTTAACAGCAGAACTGCAAACAAGAATACTCCGGAAGTAATCCGGCCGTATGATTACAAATCCCCTGATACTCTTTTCTGATTTTTCCGTTGCGCCCTTGTGACTTTGAGCCTTTGCACCTTTATTGCGCAACAAAATGGTACGACAGTGTGCCTGACTGGAGCTTTGGCGAATAAAGATCCTGGTTGAACCTTGAGATCAGGGCTGTATTGACGGCAGTTTCTTCCAGACACATATCGGTAGTTGTGCCCTCAGTTTCAATAACCCTGGCCTGTTCTACAATACCCTTCTGGTTTACAAGGATCGCGAGTACAACTTTGCCGGATCCTTCGCATTTATATATTGGTATCGGCAGGTATGTATGGTTGCGTCCCTTCAGGTCATAATAAATCCTGGTAGGCCCCTGGTAATTTGCTGCCATCACCTCAGATTCATCGGGTTTCTCTTCTTCATCACCTCTCTTTTCAAATGTCAGATTTTCTTCACTGCCGGCCTCCCTGAGCTTTTTCCATTCATCTATATAGTTGTCTTCTCCAAGCTTCCCGCTCTTTATGAGTTCCTCTTTAACTTTATCTATATAGTCCTCCGGATTTATCTGCACATCGGGCTTGTTGGCAAGATTGCGTGCAATATTCAGCAAGTCCTCGTCACCCTGTAATATCCTTTCTATCGAAGCAGCAGGCAATTCAATAAGTTTTTCCTGCTCGTCAGGTGCTTCAGGTTTGTATTCGGCAAATTCAACAACGAACTCATTTGAACGGTCTATATTAAGTGTTCTTATCTGGAAAAACATAAAGATGATCGCTGCGGCCAGATGAATGATCACAGTACCAAGAATGCCGACAACTTTGCCCTCATGATTCTTCATACGACACAAAATTACAAAATGAAACGATCATTTTGTTTCAGACTTCTTATCTTTCTTCTTCTTCTTTATGGGCTTTGCCTGTTGCGGCCTTTTGACAGACTTGTTCCTAAACAATCCGCTTTTAACTTCATTGATGAATTTTGCCCAGGCAAACGGATTCAGAAGGTTATTGACCGGGAACTGATTCCTTGTTGCCATCGCATTAAAATTCTGCTCCATCGCATACCTGTAACCTGCTTCAGGTGTGATGCTTACACCTGTCTGATTCGTGACTGCCACATATACTGATGCAATGTTCTCATTCATGTTTTCAATTAAAGGATCAGCAGGTTTTTCCCTGGTCATCTCCTTGATGAATTCATTATAAGTTTTCCAGGGCAGTATAGTCACCTCTTCAATAGGGATGGTATCCAGTTCAAGCATAATATCAACCATGCAATGTCTGCTTTCATAGGAAGGAGGTATTACAGTATGGTATCTTTTAAATCCAAGCGCCCTGTAAAAAATCGTATCACCGGGAACGCTTGTAATTGAATAGATACCTGTTCTTTCACTGATTGCTCCCCTTCGGAGCTTCTTTGAAATGATAGCAACGCCTGAAACCGGCCGGTTGGTAATGTCACTTATTATACCGCTCACCTGAACAAATCTTTCAGGGCTGCTTGTCTGGCTGTGCAGGGGTGAAAACAGAAGCAGTAAGAGAATGGCTGTATAATATATCCTGTTCAAGAGTATCCGAATACTGTAATAACGTGACAAACCCTGTTAGAGTCTGTAAAGTAAACATTATTGAGTGTAACCATAAAACATTTAACGTAATTTTAAGTAATTTCACTTTTTTCAAAAATATACATGCTGAAACTACTACTATCAGGCGATGAAGCAATTGCCCGGGCTGCAATTGATGCGGGAATAAGCGGTATGTACGCGTACCCGGGAACTCCCTCAACGGAGATAATGGAATACGTTCAGTCATCAGACGCGTCATCAGAGCGCCGCATACACAGGGAGTGGTCGGCAAACGAGAAGACTGCACTGGAAGCGGCTTTGGGTATGTCATATGCAGGCAAACGTTCAATGGTTGCCATGAAACATGTCGGACTTAATGTGGCATCAGACGGATTTATCAATGCTGCCATAACTGGAGTTAACGGCGGTATGATTGTTGTTTCTGCAGATGATCCGTCCATGCACTCATCGCAGAATGAACAGGATTCAAGATTCTATGCAAAATTTGCCTTCGTCCCCTGTTTTGAGCCTTCTAACCAGCAGGAAGCCTACGACATGGTGTTTGATGCATTTGTACTGTCGGAAAAATACAGGATTCCTGTTATGATAAGGATAACCACACGCCTTGCACATTCAAGAGCAAGCGTTCAACTAATAAAACATCCGGCACCAGAAAAAAAACTAAAACTGCCTTCAGATCCGGTTCAGTTCGTGCTTCTGCCAGCACTTGCGAGAAAAAAATACAGGGCATTGTTAAAATCTTATGAATCAATAAAATATGATATAAGAATATCAAAGTATAATTCATTCAGGGATGGCACGAAGAGGGATACAGGTATCATCACCTGCGGAATTGCATATAACTATCTGATCGAAAACATCGGAAGCTCATCCGGCAGTTATCCGGTACTTAAAATAGCGGCATATCCTTTCCCGGCCGACCTGCTGAAAGAGATAACTTCAAGGTGCAGGGAGATAATTGTCCTTGAAGAAGGCTACCCTGTGATTGAGGAGGGACTGAGAGGTCTGCTTGACAAGGGAATAAAAATCCTGGGCCGTATGGACGGGACCATACCTCGTGACGGAGAGCTCAATCCTGCAATAGTGGCTAAAGCCCTGGGAATGCCTGTCAGTTATGGCAAAGAGATCCCTGAGCTCGTAAAAATGAGGCCTCCGTCATTTTGTAAGGGATGCGGTCATGCCGACATGTTCAATGCACTGATTGAAGCTGTTAAGCCTTATGGTCCCGGCAGGGTATTTTCTGATATCGGCTGTTATACGCTTGGTGCACTGCCTCCTTATAATGCAATAAATTCCTGTGTGGATATGGGTGCTTCGGTTACTATGGCAATAGGTGCTGCAGATGCAGGATTATTTCCGTCGGTAGCCGTTGTCGGAGATTCAACCTTCACTCATTCCGGCATGACCGGATTGCTTGATGCTGTCAGTAAATATTCTCCGGTAACTGTTATAATATCCGATAATTTAACAACCGGTATGACGGGCGGCCAGAAATCGAAGGCAACAGGAAGGCTTAAACAGATATGCCTTGGAATCGGAGTTGAAAGGGAACACCTCAGAAGCATTAATCCCTTGCATAAAAATCATGAAGAAAATATACGTATTTTAAAGAAAGAGCTGGAATACAAAGGTGTTTCCGTGGTGATCTCAGAAAGGGAGTGTATTCAGACAGCTGCCAGGAGAAAAAAAGCTGAAGCGTCACAGGAATGAAAATTCAAAATTCAAGATTCAAGATTTAAAATTCAAAATTCAAAATTCCAGTTTCCACATTCAAAACCCTGAAACCTGGAATCGTGAATCTGAAATAATTTTAAGTAATGAAAAATGACATTATCCTGTCAGGAGTAGGAGGGCAGGGGATCCTTTCAATTGCAACAGCGATAGGACTGGCTGCTGTTGAGAATAACCTTTTCGTGAAGCAATCTGAAGTTCATGGAATGAGCCAGAGAGGTGGTGATGTCCAGTCGCATTTCAGGTTATCTGACATGCCTGTTGCCTCAGATCTGATACCTTACGGAAAAGCTGACCTTATAATATCTGTTGAACCAATGGAATCACTCAGGTATCTTCCCTGGTTTTCGGAAAAGGGATGGCTTGTCACTAATTCAAATCCTTTTATCAATATTCCTGAATATCCTCCTGTTGAAAAGATACTCGATGAGATCAGGAAGATTAAGAACAATATCATCATAGATGCTGATTCAATTGCTAAAGAGGCAGGGTCTGCCCGCGCAGGCAATATTGTTGTTCTTGGGGCTGCATCACATTTTATAAGCATGCCTTTTGCTTCTCTTGAAAATGCCGTGAGAAAGATTTTTGCAAGGAAGGGAGCAGAAGTTGTTGAAATTAACCTTAATGCACTGCATTCAGGAAGGGAATATGCATCTGAACAAAAGAGGCTGACATAAATGACAGCCTCTCCACGTTGAAATGCAGCAAGTTGTCACCAGTTATTCATCTTTACTCTGCTCCTTCGGTGTTGCAAGCATCATCAACTGATCAAGAACAATTTCGGTAATGTATTTGGTAACACCCTTCTTGTCCTCATAGCTCCTGTAAACGATCCTACCCTCCACTGCTACCTGTCTGCCCTTCTTAAGGTACTTCCCGGCTATATCTGCCAGACCATTCCAGGCAACAATATTATGCCAGGTTGTTTCAGAAATCTTCTGACCTTCTCCATTCTTGTAATCATCGTTGGTAGCCAGAGTGAAATGTGCAACTTTTTTCCCGCTTTCAAGGGTTTTTAAGTCCGGATCCTGACCAAGGTTCCCGATAAGCTGTACTCTGTTTCTTAATGAATTCATGACTTTAAAGTTTTAGTGAGACATAATTTAATTTTCATGACAAACTTAAACCAGCTTTTAAACCTGTATCGGTTGATAAACATTTACATCCGGTTCATAATCTTTTATAGTCGTTTGTAACCGTTTGAAAACGTTTTTGTGTATCTTTATCAAAACTTTAGTGCTGTGGAAAGAAAATGTCTCGATTGCGGCGATGTTATACATGGCCGCACCGATAAGAAGTTCTGCTCTGATCAGTGCAGGAATAATTACAACAATCGTCTGAACCGCGATTCAAACAATTTTGTACGGAATGTCCATGGATTGCTGAGGAAAAACAGAAGGATCCTTGCCGACCTTTACACAGAAGGGAAAATAAAGGTACATAAAGATGCCTTGTTTGCCCTGGGCTATAACTTCAGCTTCTTTACACATATTATCGAAACATCAAATGGTAAGAGGTACCAGTATTGTTTCGAATATGGATATACAGAAGCGGGAGATGATTTTATAGAACTGAAACAGAACAGCCAGTATCTAGATTATCAATAATATGCTATATAACGGCTATTTTGTTTTCAGGAACGGGAAATAATATTCCATATTTTGCTTTGTCAGGCGGGTTCCGTATTCCGAATCCTGGAAAGCTTCACAATATTTGATTTTGCTTCCTTTCTCTTTTCCATACTCTTCAATCAGCTTCTCCCTGAAGGGTTCTGCATCTGATCTTGCCATCCTGCTTTTTCCCAGCCACGCCCTTCTCTCAGCGTCAGTTGCAGGAACCTGATCAAGTATACCCATGTTAAAGGGCAACCATTCATACATTTGAGAAGCATGTTGGTGGTACATATCTATTTTTTTCTCAATTACATCATCAACATCAATACATACGTCAGCTTTGAATGGCTCGGGATGAGTAAAGCCGTCACTCATGTACAGGAATACGGGATTCTTGTCAAGATGAGGAACCTCGGGTAGTATTTTGGGAACAGTAACCATATAAGCAGCATCAAGTACAAGCACTCCGGTGTACCTGTGATCGGGATGATAATCATATGGTCTTGGAAAAATAACTATATCAGCTTCTTGCTCCCTGATCACTTTTATAACCTGAAGCCTGTTTTCATAAGTGGGCATCAGTTGTCCGTCGTGGTTATCAAGGGTAATATAACGGACTCCTATAACTTCGCCGGCTTTTCTGGCTTCTTCACGCCTTACCTTTGCCAGCTCTTCGGGTGGCAACGACTGATGTCCGGCATCTCCGTTTGTAAGCGAGACCATGAGCACATCATGACCCAACTGTGTCCATTTATAGGCTGTACCGCCCACCTTATCCGGATCGTCCGGATGGGCACCGATTATTATTATATGAAGTTTGTCGTTCTTGGTGTTCACCTGAGCCTTCGCTGTCTGGAAAATCCCGGTCAGGATGCAGATTTGAAAAAGACATATAATTGCTTTCATAATAGTATGATTATTTAAAAATTCAAGTTTATATAAATAGCATTATAACATAATTATTATCAGGCAAGATGATATATATTTCTTTTGATATGCAATTTACCAGGAACTGTTTGCAAGTTCCCATACATTTGTAAAACTTATCCTTATGATCTTTTCCATGATATCCCAGTCAATAGTTGAGATCTCATCGGCCGGTGTATGATACTCTTCCCTGTGACCTGGTTTAAACCTCATAACCGGCACCCCGGCAGCCACAAATGACCTGTGATCGCTTCCTCCGGGCGGATTTTCTGAAGATTCAAAAGTAACATCCAGTTCTATCCCGTATCGCTTCAGATTAGCTCCCGTGAGCTTTTTAAACTCCGGGCATGTGTTTGTATATGTCATAGTTACCTTATTCGATGCATCATCTGACACGTATCTTGAGATCATATCAAAATTCAAATTCAGACGAAGATTTTTTACAGGATAAGCAAGATTGTCAATATAATAGCGTGAGCCAAGAAGCCCTTTTTCTTCAGCGGTCCACAGGGCAAAAATTATTGTCTTTTCAGGCTTTTTGCCTGTCTCCATGATTGCTTTTGCCAATGTAAGAACACCTACAGTGCCTGACGCATTATCATCAGCACCGTTCCAGATATAACCCCCTGCCATACCCTCATGATCATAATGGGCTCCCAGCACAATTACCTGATCAGGATAATTTCCTTCAACTATACCGATCACATTTCTTACCTGTACCGCTTCTGTGTTTATATTCGATTTGATGTAAATGGTCTTTGAACTCATGGAAGGAATTTCTTCAGGCTTGCCCGAATCGGTTTTTTTGATGTAATCCTCAATATTGATACCGGTTCCTTTAAGAATTTCATCGGCCGTTCTTGCTGAGACTGTTATCCTGATAAGACCAGCCGGATTAGTTTTGCCAGGGATGGAGTATCTTGAATATGGTCTTACTGATCTCTCTCTTCCTTCCGACGGAGACATATTCAGAAAATCAGACACAGGCTGAGATCCGACTATCGCTGAACCTGGATTGAATTCAATAATTCCTGCTGCACCCATGTTTCTCAGCACATTTTCCATCTCCCTTGCCGATGCTGATAATTCCTCTGATGAAAGCCTCTCCCTGGCAAATACCGGTACTCCTCTTATTTTAAGGATGAACTTGCCTTTAACATCGAGATTGCTTAAATCATTGTATTTGAGTTTGTCGTTTTTAAATCCATAGCCGACAAAAACCACCGGGGCTTCAAATTCAATATTTTGATCCAGGGATCTCATTGTGAAGTCAATATCCCTTTCAAAAGATATTGTCTTTGTTGTAGCTCCGTAAATTGAATTTACTTTAAGAATCTGGTCCTCTCCGGGTGTGGTTTTCAGTAGCGTGAAATTCTGAAAGTAAGTCCTGCGGGTATCCGGTGGGGACTGGAAAAAACCTCTTATCCGCGGAAAATCACCTCCCGGTTTAACCCCGTAAAGCTGTAACAGGCTTGCAATATAATCACCTGCCAGGTATTCCCCTCTTTCACCGGCTTCCCTTCCTTCGGTCCAGTCTGATGCAAGAAAACCCATCTGTGCTTCTAAAACATCGTTTGAAATGGCCCTGAGACCTTTGTCAACAGGAGTCTCCTGCCCGCAAATTACCTGACTGATCAGGACACCGGATAAAACAGTCAGTAAGAGATTCTTTTTCATTTCTGCAGACTTTTAAACATATTTTTTGACACCCTAAGGTAGTTATTAAATCAATTGTCCTGCTTGAATCTTTCCGGCTTAACTTTTTTTAACTCGCAAACCAATCTGCAATCTACCAATAACTAATTACCATTTTATATATTTGCCAAAATTTATGGGAATATGAAACATAAGTTCTCTCTATTCTTATTCAATGTACTGATGATAAGTCTTTTTGCCTGCGGACAGGAGAATAAAGAAAATAACAGAGGATATATTGTTAAAGCAGGAGATATGGCTGTTACCTATCCGCTTGCCCTTGACCCTGATGCAGATATATTCGGACTTTATGCCCTTAAGGAGGCTGGCGTAACCCGTAATGTGGTGATTGACAGGAGTGGTAAGATCATATTCCTTACGCGACTATACGATCAGAAGGAATTTCAGGAGATGAAAGCGGTAATTTTTTCCAGCCTGGAAAAGAAATAAAATAGCTTTACGACCGTTTTTAACGGTATTATGTATCAAAAACCGTGGGAAACTGCAACCTTTTCAATAATTTCATCGTTATATATAAGATGTGATCTTAATTTTACTATCCGGGTAACTTATTTGGTTTAACTTAAAACTCTTATTATGAAAAAATTACTGATTATCGTAATATCCGTATTTCTGGCACTTCCGTCATTTTCGCAGCTAAAATTCGGTATTAAAGCCGGAGTCAGCACTACATCATTGACAATGGAAGATGTCAAGCAGGTAACTTCAACCTCCACTACTTATACAATAGAAAAGTTAGAGGGATTAAATTATGGTTTCCATGCAGGAATTTTTGGAAGAGTAAGCATCTCAAAATTATTTATTCAGCCGGAACTGCTCTTTGCAACCAGAACAAGTGAATATACCGTGAAAGATGTCGTAAACGCTACATCTGAAGATGTAAAGCAGAGTTTCAACAAAATTGATATTCCAGTCATGGTTGGAGTAAAATTTGGCCCAGCCAGGTTAAATGCAGGTCCTGTGGGATCATTTCTTATTAGCTCACCCAAAGAACTTATCAAGGACGCTTCATTAGAGACGATTTATGGAAAGATGTCTATCGGTTACCAGGCAGGCCTGGGACTTGATCTCCTGGGAAAGCTTACTATCGATCTGAGGTATGAAGGCAGTTTAAAGAAGTACCAGACAAAGATTGAGAATGCAACCGGTACATCAGTTAACCTTGACGACCGCCCAAATGCATTCCTGCTCAGCATTGGATTGATGTTCTGATAAGAAAATGAAATAAGTTAATTGCCCCCTTCCCCCTGAAGGGGGTTTTTGTTTCTGATAATGTCAAAGTCCCCTATTGGGGATTCCGAGGCTTTTATTTTGAGAGCAACATCTTTGCAGCAACCAGAAGTAACAGCACCCCGAAAATCTTCTTCAAAACCGGCTGCGGTAAATTAATCGCAAACTTTGATCCGAAGTATGAACCTACTATAAAGGCCACCGCCAGGATCAATGCAAATTTGATATTTACCTGTCCGGCCTTCCAGTAGTTAATTGCTGCAATGATCCCAATCGGCGGAAGCATTACGGCAAGACTGGTTCCCTGGGCCATATGCTGGCTGAAACCCATTATAAATACAAGAGCCGGAACCATGATGATTGCACCGCCGATTCCCAGCATCCCGGCCATTATGCCGGTAACTACTCCGATCGCTAAAAGTATTAGTAATGTTGTAGCTGACATATTCATGATTTTTGTTTTAAACAATGAAAGATTGATATCTGTAAAAGTATGAATAAAACTGTAATTAATTAAAATCAGTAAATTTGCGCTTCGTTTCAAGTAAGTGGCATGAGTAAATTCAGATACATTTTATTTTTGGTCCTGATTCTCTTCGCAGCGGGGATCTTCATTATATACAGACTGTTATATGGAAATGGAGTGAAACCTGAAGGTGCAGGGTCTCTGCTCCTGATCTCCACAGGCTCATCATGGGAGCAGGTTCTTGATTCAATCAGTTCAAATCTTGAAATTAAAAATCCTGATATCCTGAAATGGATCGCCAGGAAGAAAAATTACCCGGAATTGATAAAACCCGGCCGTTATGTCATAGAAAAGGATCTCAGCTATGTCGGACTAATTAATCTGTTAAGATCAGGCAGACAAACTCCTGTCAGGGTGACTTTTAATAATATCAGGTATCTGCGTGATCTGGCGGGCAGGATCGGCGGACAAATTGAAGCTGATTCGGCTCAGATCATTGATTTCCTGTCCGATCCTGAAAACTACCGCAGTGACGGATTTACACGGGAAAATGTGATATCAATCTTTATACCAAATACTTACGAGTTTTATTGGGATACTAATCCCCGGGAACTCTATTCACGCATGCTTAAGGAGTATAAAAGATTCTGGAATGATGAACGTCTTGAAAAAGCTTTAGCTATAAAGCTGACACAGATTGAAGTAGCCATCCTTGCGTCAATAATTGATGATGAAGTTGCCAAGGCTGATGAAAAGCCAAAGATCGCCGGAGTTTATTTAAACAGGCTTAAAAGGGGAATTCCCCTTCAGGCATGTCCCACTATTAAATTTGCAATGAATGATTTTACCATCACCCGGGTTTTGAATCATCATCTTAAATTCGAATCTCCCTATAATACTTACATGCACAGGGGATTCCCCCCGGGACCAATTGGCTGCCCTACCATTGAAGGTATAAACGCAGTCCTGAATGCAGAAAAGCATGATTACCTATATTTTGCCGCCAAAGCCGATTTCTCAGGCTACCACAACTTTTCAAGAACACTGGCCGAGCATAACCGCTACGCTGACGAATACCAGAGAGAACTGGATAAAAGAAGAATATTCAGGTAAACAATGCGCAATCCGCAATCAGCAATCCGCAATCCTATATCGTCCCGATAACCTCTACCTCTCTTTCCAGCATCACTCCGAATTTTTCCAATACTGATTTCCTGATCTTTTCAGAAAGATCATAGATTTCTTTCCCAGTTGCATTACCATGATTTACTATCACAAGAGCTTGCTTTTCATGAACGCCTGCATCCCCGATCCTTTTCCCTTTCCATCCGCACTGTTCAATCAGCCAGCCTGAAGCAAGTTTGATGCCTCCCGTGGGATCAGTGTATAAAGGAATATCAGGGTATTTCTCCTTTAACTTTTGAGAATCATCGAAACTGACAACAGGATTTTTGAAGAAGCTCCCGGCATTGCCAATAATGTCAGGATCGGGTAATTTGCTCCTCCTGATATTTACTACTGCCTCCCTTATTGTTTTGAGCGACAACGAACCCAGTTTCTCCGCTTCAGAATGCAGGGACCCATACTCAATTCTTAATTCAGGTTGATTTGAAAGTTTGTAAAAAACCTTTGTAATGAGATATTTGCCTTTCAATTCTCTCTTAAAAATGCTATCCCGGTATCCAAACCCGCATTCTGCCGCACTGAATTCCCTTATTTTACCTTCTTTAAGTGAAATGGCTCTTATTTTATAAATACAATCCTTTATTTCAACACCGTAGGCTCCGATATTTTGAATAGGAGTTGCACCGACCAGGCCTGGAATCAATGAGAGATTTTCAATTCCTCCGAATCCGTGATCAACGGCCCATGCAACAAAAGAATCCCACACTACTCCCGCACCGGCAGATACTATTGAATAATCTGCTGTTTCCTGCTCTATGTTTATTCCTTCGAATGATGGATGAATTATAGTACCATTAAAATCCGAAACAAACAGGAGGTTGCTCCCCCCTCCCAGGATAAAAACTGGCTCTGTAATCTCATTTTTGAATTTAAACAGTTTTATTGCCTCTTCCTCTGAACCAACTGAAATAAACAAATCCGCGTGGTAATCCAGTCCGAAAGTATTATACAATTCCAGCGAAAGATTTTTGTAGATCATCATCTAATAACCTGAAAATAGAATCTTATTCAAATGTAAAATTAATCATAGAGCGATTCCACCAATATAGTTTAAAAATATGTTTTTTGTGTAAACCGTAAACTGATTTTGTCATTTTGTTAATTTTTTCCGCAAATTACTTGACTTGTATTATTTAAAGTTATATATTTGTATAGTTTAAATATAATGAAGTATATAAAACCCTAATAATCATGTCGTACCGGTCAAAAATCAGAATGTCTATAGGATGGATTTACCCGATAGGAATATTCTCATCCTATATATTGTTGTTACTTGAATACGAACTGCGTCGTTTACTGCGACAAGGAGGAAATGAAGTATGGGGCATACCATATATAACGATCATACTGGTTTCGCTGTTGTTTATTGTTCTTGGTGTTATACAATGGTTCAGGTACAGGAACTGGATCTATCCGGTGCTTGGATTTCTGATAGGTATTACCACAGTGCAGGCATCATTCGTTTTTCCGCATTATGACAATCCCGGGATCTTTAAGCTGACCTATTTTATTTGCTTCATCCTTATTATTTTGTTTGTTCTCATTAACTGGAACTCATTTTACAGTCACGAGCGTTTTGAGATAAACTCGAGACGGCTGTTTCGGCTTGCTTCTGAAAGAATTTACAGGGCTGATAATGGTTATACCGGCAGGCCATATTCCGGAGGCAGGGTGGAGTGCACCAGGGACGAATTGCTTGGTTTTGTGAGATTCCTTCACGGGAATTATATTATAAGACCTTTCTATTATGAGAGTTATGTTTGCCTGTCATTCTCAATGAATACAAGCCTTCTTGTTATAAATGAAGGGAAGGAGGTGAGCAATGTGATAATCGGGTATGACGGTGGCATGACCATTAAAATATCCGATAAGGATTACGGGGATTACCACGAGCGGTTAAGTTTTGACCAGTTATGCGCCTCCCTGGCCGATATATTCACCAGGTTTCTGGATTATTATAAGAAAGGACTGGAATCAAGGATAATTAGCGAATTGAAATCAGGAAAATAATTATAGTTCCAGGTTTCAGGTTTCAGGTTCCAGATTAATTTACCCGTAACAAGTAACCAACAACATGCAACATGCAACAAATATTAACAGCCATGAAAAAGAACTACAGATTAGTTAAACTCGTTCCTCTCATCTGCATAATCATTTCTTGTGTTTATGCAAATGCTCAGGATGGAAATCCCTGTAAAACAGGAGGACAGACCTGCTATTTCGGGGTTGAAATGAATGATGTCCTTTGCGGATATGCCGTTGAGACTTATTGTGACGGTATTCTGAACGGAAAAGATGTCCGGTTTGAATATTCGGATGTGATATTTAAAATGTCGGCACTGGGTGCAGATATGGATGGGGGATTCAGGTGGAAAAATGTTATTGATCCCGTTACACACAGAGCTATTGAGATTCAGGTGGATGTGATTAACGGTGAGTCAGTCGTGACTACTATCACAAAAATCACCGGTGATACTGCCTGGTACAGCAGTCCGACTTCAGGGGTAAGAAAAGCCATCCCCGTCGGTTCTGATGTGATCTTTGCCTCCCAGTCCTGGTATCCTCATATTTATAACGACTTTATAAAAATGAATGTCGCGGAAAAGAGGTACAAAGTTTATGATCCGATAAAGGGAGAGGTAATTGAAAAGGGATATATCAGAAAATCAGAGGAAAAGATAGTGCTGAGTGATTCTTCTTTCCAAACCCTCGTCCTTGAAGAAACAGAATTCCCTGCAGGTATAAAAACCACCCTCTGGCTTAATAAAGCAGACGGTTACAATGTTAAAGCTGTGGTGGCAGGCAGAAGAAATATCTATTTTGCCGATAAATCAGTGTCCGGCAGAATAACATTTGCAAATATCGATGATGAGCTTTTTGCAAGGGTTGACAGGAATATTCCTGATATAATGAGTCTCTCCTGGCTTAAGGTAAAAGCCAGGATCAATTCATATGGTGAAGAATTAACAGTCCATGACCTTAATTTCCCGGGACAGAAGTTTGAAGGCACAGTAACCGGAAGTTTAATAGATGGAATTTTTGAGGTTGAACCTATCAGTTACACAGGGAAAAACGCCCCAACATTTCCTCCGGATTACAGTAAATCTCCTGATCTGAAAAAGTATCTTGAATCTGGATTAGCTATAGAATCTGATGATCCTCTTATTATTTCAGAGGCCGCCAGGATTACTGCCGGTTCAAAAGACTCATGGGAAGCATCAGTGCGACTGAGCAAATGGGTGGCAGAAAATATTGCCGGAGCATTGCCCGGAGGTATTTCTGCTATCAACACTTTAAAAACCAGGGAAGCTGAATGTGGCGGCCACTCACGGTTGCTTGCAGCTTTCTGCAGGGCAGTGGGGATCCCGGCAAGGTTGTCTGTCGGATGTATGTATACTGCGTATCATTCCGGTAGTTTTGGACAGCATGCCTGGACTGAAGTATTTATGGGCGATGCCGGCTGGATACCTGTTGATGCTACCATCAAGGAATCTGATTATATCGATGCAGGTCATATTAAACTGGGTGAAAATGCAACCTTCAGACCTGTCAGCATGGAAATACTCGATTTCAGATCAGGATCAAATAATGCTGAAGAAGTTATTTCTGATGACCTCAAGCCGCTTCTGGGCAGCTATATGAATGTTGAACAGTACCGGATATTTAATATCATTTTCAGAAATGGCGGACTTGCCATTGATATTCCCGGCCGTGTAGTCCTTGATTTAAATCCGCCTGATGAACAGGAAAGGTGGTTCCCTAGGAGGACAAGGGAAATAAGTCTGACACACGGAGACATTGTTGAAGGCAAAGCAGAAAAAATGATCATGAATCAGTATTACCGTCTGAAAAAAATGTCGGCACCCGAATACGGTTTGGACACTATACCTGAAGAATTCAGGAAATTTACAGGCAATTATCAGTTAGCTCCAGCAAGACTCTCATATGATGTAATGTTTTCAGGCAGCAATATTATTACACTGGAACCATCTGCGAGTTCACAAAACAGGAGAATCTATATAAAATCAGGTGACAAATGGATTGATATTACAGGAACCTTTGAGATAGATTTTATAGTAAACAGTGAAAACGAGGTTACCGGTATGAACTTGTTGGTAAAAGCTGAATTCCTCAGGGGGGAACCAGTGACAAATATTGTTGAAGTTGTTTTAAAAGAATCTGGAGTTGATGAAGGATTGAAAAAGTATGATGAAATCAAAAAATCCGGTAACAGTGAATACTTTTTTTCAGAACAAATGCTGCATCAGCTCGGACATGCTCTTCTAAAAGATAACAGGATTGAGGATGCAATAAAAGTGTTCAAAAAGAATGTGCAGGAATACCCTGAATCATTCATTGCTAATGACGCTCTCGCAGAAACATATCTTAAGAAAGGTGAGAACAAGCCGGCTCTAAAATACTTTAAAACAGCTGTAAAGCTGAACCCGGATTATGATTATGGCAAAAAAAAGATTGATGAGTTAAATTATTAATAATAAACAATTATATCATGTATTACCCTCGTAACCTAAAACAGGACTTCAATATTACAGGTTTCATACCTGCAATGTTTTGCCTTCTAATAGGAGCCCTTGTCTGGATATTTATAGGAATGAAGGAGGCATTTTTAACCTTCTCATTATATTTTATTTTATATGGAGGATTCTCCTTCTGGATCTTTATCAGGACCAATAATCAAAGTTATCTCGCTGCATCATGCTGGCAGATATTGTTTGGACTTTGTATGGCCACTCGTCCAAAACTGCATCTGCTTCCCGTGATTAACACAATAATATCCGATCTGATTTTTGTCTTAATGCTGGTTTCAGCTGCCTGGCTGTTATACCTTTTCCTCTCAAAAAAAGCAAAATGGAAAGGCCGTGAAGTATTTGAACTTGCCTCAGTATCAACTGAGCCGCAACCAGATGGTTTCACAGAACGCCCACATCCTGCTGGAAAGACAGACTATTCCAGGAATGAACTGCTTGGATTTGCAAGGTTTCTCAGAAGAAATCTTGTTGCAATGCCGTACTTCGAAGAAAACTGTGTGGTATTTGTTCCTGTCAAGATGGATGATGAATTTAACTACATCTTTAACCCTGGAAAATTCAGACAGAACAGAAGCTGGATTGCGTTCGACTTCCAGGGAAATGTGACCGTTAATATTTCAAAAAGAGATTATGTTGATTATAAGGAAGAACTCTCTTTTGATCAGCTCTGTGAAAATCTCGGCAAAATATTCATTGGATTTATGGGATATTACCGTAAGGGTGAAGCGGACAGGATTATTTATAAACTGAATGAACTTGGGTTGGGTTTAGCATCATAAAAACTGAAGGAAAGTGGATTTTAAAGAAGCAGCAAAACTGGGTGCATGTTTATCTAAAGAATATGCGGAAGATCTTTTCAGACTCCTTGCAACCTATGAGAGTATTTCGGCATCTGAAACCGCATCACGTCTGGACCTTCATATTAAAACAGCACAGGATTTCCTGGAAGATCTTTATAGCCTGAAGATACTGGGAAGAGAGGAGGTATATGAAGGCAAAAGGCCATACTTCAGGTACAGGCTGATAGTAAAGGAGATTTCTTTCAAAGTGGATCTTGCAGGATTGTATCAGGATGAAGATGTCACTGATTCAAGATTGAAAATAAGGATCAGGGAGATGAAAAATGCAGGAGCCAGGTTCACGACATCAAGAAGCAATGACTATATAAGCAATGTAGTGATCTGGATGGGAGAGGGAAGGGGCCGTACTGAAAGAAAAATCAACCTCTCAATACCGCAGGGGAAATTCCTTTTTCATCTGCCCTTCCCGACTGCAGAGCCGTTAAGTATCTCGGAGATAATGAACAAAGCAGGAATTGATGGAGCCAATATCCCTGAGATCATTGATATCGTTCAGGTATTGACAGATCTTAAAGTTATTGAAAGCAGTTAACAGAAATTTCAGAAAGGGTGATCCCTATTGATACATCACTCTTTTATCACCCTTTACAATATTTTCCCTTCCGTTTGTCAAAAAAAATTTGCCATTAATTCATTTAAAATACCTTTATCCGAGTTTAAAAAATTTTAAACTATGAACCGGACTGATCGGATTGCTACTGCCATGTCATCATACCGTGATACTGTCATACCATAATACCTTCTTATTATGAAACTAAAACCCTCCCTCCTGTATCTTGTATCTTGTATCTTGTTTCTTCTTTCCCTTTGCTCTTCGCCCACTGCCCTTGGCCAAATCCCGCAGGGATTTAATTATCAGGCAGTTGCCCACAACAGCGCCGGCGCTCCTGTTATGAGCACAACAATTCAGGTCAGGGTAGGGATTTTATCTGATACCCTTACACCGGTTGTTGTATG
>Ga0307379_10005406_pt1 | contig 17812 bp, 14 predicted proteins | sample UN2MG_FD_202237 | JGI IMG/M metagenome (GOLD analysis project Ga0307379, IMG submission 202237) | Soil microbial communities from Risofladan, Vaasa, Finland - UN-2 | ecosystem: Environmental > Terrestrial > Soil > Coastal area > Acid sulfate soil | place: Finland: Risofladan, Vaasa | collected... | reverse complement strand
CCTTGTCCGGGAACTGCTTGTGCAGCCGGTAGATCAACTCCTGGTTGGTGAAGAAGAACGCCTCGGCCACGTTGTGCCGGCCGGGCAGGTCCAGCAGCCGGTCCTTCGTGCCCCACCCCATCGCACCGTACCACGTGTTGACGGTGTAGCCGACCATCTGGTACGCCCCGCCGCTGCCCAGCCACGCCAGGGCCATGCAGTCCGGCCGCGGAATGTTGCCGATCAGGCAGTTGCCCGACGCGAGGTAGACCTTCGGGTTCGGCGAGCGGATGGGGTGCTCCTTGCGCTTCAGGTCCAGGCCGTAGAGCCGGCCCTCGCGGCAGCGGAACTGCCCGTTGCGGTAGGAGTAGCCGATCTGCCAGTCGCGCTCGGTGGCGTGGCCGGAGGTGACGAACAGGTCGGGCCGGTCGGTATTGAGGAAGTCGACGATGGCCTTCGTGCTGTCGGCGGGGCCGGCCTTCTTCTCCGGTTGACCGTCCTTCGCCTTCTCGCAGTATTCCCCGGCCGTGCCTTCGCTGAACCACTTGCCTTCGTCGAAGGGGCTCAGGTCCAGCCCCGTGCCCGCCCCGGCGCGGCGGAGGACCAGCGGCTCGTCCAGCGCGGCGATTCGCAGGGCGTCGGCGGGCGTGTGGCCGGTGAGGATGCCCCAGAGCACGTCGCCGTAGGGGTCGTCGTCGAGCTTGCGCGTCAGGCGGTGGACGGCCACGACGAACTCCCGGCCCGCCTCCTGGGGCCGGGCCACGAAGCACGCGTGCCGCGGCATCGCGCGTCGCAGTGCCGGCAGGCAGGAGGCCACCTGCCCGTCGTAGACGATCGTCTCGCCGCCGTGCTTGCGCACGAGGACCTCGACGACCTTCCGCCACTCGGCGTCCTTCCGCGTCGGCCGGGAGACGACCACGGCATACCCGCCGGAAGCAGGTCCGGGCGGGGCGCCCATCGCCGGCCCCGCCGCGAGCACCACGAGCAGTGCCATCGATCTCATGTCACCAGTGTAGCGAACCATTCTCGTCCTGCCGCCTGTCATCACCGAATCCGTATCCGCTGCACCCCCGCTACTCGGCCTTCGCGGGCGCCTTCCACCACAGGGCGGCCCACAGCAGCGGCCCGCCGGCCTCGCAGGCCATGGTGTGGAGGGCGTCGGGGGGGACCTCGATCACGTCGCCTGGGCCGACTTCCTGGCGTTCCTCGCCGACCTGCACGATGCCCGTCCCGCGGATCACGACGTAGATCTCCTCGGTCGGATGGGCGTGGGCCTCCATGGCCGAGTGGTCCTCCAGGTAGCCCCAGGCCGAGTCGAACGGCGGCTTCATGCCCGCCGGTACGAACGCCGAGGCGAGGATCGTGCCGTTGTGGGCCTTCTGGGCCGTGGCGGGGTCGAATCGCTGGATGTTCATGCTTCGCGGCTCCGTGGGTGTGTTCGGGCACCGGTCGGGCAAGGGGACATCACACCAAAGGCGCCCCGCAAGATCAACCCTCCGGCTTCCCTTGCTTCGCGTCCTCAGGCGGGCATAATGGCCGGCCGAAGGAGCCCGCCCATGGCCCGGACGTACCGCAGCGAGGACTGGGAGACCTACCGGATGACCTACGGCCAGCCGCACCGCGAGCTGGAGCCGCTCGACCGGGAAGTCGCCGTGGTGGACGAGGCCCTCGCGTTGCTGCACGCCGAGGGAATCCTGCCACACACCGAGTACGGCCGCGAGAAGATGCTCGCCCACCGCTCGGCCGTTCGCGAGCACTTCGAGATCCCCTGGACGGCCATCACGCCGCGGATGCAGCGTCTGCTGTACGCCATCAACGCGATTGCCCAGCCGGCGACCATGATCGCGGCGGGCATCTTCTGCGGGAACACGTTCATCTCGAACGCCGGCGCGGGCGTCGGGCCCGGCGCGTGCTACCAGGCCCGGCAGCTCCTCGGCGTGGAGATCGACCCGGAGAAAGCCGCCCTCGCCGAGCGGAACGTCCGGCGGATCGACCTGACGGGCGTGGCGCGGATCGTCGCGGAGGACGCCGTGGACACGGCCGCGAGGTTCCCCGGACAGATCGGCCTGCTCTACCTCGACGCCGACGGCTCGCCGGAGAAGGGCAAGGGCATCTACCTGGACATCCTCCAGGCCGCGTGGGACCGCCTGCCGCCCGGCGCGGTGGTGCTGGCCCACAACAGCGTCAACGCCGCCCGGCGCCTGGAGCGCTACCTCGCCTTCGTTCGCGACCCGGCGAACATGGCCGCCAGCGTGAACGTGATCTTCGACCCCGAGGGGCTGGAGGTCTCGGTCCGCTGAGCGGACCTGCAAGGCCCTGCCCATCGGCACCTTGCTGCCAGCGTGGGGATTGTAGCCCGTAGCCGGGAGCCCGTAGCCCGTAAGATTCACCATGGGGAAATGTTACGCGCCTGATACCTTCCCTTCCCGACCGGCTACGGGCTACGGGCTACCGGCTACGCATGGTTCAGACGCTGTTGCCTGCGTCTGAACCATGCCGGGAAAACGGTTCCTCGCCCGCCGCTGTGCCGATATAATCGATGAGTCGCCGCTGCCGCGTCGTGTCAAGCGGGTGTGGCGACGCCCCGCCAAGCGCCCGGCGCCCCGGCGGGGGCCAGCCCACTGGGCGTATGGACCCTGGTGACGGACCGGGGGTTGGAACGACATGACCTTCTCCGCGGGCCGCCGCGGTTGAGATGAACCTCGGAGTCGAGGATGCCCGATCCTGTTGACCCCGCAGGTCCCGGTGCCGATGCGCCCGAGGCCGCGGAAGCTCCGCAGACAAGTCCGCCCCCCACGACGCCCGCGCCCCCCGCCGAAGGGCCCGACGATGGCCGACCCATGGGCGAACCGGCCGCGCCGGAAGGCGAGGCCGCGCCGCCGGCCGACGGCGAGCCGCGCCAGCCGCCCCCGCCAAAGGCCCGGCCGACCGTCATCGCGCGCTACGGCCTGATGCAGAACATCGGGGAGTTCCGCCACAACGTCGACCCACCCCCGGGGCGGGGCACGATGGTGGTGCTCCGCACGGAGCGAGGCGTCGAGTTGGGGGAGGTGGTCTCGCCCGTCTGCCCGGGCGCCGCGTGCGAGAACGTCGGCTGCGGGTACGTCTCGGCCGAGGGCCTCAAGATCTTCGCCCGGGAGAACGGCACGGACTGGCCCTTCCGGCGTGACGGGCGGGTGCTGCGTCCGGCCAATCCGCAGGACGTGATCGACTACCGCCATCTCCAGCAGTCGGCGCGGGAGGCGGCGGTGTTCTGCCGGCAGCAGATCAAGGAGCTCAGCCTCCCGATGAAGCTCGTGACGGTCGAGCACCTGCTGGGCGGCGAGCGGATTGTGTTCTACTTTGCCGCCGAGCAGCGCGTGGACTTCCGCGAGATGGTCCGCCGCCTCGCCGGGCAGTACCGCACGCGCATCGAGATGCGGCAGGTCGGCGCGCGCGACGAGGCCCGCCTGGTGGCCGACTACGAGCGCTGCGGGCAGCGGTGCTGCTGCCAGGGCTTCCTGAAGTACCTCAAGCCCGTCTCCATGCGGATGGCCAAGGTGCAGAAGGCCACGCTGGACCCGTCGAAGATCTCCGGCCGGTGCGGGCGGCTGATGTGCTGCCTGCGCTACGAGGACGAGACGTACGAGGCGCTCCGCAAGGGCCTGCCGCGGAAAGGCATCTGGGTACGGACGGAGCAGGTGGTCGGGCGGGTCGTCGACACGCAGATCATCACGCAGCTCGTCTGCCTCCAACTGCCCGACAACACGCGGACGGCGGTGGGCATCGACGAGATCGTCGAGCGCAACGTCCCGCCGCCGGAGATCCCCGAGCCCCGGCCGGCGCGGTCCCGGCCCACTCTGCGGCCAAGGCCGTCCGCCGCGCCGCCCCCGCCTCGACCCCAGCCGCAGCCTCAGGCCGAGGCCGAAGCGCCGCCGGCCGAGGCGGTGCCCCCAGAGGCGGAGGACCGGGCGGATGCCGGGCCCGTCCCGGGCCCCGACGAGGCCCCCAGGAAGAAGCGCCGACGCCGGCGCCGTTCCCGCAGGAAGGACGCCGGCGAGCCGGGCGCCGCGCCGCCTTCCGGCGAGCAGCCCGCCCGGACGGACGAGGCGCCCTCTGCGGACCGCCCGGCGAGCACGACGCCCGGCGGGCCGCCGCAGGAAGCGGCTCGGGAGAGGGAAGGGGACTCGGCCCACAAGTCCCCCCCGAAACGCCGCCACCGCCACAGCAAGAAGAAGCGCCGCCCCCCGAAGTAGGCCGGTGGGCGCCGCCAAGGCCGGCAAGGGCGGCTCGGCGCTGAGCGGGGATGGCCAGGCCGCCCCGGGGAGAGCACCCGCTTGCCCGCTCGGCGCAGGGGGTCTATGATCCATCGGCCATGGGAGACCAGACGCCGGCACAACTCGACACGCCCGCGATGCGGCAGTACCGCGCGTTCAAGCAGCAGTACCCCGACTACATCCTGCTGTTCCGCATGGGCGACTTCTACGAGATGTTCTACGAGGACGCCAAGACCGCCTCGCGGGTCCTCGGGCTGGCGCTGACCAGCCGGAGCAAGGGCCCCACGGCCGTGCCGCTGGCGGGCATCCCCTATCACGCCCTGGACAACTACCTCGCCCGGCTGGTGCACGCCGGCTACCGGGTGGCGCTCTGCGAGCAGGTGGAGGACCCCAAGGAGGCCAAGGGGCTTCTCAAGCGGGACGTGACGCGGCTGGTCACGCCTGGCACGCTGACGGACGAGGCGCTGCTGGAGCAGCGGGAAGGCAACTACCTGGCCGCCGTGTTCGCCGGCGGCCGCACCGCCGAGGCGGGTATCGCCTGGGTGGAGCTGTCCAGCGGCGCGTTCGCGGCGATGCCCGTCCCGGCCGACCACGTGCTCGACGAGCTGATCCGCGTCCGCCCGGCGGAGGTGATCTTCCCGGAGGGGGGCCCGCAGGACACGCCGGAGTTCCGCGAGTCGCTACGGGAGGCGACGGGCGCGACGCCGACGAGCCGCCCGCCGTGGGCCTTCGACGCCCACGCCGCCACCGAGGCCCTCCACGAGCACTTCCGCACGAGCACGCTGCGCGGGTTCGGATTCGACGGCTGGGACGCCTCCGTCTCGGCGGCCGGGGCGATCATCGAGTACCTCCGCGAGACGCAGAAGACCGCCCTCGGGCACCTCCGCTCGCTGCGGCGGTTCGACCGCACCGACCACATGCTCATCGACGGCAACACGCTGCGGTGCCTGGAGGTCCACCGCACGCTGCGGACCAACCAGCGGGTCGGCAGCCTGCTGCACTGCATCGACAGGACCTCCACCGGCATGGGCGCCCGCCTGCTGGAGCGATGGCTGACCTTCCCCCTGACGCGCTACAGCGCGATCGTCGCCCGCCAGGACGCCGTCGAGGAGCTCACCGGTGACCGCCGCCGCCTCGCCGACCTGCGCGAGCGCCTCGCGGAAGTCTCCCAGATCGACCGGATCGCCGCGAACATCGCGCTGGCGCGTGTCCGGCCGCGGGAGCTGGTGGCGCTGGGGCACTCGCTCCGGACGTTGCCGGACGTCGCGGCGATGCTGGCGGAGATGCAGGGCGAGCTGGTGGCCGGCCTCCGCCCGCACCTGTGCGGCCTGGACGCCCCGGCCCGGCTGATCGCCCGCGCGATCGACCCGGACTGCCCCAACGTGCTGCGCGACGGCGGGGTGATCGCCGCCGGCTTCCACGAGGAGCTGGACCGCCTCAGGCGGATCAGCACAGACGGGCAGAGTTGGCTGGCGAAGTACCAGTCCGAGCAGGCCCGGCGGACCGGCGTGGCGACGCTGAAGGTCGGCTACAACAAGGTCTTCGGCTACTACATCGAGATCACCAACGCCCACCGCGAGAAGGTCCCGGCCGACTACGTCCGCAAGCAGACGCTCAAGAACGCCGAGCGCTACATCACCGACGAGCTGAAGCGGTACGAGTCGGAGGTGCTCACCGCGGCCGAGCGGGCCAAGACGCTCGAGGCCGACCTGTTCGAGCAGGTCCGCGTGCAGCTTGCCGAGCACCTGGCGGCGATGCAGGCCGCCGCCGAGGCCGTCGCCACGCTGGACGTGCTGGCGGGGCTGGCGCAGCTCGCGGTCGAGCGGGGCTACCACCGGCCGACGATCACGCAGGAGAACGTGCTGCACATCGTCGCCGGGCGGCACCCGGTGCTGGCCGAGCAGCTCAAGGAGAAGTTCGTCCCCAACGACGTGAAGATGGAGGCAAAGGACCACCGCCTGCTGGTCATCACCGGGCCGAACATGTCCGGCAAGAGCACCTACATCCGCCAGACGGCCCTGCTGACGCTGCTGGCGCAGACGGGCAGCTTCATTCCGGCCGAGGCCGCGACGATCGGCCTGGCCGACCGGATCTTCACGCGGGTGGGCGCCGCCGACGAGTTGACCCGCGGGCTGAGCACGTTCATGCTGGAGATGGTGGAGACGGCCAACATCCTCAACAACGCCACGAGCCGGTCGCTGGTGATCCTGGACGAGGTGGGGCGCGGCACGAGCACGTACGACGGGCTGGCCCTGGCCTGGGCGATCAGCGAGCACATTGCCCTTCGCATCAAGTGCCGAACGCTCTTCGCCACGCACTACCACGAGCTGACCGAGCTGGAGAAGCTGCTGGACGGCACGACGAACCTGAACGTCGCCGTCCGCGAGTGGGCCGACGAGGTGGTCTTCCTGCACAAGATCGTCAAGGGCGGCACGGACCGCAGCTACGGCGTGCACGTGGCCCGGCTGGCGGGCGTGCCGAAGGACGTCCTCGAGCGGGCCAGCCACCTGCTGCCCCAGCTCCAGGCCCACCTGGCCGAGGGTCTGGACATGCCCGAGCTGGCCGAACGCGCCAAACAGGCCGCCGCCCAGATGCAGCTCTTCGCCGACCCCGCCACCCGCGTCGCCCGCGAGCTGAACGACGCCGACCTGGAGAACCTGACCCCCATGCAGGCCCTCGATCTGCTCCGCAAGCTCAAGGCCGAGCTGTAGCCGGGCAGCCGTGGTTTGCAGGAGCAGAGAATGAGATTCGTTGTTCGTTTGCTTTCGATAGCAGCACTCTCCGCACCCGCCGGGGCCGGGGAGGCCTGGCCGCAGTTCCGCGGGCCGGGAGGGGACGGGCACAGCGACGCGATGGGGCTGCCGCTGCGCTGGAGCGAGACGGAGAACGTCGTCTGGAAGGTGGCGATTCAGGGGCGCGGATGGTCCTCGCCGGTGGTCTGGGGGCGGCAGGTCTGGCTGACGACGGCGACGGCCGACGGCAAGGAGATGTCGGCCGTGGCCGTGGATCGCGGCACGGGGAAGGTCGTCCACAGCCTCCTGCTGTTCCGCAACGCCGAGCCCGGGCCGATCAACTCGGTCAACAGCTACGCCTCCCCGACGCCCGCCATCGAGGCCGGGCGGGTGTACCTGCACTTCGGCACGTACGGCACGGCCTGCCTGGACACGGCCACGGGCAAGCCGGTCTGGGTCCGCCGCGACCTGAACTGCGATCACGGGGTCGGGCCGGGCTCCTCGCCGGTGCTTTCGGGGGATCGGCTGTTCCTCGTCTTCGACGGCATGGACGAGCAGTACGTCGTCGCGCTGGACAAGCTCACGGGCAGGACGCTCTGGAAGACGCCGCGGGACGTGGACTTCGGCAGCGCGGGCGGGGACTTCCGCAAGGCGTTCGCCACGCCGGCGCTGATTCGCGCGGGTGGGCGGGAGCAGCTCGTCTGCCCGGCCGCGTGGGCGGCGATGGCCTACGACCCGCAGAGCGGCAGGGAGATCTGGCGCTTCCGCTACGGGCGGGGGTACTCCACGGCCCCCAAGCCGGTCTACGCCGGCGGCCTGGTGCTGATCCACAGCGGCTTCGGCATCCACGAGCTGCACGCGGTCCGCCCGACCGGCACGGGGGACCTCACCGAGACGCACGCCGCCTGGAGCCTGCGCGGGGCCCCGGCCAAGCCCTCGCCCCTGGTCGTCGACGGCTTGGTCTACCTCGCCCACGACCGCGGCCTGCTGACGTGCCTGGACCTGAAGACCGGCGAGAGGATCTACCGCGAGTCCCTGCCGGGCAAGTACTCGGCCTCGCCGCTGCTGGCCGACGGGCGGATCTACCTGTTCGACGAGAAGTCCACCGCCGCGGTCGTCCGGCCCGGCCGGGAGTACAAGCTCCTGGCGACCAATGCGCTGTCCGACGGATGCATGGCCACACCGGCCGTGGCGGGGCGGTCCCTGTTCGTGCGGACGAAGACGCACCTGTACCGGATCGAGCAGCGTCCGGGCTGAGTCGCGAGTCCCCTGCCCCCCGGGAAACCCGTGGCGCAGAGGCCGGGTCTCTGGTATGATGGGCCTCGTGCCGCATGGCCGGGATGTGCAATGAGACGCGCCAAGGACGTTGAGCGATTGTCGTGGGACCAGTACCGCAAGCGGATGCTGGCCGAGACCGCCCGCTTCATCGAGTGGGGGCTGCGCCATCCGGACGAGGTGATCGAGATCCCCATCAAGCCCTCCGACGACGGCGGCTTCCCCCCGGCGGTGGGGCGCTGGTTCTGGGCCGTCGTGCTCACCGACCAGGCCACCGACAAGGTCCGCCGTTGGCGAAACTTCCTGCTCCGCCGACCGAGGGGGATGCTCCGCAAGCTCGGGCTGCGGTGAGCGGCAGGGGGCCCGCGGCACGTTACGCACAGCGAGACCTCCAGCGAAAGGCAACCAGCGTGGGCAGACACAATCGAACGCGAAGGCAGTTCCTCAAGTCCGCGGGCCTGGCAGTCGCGGGGATCGCCGCGGGAGCGAAGCTCGCCGCCGCCGGCGCCACGAACGCCAAACCGAACGTCCTGCTGATCATCGCCGACGACCAGACCTGGCGCGACAGCGGCTGCTACGGCAACGGCGACGTCAAGACGCCGAACATCGACCGCCTCGCGGCCGAGGGGATGCGCTTCGCCCGGGCGTTCACCGCCACGGCCATGTGCGCCCCGACCCGCCAGCAGCTCTACACCGGCCTGTTCCCGGTGCGCAACGGGGCGTATCCCAACCACAGCAAGGTCTACCCCGGCACGAAGAGCCTCGTCCACCACCTCAAGGCGCTGGGCTATCGCGTGGGGCTGTGCGGCAAGACGCACTTCGGCCCGCGGGAGTCGTTCCCGTTCGAGACGGTCAACCGGAAGAACCTGGCCGAGTTCGTCGGGCGCGACAAGGCCCAGCCGTTCTGCCTGGTCTACTGCTCCAACAGCCCGCACCTGCCGTGGACGGCCGGGGACGCCGGCGCCTACGACCCCGCGAAGCTGACCCTCCCGCCGTACCTGGTGGACACGCCGGAGACGCGGGCCGCCCTGTGCAAGTACTATGCGGAGATCACCGACTTCGACCGCGAGGTCGGCGAGTGCATGAAGCTGCTGACCGGCGCCGGCGCCGAAGAGGGCACGATCTTCCTCTACACCAGCGAGCAAGGCGCCCAGATGCCCCACGGCAAGTGGACCTGCTACGACGTCGGCCTGCACGTGGGCCTGGTGGTCCGCTGGCCGGGGCGGGTGAAGCCCGGCAGCGTCGCCCAAGCGATGGTGCAGTACGTGGACGTCGCCCCCACGCTTGTCGAGGCCGCCGGCGGCGAGCCGACGAAGATCGACACCGGCCGGCCCGACGCCCACGGCGACCGCGGCTTCGACGGGCGGAGCTTCCTGGGCGTCCTGCTCGGCCGGACCGACAAGCACCAGGAGGCCGTCTACGGCGTGCACACCACCCGGGGCATCATCGCCGGCAGCGAGTGCTACCCCGTTCGATCGGTCCGCACCGAGACGCACAAGTACATCTGGAACCCCAACCACCAGACGCAATTCCACAACGTCCTGATCGCCAGCGACACCGGCGGCTACTGGAGCTCGTGGGTCGCCAAGGCCAAGACAGACCCCCAGGCCGCGAAGCTGGTGGAGATGTACCACACCCGCCCCGCCGAGGAGCTGTACGACCTGCGGAGGGACCCCTACGAGCTGAACAACCTCGCCGCCGACCCGAAGCTGGCCGAGCTGAAGGCCTCGCTGCGGAAGAAGCTGGACGCCTGGATGACCCAGCAGGGCGATCTGGGCAACGCCACCGAGATGAAGGCCCGCGAGCGCCAGGGCGCCGGCGGCGAAGAAGGCGGCGGCAAGGCCAAGAAGGCCAAGCAGAGCCGCAAGAAGGCTGCCCCGTAGCGTCCGCGGGGGCCGGCGGCGCCCGGTCGGCGCCCGGTCACCGCTTGGCCTTGCGGGCTTCCATATACTCCAGCGCCGCCGTGGTCAAAAGCCCCGACCGCGTCTCGCCGCGGTTGTGGGCAAAGCGGTCTACCGCATCCAGCGTGCGCTTCGGCATCGTGATGTTGACCCGCCTGGCCTCCACCCGAAGGCTCGACGGGTTGATCTCCACGACGGCCCAGGTACCCCCGGCGTACTCGGGGTTGGCCTGATGGTCCTCGAGCCTGCCGGGCTCGGGCGCGACCTGCCCGTCCTCGATCAGCCCCTCCAGGTGCAGCTCGATCGCCTCGCGCGCCATGGCCACAGCCTCGTCCACCGTCCTGCCCGCGCTGAAGCACCCCGGCAGATCGGGCACGATCACGCCGTAGTCCGAATCGGCGTCCTTGTGGATGACGATGGGGTAGTTCATCTCTCGCTCCACCCGGCCTGCTTCATGATCGCCTTCACCGTGCCCACCGGGAGATCCCGCCTCGGATGAGGCACAGTCACCAGGCCGGGCCTGTCCGGGTGCTTGAACTGCTGGTGACTGCCCTTCGTCCGCACCAGCACCCACCCGTCGGCTCGGAGCCTGCGGATGATCTCTCGGCTGTCCATTCATGCGCATTATACACACCAAAGCCTGGATCAAGCAAGTACTCGGAAGGCAGCGACATGCCCGAGAGGCGTAGACGAGAAGGCCGGAAGGAGCGGACCACGACATCCGCGGTTCCCCACCCAAGCTGGTTACTTCGCTTGGACCGACAGGGATCTCGGTGGCCTGAGTAGCTTGGGCGAGACGCGGCGGGGGGGCCGCTTGTTGAGGGCCCTCTCACCGCCCCTGACGTCGCGATGCCGCCTTTGGCTGAATCCTGAGTCGCTTCCAGGAAATCGCGGACCCACCGTTGCGGCTTCGGAGCATTGCCTGGTATCGTCACCGTACTCAAAGACGTGCGGAAGGGTCGGGTGGGCCTACGGCCATGGAACCGACGGGCAGGACCCTACACGGCTCTCTCGCCTCTTTTCTGTACGCTCTTGGAATCAAACGGGAAGCCACCCCACGAGGGAGGCAAGCAAACTATCCTACCACCGAAAGGAGCAGGGCATGTGGGGTTTCAGCGAGAAGCATATAGAGGATTGGTTGACCCGTCCCGCTCGAGGGAGTCAGTCCGCCATTGTCAGGATTGACGGGGAGGCCTACGTTGTCCTATGGTCTCAGGCAAAGATGAAAGTCCCAGACAGCGTTCGGCCCAACCCGCAACCACCGCTTTTCTCCGAGCTGCGTGGCTGTGAAGGGTTCTGCCCGAAGGTTGACGGCGAGGATCAGTACCCAGACCTCATTACCTACCGGAAACCCAAGACGTCGCGCGAGATCGTCGTCTTCGAGCTGAAGGCTGTTAACGCAACGGCTGCCCATGTGGCCCAGCTCCGTCGTTACATGAATCTGGCCAAGTTCCACCTGGATCACGATGTCGATGACTTCAGGAGGAGACTCGGCTTTGGGCGACCCTCGAGGGTAACGGGCATCCTGTTGGCGCCGTTCATCCCACCGCGGCTCTGGCTGGAATGCTGCACACAATGGCCGAGCGATGGGTCCGCCCCGGACATCCAGCTTGTCGCCTATGAGCTGCAGTCGAAGCCCGGCAAACCCGCGATTGGAGATATCAAGTTCCTCAACTGGACTAATCGGTACCGGAAGGAGTGGCAGAAGATTGGCCGACGCTATGGATCGCTGAGACGAAAGCGCAAAGGGCAGGACACCATCCCGGGCCTTGGCTGAGAAGGATGGGTGGTGCTTTGGCTTTGCCGTGCGGGAGCTTGTGATCACGGCTTGCCCGGGTGCGCCCGTACCCCCATCACCAGATCTCCCAGCTCAGAGACGCCTGATGCCCACCGGACGCCCTGGCACTCACGATCGCATGACAGGCCTGATTCATAGGTTCTGGATCATCTGCCTGAGGTTCCTCAAGCACTTCTCCACGTCGGCCAGGGCGCGGGCGGGGTCGCGTTCGTGCTCGACGATGTTCCACTCGGTGCCGCCGAACTCGCCGATGGCGGGCAGAAGGGCCGCCCAGTCCACCTCGCCCTCGCCGACGACGGCCTCGGGCTCACCGCCGTGCTCCTTGATGTGCACGGTCGTGGCGCGGTTGGGGTACTTCTTGAGGATATCCACGCAGTCGCCGCCGCCGTGGACGGCGTTGCCGATGTCGAGCTGCATGACCACTCCCGGGCCGGTCGTGCCGAACAGCACGTCCCAGGGGACCTGGCCCTCCATCGGCTGGAACTCGACGGCGTGGTTGTGGTAGCCGGTGACCATGCCGTGGGGGGCGAGGCGCTCGGCGATCTGGTTGAACGTCTCGGCCGTGCGCTTCCAGGCGTCGATGCTGTCGCGGCAGGGCTCGGGCAGGCCGGGCACGATCAGGTAGCGGTTGCCGATCGTCCGGTGGAACTCGATGCTCCGGTCCAGCTCGTCGCCGAGGAGCGTCTGGATGCCCACGTGCGCCCCGCAGCAGGGCAGGCCGTTGTCGTCGAGCACGCGGCGGATGTCGGCGGCGGCCCAGCCGTAGGTGCCGGCGAACTCGACGCCCTGGTAGCCCATCTTCGCGACGGCCTCGACGACGCGGGGGAAGTTCTGCCCGCCGTCTTTCTCGCACTCGTGGCGCACGCTGTAGAGCTGCAAGCCGATGGGGATGTCCTTGACGCTGTCGGCCATGGGGGGCTCCTTGCCTGTCGGTCCGTTGTGGTTCGCCGTCTGAGGGCCGATCATACCGCGGTCTCGCCGGGCCGCAAGGCGCCGTCGGGGGCCTCGCGCGCGGCGGGGCACATGGTTGCCAGGCGACTTCGCCGCGAGGAGGGCATGCAACTTCGGGCGGCGATCGGGTTTAATGTGAGCAGAAGGAGCGTGGCGTGTCACGGCGAAGCGAGAAGGTCGGCCGCCCCCGGCGGTACGCGTTCGAGGCGCTGGAGGAGATCGCCCATCCGCGTGCGGCGTACTACCTGGCGGCGTTGGACGAGCTGTCGGCGAGGCACTTCGACCTGCTGGACGACCTGCCGGCCGAGGTGCTGGGCTGGGCGCCGGCGCCGGGGTGGTTCTCGGCGGCGCAGATCACCGCGCACATGATCCAGGCCGAGGGCTTCTGGGTCTCGCACGTGACGCGGCAGGCGTTGCCGGACGACGTCGCCCGGCCTCTGGCGGCGTGGCGGAAGGCCGAGGGCCCCCCGGCGACGGCGGGCGACCTGGCGGCGATCGGCGCCCGCGTGCGAGAGGAGATCACCCAGGCCCGCCTGGCCGGGGCGGAGGACATTGACGGCGAGGTGCTCGACGGCCCGCGCCGCACGAGCATTCGCGGCGTGCTGCTTCACCTGATGTGGCACTGGACGTACCACAGCGGGCAGGTCGGCCTGATCCGCGGGCTGACCGGGATGGAATACCAATGGACGTTCGACGATCGCATCGTCGGGAGCGAGGCAGAATGAGCAAGCTCGGCAGGAATCGGGGCGTCGTGGTCGGCATGGCGGTCGCGGCCGGGATGGCCTGGGGCGGCTGGGAGGCGCAGACGGCCGGGGGGTCGAAGGGCAACTCGGGCGGCGGCGCCGACGCCAACGCCCCCGTCCCGTGCGTGACGACCGCCCCGGCCACCACGAAGCCTGCGGCGACGCGCCCGGCGTCGACGCAGCCGGCGAAGGTCGAGAGCTTCGCCGCGCCGTGCCCGACGACCTCGCCGGCGCGGCCGGGCGGGGAGGACCTCCAGCGTTTCGCCACCGGCTCGCCGTTCGACAAGGACTACAAGCCGCCGGCGATCAAGGAGGGCAAGCGGATGTGGGCGAAGTCCTTCCTGTGGACCGAGGCCCCGCCGCTCGTCGTGGAGAAGTGGCTCACCAGGCAGCCCGAGACGAAGGGCAAATACATGCTCATCGAGTTCTGGGCCACGTGGTGCCCCCCTTGCCGGAAGTCCATCCACCTGCTGAACCGCTTCCACGAGAAGTACGGCAAGGAGCTGGTGGTGATCGGCATCTCGGACGAGGCCGAGGCGGCCGTGCGGAAGCTCAAGGAGCCGGCGATCCGCTATTACAGCGCGATCGACACGAAGGCGCGGATGAAGAGCCAGGTCGGCGTGTGGGGCATTCCGCACGTGATCCTCGTCGAGCCGGGCGGGTACGTGATCTGGGAGGGCTTCCCGCTGCTGAAGGACTACGAGCTGAAAGAGGAGACGATCGAGAAGATCCTGGCCATCGGGCGGAAGACGGGGGCGCTGATGGGCAAGTAGGTTTCTTCCGCGCGTTGGGGACATCCTGCCCGCTGAAGCGGGCAGGCCGGCGGGGGCAAATGCGGGAACGGACGCTTCCGCGCTGGTGCGCGAGGTGGTATTATCGGACGTGGCGCCCGGCAGGGCGGGGGGGCAGGTGGTGCTGGGAACCCGAGAGACCGTGCAAGGAGGCAGATGATGATCTCCGAGGACCGAAGCCCCGAGGAACTGCTCGCCGACGCGCTGGACGACCTGGCCGGCGGACACGATCCCCAGGCGCAATCCGAGGGCCCCGAGCTGCTCGATGGAGGTCCGGACGGGCCGGGGGAGGAAGCCGCAGAGCCGCCGGCCGAGGACGCAGCCGTCGAAGCCGACGACGCCCCGGCCCCCGAGCCGGTCGAGTGCCTCCCCGAGCAGCGCCCGCCGACCATGCGGACGCGGCTGCGGGAGTTCGGCGAGCAGTTCGACCGCGACGTGCGCCCGCTGGTGGGGCCGATCCGCGCCGCGGCGGACACGGTGGCGGCCGCATCGGGCGACTGGCGGGGCGGAGCGGTCCTGCCGGCGTTGCGGGAGCTGGCGCACCAGGTGCAGATGCTCAGCGACAAGGTTTCCGGTCAGCAGGCGTACGTTCTGATCTTCGGGCCGCTGAAGAGCGGCAAGAGCACGTTCATGAACGCGGTGTGCTCGGCGTACGTCAGCGAGGTCACGTCGCTGCCGGCGTACCCGTGCATCGTGAACGTCTCGCACGGGGAGCCGTCGGGCTTCGTCCTGACCACCTACGACGGCACGACGCAGGCCCTGAGCGATCCGGACGAGTTGCACGCCATCCTCGCCCACGCCCACAAGGAGTTGATGGACGGCATCCGCGAGGTGGAGGCCGTCGGGGAGGACTTCGAGCCCGCCCGCCACCGGCCGGACGCCATCCGCAAGGTCGACGTCCGCCTGCCGACCGGCGACCTGGCCGAGTCGGGTGCGGTGCTGGTCGATACGCCGGGCCTCTACAGCCGGATGAAGTTCGGCTACGACCAGATGACCCGCGACTTCCGCCACGCCGCGGCGTGTGCGATCTTCATCGTCAAGACGGACAACCTGTTTCTGGAGCAGGTGTTCGAGGAGTTTCAGGAGCTGCTGGACCTCTTCAGCCGCGTCTTCCTGATCGTCAACCTGGACGTCACCAAGCGTGACCTGGCACCCGATGGGAGCCTGGTGCCCAGCCTCGAGCGGGAAGACCCCCAGCGGATCATCGAGGCCTTCCGCGATCTGTCGCTGAGCGTCCCGCTGAAGGCCGCCGCCGACACCGGACGGCTGCGGATCTACCCGGTGGACCTGCTGCACGCCGCCAGCGCGAGGATCCGCCGGCGCCGGCCGGCGGACTCGGAGGCGCAAAACGATTCTGAGCAGGGGCTTGGGCGTTTCGACGAGCTGCTGGGCGACCTGACGGACTATCTCAACAGCAACGAGTACCTCCAGGAGTTCCTGCTGGACAGCCTCCGCCGGATCGAGTCGCTGCTGGGCGAACTGGGCGATGTCACCGAGCACGAGGAGGTCTCCGACCTGCGGCAGACGGCCGGAGAGATGCGGGAGTCCCGCGATGCCGCCGTAGCGCAAGCTGAGGCGTTCCACCGTCTTAAGAGCGTATCCTGGCCCCGGCTCGCCGAGGAGCTGCGCAAGCGCCTCCGCGCGGCCGCCGAGCACCAGGCCGCCACGGCCCGCCAGGAGACGGGCAAGCTCTCGGCCGCGGAGGTCCGCAAGTGGTTCACGAACGACCGCGACCTTGATGATCTGACGCACAACGCCCTGGCGCGCCTCTTGACCGACGCACGCGACCGTTGCGAGCGGTCCTGCCGCGAGGAGCTGGCCCGCCTGGTGGCCGGCCGGTCGGCGGGGCTGAGCCTGCCGGAGAGCGTCCCCGGCGACCTGGCGACGGCGGAGGTCGACCTGGAGTCCATCGCCCAGGCCGCGCTGGGGCAGGTGCCCGGCGCTGAGACGGACAAGCCGGCCCCGCCGCCGTTCCGCACGGACGAGGTGCCGGTCCGGCGGGGCTTCTGGGACTGGGTGCTGCTGCGGAGCAAGCGGAAGGTGCGCAAGCGGCTGTTCGGCCCGGCCAATTCGCCCAACAACCCCATCCCCGCGGCGATGAAGGCCAAGCGCCTGGGCCCGGCCGCCGAGGAGGTCATGTGCGGCCTGGCGCAGGAGCGGGCGTCGGCCCTGCTGGGCGACGTGGCCGGGCGCGTCCCGGACCGGCTGGCGGATGCGTACACCGGCTCGCTGTTCGCCGCGCTGGGCGACCTGTTCGCCCGGCGGGAGGACGAGCTGCGCGACCGGGCCGCCGACCTGGAGGCCCGCCTGGCCGAGGCCGAGCGAATCCTCAGGCAGGTCCAGTCCCTCTCGGCGGAGGTCGGGCGGACGGCCCTCGCCGTCGACGCCCTCCGCGAGCGGTTCACGCCGGCCGAGGATGCCGAAGAGGCGGACGACCACGAGGCCTTCGAGCAGTTGCCCGAGCCGGAGGCCGACGCCGAAGAGATTCCGCCGGCAGAAGGCCACGTCGACGAGCTGGAGCTGCCGGTCGCGGTCGACGACGCCGAGGCCGAGGCCGCAGAGGCCCTGCTCGAGGCCTTCGCTGCCGAGGCGGAGGACGAGGACATCCCCATCGAGCTGGAGCCGGCCTCGTCCGCCGGGCCGGGCGTCTACCGGCCCGTCGCCCCCCCGCCGCTGCCGGACACCGAGCGGCAGTGGGAGGACGAGCCGCTGGTGCTCGAGCCGATCGAGGAACCCGAAGAGGGCGAAGGCGCGCGGAAAAGCTGAGCCTTCGCACGAAGGCGCCCGGCGAACTGCCTTCGAGAAAACTTGCCCGCTGCCTTCGACAAGCTCAGGCCGGAGGAAGCGGACAGGCCTCCATGGCGCTCAGACGTCACAGATGCGGATCGCCTGGGCGAGGCTCGTCAGCGGGTCGCGTTTCGGCACGAACTCGTGCGCGACGAAGCCCTTGTAGCCCGTCGCGACGATGGCCCTCATGATGGCCGGGTAGTACAGCTCCTGCGTCTCGTCGATCTCGTTTCGCCCGGGCACGCCGCCGGTGTGGTAGTGGCCGATGTACTGGGCGTTCTCCTTGATCGTCGCGATGATGTCCCCCTCGTCGATCTGCATGTGGTAGATGTCGTAGAGGAGCTTGAGGCTCTCGGAGCCGACCTTCTTGCACAGCGCCACCCCCCAGCTCGTGCGGTCGCACATGTAGCCCTTGTGGTTGCGCTTGGAGTTCAGCAGCTCCATGCAGAGCAGGACCTTCTTCTGCTCGGCCAGGCCCACGACCTGCTTCAGGGCGATCGCGCAGTTCTCCAGGCCTTCCTCGTCGGTCAGCCCCGCCTGGCGGTTGCCCGACATGCAGATGACGTTGGGGAAGCCCGCCTCGGACGCCGCCTCGATCG
>Ga0307379_10005405_pt1 | contig 17816 bp, 18 predicted proteins | sample UN2MG_FD_202237 | JGI IMG/M metagenome (GOLD analysis project Ga0307379, IMG submission 202237) | Soil microbial communities from Risofladan, Vaasa, Finland - UN-2 | ecosystem: Environmental > Terrestrial > Soil > Coastal area > Acid sulfate soil | place: Finland: Risofladan, Vaasa | collected... | reverse complement strand
AGGCACCCAGTGATTTTCCAGAATTTGCAACCTTCCTTGTGGAATGTGGCATCGACTCAATCAGTCTTATCCCTGATACCGTGGTGAAAACACGACTTGCCATTGCGAAAAAAGAAAAGGAGATGGGAATAAAGGCCTTATAAGTATGTGAGAGATTGACCTTTATCTGAGCAAGTTAAAGATTATATCGACTCTGGAATTAAGACCTCAGATCTGAGTTTTTTATTCCTTCCTATTAAGAAAGGTCACCAGGCATATAGTAAAAGAGAGCTAAAAGGATTGCTATTGATCGAAAGGGAGGTGACAGAAAAGATAAAGATGCAACATCCAAAAACGTCTGGAACCATGCTGCCAAACGGGTGCGAAATAATACCAATAAATCGGATGTATTAATAACGATGTGACGGTTTTTTATCCTTAGCCAGGGTGAGATGTTTAGATTTGATACTTGGGGCGGAAGATACTATGACCAAGGGAAGGCTTTTCGATGAATGGCCGGAGAGGTACGACCAGTGGTTCACAACCCCTATCGGGAGACTGATAAAAGAGTATGAGAGAGAGGTTATCATAGAGCTATTGAGGCCCAGGAATGAAGAGAGGATATTGGATGCGGGTTGCGGTACAGGGGTTTTCACTCTCGATATCCTTGCCTTGGGAGCGCGTGTTGTTGGGCTTGATACATCCCTTTCCATGCTCATGCGGGCAGGACAGAAGGCCAAGGGATATCCTTTTTATAAGGTCATAGGCAATATGATGAACCTACCATTTGCCGACTATGCCTTTGACAAGGTGATTTCTGTGACCGCACTTGAGTTCATCAAGGATGCAAGAGGAGCTCTCAAAGAATTATTCCGCGTGACCAAGCAGGGAGGATGCCTTGTGGTGGCCACACTGAACAGCCTTAGCCCTTGGGCGGCCCGCAGAAAGGCTCGGGCCCAAAAGGGGCAAAGCCCCATATTTGGAAAGGCCATCTTCAGGTCACCAGATGAGATAAGGAACAGTATGCCTGTTGAGGGTATAGTCGCGACGGCAATACATTTTCAAAAAGATGATAGCCCGGGAGAGGCAAAAAAGATTGAGTTGCAAGGTAAATTGAAGGGCTTGAACACAGGAGCCTTCTTGGCTTCTCGCTGGGAAAAGCCGAATTAGTTTCGTGCCCCAAGAATTGCCTGAGTAATGTCTTCAGGCTCTACACCAGGGGCCTCTACCTTTTGTTTTTCATAAAATTCATCTATTTTTGATACTATAGGTTTTTCCTTAAAATCTGTCATCTTCATAGATTTCTCAAGATTCGATAGATGATGTTTTGGATAGAATTGAAAGTCGCCAGAGATAGCCAATTCTTTTAGAACGTTTTCCTTCACCTCATCCACGGTTCTAATAATACCTCCTCTGGCTTTGTAGGTTCCGTAAAGGATTTCTACTCCTTCCCTGAAATCTTTACACCCTTGGGAATCCTTGGGGTTTTTTGAATAGAAAGGAATCAGAGGTCATCCATCTCTCCAGCTCCATCATTTTATCGATGGTTGTGTGGTCTAGCCTGGCTCTTTCCAGTTTGCCTAACTGTTTTTCAAAGGTTCCCACCAAGACCTTGATTATCTCTCGCCTTGGGGGAATTTGGCCCAGTTCCCGTTTCATTGTGGTAACATTTTCTTTCATAGTCTTAAAGACCTTGTCACGAAATTTCTCATCAGGCACCTTAATAACCTTGCTCATGGTGTTATAGTCAAAGTCCATAATTATGCCTCCTACAAAGGCCATACAATCGCCAATATCCCCGCCACCTTCACCAGCTATCTTTTTATCATTTCCGGTTATGATATCGTTTTCCGGTCTAAATGATGCATCTATGCCGAACTCCCGATAGGTCTCACAGGCAGGTTGGGATAGATCCCGAAAAATACTTTTCATTCCCTTGGGAAGTTTTGGGTTCACCCTTTTCCATATAACCTGGTAAAAGATTTGATTTTTATCCAGGTAGGTTGTGCCACCACCTACTTCCCGGCACATGACTGGTATATTTGCCCTATGGCAGAAATCCAGATCAATCTCCTTTTCTGTATCTTGGAAGTAGCCTATGCTTGCCAAAGGGGATTGCGGTGAGACAATAACCAGCCCTTCTGCACCCATACGTGCAAGGGCATGGAATATTAACATTGATTGCTGTCCAGGGAGTTTACCAAGATCAAATAGATACATAATATCCTCTCCTTTAAGTTTTAGTATTATTCTTTTACCTTATTGGCAATTACTGTTACTGATGAGGTAAAGACATGTAGGAGTTTACTATGAGGCAGATAGATAAACCAGATAAGCCCTGGAATAATGTGGACATACCAGAATACTTCAGGCCTTGAACGTAGGGTTTCTATTAGGGTGCTTTTATTCAAGAGGCTGGTCTGAATACCCATCCAGTAATTAACCCAGTTTTCAGTGAATCCACCCATATAATCATGGGCTGAAACAATGTCTGGGATGGCTATGAGCAAACCCTGAGCAATAAAACCAGATATCACTAAAAAGAGTATAAAGAAAATAGATATAATGTCTTCTTCTTCTGTCAAAAGCTGGTCGGGCTTTAGGAAAAAGCGGCGAATAATGGACAAAAGACAACCAATTAAGGTAATGATCCCGAAGGCAGACATGAGAAATTCTAGGAAGTGACAGAAGGTACCCGTGTCAAAGACTAGAGCTTTGCAAAACCTGACAATTTTTGTCACCCCAATGAAGAGGGTGGACTTTTCTGAAGTGACTGGTGTAAGGGCGCTGTCTTTTCGCAACTTATCAGTGGGGGAAACCGCAGGCCCCGATTTATCGGGGCAATGCGGAGGGGGCAAAACTCCCCCGCAGATACGTTGCTGAAAAGACCAGCCCGGGAGCCTTGGAACTGAAGAAAAGCCCATCCTCTTTAAGGAAATATGAGTTATGCAAAGCTCTCAAGGCATGGGCAAATGAGAACAATGGTATTTCTCGGATCAGGTCTGCCAGGCAGAAGGTACTGAGCAGTTTAATGATATGAACTGCCACAATAACAATGATAACCTACACAATTAATGTGTGGGCAAGCCACCTGTAAAAGGATTGGCCCAGTAGCTTTTTATGGAAGATGACATCTATAACAATTACCTTGATATGCCAGAAGGGATTCCCCCAGAATGTTTTCCAGGCCCTCCTAAATAGTAAAATGAATTTTTCCCATTTACCTGCCTCCTCCGCGCCCTCTATACTGCCCTGAAGATAAATACTCATCCGAAACCACAGCCCCCATAGGAAGATAAAGACAGTAAGGATAAAAAAGGAACAGGTTATAATAGTCTTTTGCATAAAAATTTTCTGATTTATATAACTATAATAAGCGACTAACTCTCATATCCAGCACTAGAACATACATTCATGCTAAGGGATCAACCGATATCTCATATGTAATACGAGAGCCATCTTTCAGCCATTTTTCAAGGCATATTTCATGGCCATCATAACGATCTCCGTCAAATCCATAACCTTGAACTTTATACCCTGCTTCCGTGCCCTGGTACTAATAGTTCTGACGCACTGCTGACAGGAGGTAACAATTAAATCAGCCCCTGTGTCTTGTATTTCATCTATTCTATTATCTTTTAGCTAAGAGCAGCAGTAATTAAACAAGTTTTTTGAAGGAAAAAAGTGCTTGAATATATTTTTTTTTACTGCTACAGAAAAGTGGTATATGTTCTTACCATATTAAAATTGTATATGGAAGCATAGAATTATAACAAGGGAGGAAAGATGGCACGGTTATATGAGTACCAAGGAAAAGATATCTTTAAAAAATCTGGAATTACTATCCCTGAAGGACAAGTAGTTAAAACCCCTGAAGATGCTAGAAATGCAGCTGAGAGAATCGGAAAGCCGGTAGTTGTTAAGGCACAGGTCTGGGCTGGAGGCAGGGGTAAGTCAGGGGCAGTGCGTTTTGCGGATACGCCTGATGAGGCTGAAAAGGTTGCAGGAGAGATCCTGGGAATGGAAGTAAAGGGCCTTGAGGTTAAGCAGGTTCTTGTTGAGGAAAAACTCGATATCGCCCAGGAATTTTATGCAGGTGTGATTATAAACTCAGCACGTGAGGTGAGGGCTCCTGTAGTAATGTTCAGCACAGAGGGGGGAGTTGACATTGAGTCAGTGCCTGAGGATAAAATTGCTATGCTTACCGTGGATGTGCTCAGAGGTATCCAGCCCTACGATACCTTGAATATGGCGCTATCTGTAGGTTTTAGCGGTAAGGCCCTTCGTCAGCTGGGGGATGTCATCTATAAACTCTATAATGTCTTCAAGAATTATGACTGCCGAACGGTTGAGATTAACCCCCTCGTTTTGACAAAGGATGGCAAAGTGTATGCTGCTGATTGCCGGATGGCCATTGATGATGCGGGTGTATTCAGACATCCCGAGCTAGGCATAAGAATAGGCCGGGAGTTTCTAAAAGAGCCCACAGAGTTTGATCTCATGGCATGGACGTTTGAGGAGGAGGATTTTCGTGGAACAAGCTATGTTGCCCAGATGGCCAGCGAGTCTGAATTGAAGCAAGGTGGCTACATAGGCTACCATGGAATTGGAGGAGGGGCCGCAATCCTTGGTGTGGATGCATTGAACAAGGTAGGCCTCAAGGCAGCAGATTATGCGGATACCAGTGGTAATCCCACAGCATCAAAGGTATATCGGGTAGCCAAGATTATTCTCTCCATGCCAAACATAGAGGGGTATTTTCTCGCGGGATTTCTGATGGCAAACCAGGAGCAATGGCATCATGCTCATGGCCTTGTTAAGGTCTTGAGGGAGGAAATCCCGAAGAGGCCGGGATTCCCCGTAGTACTTCTCCTTAGCGGCAACAAGGAGAAGGAGTCCCAGGAGATTTTACAAGAGGGCTTGAAGGGATTGCCCGGCAGGATAGAGATTTACGACAGAGAACATGTGTACGATGCAAAATTCATTGGTGGGAGGGTACGGGCACTGGTTGATGAGTATAGAAAAGAAAGAGGATTATAGAGGGGGGATAGAGATGGAATTTTCTGAAAGGACAATTAAGGTCATTATTGATGAAGCCAAGTGTGAGGGTTGCACTACTCACGCCTGTGTTGAAGCGTGTAAGACGTATAGCCGGGGTATCCTTGTATTAAAGGATGGAAAACCCGCTGTTGAATTAAGCCCGGAGGAGTTGGCGCGAAGGGGCACTGAATGTCTAGCCTGTGAATATGAATGTTGGTTCAGAGGGAATTCAGCCATTACAATTAAGGTGCCCATTAAAGGATTAGCAGAATATAGAAAGAAATATGGAACAGAATAACGGGGGGATATACTATGTCGATACTTTTAGATAAAGACACTCGGGTAATTGTTCAGGGAATGACAGGCCGGGAGGGATCCCTCCGGACTGCATTTATGAAGGAATATGGTACTCAGGTAATTGCCGGGGTAACCCCTGGTCGAGGCGGGGAAGAGGTTATTGGCATTCCCGTTTACAATACCGTTAAAGAGGCAATTAAAAACCATGGTGCGGTTGATGCCAGTGTTACCTTCATTCCTGGCCCAGGCCTTAAAGGTGCTGTACTCGAGGCTATTGATGCGGGAGTAAAATTTATTGTATCACCGGTAGAGCGCGTCCCTGTTCACGATATCCTGGAGATGGTGGCCGTTGCTCAGAGTAAAGACGTGAGGCTCTTAGGGCCTGGATGTATTGGGATAATAAGCCCCGGTAAGGCTGCTATGGGCTGGCTGGGAGGAAATGCAGAGTGGGCAAATATGCTTTTTGAGCCTGGCCCCATCGGGGTTATTTCTCGAAGCGGTGGCCAGTCAGGCACGGTTCCGTGGGTTTTGAAAGTAGCCGGCCTTGGTATAAGCACCGCACTACATACAGGAACTGAGCCTGTATTGGGGCAGTCGATGAGTGATATGTTGGCCCTCTTCGAGGAAGATGAACAGACAAAAGGGGTAGCAGTTTTCGGTGAGATTGGCGGCACATTGGAAGAGGAGGCTGCTGCGACAGTTGCCTCAGGGAAGTTCACCAAGCCACTCGTCGTATTTATTGCTGGGGCGTGGGCACCTGAGGGAATGAGGTTTTCTCATGCAAGCAGCATTGTAGAAAGAGGAAGGGGTTCTGCTCAGAGCAAGATCGCGGCATTAAAGGATGCCGGGGCTCATGTAGTAGATAGCCCAGAGGAGATTGCCCCAACAATAAAAGAACTAATTAACGTATAACGAGGAGGTAGATCATGACAGTAATGAGATCGGTATTTTATGTGCCGGGAAATATTGAAAAAATGGTTGGCAAGGCCCCAGAGATCCCGGCAGACCTAATCACGCTAGATCTGGAAGACTCTGTGCCCCCCGCAGAAAAACCAAAGGCCCGGGAAATAATACGGGAAAATTTGAAATATGCAGGAACAGGTGGCGCAACAGTTTATGTGAGAATAAACAACTGGGAGACCCTGATGACCAACGATGACCTCGAGGCAGTGGTTTATGAAGGCCTTTCAGGTGTGTGTCTGGCAAAGTGTGGCTCTGCAGAGAATGTTCAACGCCTTGACTGGAAGCTGGAGGAATTGGAGCAGAGGAGAGGTTTGGAGGTTGGCAGTATTGCCATCCAATTGCTGATTGAGACAGCCAAGGGGGTTATCAATGCATATCCTGCAGCTACAGCCAGCCCACGCGTTAACTCTCTTATTTTTGGAGCGGTAGACTATACTAAGGATATGAGGGTAAAACTCACTCCTGAGGGTGTAGAGCAGCTGTATGCACGGTATCATAATGCCGTGGCTGCCAGGGCAGCTGGATGCATAGCCATTGATTGTCCCTATGTGACATACAAGGATACGGAGGGATTTGAAAAGAGTACCCGGGAAGGCAGGCAGATGGGCTACGAAGGAAGAATGCTCATCCACCCGAGCCAGATTGAACCCTCTCACAAGATCTATACCCCCTCTGCAGAGGATGTGGAATGGGCTGAGGGTGTTAAAAAGGTCTTTGAAGAGGAGGGAATTGCGAAGGGCTCTGCAGCGGTTGCCTACAATGGCAAGATGATAGATACCCCGGTCTACGGGAATGCCTTGACCATTCTCGCTACTATGAAAGAGATAACTGAAGCCGAGGCAAAGCGTAATAAATAGAGCACAGACGGTCTCTCGAACCCTGAGAGGAGATGGCGACTTGTGGAGGGAGGCATAAGGAATGGCTATTCTCTGTGCCTCCTTTTCTACTTACATTTCAGTGATTTTCAGGTGTAACAGGAAATGAGAATTATTCTGGTCGGTCAGGGACCCTTCGGAGAAAAGGTATTGGAAGGGCTTATTAAGAGAGGGGAAAATGTAGCTGGGGTCTTTTGTCCCCCGGATAAAAGGGGTGAGGCAATGAGAGAACTATCTGAGAAATCTGGCATTGACCTCTTTCGCCCAGGCCATATGAAAGACCCCGAAGTCTACGATGCATATAGTAGCCTGAAACCTGATTTAGCTATCTTAGCATTCGTAACCGATATAATTCCAGAAAGGCTCCTTGATATCCCCTCAACAGGAACCATATGTTACCATCCATCTCTTTTGCCCAGGCACCGCGGGGCAAGCGGTATAAACTGGGCCGTTATTCAAGGGGATACACATACAGGGCTGACCATCTTGTGGGTAGATAAGGGTATTGATACCGGGCCGATTCTCTTGCAGAAGGAGGTCGATATTGGCCCGGATGAAACCACTGGCTCGCTGTATTTTAACAAGCTCTTTCCCTTGGGAGTCGATGCTATTATGGAAGCAGTTGATCTCATAAAGAATGGCAGGGCGCCCAAAATTCTACAGGAAAACTCCTTGGCCACATATGAACCCCCCTGCGATGACAAGGTGGCATCTATTGATTGGGGTAAACCGGGGCAGGAGGTTTACAACCTAATTAGGGGTTGTGATTCTCAACCAGGTGCTTATTCTACCTTTAAGGGTGGAAAGGCACGATTTTACAAGGCAAAACTCCTCTCATCTGAGGTGGAAAAGCCACCCGGAGAGGTAATCGATATAAATAAAGGGGAGGTCATAATTGCACTTAATGGAGGGGTATTAAGGATTGGAAAGATGAAGAGCGAGAGCGGAGAGAAGATGAATGCAGACGAATTTGCCGAGCAGGCGAATTTGAAAGCAGGGATGATGTTCGGACTCTGAGGTTAGCCTTTCCCATAATGAGCAAGACTTGAGGGCACTTTCAAAGTTATAAATGTCATAGCTAGAAGAAAGGCAAGAAAGCGATATAATATGCTTGCTGTGGAGGTATAATTATTATTCAGGAAAGAAGAAACCGAAACATTGCATAGATCGGAGGCTACAGTGATCTTAGCACAGCTTTCAGTATACCCTCTTGGAGAGGGTACAAGCCTGAGCAGGTTTGTTGAGAAAGGTGTGAAGGTTGTCAGGGAGTCCGGTTTTACCTATGAGATCGGGGGATTATCAACCGCCATCGAGGTTCCGGACTTGGATTCTTTATTTCTCCTTGTAAGGAAGGTGCACCAGGCACACCTTGAGGAGGGAGCCAAAAGGATTGTTATTGATCTTAAAGTAGATGACAGAAGAGATAAAGAGGCCACATTAGAGAGTAAACGAAATTCAGTAAAATAGAACGAAAGGAGAAAAGATATGAAAGAAAAGATGAGTAAAGCTAAAACCCCCCTCAAGATCCAGGATATGACATTCAGGGATGGCCACCAGTCCAACTTGGCCACAAGGATGCGAACCGAGGATATGATTCCCATTGCTGAAAAAATGGACGACATTGGCTTCTGGTCCATGGAGGTCTGGGGAGGGGCGACCTTTGATACAATGCACCGGTTTTTAGGGGAAGACCCATGGGAGAGACCCAAAACACTTAAAAAATATCTCAAGAAAACCCCGTTTTCTATGTTGCTGAGAGGCCAGAACCTTGTTGGCTACCGCAACTACGCCGACGATGTGGCCAGGGCATTTGTGGATAAGGCCAGCGAGGTAGGCATTGATATATTCATGGTCTTTGATGCCCTGAATGATTTCAGGAATTTTCAGACCGTTGTGGAAAGGATAAAGGCCAACGGGAAACACTTTTCAGGTAATATCTGTTATTCCCTCACCGAGAGAACCTTAGGAGGGGATGTATTTAATCTGGACTATTTCACATCAAAATGCAAACAGCTCCAAGAGATGGGAGCTGATAGCATACGTATCAAGGATATGGCCGGGCTTGTTGCACCGTATGATATCTATGAGCTTGTCACGGAGCTTAAAAAAGAGATAACGATCCCCCTTCATCTGCATACCCACTATACCAGCGGAATGGCATCCATGAGCTACCTGAAGGCCATCGAGGCAGGGATTGATATTGTTGACACCTGTCTTGCCCCCTTTGCCATGAGGACTGCGATGCCGGCTATAGAGCCCCTTGTCGTTGCCCTGCAAGGCACCTCATGGGATACCGGATTAGACCTGAATAAACTACTTGAGTTAGATGACTACCTTGAGACCGTTGCACCCAAATACCGAGACTACCTTGCTACCAATAGGATGGCAGTGATCGATACAGGGGTGCTGGCCCACCAGATACCTGGTGGTATGATCTCCAACCTCGTCAGCCAGCTGAAAGAGGCCAATGCCCTTGATAGGCTCCCTGAGGTCCATAAAGAGATACCGATTACTCGAAAAGAGCTCGGCACTCCTCCCCTGGTGACTCCTACCTCACAGATCGTTGGGGTTCAGGCAGTATTAAATGTCCTGCTGGGAAAATATAAGATGATTACCACCCAGGTCAAAGACCTGGTCTATGGTCTCTATGGAAAGACACCCACACCCGTTGATCCAGAGGTACAGAAAAAGGTACTTAAGGGGTATAAACGGGGTGAGACACCGATTACAGGCAGGGCTGCAGATTTTATTGAGCCAGAGCTTGCCAAAGACAGAGAAGCAATTGGGGATCTGGCCAAAACCGAGGAAGACCTCCTTACCTATGCCCTGTATCCTACCACCGGTGAGCAATTTTTAAAGTGGAAATATGGCATAGAAGAAAAACCTGAGAACGTCAAGCCCAAGACCTTGAAGGATGTAAAACGGGAGGATGAGGCAATAAAGGAGGCTATAGAGAAGGTAAAGGCTTAGTCCATCGGTTCATAAATTCGATGTCGTATTCATTTACTCAGGACTAAGTGCTGCCTGCGGCGAGCTCAGTCGAGGCGAGTGAGCAATCGCACAGGTTATACTTATAAAAATACGTAACCGTATTTGCGAATCGAAGCACTTAGTTCGGGGATTAGGAAAAAATCCTGTTTAAAGTTGTTGTGGATAGCAGACAAGTATGATTGATGTGTGAAGGGGGGATGATTGCATCCTGTATGGATAGGTCTAATTGGTTTTTTGGTAGGAATCATCGGAGGATTTACCGGTATAGGCGGGGGTGTCATTATTGTCCCTACACTGCTGATTTTGGGTTTCTCATCACAGAAGGCAGTAGGAACTTCATTTTTATGTGTATTGATTCTTTCTATTTCAGCATTAGTTGCGCACTTTAGGCTTGAGAATATTGATTATAAAATGGGTTTGTTCTTAGCTATAGGTGCAATAGTTGGTGCGCAGATAGGGGCAAGGATTACAGAGCTGGTACCTACTGAGATATTTAAGAAGCTCTTTGCAATAATGCTTGTGCTTATTGCGATAAAGATCTTTTTTCAGAGATAGAACATAGGTATTTTCCCCTAATGGGGGTAGGGAGTCCATAGAATATACAACTAAGCGATAGACATATGGGTACATTTTTTTGTATATGAGTAAAAAACCTGATTGAACCTATCTTTTTTTTTATTAAATTCCATAATGATTTGCAGTTATTACGAGTAATAAAATGTTAAAAAGGTGTGATGATTACGAAAAACATTTGACAAACTAACAAGAATGGAGTTATGCAAGGCACACTGATTTTGATAAGAAAGACCTTTCAATTTTAAGGAGTTGCTATGCTGGAAATAAGGTGGCACGGAAGGGGTGGGCAGGGCGCAGTTACATCCGTAGATATGCTTGCGCGGGCTGCCATTGGAGAAGGAAAGTACGCCCAGGGCTTTCCCAGTTTTGGTCCCGAAAGGAAGGGGGCCCCGGTAGCGGCATTTAATCGAATTGATGATAAACAGATAAAGGTCAGGTCGCATATCTATAACCCTGATGCGGTGGTTGTCCTTGATGCGAGTCTTGTAGGCCTGGTCGATGTTACCGAGGGCTTAAAGGAGGATGGCGCGCTGATTGTTAATTCCACAAAGTCCCCTGAGGAACTGAAAAAGGAGATAAAGTTCAAGGGAACAATTGCCACGGTAGATGCAACAAGGATAGCCTGGGATGAGCTGGGCGTTCCCATTACCAATACCACCATGTTGGGAGCCTTGATAAAGGTTCTCAAGGTTATTGACCTCGATTCCGTGAATGAGCCTCTCAAAGAGCGTTTTGGCAGGATCGCCCCTAAGAACGTGGCCGCAATGAAGAGGGCCTACGAAGAGGTCAAGATCAATCAGTAAGGAAATAAAGATAGAGGTAAGTTGATGACAGAAAAGAAAGGGCCGGAAACCTGGCAAGAGGTCAATCTGGGATGCATGGTATTGAGCCCTGGAAATGCCAGCGAATACCATACAGGAAGCTGGAGGGATCGAAAGCCCGTGCTTGATACCGCAAAATGTATTAAGTGTGGTATCTGTTACATCTTTTGTCCCGAGGGGTGTATTGTGCAAAATGAGAGCGGGTATTTTGAGGCTGATATGAATTATTGCAAGGGCTGTGGCATTTGTGCCCACGAGTGCTGGCCAGGTGCCATAACAATGGTTGAGGAGGGCTAGGCTATGACAAAACGAGCTGGTATGGAGATAGCGTTTGCCGCAGCAGAGGCAGTGGCCCTGTGTAAACCCGAGGTAGTGGCCGCCTATCCCATTACGCCTAACACGCATATACCGGAGCACTTATCGGATATCGTTGCGGATGGAAGAATCAATGCCGAGTTTATCTGTGTAGAATCCGAACATTCTGCGCTGAGTGCCTGTTGCGGCGCCTCGGCTGCGGGGGCACGGGCCTTTACCGCCACCAGTTCCCAGGGACTGCTCTTTATGGGCGAGGTCATGCCAATTGTCTCAGCTATGCGGCTCCCTGTAATAATGGCAATTGGCAACCGGGCGTTATCCGGACCCATTAATATATGGAACGATCACAGTGATATCATGTCGCAGCGAGACACAGGTTGGATTTCCCTATTTGCTTCAAATGGTCAGGAAGTGGTTGACATGATGATCCAGGCCTTCAAGATCGGGGAGCACAGAGATGTCCTGCTGCCCGTCAATATCAACCTGGACGGATTTCAGCTCACCCATGTGGTTGAGCCCATACTGTTTCCGGAACAGGATGAGGTTGACCAATTCCTTCCGGAGTATAAACCCTATGCCACCATTCATCCTGACAAGCCAGTATCCATGGGAACCCTGGGCATGCCCGAGATATTCAATGAGGCAATGAAGGCCAAGGATATGGCACTCATAAATTCCAAGAAGGTTATACTGGAGATCTGGAAGGAATGGAAAGAACAGTTCGGTAGGGAATATGCGCCCGTAACAACCTATAAAACAGAGGGTGCCCGAGTGCTCTTGCTTACCGTGGGCTCCATGGACGAAACCGCAGAGGTGGCTATTGACGAGTTGCGCGAAAGAAAGGTGCCTGTCGGGCTGGTGCGATTAAAGCTCTGGAGGCCCTTTCCATCCGAAGAAATCAGAAAGGCCGTGAAGGGTGCCAAGGTCCTGGCCGTCATGGACAGGGCGGTTTCCTGCGGAGGTGCTGCAGGGCCTGTATGTGCAGAGGTCAAGTCCGCCTTGTATGGAGAGCAGGACTGCCCTGCAATTGTGAATTACATCATTGGCCTGGGTGGACGTGATGTCACTGTTGATGACTTCATTACTATAGCCGAAAAGGCGGCTAAGGCGGAGAAGGAGAAGCCCAAGGAAGCTTACGAAATTTATGGAGTGAGGGGATCATGAGTAGTATCGTAGAAAATTTTGACTTATATGCCCCAAGATTGGTGGATAAAGAGGAATACTTTAGCGCCGGGCACCGTGCCTGTCAGGGGTGCGGAGAGGCTCTGGCCATTCGCCTGATGTGCAAGGCCCTTGGGAAAGACACGGTGATTATCAATGCCACGGGTTGCATGGAGGTTATCTCAAGCCTCTATCCCACAACGGCGTGGAGACTGCCGTGGATACACGTGGCATTCCCCAACGCCGCTGCAGTGGGATCGGGTGTTGAGGCCGGTTTAAAGGTCCTTCGGCGTAAGGGAAGGATTGCGGATCGGGATGTAAAAACGGTGTGTATCGGAGGGGATGGCGGCACCGTTGACATAGGGTTTCAGGCACTGTCCGGTGCAATGGAGCGGGGACATGATCTGTTGTATGTCTGCTTTGACAATGAGGCGTATATGAATACCGGTATTCAGCGTTCCGGGGCTACACCCTTCGGGGCTTCCACCACCACGGACCCTGCCGGATCGGCTAGCTTTGGAAAGAAGGCATGGAAGAAGAATGTTCCTGAAATCATGGTGGCTCACAATGTGCCCTATGTGGCCACCGCCTGCCATAGTTACCCTCTCGATTTCATGAATAAGGTCAAAAAAGCAGCAAAGGTAAAGGGGCCCAGCTATATTCACTGTTTATCGGTGTGCCCCACCGGATGGAGGCTCCCTCCGGAGCAGTGCATAAAGGCAGGGCGGCTGGCGGTCCAAACGGGTATATTCCCGCTTTATGAGGTGGAAGACGGAAGGTACCGAATAACGGTTGAAATGCCCGAAAAGCTGAGACCAGTGGAGGATTATTTAAAGATACAGGGCAGGTTCCGCCATCTCATTGAAGAGGACATAAAGATATTTCAGGAGAGGGTAATCCAGGAGTACAATAAGTTACTAGAAAAGATACGCAGTTTACATTCCTGGTCAGAGTTGAAGGGGTAAGGCGATCCATTTACCTTAACATATAACATTTACAGGATAAGGTGGCGTGAGAATGGATAAGGTTGTCTTTAGCAGTTGGGAGGGAAGGGCTGTAGATAATAGAAAGGGAAAAGCACCCAAGGCTTCTAAGGGAAGGGATATTGCATTTCCTAGCCCTCCGGAGGGGGAAAAGGCCTTGGCCCTCATGGGATGGAATGGCCTTGTGGTGATGAATCCAAAGGCAAATATTGTAGGGCTTACACTCGATTATTTAAAAGAGGTAAGGAAGCTTTCATGTGGTGAGTGTTCCGTCTGTATGATTGGGATTGATAAGCTTTTGGATATTATAGGAAAGATGGCCAAAGGGGAGGGAAGCAAGGCAGATATTGCCGAGATGAAAGCTATTATCAAGCAGGTATGTGTCAACAGCAAGTGTGGCTTTGGCCAGTCTGCACTTTTTCCCGTGATGGATTCTATTAAATATTACAAATCCGATTTTTTAGCCTTAATCAAGGGGGAAAAGAAGCTGGAAGACAAGGATTATTCATGTACCGTAACAGCCCCCTGTATGGATGCCTGTCCAGCAAAGCTTGACATTCCGGGTTACATTGAACTGATCAGGAACAATAGGTTTGAAGAATCTCTCGACCTCATTTGTGAAAACTGCATTCTTCCTGGTGTTGTTGGGCGGGTATGCACCCATCCCTGTGAGGATGCCTGTGTGCGCAAGGATATAGATGAACCTGTGTCTATCAGGTTGCTAAAAAGGGCAGCTGCAGATGATGACTTACAGCATGGTGGAAGTTCTCTTAACGGCCCGCAAAAGGAGAGGGAAGAGAGGATTGCAATTATTGGTGCAGGGCCAGCAGGACTTGCCGCTGCCTATAATCTTCGGTTAATGGGATATGGTGTGACTATCTTTGAGTCATTGCCTCATGCTGGCGGAATGGCTGCTGTAGGCATACCTGAATATCGTCTCCCCAGGGACATTCTCAATCACGAGATAGACCTTATCAAGCGGATAGGGATTGAGCTAAAGGTAAACACCAAAGTGGAAAAGCTGAGCCTGAAGGATCTGAAAAAAAAGGGGTATAATGCGGTATTTGTTGCCGTTGGTGCCCATATAGGGACTAAGATCGGTGCCGAGGGGGAAGATAAAGGATACGAAGGTTTTGTTGATGGTGTGGAGTTTTTGAGGAATTTGAACCTTGGCAAGAAGGTTAAGCCTCAAAAGAAGGTAATTGTTATAGGTGGAGGCAATACCGCTTTAGACTGTGCGCGTAGTTGTGTTAGAATCGGCTTTGACGATGTGGAGATCATCTACAGAAGGTCGAGGGTCGAGATGCCGGCAAGTGACGAAGAGATAGAAGAAGCGGAAAAAGAAGGTGTGAAATTTAACTATCTTATGACTCCTGTAAAGATACTAGCGAAAGACGGAAAGGTTACAGGTGCAGAATGTATCAAAATGAATCTTGGAAGGCCTGATGAAAGCGGAAGGAGAAGACCTGTTCCGATTAAAGGTTCTGAGTTCACTATAGATACAGATCTGATCATACAAGCTATTGGTCAACGCTCCGAACTCCCGGTGATCCCTGATAAGGAAAAAATTGAGATCACAAAGTGGGGGACAATAAAGGTTGATCCTATCACGTACATGACAGATGTTGAAGGTGTGTTTGCCGGGGGAGATTGTGTTACCGGCCCGGCGATCGTGATTGATGCACTGAATACGGGGAACCAAGTTGCCAAAAGTATTGACTGCTATTTACAGAGTGGCAGTCTCGCCAGGGGGATTACCTTTGAAGGAGTTGATCTGAAGAAGCAGATGGGGCGGGGGTTCACAGTAAAAGCGCCCGCTCAAGGTGTTGGTTTCCTCGATGTAAAAGAGAGGGCAGGAAGCTTTGAAGAGGTAGAGGGTGGATATACTACTATGGAGGCTATGAGCGAGGCCCAGCGCTGCCTGAGATGCTACAGAGTTGTAGTCTGGGAAAAGGCCATATAGAAATATCCTAAGCAAGAGGTTTAGAATGGTTACTATAGTAATAGACGGGCGTAAGGTTAAGGCAAAAGAGAATTCGACCATACTGGAAAATACTCAGGAGTTGAATATAGATATTCCAACCCTTTGCTTTCACAAGGATCTCAGCTCCTTTGGGGCCTGTCGGCTCTGCATGGTAGAGGTAAACACAAATGGAAAATGGCAACTTGCAACATCCTGCAATACATCTGTGGAAGATGGGATGGAGATTCGGACCGACTCGGATAGGGTGAGGGAGAGCCGGAAACTAACTACAGAATTGCTCTATTATAAATATCCCATGACAGAGGCGGTAAGGGAAGTCGCTAGAAAGTTGGGAGTGCAGACTCCCGAGGAAAAGGGTGAAAGCCACGATTGTATCCTCTGTGGCTTATGTGTAAGGACATGCCGAGAGATTGTTGGTGTCAGTGCGCTTACCTTTCAGGACAGGGGTCGTGGTCGTGATATTGATGAGCCAAAGATTGAATTTAATCCAAATTCTTGCATAGGATGTGGATCCTGTGCTTACGTGTGTCCCACCGGCTATGTACAGATGGAGTCGGGAGGAGACAAGAGGATCATTTGGGATAAGGTCTTTAAAATGGTTGCCTGCAAGGTGTGCGGAAGGTTCTTTGCGCCGGAAGACCAGCTAAAGTATATAAGCAAGGAAACGAATGTACCGTTTGGTGAGCTCACAACTTGTACAGATTGCAGGTAAGATCATTTCGAAATTCAGTTGTATTATTTAACAATAGTTATCGAGGGTATCCCCAAGGATTTTTGAGACGCATGCCCTGACTGCCAATAGTATCCGTCCCCATAGCAAAGAGGTTATCTTATTCAAAAAACCTAATCACCAAAACCTCTTCGTACCTTTTGATAGTTTGATTTGAAAATCTACACAGAGATTCTATTATATTTTTTTCTAATTCGATTTACACTATGAAATAGATAGGGGGGCACAATGGACTGTATTTTTTGTAAGATTATTGCCGGTGAGATACCCGCGGTCAAGGTACTGGATGAGGAACTGGTCATTGCCTTTATGGATATTAATCCTTCAAGTAAAGGCCACATGTTAGTTGTTCCAAAAAATCATGCCGAGAATATCTTTGAAATCCCCGAGAGCGATTTAGCAACTCTTACCAAGGCGGTAAAGAAATGTGCAGGGGCTGTAAAGGACGCACTCAGGGCAGAGGGTGTAACCATCCTTCAGCTTAACGGCAAGGCATCTGACCAGATAGTTCCACACCTACACGTCCATGTTATACCCAGATGGGAAAACGACGGGCTATCAGTATCCACATGGGAAATGAAACCTGGTGATATGGAAGAGATACAAGAGATAGCTCTAAAGGTAAAGGAAAATATCACCCCATCTTCTTAAAGATCAAACCCAATAGAAGACAGCCTTTCCACCCCTTTGAGATCTGTGAGATCAAAAGTGATGGGGTTAATTAATGATTATCCGGTTTTCCGTAAGGGACTTTGAATCAGTATTAGAATTTTTAAATACCAAATAGTAGAGCAGATGCCAATAATCAATTAATCATGCCTGGTACCTTTCCGAGGGAAGTCTTCTGGAAAACAGCTAATGGTGCACTTGCAACTTGAATTCACCATGTATTTATAATGGAATTTATATCTATATCAAGTATTTATCGAATCTTTTTTTGAATCTGCATGGAGTCTGGTAGTGGGGTCGCCCCGCTTTCGTATGGCAGCTTGAAATATGCGCCTTAACTAATAAAAAAAGCAAAACAATGGCGCAAGATCAAGGATATCGAAATCATATCTAAACATTTGTGAAGGGTTGTAAATTACGGATATATAGCAG
>Ga0307379_10005403_pt1 | contig 17823 bp, 16 predicted proteins | sample UN2MG_FD_202237 | JGI IMG/M metagenome (GOLD analysis project Ga0307379, IMG submission 202237) | Soil microbial communities from Risofladan, Vaasa, Finland - UN-2 | ecosystem: Environmental > Terrestrial > Soil > Coastal area > Acid sulfate soil | place: Finland: Risofladan, Vaasa | collected... | reverse complement strand
GGACGGACATTTCGAGAAAGGGACAGGGTTTACAACGCGCGCTAATCTTCGCACTTGTGAGGACACTTGCCAAGACGTTAAGAGGAGAGGGACAGGTTCAAGCAGATTCGGATCAAGTCGAGTATAAGGATCAACGGAGCTCTGCTAGACAAGCATCACGATCTACATATTTCGTCATTGAAGAGCCAGAGCTCTATCTTCACCCTCAGGCTCAGCGAGAGCTCTATGACTCTCTCGTCGAATTGTCAAAGTCTGAAAACCAGATAATCGTCTGCACACATTCCAGCTCATTCCTGAACTTGGAAGATTACAAATCCATCTGTATCATCCGCAAGAACAGCCTTGAAGAAGGAACTACGGCATTTCAGTGTACCGAGGAACTTTTAGATGAGGTAGATGATAAGACATACTTCAATTTAACCCACTGGATAAACCCCGCTCGCAGTGAGTTGTTCTTTGCTAGGAAGGTGATTCTGGTTGAAGGACCAACAGACAAGACTATTATTCCGTACTTAGCACATGAGATTGGCGTCTTCCGGCACGATTATAGTGTGATTGAATGCGGATCCAAGTCCTCGATGCCGAGCTACCTGCATTTGCTCAATCGTTTCTCCATACGATATGTGGTTGTATATGACCAGGACCACCAGACATATAAGAATGCGAATGCCATTGCATCGGCAGATAAAGACACGGCACGAATACTCAGTCTCATCGACGGGTCCTTGGGGTCATCGATAATTCTTATTAATGATATTGAGGAAGAAATTGGCATCGCAGAACCCTCCGACAAGTCTAAGCCATTCTTGACTCTATCTCATGTCAAAGGCACGGATTTCAATCTTACGCAGCAATTGGAACAGAAGCTCCGATTGATGTACCAGTGAGAGAACGAATGCCTAACGATGAAGATAGATACAATAGGGGAAGGAGGAACTAATGATGGACCGAATTCCAGTGAGCTCAAGCAATATAGCTTCTGTAGGTTATGATCCATTGTCTTCAATACTGGAGATTGAATTCAATAATGGATCTATTTATCAGTATTCTGAAGTTCCGGAACATGTGTATATTGGATTAGTCAATGCTTCATCAAAAGGTAAGTATCTTGACCAAAACATAAAGAAACAGGGATACCCATATACACAAGTGAGATAAATTAGCGAGGATAAGGAAAATGCCACGATGTTATTGTGACTATGCATTGAACCTTACCTATCATTATTAGCCCACAACCCCCATCATCTGCCTCATCCCCCGCTTACGAACCAACAGCTCCGCGCCATAATGTATGCGGGAGGTGAACAATAAGCCAGAAGGTGCACGCCTCTAGGTTTAGGACACAAAAGTTACCAGCACGAATGGATCACCCCCCCCTTGACGGCAGTCATGTAATGTGCTAATACTTTGCCGAGGCATGTATTAGGGGTGAACTGATTAAATTGAGAGCTAATTCTGAATATTTCTTGATGATATTACAACCATACAGGTAGGCCTTGAAAACGATGAAAGTAGCTATAACGGCTGATTTGCATCTCGCGGCTAAGCAGGACTGCCCAGAGCGGTACAATGCCTTGGAGAACATTTTTGGGCAGATTGCAGCTCTCGGCATCGAAAACCTCCTTATAGCTGGTGACCTGTTTGACAAAGAATTTCATAATTATTCAGAGTTCGAAAACCTTTGTAGGAAATACCCTAAAATCCAGATACACATAATCCCCGGAAACCATGATGCCAATATCAGCGAAAAAAGCATAGTTGGCTCGAATCTCCATATCTATACTATTCCTACTCCGGTAGAGATTGGCTCCGCCACGTTCCTCCTTGTTCCCTACAAAAAGACAACGAAAATGAGCGAGCAAATCGCAGTCGCGGAGGAAGAAATCAAAGGGAAGGATTGGTTCCTGGTCAGCCATGGTGACTACTACGGGGGAACAAAGGAACTAAACCCGCGCGAAGCCGGGACTTACATGCCTCTATCGAGAGACAATGTAGCAGTCTTCAAACCTAAGGCTGTGTTCCTTGGCCACATCCACAAGCCAATCCACTGGGAAAATGTCTACTACACCGGTTCTCCATGCGGTTTGGATGTAACCGAAACAGGAAAAAGAAGGTTCCTTATCTGCGATACCAAGGACGGAAGCACAAAATCACAAGAGGTGGCTACAGATGTCGTCTACTTCGATGAAACCTTTATAATTGTGCCCTTAGTCGATGAAGTTCCCCTACTCAAGAGTAAGATTGATGATAGAATCAAAGGGTGGGGCCCAGCTCCATCTGATTATAAGAAGGTTGTCGTCAGAGTCAAGGCAACCGGTTATGCCAGCGACCGCAGTGCCATATTAAAGGCACTCGAGGATGGTTTCACTGGTTTTAGCTATTACCAAGGTACGGGCCCTTCGATCGGTGAGTTGTCAAGCAGCCCAGATGTCCAGCTGAATGAAATTGCCAAGCAGACGATGGATTTAATTGATGAACTTGTGTGGGACTTCGGCGGCGATGAACCAGACCGCGAGCTGATTACGACTAAAGCGCTTGAGGTTATTTACGGTGCGTGATGGAAACAAAGCCCATTCAGATAGAAAGCATAAAGGTTAACAGAGGCGGGCCGCTTAAAAACGATTTTGAGCTCGAACCCCGTGCCGTTAACCTGGTCCACGGGCATAACGAAACGGGTAAATCGTATGTAGTGGAAGCCATAATCAACATCCTCTTCCGAACCAAGAGAAACGTAGCCGCCGGCTGGAAATTAAGAGGTCTTGGTTCCGCCGGCAGCATAACCGTTTCCGGCCTCGATGATAAGCCCGTGACATTTAAAAAGACGGGCGATAAGCTGGAAGATTACTGGGGAGAAAAAACCGGGCTTCCCCAGGACCTCTCTCGCATGCTGGTCGTTAAAGAAGGAGAAACGCTTTTAGCCGAGGGAAAAGATGGGGTCGGCCGCGATATCCTGAAGAATTATCTCTCCGGTGTGGGTCTCCTCGACACTATAGAATCACGAATCTTACCCACCTTGAAGAGAGCAGAAGTTAAAGGCAAAGCGATAAGTGGCAACCAGGCTGGAGAAATAAAAGTCCGAAAAGATTTAGAAAATAGTCGGGTAAAACTGACCAAGCTTTTTGAAGAAGTAGAAGATGCCTACACCTCTGGTATAATCCATGACCTCCAACAGCAGCAAACGAACATACAAAATGAAATTGGAGGTCTGGAAAAGGTTAAAAGGTATCACGCGCACTGCCTGAAAACCGAAATAGAATCGCTAAACCAGAAGAAGGCACGGTTGCCCAGCGAAAAGGAGCTTTCCGATATTGAATCAGCTATCGCCGTCTATGAAGGAAAGAAAGAGGAAGCTGAGCGCAAATCGACCGAAATGGCGAATTTAGAAAGCGAGGTTGATAACTACCATTGGGCGGAGAAAGCTCTCAAAGATTATGAGGAAATTATAGGTGGGCAAGGCGCTAAACCCAAAGTAGTTTATGCGGTAGTTGCCCTTTTCCTCTTTGCCGGAGTGGTAGTTAGCGGTCTTCTTAACTTCCCAATCCCGCTGGCAATCTGCGCAGCAGGAACGCTGTTTTTTTCCGCCCTTTACGCTAGCGGGATGCGGCGCTCGCTGGCTTTGGCGGGTGTCAACCAGGAACTGGAGAAGCTGGAAAAAGAGTTCAAGAAACGGTTTGGTTCCGAGCTTACCGACAAAGCAGTGCTGGAGGCAAAGTTGGCGGCGCTAGGGAAAATCTACGCTCAATACCAAGTCCTAGAGGACGACTTGAAAAAGCTTGATTCCAACCTAGGAATACAAGAAACCAGTATTACAAAAGACTTGAAGAGATTTACCGGCAAGGTACTGCCGCCAGGAAAGTGGGGCGTCGCTATCGATAACCTAAGGGACGAGCTTAAAAACCTGACCGACAGAATAAACTCACTGGATAAGGAGTTAACTTTACTAGACGTACCCGAAGAAGAGTTCCTCGACCAAGACCCGGGTAAAGAATGGGACACTGAACGCTATAAGGTCTTAGGGAAAGAATTGCTTAAGATTTCGGGGACCTTGGATATAGAGTTGCGTAAGTTAGAAACGCTGAAAGCGCGTATTTCTCAGGCAACCAGCTCAGGCAGCACTGATTGGGAAGACCTGATTACTGCCCTCCGAGACGAACGTGAGAAAGTAGCCGAGCAATACAGACATGTAACCGCCGAGATATTGGCTAAGATACTAGTAAACTCTGTTATACAAGACCTCCGCAAAGCAGAAAATGCAAGGATAGCCTCCGGCTTGGCGAGAAAAGAGCTAACCGACCCTCTGCACGCAATTACCGGATGCTACAAGTGCATGCGGTATGATGAGGATGATGGCCTTTTCGTCATCAATGACAAGGATGAGGAATACCCTTTAGAGAAGTTAAGCACCGGAGCCAAAGAACAGGCTTTCCTCGCCATGAGGATGGGCTTTGCCTCGATTGTCATGAAAGGGCGAACCGCTTTCCTAATCTTAGATGATGCCTTCCAACACTCTGACTGGCCCCGCCGAACAAAACTGATGAGCCAAGTAAAACGGCTTGTCAGAAGCCACTGGCAGATCTTCTATTTCACGATGGATGACCATATCAGAGACCTGTTCATGAAGGAGGGGGAGAAGCTGGGAGACAGATTCAGAAGTCTACAGCTAAGCTGACATTCAATTTCAAGGGTATAAAACAGCTAACGCTTGCCACTTATCACTCATTGCACGTTTCATCTAATTATTATATTTAGTGAACTTATATGTACCAAGCTAGGTTGAATGGAACAGTATTTCGATTGAGGGTTGCGGTTTTCAGACTTCTCGAAAGCCAAAATGTAACAATTAGCCATAAGATTACACCAGTTGTTATGTTTTTCTTCCATCGATCGGGCCTAAACTAGCGGACAAAAGGAGCACTTCTGTCCCATCTTGAAGGGGGGGCATGCCACTAAGCTACCCTTGACAAGCCCCCAAAAAGGGTACAGAAATAGGACAAGGGTGTCAAGCAGCCAGGCGGTAACCCCGGCCAGGTCCGTGCTCCCCCGGGCGTGGCGGATCGCGCCTTAGACAGGGATGGGCGGTCTAGTTCAGAGGCTTGACAAGCCAATTTCATTTAGATAGAATAGGTAAACGGTTACCTATGTTTTTCCTTTTGTGGGATTGTCATAATGGGTTTTGAGGTGCACGATACCGAGAGAAAGGTACTTTCCATTCTGAGGGTTTTGAGTGATTCAAAGGGACCGTCAGGAGCCAGAGTTATTGCTCGCCATCTGAAGGGGCATGGTGTTGAATTGAGTGAGCGGGCGGTGCGTTATCACCTCAAGCTTATGGATGAGCGCGGGCTGACCCAGCTTGTAGGGCAGTGGGATGGTCGAGTGCTTACTGAACGTGGAATCGACGAATTAAAGAGTGCCCTGGTGAGGGATAAAGTAGGATTTGCTATTTCCAGAATTGAGCTGCTGGCCTTCCGCACCGATTTCAATTGGGAAAATCGCACCGGTTTGGTTCCAGTGAATCTCTCTTTTTTTCCAAAAGACAAGTTTGTCCCGGCGCTGCGGTCAATGGAGGCAGCCTTCGCTGCCGGGTTTTGTGTTAGTAATCTAGTAGCAGTAGCTCGAGAAGGTGAGGTCTTGGGGGAGGTTACTATTCCTGCGGGGAAGGTAGGATTAGCAACTGTCTGTAGCGTTGTGATAAATGGCAGCTTACTCAAGGCTGGGGTGCCTATAGACTCCAGATTTGGTGGCATTCTCCAAATCCGAAATCACCAGCCAGTGCGCTTTGTTGAGCTGATTCATTATGCTGGCTCCTCCCTGGACCCTTCGGAGGTGTTCATCAGAGCCCGGATGACTTCAGTCGGGGAGGCAGCGACCAGCGGTAGCGGGGAAATACTGGCTAACTTTCGTGAGATACCTGCCTTGTGCCGTCCGATAGCTGAGGAAGTAGTAGCCAAACTGAAGGAAGCAGGCCTTGGGGGGGTACTTTTGATGGGGAATACCAGCGAACCCGTGTGCGAAACGCCTGTAGAGCTTAATAAAGTGGGGATGGTTCTCCTCGGCGGCTTGAATCCGGTAGCGGCTGCTAATGAATCTGGCATAGAAATCGAAAACCATGCTATGAGCACCGTCATTGAGTATCCCAATTTAGTCGAATTTGGAGAGGTATTAGAGTGAAAGAGATAAAAATTATACCCTGTCTGGATGTTAAGGAGGGGAGGGTGGTCAAGGGGATAAACTTTATAAATTTGAGGGATGCCCGCGACCCGGTAGAAGCAGCAGAGGCTTACTGTCGGGAAGGTGCCGACGAGCTTGTCTTTCTGGATATCTTTGCTACTGTCGAGGGTAGAAAAACGAGACTCGAGTGGGTTAAAAAGGTTAGAGATGTGGTCACCGTCCCTTTTGCTGTGGGTGGCGGCATAGGCAGCATTGAAGATATGAGAGCCTTAATTAACCTTGGGGTGGATAAGGTTTCGATAAATACGGCTGCGGTCAGAACTCCTGAGCTAATAAGCGAGGCGGCAAAAGAGTTCGGTAAAGAGAGACTTGTTGTTGCCATTGATGGACGGAAGAATTCACCGAGTAGTAATTCTCCCAGATTGGAGGTGGTGGTTAAGAGCGGTAGTGAGTCCGCGGGGATGGATATTGTTGAATGGGCCAGGAGGGTGGAGGAACTGGGTGCCGGGGAGATATTGCTTACCAGCAAGGATGCTGATGGGACGAAGGAAGGATATGACCTGGAGATGACAAGAGCAGTTGCCGAAGCTGTTGCTATACCGGTGACAGCTTCCGGTGGCGCTGGCAAGCTAGAGGACCTCTATGAAGCTGTGGTTATAGGCAAGGCATCGGCTGTTCTAGCAGCTTCAATCTTCCACTTTGGGGAGATATCCATACCTGAAGCCAAGAGATATCTTAAGGAAAGGGGGATACCGGTAAGAATTTAAAGTATAAGGAGGGCACAACGTTTAATAAAGCAGGAGATATAAAATGGCTAACATGACTAATAAGACACAAACTGAAGAACTGAATCCTTTTAAGATAGCTCAGGCCCAGATTGACAAAATAGCAGATATATTGAATCTGGATGGTGGCACTCGCGCTTTACTACGCGAGCCGATGCGAGAAATTCATGTTTCCTTGCCGGTTAAGATGGATGATGGCAGTGTCAGGGTATTCAAGGGATTCCGTGTTCAATACAATGATGCACGTGGCCCAGCCAAGGGTGGCATAAGGTTTCACCCTGATGAAACAATTGATACCGTGCGGGCATTGGCAGCGTGGATGACCTGGAAATGTGCTCTTGTGGATATTCCCCTTGGTGGAGGCAAGGGAGGAATTATTTGTAGCCCAAAGGAGATGTCATCAACCGAGCTAGAGAGGCTGTCGCGCGCCTATATTAGGGAAATCTGGAAGTTTATCGGTCCAACTCAGGATATCCCGGCTCCTGATGTCTATACAACCCCCCAGATTATGGCATGGATGATGGATGAATACTCCAAGATAACGGGCAGTTGTTGTCCCGGTGTCATTACCGGAAAGCCGCTAGCCATTGGTGGTTCGGCTGGTAGAGGTGATGCCACAGCCCGTGGTGCCATCTATACGGTGCGTGAAGCTTGTAATAACATCAAACTCAATCCGAAAGGTGCGAGGGTGGCAATACATGGTTTCGGCAATGCCGGCGCTTATGCAGCCATATTAAGCGAAGAGATACTTGGAGCCAAGGTAGTTGCTATCTGTGATTCGAAGGGCGGAGCAGCTAACAAGGATGGCATTTGTGCCCAGACTGCTGTCACGCACAAGGTGAAGACTGGGGCTGTGGCCAATATGTCTGATACTGCTTATGTTTGCAACGACGATGTTCTGGGAATGGATGTTGATATTCTGATGACCTGTGCATTGGAGAACACTATCACGCGTGATAATGCGGATAATATTAAAGCTAAACTCATAGCGGAGCTGGCCAATGGCCCCATCACTCCGGCGGCCGATAAGATATTGTTGGATAAAGGCGTTCTGATGATTCCAGATTTCCTGTGCAATGCCGGCGGCGTTATTGTTTCCTATTTTGAGGGAGTGCAGAATTCAGCAAATTACTACTGGGAGGAGAAAGAGGTACAGGAGAAGCTGGATAAAAAGATAACGAGGGCTTTTCAAAGCGCGCTGGAGACATCTGTGGAATACAAAACCGATATGAGAACGGCAGCTTATATTGTTGCAGTAAAGCGCGTGGCTGAAGCTGTAAAGTTAAGGGGCTGGGTGTAAGTCCTTAAACAGTCGGATAAGCTTAGAGCCGTGAATGGGAATTATAGCTGGCGGTACCAGTGGCGTTAGAGTTGGCAACTCCAGCGCCGCTATTTTTGCCTTTCTATTATTTGGTTTTGATATCAAGTAATTTAGAGAGGAAATCTAGAAGGAAGGATTAAGCATGAAGATTGGAGTTTTGGCTTTACAGGGTGCATTTGTAGAGCATATTAGCGTCGTACAGCGGCTGGGAGCAGAGGCCTCGCCTGTTCGTTTACCTGATGAACTTGATGAATTAGATGGACTTATCATCCCCGGTGGGGAAAGTACAGCTATACTCAAGTTGATGCAAAGCTTTAGCCTCATCCAACCCCTGAGAGAACTGGCTAAAGGAGGGTTTCCTATCTGGGGAACATGCGCTGGGATGGTCTGCCTTGCTAAGGAGATCTCTCACGGTGATATGGAGACGCTGGCTGCTATGGATATAGTAGTTAAGCGCAATGCCTTTGGGAGGCAGGTAGATAGCTTTGAGACTGAGTTGATGGTGCCGGCTCTGGGAGATAAGCCATTTCCCGCCGTTTTCATTCGAGCTCCAGTCATCGAGAATGCAGATTCTCGGGTAGATATCCTGGCAAGGTTACCTGATGGTACTGCTGTAGCGGCCAAACAGGGAAAGCTGGTGGTTACCGCTTTCCATCCTGAGCTTAGCGATGACCCAAGGTTTCATCGCTACTTCTTGGAGATTGTTAACTCTCATTAGCTGGAAAAGACAATAGCAAGGCCCACTCAGTCTGCTTATCTCTTTCGCCTGGCAGTTGCTGCGTTTCACTTAGTCACACGAGCCAGGGCCTTATCCAGTCCGGGGACGGTTTCAAATTTGGCGAGCTCTCTAGGCTTAATCCATTTTACTTCTGTGTGTTCCCAGTCAATTTTGATTTTTTCCGGAGCTTTTACATGAAAAAGGAAAGGGTGGACAATCCATTTTCGGTTCAAGCTTCTGTCAATCACTTCCAGGGGCTCGCCTTTCCTTACTAGCTTCAGGTCGTTTTTATACAGCTCTGTTTCTTCGCTTATCTCGGTGAGGGCTTGCCTTATATCGCTTGTCTCCATATAGCCGCTGACGCCAGCCCAGCTTCTCCGGTAGGTGCCCACCTTATTACTCCGTCTCAAAATTAGGATTTTGCCGCCGTGCTCAAGGAAGCAAGTAACTACATGTTTTTCTTCCAGAGTGCTATCGGTTATCTTGCTCAAGCATGTTTGTAGATGTTCTATTAGTAGGCTTAGCGCCAGGTCAGTCGCCTTTTGCTTATTCTTCTCTCGGCTGCCTCGGAAGCGATGTTCCACGCTCAGGGTGGTATCTTCAGCAGATAAGCCAATGTAAAATAGCCCTATGGGCTTTCCTGGCGTAGCGCCAGTAGGTCCGGCGATTCCAGTATCGGATATACAGATATCTACCTTGAGCAATTTTCTACCACCTTCAGCCATTTCTATTGCTGTCATGGGGCTGACAGCTCCATAACTTTCGATAGTTTCCTCTTCCACTCCGGCGATGCCTGCTTTCACCTCATTGCTATAGGCGACTATAGAGCCTTTGTAATAGTCAGAACTGCCCGGGATATTGGTTATCTTATCGCCTATTCTGCCTCCGGTGGCTGATTCAACCGTGCCTATAGTTAACAGCTTTCCTGTTTTGGCCTGATATTCCCTGAGCAGTTGAGCAAGCTTATCTGCTAATTCCGCCATATATCTCCCTTTTGCTGCTTAAAAGAGCTCAGCCAATTTTAGCAAAAACACGGATAAAGAAGCTAACTTGAGGTTGTTCACTTGTCACCCTGAGTGAGGTTCTTCGGTCGCGGAGTTTATCCTGAGCCAGAGATTCTTCGCTGTGCTCAGAATGACGCAAGGCAAAGGGCTTCCTCAGAATGACAGGCAGAGGTGCTAAATGCTCTCCAATTTTCTTGATATAATTATGACCATGGATGAATTATCAGATACCATAACTTTCCTTGGTACTGCTGGTGCTCGTTTTGTGGTGACCAAGCAGTTTCTGGCTTCAGGCGGAGCCTGGCTTAATCTGGGTGGTACTGAGATACTTCTTGACCCTGGCCCTGGCTGTCTAGTCGGGGCTACCAGGAGAAAACTCGACCCTGCCAAGCTTAAAGCTATTATCCTGTCTCATAAACACCTTGACCATTCTGGTGACATCAATATCATGATTGAAGCTATGACTGAGGGAGGTTGGAGGCAGAGGGGTAGAGTCTTTGCCCCAGCCGATGCTCTCAATAAGGACACTGTCATTCTTCCTTATTTACAAAGCTATCCACAGAGTATAGAGATTTTGTCTGAAGGCAAGTCTTATTCTGTCGATGGTATTACTTTTGAGACTCCTGTCAGACATCATCATTTAGTGGAGACCTATGGCTTTGTCTTCACAACACCAAGGCACACCTTTTCTTGGATTATCGATACCAAGTATTTTACTGAGTTGCCTGGTTATTATCGAGGTGAGCTATTAATCATAAATGTAGTCATGCTGGAGAAAAAGGCTCCGGTTGACCACTTGTCTCTTCCTGAGGCCAGGCAGATAATTGAAGAGGTAAAGCCGAAGGCTGCCATCCTTACCCATTTTGGTATGTCACTATGGCGGGCTAAGCCATGGGAATTAGCCAAGCAGTTAAGCCAGGACACGGGTATTTCGGTTATCGCTGCCCGCGATGGCATGAAGTTTGACTTAGCACGGTTGGAGGAGCTATAAAAGATGGAAGGGGGTTAAGTGTGCTGGAAGGTAGGCTTACTTCACTTATCTATAACTGCTGAAATGCCTTTTTCTCAGTCTGGGCAGGGAAGTCAGCAAATGAAATATTACATAAAGTGAGAAGGCAAAGAGCAGTAAGCCTATAATCAAAGCTAGGAAAAGAAACCCAAGCATGAAGGCAGGCAGCATTAGCCATGAAGAAATTCCTGAGAATTTTCTAGTTTTAATGAAGCTGCGGCGATTATTTACCCAGATGAAGCCCTGGTTGAGAAGCTGTGGAGGGGTTGTCACCGGAAGTCTTGATTGATTATCTATCTCTTTCATTAGTAGCTAATTATAGCTAAGGGGAGGTGGCGAAGTCCAATCTGGAGGAGCGATGCCTGAATATTATATCGGGACTAGCGGCTGGCATTATGACCACTGGAAAGAGCTTTTTTATCCCGAAAAAATGGCTAAACCAAAGTGGTTGGACTTTTATGCTCAGCATTTTAGTACTGTGGAGCTCAATAATAGCTTCTACCGTTTGCCCTCAGAAGAGGCTTTTGTTAACTGGCGGGAGTCCTCGTCTGAGGGCTTCGTTTTCGCCGTCAAGGTGAGCCGTTTTATCACTCATATAAAAAGGCTGAAGAATGCGGAGGAGCCGTTAGGAAATTTCCTGTCTCGAGCTGACTTCCTGCAAGGCAAGCTAGGTCCGTTCCTATATCAATTGCCGCCTAATATGACGCGTAATGATGAAACTTTAGAGGCCTTCCTGGCTATCTTACCCCATCAATATCGCCATATCTTCGAGTTTCGCCACGAGTCCTGGATTGACGATAGCGTCTTTAGCATTCTAAGGCGACATAATGTTGGTTTATGTGTCTTCGATATGCCTGACTTTACCTGTCCTCTCGTAGCTACGGCTGATTTTGCCTATATCCGTTTCCATGGCAGTGCTGGCTTATACTCAAGTTGCTATAGTGATGAGGAACTTTCCGATTGGGCAAAGAGGATTGCTGAAGTAGGGCAAAGCCTGAAGGCAGTCTATATTTACTTCAACAATGATGCTGAAGCCTATGCAGTGAAGAATGCTGAGACGATAAGTCTAATGCTGAGGGGGAACGTTATTTAGCAATATTGTAGGGCGAGCCCTTCGCCCTCTGTCATTCTGAGGGAGTGGAGCGACCGAAGAATCTGGCTCAGGGTAAATTCCGTGAAGCAATCTCGGGCTCATGGTTCCTCCCTCAGGGATTGCTTCGTCGCCATGCTCCTAGCAAAGACCAAACCGCATGTAGTATGACCTTTTAAGATTGCCTTGCCCATGCAATTAATCACAGATATTCCTTTACTTTCTCAGCCAGCTTGCGGGTTATCCCTTCTACTGCGGCTAGCTCATCTATTGATGCCTCTTTGATGCCGTGCACCGAGCCGAACTTCTTTATTAAGGTTTTTTTGCGCTTGGGTCCGATTCCGGGAATACTATCGAGGACGGAGGCTATGCCTTTCTTGTGCCGTAGTCTCTGGTGATAGCCTAAGGCGAAACGATGGGCTTCGTCCCTGACTCTTTGAAGCAAGTGAAGCGCTGCGGAGGTTTGAGGAATATCAACTGGTTCAGATTTACCCGGAATGAATACCTCTTCTCTTTCTTTAGCCAGACTGGTGGTTGGGATGGAGTCGAGCTCTAACTGTCTCATTACTTCTAGAGCAGCATTGAGATGGCCCTTGCCACCATCAATAAGAACAAGGTCGGGGACTATTGACCACCTGTCCTCAGCAGCCGTGAATCTTCTAAAACGTCGTCTCAGCACCTCCTGTATCATAGCATAGTCATCGATACTGCCTACTGTCTTAATCTTAAAGCGTCGGTAATTAACTGGCCTGGGTATCCCTTTATCAAAAACGACCATGCTACCTACAGCTAAACTGCCCCGGATGTCGGAGATGTCATAGCCCTCTATTCTTACGGGGACTTTAGGTAGGCAAAGCCTCTCTTTCAATTCCTCTAATACAGTGGTGGGTTCGGCGATTGCTGACTGCTTGATTTGATATAGTTTTAACCCCTGGCGGGCATTCCTGGCGACTATATCCAGTAGCTGCTTCTTAGCTCCTTGGCGTGGCACATGCAGCTTGACCGGTGCTGCTCTCTGATACTGTAGCCACTTGGTAATAACTGCTGGCTCACCAACTGGATATTGGAGTAGGATTACTGGCGGTATTGATGAGGCCGAGGCGTAGTATTGCTTAACGAAGCTGCCCATTATTTGACTTGGTTCTTCGTCTCGGATGCCATCTACCAGAAGATAATCACGCCCGATGAGCTTACTATTACGGATAAAGAAAATCTCTACATAAGCTACATCTTTGGTCTGTGCTAGGGCAATGACATCCTGTTCACCTTTTACTGTGATAGCAATCCGCTGTCCTTCAATAACCCTTTCTATGGCTTGAATTTGGTCGCGAAGCAAGGCTGCTTTTTCAAATTGGAGTTGCTGCGAAGCCTTTTTCATTTTGTGTTTAAGTTCCCGAAGCACTAGCTCTTGCTTGCCTTCGAGGAACAGGATAACCTGTCTTATTACCTCATCATAGTCTTCTTTGCTTACGGCACCGAGGCAGGGCCCCAGGCAGCGATGGATGTGATATTCAAGGCAAGGCCTGGAATCTGTCCCGGTAATAACTTTATTGCAAGAGCGAAAGGGAAATATTTTCCTTATTAACCTTAGCGTTTTGCGCACTGAACCAGCACTGGCAAAAGGGCCGAAATACCTACCGTTATCTTTATGGAAGTGTCGAGTAATGCGAACGCCAGGCCAATCATTGTCGAGGTCTATCTTAAGGTAGGGAAAGGTTTTGTCATCTTTCAAGCTCACATTGTAGCGGGGTCGATATTTCTTAATCAGGTTGCACTCCAGAATGAGTGCTTCCTGCTCAGAATCGGTAACTATAGTCTCAAAGTCGCTTATCTTGGCTACTAGCCGTTGAAGTTTTGGTGATAAATTAGTACTAGGACTAAAGTAAGACCTTACCCGGTGGCGGAGACTAGCTGCTTTGCCAACATAAATAACCTTGCCCTCGTTATCTTTGAACAGGTAGACCCCAGGCCTTGCCGGTAGGGCTTTTAGCTGCACCTCGATTGGTATTGGCATCATAGTTCAGTTTATTGTAACATTGAGCATTGAGGGAGACAAAAAAATCAAAGATTCTTCCCTTGCTCTATTTAAGTAGCTTCACTTAGCGATAGTATGTTAAAATAAGAGAGTGGGTTAAAATGGAAGAAAATATAAAGTCTTTCCTTGATTACTTGGCTAGGGAAAAAAGATGTCCCCCGAATACTTTAGCAGCTTACAGTAGTGATTTGAGTCAGCTAGCTGCTTATGCGAAATCCGAAGATTCGAAAGGGGGGCCTAACCCCTCTGGGGTTGCGTTAGATGCCGGGCTTCTATCGAGTTACATGCGTAGCCTAAAAGAAAGAAAGTACACGGCATCCACAATAGCTCGCAAGATAGCTGCAACCAAATCTTTCCTTAAGTTTATGGTAGACAGGGGGAAGCTGCGGGGCGACCTGGCACCGAATTTGGTCTCACCTCGAGTAGACAGACCTTTACCCCGACCGTTGTCTATTTCTGAGGTTCGTCGTTTGCTGTCAGAACCAGCAAAGCTTTCTACTGCGGAAGCAAAGAGAGATAAGACGATGCTGGAGTTACTTTATGCTACTGGCTTAAGGGCCAGTGAGTTAATGGCATTAAATGTGGCGGATATTGACTTGAAGGCAGGTAGTGTCCGTTGCTACGGGCGAGGCCCCAGAGTTCGATTTGTTCCTATCGACCAATATATAATACAGGTAGTTAGAGAATATCTAGATAACTTCCGTCTTGAGCTGCTGAGTGATGAAAAGGAGGTGGCTTTGTTTCTTAACCGCCGGGGTGAGCGGCTTACTCGGCAAGGCTTCTGGCAAATCATCCAAGGCTATGCTGGTAAAGCTGGGCTCAGTGCTAAAGTTACTCCTCGCAGTCTGCGCCATAGCTTTGCCGCTCACAAACTGAGGGGTGGTGCTGACTTGCAGTCTGTTCAGAAACTTCTGGGGCATGCTCATATCTCAACTACCAGAGTTTATAGGCAGGTTGGGGCTTTAGCCTTGAGTTAGAGTCAGAGAGCAGCTTAATTTTCTTTGAGGGTAGTAGATATATTTAGAAATATAATGAGAGGTTCTTTGGAGCGGGAATATGCCAAAAAAATCGCGACGAGCTAAAGCTAAACGTAGGGCTGCTGCTAACTTAGCAAAAAAAAGGCCTATCGAACGTGTTCCAATCCGTCCGGCAACACCTGAGTCCAAAGCGTCAGTGCCTTCGGTTCAGTCCTCCTTATCTTCAGTGCAGACAACTCGCTATCAATACGTATTGCCTGAGCTACGGCGTATTGGTATTATTGCCGGTGCTCTGCTTCTAATCCTTATTGTATTGACCTTCATACTGGGTTAAAGCTTCAAGGTAGTACATGCGTGGGTTTAGATACAGCTCGAGCTAGATTAGTTGGATACCTGAGTCAAGAAATCAGTGATAAGCGCGTGCTCGCAGCCATGACGCATGTGCCTCGTGAGCTTTTTGTACCCCCAGATTGTTACCACTCGGCTTATGAAGATATCCCTTTAAGCATTGGTTTTGGGCAAACTATTTCCCAGCCTTTCATCGTGGCTTTGATGACCCAAGCTTTAAAGCTTAAAGGTAGTGAAAAAATACTGGAAATAGGCACTGGAAGTGGCTATCAAGCAGCAATATTGGCCGAACTGGCCAAATGGGTAGTTAGTGTTGAGCGTATTCCCCAACTAGTGGAGTCAGCTAGACAGGTTCTAGACAAGCTGGGATATGCCAATATTGAAGTTCATATGGCTGAGAAGACTTTAGGTTGGATGGCTGGAGCTCCCTACGATGCTATCATAGTTGCTGCCGGTGCGCCCCGCGTTCCTGATGCATTCCTCGAGCAATTGACTTTAGGTGGAAGATTGGTTATCCCGGTGGGTTCAAGATGGGAGCAGGACTTGCTCAGGGTTACTAAGAAAAAAAAGAGAAATACAGTTGAAAATCTGGGTGGTTGCCGCTTTGTATCTCTCATTGGTGATGATGCCTGGGAAAACTAACATTTATCGAAGTATATAACATCTATGTGAACTCATAATTGAGAACTTGTCCCTCATGGGCTCGATTTCTATCTTGAAGTCGTATGTGTTTGCAGTTTTGGGGATAATGAAGCGGTCGACTAAACCTCGAGAATGCATGGTAATTTTACCTTGCAGTTGGTGTAGTCTCTGTTGGCTTTGGTCCTTTCCTCAGGAAAATCTCCAGGCTCCTGATGTTTCCTATCCCTTTTAAACTAGAGACCATGGCGACGAGGGTATTAGTAATGATTTTCTTGGGGAAGGCACTTAGTGATATAGGGCTATTGTTTACATAAATAGAAGTTCGTTCTCTTTGAGGCTCTATGAAGCCTTTTTCCAGAAGGTCAGCCAGGCCTTTAATGTCTTGCAAAGAGAACTGTCTGGTTTTGGTTTCAAGTGGTTCATCGGTGGCTATGGCTATGAGTTTCCTGAGGCTGCTAAGCGGTGGTCCAACTTCCTTGCGGTGAACCTCTATCTTAGGCGTGTTGCTTTGCTTAAATCCTTCGGCGAGGATAATATCGTAGTCTTCTCCAAAGAGGCGGGCTATGTCAGCGAGGCTAACATCTTGTGTGGCATGCTTGATTAGCACAAGCTGGCCTGAGGAAGCGGTGGCTGTAGCTTCGCTTCCAGCCTGAATATGCCGCCAGCTATCCTTGCCTGGTTTGTCGAAAGCTAATCTGCGGGGAGCATGTTTGACGGTAGCTACTCGGTAACCCCTTGACCTTAGCTCCGAAATAAGCCCTTCTATAAGTGTAGTCTTCCCCGATTTCGATTTACCTACAATTGAAACTATGGGAGGCATTTCCCTTTCTCCTTTCTAACGGAGCTTCCGTTACCTTGAGCCATATTTCCATAGTGTCGCCGCAAGGACCGGTTATGGAACTAAAGCCATCAGCGTCAGGGATGCTGCCTACGTTTCGGGGGTTCATGGCATGGTCGATGACCGTTTCGGTATATACCTGCCTCATCTCCTCCATTATCTGGTTCTCCAGCTCATCAAGCTCTGCAGTCATCTCTGGTCTCCGTGAGCACTCTATGTCTGTTTTGCTTTGAGGGGTAGCGCGTTAATGAAGTTCTGGCTAAGGGCATCAAACACGTCTGAACTATAGCGTTCGAGCTCACCCTTGTCGCAGAGCTGAGCTAGCTCGGGGTCGATAGGTATCTGTGCTAGAAGCGGTGCATCGGCTGCCTTTGCCATTTCTTCACCTTTGCTCTTGCCAAAGAGCTCTAGCTTTTTACCAGTGTCTGGCAGGGTAAAGTAACTCATATTCTCCACTACCCCGATGATAGGGATATTCATCTGTTGAGCCATTTTCACCGCTTTTCTCACCACCATGGCTGCCAACTCCTGGGGGCTGAATACTATAACTACCCCAGATACTGGTAGAGATTGCATTACAGTCAATGGAGCATCAGCGGTGCCTGGTGGCAGGTCGACTATAAGGCAGTCAAGCTTGCCCCAGAGTATGTCTTCCCAGAACTGCTGAATGGCTTTGCCGATAAGAGGGCCACGCCAGATAACCGCATCATCCTCATGTTCCAGAACAAGGTTAATAGACATGATGTTAATGCCCATTTTAGATAATACTGGTAAGATTCCGGTATCACTGCCGCTGGGGCGGATGCCACTCAAGCCGAACATTGTGGGGATACTGGGGCCTGTGATGTCAGCGTCAAGGATACCAACATCCTTACCCTGGCGAGCAAG
>Ga0307379_10005402_pt1 | contig 17823 bp, 8 predicted proteins | sample UN2MG_FD_202237 | JGI IMG/M metagenome (GOLD analysis project Ga0307379, IMG submission 202237) | Soil microbial communities from Risofladan, Vaasa, Finland - UN-2 | ecosystem: Environmental > Terrestrial > Soil > Coastal area > Acid sulfate soil | place: Finland: Risofladan, Vaasa | collected... | reverse complement strand
TTGATGGCTTCGTAAAAAGTCCAACAATCACCTTCACCGTCATTCCGGCGAAAGCCGGAATCCAGTCTTTTCAAATAGTTGCATATCATCTGGACTCCGGTTTTCACCGGAGTGACGACTTTTTACGAATTCATCAATCTTAATGGTCTCGTAAAAAGTCGAAAAGTTCTCTTTTCCATCATTCCGGCGAAAGCCGGAATCCAGTAAATTCAATGCGTTCTGGATGCCGGATCAAGTCCGGCATGACGATTTCAAGACTTTTTACGAAGCCATCATGCTTTCATACACGCATATTTTAAGAATTACTATTTGGCATCAGGTACTGCATCCGGAAAGAAGGCCTGTCGCCCCTCGATCTTATATCCGGCTATTATGCCCTGGACTTTTGGCGACACCAGCCATTTTGCAAAGGTGTCAGCCATCTCAAACTTCACGTGAGGATATTTTTTTAGACTAATCGGGATAATTCCGTAAGGATTAAAAAGCTTGGGATCGCCTTCACAGAGGATCTCAAGGTCAAGGCCCTGCTTTCGACCATACTTATATTTTAAGTAAGTTCCACGATCAACGAGGATGTACGCCTGCTTTTCCTCGGCATAAGTCAGGCTTTTTCCCATGCCCTGTCCTATTGAAAGATACCATTGTCCAAGTCCTTCAGGGTGCTGAAAGGAGACGCTTTCTTTTTTCCCCTTTTTTATGATTTCGCTGGTTACTGTCTTTAAGGATAATCCAGAGTCTTTCCATAAAGCCTGTTCTTTGGTATGTGTACCGCTGTCATCCCCACGGGATACAAAGCCGGCTTTTGTATTTGCAATTGTTTTCAGTGCTATCTCTGCTTTTACCATACCTTTAATTTTTGCCGGGTCTGCAACAGGGCCGGCAATCACAAAGTCGTTATGCATTACCCCTAATCTATATGCACCGTAGCCGTCTTTAACGAACTTTTCTTCCTTGCTTTTTGCATGCACAAAGATGATATCCACATTTCCGTCCATTCCGTCTCTTATTGCAGCTCCTGTACCCTTGGCAAGGACTTTAACCTGTATGCCGGTATCTTTTTCTAATTGAGGCAACAGCACATCCAATAACCCGGAACTCTGTGTGCTGGTTGTTGTCGACATCTTTAGTATTTTATCAGCCCCCATGGTTGTCCCGGGAACTATACACATCATGAAAACCACAGTTAAAATCCACACCGCACTTTTTTTCATTACACTCTCCTTCGGTTAAGTTTCTTGTTGGAAAATTACTTTACCGCTTATACTTACATCATAACCGTCAAACATTTTAGTTAGATCATAAAAAGCCGGCTCTTGCAGCAGACCAAGGAAAAGCTGCACCCCTTTATCAAAAAACCTATCTTTTGTGATGAGAAGATCATAGCGTTCCCAGCGAACAGATATAAATTCAAGGCCAAGAAGAGAGGCTACCGGCTTAATACCCGGACCGGCATCAGCGCGGCCGGCTAATATTTCAATGCCTACATCCATGTGCCGGGACAGCTCGTTATGGTATCCTTCGATCTTTTCCCCCTTGATTCCCGCTTTGTTTAGTAGCCTGTCGAATAAAAGACGTGTTCCTGTGCCAAGAGGCCGGTTGACTATTTTTATCCCTTGCCCGGCGATATCGGCAATGCTGTTGATTTTTTTTGGATTTCCTTTTTGAACCAGTATGCCCTGCTCACGTTTGCAGAAATTGACTACAGCAGGCATCTTCTCCAGTTCTTTAGTGGCAAAATCAAAGTTGTATTCATTTTCATTTTCCTGGAGAAGGTGGCTTGATGCCATATGACACAAATTTTGCCGCAATGCTCTCAACCCGCCCATGCTCCCAAGGTTTCCAAAAACAGCTATATGTCCAGGATACAGGGTGTTGAAAAGGGAAATGGTTTTGTCAAGAAGCAGGTCGTTGCTTCCGGTTATTATTAGTAGTCCCTGGTAAGGAGGAAGAGGGGTTGACGGTTTTGGATAGTTGATGGTATTTGTTTCAATCCATTGTTCAACTAAATATTGTGGAAAAAGCCACTTGCCTGTGATTTTTGTTGCCGGCAGCCCCTTTTCGGCAACAAGGGTATATACCATCTTTTCGTTAATGTCCAAAAACTGCGCAACTTCTTTGGTAGAAAGTAACTGCTTCATATTTTATTTTCCTTTAGATCGCTTGACGCGTAAATCAATCAAAATTGTTGCAACCATATTTAACAGGTTAGTATATGTCAATATATTTTTCTCAATTATTCCAATTCTTACCAGGAATAACCAAAACAAACCAATAATTATCAGCTTAATTGGTTGAAGGTTGAACCGCAAAAGCGAGCGCATTCCCCGCTGCTTGCGGCGGGGAGCTTCAAAAGTCTGGTTTGTTCAAAAGGGAATTGTTACAAAGGTTGTAAGCGTTTCAAGCCGTGAACAGCTACCAAAGGTTTTATATGCGCAGACTTACCTTAATCCAGCTTTATGAAGGATCGGTTCTATATCCTGAAAAAATTTATCCCAGTTTGGAGGGCAGTCATTATGACCGCAGTCATATGTAAGCAGTGTTCCCTGCTTAGCTGCTTTATATAGGGTAAGTCCTTGCTGGTAAGGGATAAGTTCGTCGTTTTTTCCGTGAATTATCAGTACCGGCCCGTTGTATGAACCGACAACAGAAAGATTGTCAAATGGATCAGGCGCAATAAAACCTGGAACAAGGTATTTTGACGCCATTGACTTGATACTGATAAATGTTGATTTAAGGATAAGCATTGCTGAAGGCCGCTGCGCTGCCAGGGTGCATATAGCGCCGCCGCCGATCGAGCGGCCGAAAAGGATAATTTTTGAAGAATCGACATCCTTGCGTTTAACCAGCATGTCATAAGCTGCAACAAATGCTTCGGAAATGCTGTGTTGAGAAGGGGATCCTTCTGATCTTCCATAACCCGGGTATTCGACAAGCAATACCCCGATACCTAACCGAGTAAAGCCTTTCAGCGTTGCCGGCCACATGTCGATTATTTCCGCATTTCCATGAGCGAAAATAACTGCAGGTGAAGGCCTGCTGCTTTCAGGCGGCAGAAACCATGTTTCTATTTTTCCGCTAAGCGTTTCTATCCAGATTTTCTCCATCCCCGGAATATTATACTCCGCATCTGATGAAGGCGTTGCGATTTGATGACGTGGAAACAAAATTTGTCGCTGCATCAATAAAAGAAAACAACAATAAGCAATATATATTAAAAAAAGCCATGCAATAATTTTAATCAGCATATTCATTTTTGTATTCCAATTTGTTTTATTTGTATTTTATACAATATTAATTGTAAAAAGCAAACAAGACGTTGATTGATCTTAAAACAGGAAGAATTCGGGAAGCAATAATTACTTGAACTTTTTCGGAAATCCTGATGGAATTACTTGGAAATTTCAGGTCCTTTTTCTGTCATTCCGGCGAAAGCCGGACACGTAGTGACACGTAGTGAAGCGTCAGCGCTAACCATTAGCGCTATCCAGTAAATTCAATGCGTTCTGGATGCCGGATCAAGTCCGGCATGACGATTTAGAAACTTTTTACGAGACTATCATTTTTGACAAACCAGCAAAAACTGACGGAAAAAAAGCAGATGAAAAAGACGGTTTCATTTTCAAAAAATTCGGTAAATGTTTTTTTCCATATTCTTACAAATTGCAATCTTAAGTGCCGGCACTGCTATATAAATCCTGAGCAGCACGGAGCAAATATCCTTCCGATAACAACCATAGAGGCATGGATGGGCGTATTTGCAGGGAAAAGCGATAAGGCAAATATCATATTTTTAGGAGGAGAGCCAACATTGCATAAGGACTTATGGCTTGCCATAAAAAAGGCAAAAGAGCTTGGTTATAATTCCATTACGGTAGATACAAACGGGTATCTGTTTAATAATATCCTTTCAAAGGTTAATCCAAACGAGGTGGATTATTTTAGTTTCAGCCTTGATGGTGCAACCAGGAATACAAATGACATGCTCAGGGGTAAAGGATCGTATGATCAATGCATCGCGGGTATTAGAGAGGCTGTTTCCAGAGGTTTTACCACAAGCCTTATATATACGGTAAGCAGGGCAAATATACATGAGCTGAACATGATGGCCCCGCTTCTTAAAGATTTAGGGATAGACAGGTTTTTCATACAGGTGTTAGGCATCAGGGGAAAATCTGCCAAAAGCAGTGATAAAGGGCTGCGGGTTCCCATATCCGAATGGTTAAGCGTAATTCCTGATTCAGCGGAAAAAATTGCCGATTCCGGCATAACCGTTACATACCCAAAAGTTTTTTTGCGCCCTGAAGAACAGTTTGAATGCGCCGGCCTGATTGCAGAAAATTATTTTATATTTCCAAACGGCAGAGTATATAGGTGCCCTTTGTGTGAAGACTATCCTTTACACAGCATGATTTTTAAGGACAACGTGCTTGTAAAAACAGGCAAGATCAATGAAAATGATTTTTTTGAGCTGAAAATTCCGGAAGGTTGTGTAATGAACAGGGTTATACAGCCTGAAAATTTAAAATATAAAACAGACGGCACACCTGAATATAAAATCGCGTGCTGTTTGCTGAAAGAGGAAATAAGCCGCTAAAACTTAAACAACTGCTAAAAGAATATTGAACTGCAATAGCGAGCGAATCTAAAAACGGTCTTGCTTAAAAACACTTTACTTTATTAGTAATATTGTCATATATAACTATTATGATGTCATTATTGATTCGCAAACCAGGCAAAGCATTCCTGATTTCCATACTGTCAGCCATCTATATATGTTTTATTGCCGCAAGTACTGTTGATGCAAAAAAGCAACAGAAAGTTCTCATCCTTCACTCTTACCACGCAGAATATCAATGGACGGGTAATATTACAAAAGGGATTCAATCTGCCCTGGAAAAAGAAAAGGATGTGCAGCTATTTTTTGAATATATGGATACGAAGAGACATATCGACAAGCCATGTCTTGAAAAGCTGGTGGAATTATACAAACATAAATATTCAGATGCTGATGTGGATGTAATTATCGTTTCAGATGATAATGCGCTGAACTTTCTCCTGGAAAACAGGGAAGCATTATTTCCGGGCATTCCCATAGTGTTTTGCGGGATCAACAATTTTACCGACTCACTTATTGCCGGGCACACAAATATCACCGGCGTGGTGGAACAGCCCGATGTTTTTGATACGCTCCTGATCGCCATGCGCCTGCATCCTGAAATCAGGCAGGTAGCCGTGGTCCATGACCAGACAGAAACAGCTTTGGCCAATGTAGCAAACCTGAAAAAGATCATACCGGAACTGGAGAGACAGGTCGAATTTAAGTATCTTACAGATATGACGGTTTCAGAATTAGAGGAGGCCTTGCGCGCTTTACCGGCGGAAACCATGGTTTTAAATTCTATTTTTGTAAGAGACCGCAAGGGACGATTCATTCCCCAGAAACAGGTCGGCAAATTGATAAATGACAATTTTACCGGACCTGTTTATACCTGCTCGGGCGTAGTTATGTCTTGCCCTGGAACTTGCGGGGGGAAGGTGACCAGCGGTTATGTGCAGGGACAAACCGCCGGCCTTATGGCGTGGCGAATCCTGCATGGCGAACCAGCCGGCAGCATCGATGTTCTTCGTGAAAGCCCCAATGTTTATATGTTTAATTATGTGGAGATGAAGCGTTTTAACATAAGTGAAAACGATTTGCCCGAAAACAGTATTATTCTCAACAAACCTTTTTCTTTTTATGAAAATTACAAAGAAAAGGTCTGGCTTGCAGCAGGGGGTTTTACTTTTCTATTGTTTTTAATAATAGCTCTATTTCTGAATATTTTACAGCGCAAGCAGGTCGAATATGAGCTGATAAGGAGTGAGAAGAGATACAGAACCATTTTTGAGGATTCCAGAGACGCTCTCTATATCAGCACACGGGAAGGCAAATTCATTGATGTAAATCAATCCATGCTGGATCTTTTTGATTATACCAGAGAACAGATGATAGATTTGAAAGTAGAAAATGTATACGTTAATCCCGAGGACAGGATCAAACTTCTAAACAAGATAGAGAAAAAGGGATTTGTCAAAGACTTTGAAGTGAAACTGCGCAAAAAAGATGGAAAAGTGATGGACTGCCTGCTTAATGTTACTGTAAGGCAGGCTGGTGTTAGCATACCTGGATACCAGGGCAGTATCCGGGATATGACCGAACAAAAGAAACTTGAAGCACAACTCGTTCAAGCCCAGAAGATGGAGGCCATTGGTACACTGGCTGCCGGCATTGCCCATGATTTTAATAATATTCTTACCGCTGTTATGGGCTATTCAGAGCTTGCGGGCTTTCAGATTCCAGAAGGCCATAAAGCCAGGGAAAATCTAATGAAGGTGCGTAAGGCCGGGAACAGAGCAAAAGACCTGGTGAATCAGATACTTGCCTTCAGCCGTCAGAACAAGCAGGAACGAAAGGCGATTCAGATAGCGCCGATTGTAAAGGAATCCATCAGACTGCTCAGGGCATCGCTGCCTTCTACTATCGAGTTTCATCAGAACATAAAGGCCGAGTCTGTATTTATTGAGGCGGACCCCACTCAAATACAGCAGATAGTAATGAATCTTTGCACCAATGCATTTCATGCTATAAGCGATGAGGGCGGTATAATGGAAGTAGGTCTTTCAGAAATAGAATTAGATTCCAATACAGATAGTAAACTCCAGGATTTAAGCCCTGGGGAATATGTCAGACTGAAAGTAACCGACACAGGCTGCGGCATGAACAAGGAGGTTATGGAACGGATCTTTGATCCATATTTTACCACAAAAGAAAAGGGGAAGGGAACCGGTCTGGGGCTGTCGGTAGTTCATGGTATTGTCAAAAGCCATGGTGGAGATATTACAGTCGATAGCGAACCTGAAAAAGGTTCCACATTCAACGTTTATATCCCTGTCATCCAAAAAGAATCAGTAGAAGAAAAAGATGAGACAAAACCTCTTCCCACAGGTCATGAGCGTATCCTTTTTATTGATGATGAGCTGCCTATAATGGACATGGTCAGGCAGATGTTGGAGCGGCTGTGGGCTATGAAGTGGACGCGAGAACAAGCAGCGTTGAGGCATTGGAGTTGTTTAAGTCGCAACCCGACAGGTTCGACATGGTTATCACCGATATGACAATGCCAAACATGACAGGAGACATGCTGGCACGGGAACTTATAAAGATCCGTCCGGATATACCGATAATTCTCTGCACAGGATTCAGCGAAAAAATAACAGAAGAAAAGGCCAAAGGGATTGGTATCCGGAAATTTATTTTGAAACCCATAAGTATGTCTGACCTGGCAAAGGCAATTAGGGAAGTTATGGTCGGGTAACAGTTAAAGATTCTCCGTGGCGCTTTAGTCGGACAATCTGTTTCCGCAGTTTGAGCAGAATTTGTCCTTTTCCTCTATGGTCTCGTTGCAATTCGGGCAACATTTATAAGGGGGAGCAAGCTCCATGAGAAGCTGCCCCTTTATCACAGGAACCATCTTTTTATCTGCCTTGTAATCGGCAAATACCGGTACCTTCTTAACAACACCGCTTACAGGAGAATTTATAGAGTATTCAACCTTCATTAGAGAAAGGTTCAATATCTCTTCACCTTCTTGCACTGCATCGCCTGCCTTTTTGTGAACAAGCCATAGATCTGCATCAAATGGGGCGCCGATGTGATAAGGATTATTTTTATCAGCCATTTCCATTCCCTTTTTCTCCACGGCTCTTTTTTCAACCTGTATTTCTTCAACAAAGACTTCGTGATCGAGCTTGTAGCGTATTCTTCTTGTGCCGTTTTTGCTTATCCGGCCTAAACGCATGACATCTATGTCATGTATTTTTCCATCAGAGGTGCGAAATTCCCGTTCAATGCCCAGTTCAAGACCTTCAAACCATATATCATCAGGAAGCACATTGGGATCGCTGAACTTTTCCATATTTTTGATGAGCTTCAAGGCATCGCCAGGATGATTAAGATAATTAACCAGCTCTTCTTCAGTGGGCCCTCTTTTGATATGTCCGGCCAGTTCGTTCTTTACTTTATCTATATTAACAGGGGGAAGAAAATTAAGAGGACTTTTTTCGGTTCTGCTATCAACAGCCTCTTTCCATTTGTTCCCAAACGCCGATTCATAAATCCATTGTTTTGGCCACCCAAGAGGAAGTTTACCGAATTTTCCGAGCAGAAGATTTTTTAAAGCGTCATTTGCATGGGAAAATAGTATATTGCGATCTTTTCTGATTTGCTCATCCAGCTTATCTTCTTCAACAGTGGTTACCTTGTTTAAAAGGTCGATAATTCTTTGCACTTCCGTCATTCCGCCTCGTTCATAAGCCTCTACAACCATCATGTATCCATTAGTCCAGGTTATTTGAGAGCCGGGAGTAACATCGTGGTATCTGATAAGTTTTCGATAGAGCTCGAGAACTAAAAGAATGCTGGGCAGCAGAAATGCATATCCCTGTTTTAAGGCGCTTTCCTGGCTGCTTGAAGTGGCTCCGCCTGGAAGTCCGTGTAGCGTAACATCGTGATCAATTCCAAGAAATGTGGGCCTGCAGCAATGATCGTATATCGGCATAATCTGCTTTAGAACAAATGAGGTTTCTCTGATTTTTTCTTTATCAAGCCTGGTCTTTAAGCCAAGCTCTCCTTCAATATATGCCAGCACCGGCATTACCGCTGTCTGGCCATAAAATCTTACGCTGGGACCGTCAGCCACATCAAGGATTTTTGCTCCTGCCTGAGCTGCTGCGCCGAGTGCTGGCACGGCAAGACCGTCTGTTGCATGGCGATGATATTGAATAATTAAATCAGGATATTTATCAAGCATGGCTGAAATCAGACTTTTGATAAACCGCGGCGGGCATACTCCTGCCATATCTTTAAGACAGAATATAATTTTTTTAGATGCCTCATCCTTATTGCATTCTAAAATTCGCCCCACCATTGAAAGGATGTCATTCAGTACCCCGAGATAGTGGGAGACATCAAAACCCTGTGCCCAGCTTAAGCTGACGGCCGGCTGAAAAATACGGTTTTCAGCTTTTAAAACAATTTCGGCAAACGGAGCCATGTTTTCAACATGATTCAGAAAATCGAAACATCGTATTACGTGGTAATGTTTTACTATCATCTCTCCGGTGCGTTTCATGATTTCACGACTCTGGGGAGCGTAGCCGAGCACATTTGTTGATCGTATAAGGATAAGTTTTTGCGTGTTTGGCGCAAACTCGTTCCAGTTTGCCGCTTCAGCCCACGGGTCTGTCATGCATCCTAACATGGCGACGTGGTAATGGGCTCCGCCGCCGTTTTCGATGGATGCATATCCGCACCTGTCAATTAAGGGCCCGACAAGCCGATCGTCAAAGAGACGAAATCGATTACCGGTTTCCGACTGGGTTATATCCCTTGGGGTTGTGTTACAGAATTCCACATATTCAGAATTTCGTAAAAAATTTAGAGTGTTGTCTCGATGGTCGTTGGGATTAAAAGGCGGCTGATAGGAACGGTCATGGATCGCCTTTTTTGCTAAAATTGAAACATCCACAGACATTGGGCCAACCTTGGAATCACCAAATTTCCGGTAAGACCCAAGCCCGATATATGGATTAAATCCTTTGGCGGTAGTTTCAGCCATCAAACCGGCAAGTCGGATTTCTTCAGGTATGATTTCCCTGTAAGACATCAGTTCAGGCGTATTATCGATGAATTTTGTAACAACTTCGCCTGCCATGAATTTTGGATGCGAGATAACCTTTTGATGAAATAAAATAGTGGTTTTCAGGCCGCCTATGAAGTATTCAGACAGCGCCCGTTGCATGGTTGCCAGTGTCTTTTCCCATGTGGGTCCATATGCCATAAGGAGAGCTCCCAGCGAGTCATAGAGCTTGGGGAACTCGTATCCGTAAAAGACGCATGAATCGAGCCTTATTCCTTCGCCTCCCGGAGAAAGATACCTGGTTATTTCACCTGCGTTTGGCTGGAAATTGTTTTGGGGATCCTCAAAATTTATTCGGCATTGCATGGCAAATCCCCTGGGGCTTAGCTCTTCCTGCTTCAGGCGTAGTTTTTCACCAAAAGAGATCCGTATCATTTCTTCAACAAGATCTATTCCGTAAAGTATCTCTGAGATCCCGTGTTCAACCTGAAGCCTGGTGTTTGCCTCAATAAAGTAGTAATTCTGTTTTTCATCCACTAAAAATTCAAATGTCCCGATAGAATCATATCCTGAGGCGGATATGATCTTTAAAGTAGCATCTTTAAGGGCTTTTCTTAATTCACTGGTCATCCCTTTCCAGGGAGAGGGTGTGATTTCCAGTAATTTTTGATTTTTTCTCTGCGTGGAACAGTCCCGCTCATCCAGTACTACTGCATTGCCGAATGAATCACAGACAGCCTGTATCTCCATGTGCCTGACAGATGAAAGAAATTTTTCAATATATAAATTCGGGTTACCGAAACTTGCCTCTGCAATGGTTGAGGCTTTTTGGAAATGCCTCTCAAGCTCTTCAGGGGATTCAATAATTACAATTCCTCTCCCGCCGCCGCCGCCTTCACTTTTTATCATTACCGGATAGCCGATTTCCTGTGCGATCTGTTTTGCTTCTTCAAGGCTTACCGCGCTGTCGGAACCGGGAATGACCGGCACGGAAACAGACTTTGCAATCTTTCTGGCCGTGACCTTATTGCCGAGTTTTTTCATGGGAGCTTCTGAAGGGCCGATGAAGATGATTTTGTTTTCCTTGCAAAGGGATGGGAACTGGTTGTTTTCCGCGGCAAAACCCCAGCCGGGATGAAGGGCTTTAACATCATGTTGCAATGCAAGGCTAACGATTTGCTTTATGTCTAAATATCCTTTTTCCGTCCGTATAGCGTAAGCCTTGTCTGCCTTGGATACGTGAGGAGCGGTTTTGTCTTCCTCTGTGGCAAATGCCGCATATATACCTCCCATTTCTCTTATGGTCCGTCCTATACGAAGGGCCGGAATTCCCCGGTTGGCTACCCCTATCCTTAATTTTTCAATTGGTGAACGCATTGAAATTTCTCCTTTGAAATTAAACATAACACTTTTTTATAAAAAATCTATATTAAAAATAAGGTAACATTTTAGCTTTTTGAAAATATAACCGCTTCAGCTATAATTAAATTTTTTACTGAAAAAACTCGTAGATAACGGCTCGTAATGAAAGAACCTGCCTGGACAATTAATAAAGGTTTTTGTTTTAAGGGGACTTTTTGTTTTTAAATCAAATCGATTATGGTTCTTTCATAACGATCCATAATCTACTCAAACAGTTTTCAGTATAAAATTTAATCATACCTGAAGCTTGTTTAAAATCGATTTGTTTCAAAAGGCTAAATTAATACAAAATAAGAATTGTTTTTTGAAGGGAGTCTGCGATCAGGTACTATCTATCCGGAATTAGTCTAAAACCGAAATTTTTCATTTCGTAAATATAGAGCCCGTCCACTTTTAAAAATCCGTTTGCGACAATACTTGGGACAGGAACATCCTGAATACCTGTTATCACGGCTTCAACCTCGATTTTTTTATTAGCAGGAACAACCTGTCCGCGATAAGTCCAGTTATGCTGATTTTGGGTGATAAGTTCAAAACTGTGGGTGCTGGATAGATGCTTCCAGCGCTTAAGCGCCATGAACTTAATAAGTTGAAGAAATGCTTCTATTCCGAGAGAACCCGGCCATACAGGGTCCTGATAAAAGTGTGCCTTGAAAAACCATTCGTCGGGATCTACATCCTTTATCCCGCGAATAAAACCAAGGCCTTTTGGGCCTCCGTCCGGAAGATACAGATCGATTTTATCGATCATGCGAATCGCTTTTGAAGGCATTGATAAACAGGGCGCTTTATCAACGGCAGGATCGTCAGGCGTGAAAGGAGCTTTGTCTTCGAACAGGTACGCACTCTTTTTATCAAGTTCATCGGCTGTTGGAATATATGCTCCTTGATCGATGTTACTTAAGCCGACCTGCTGCATCAGGGCTTTGTCAGTGAAAAAACCAAAGTAGGTATCTCCTTTATAAATCATTTTATTTTGCTCAAATATCATAAAATCAAATTCTTCTATAATCATATCGCCGGCTTCAGAGACTTTTTTTGCTCGGGCTCGCATGGTCAGAGTTTTTGCCTCACGTGACACATTATCGTATAAGACAGCATTACCGCCAAGGTTTCTGAATTTGAGATCATTTTTGCTTTTAAGGGCAGACCCCATATATGCAGCAAGCCAGCCGCAGGGCTGAAGCGCTATTTCAAGCAAAATGCAAAACGGCATCAGCCGGCCGTGATCTGATTTAAAATACCATGCATCATAAGGTACATCATATTCGGCTTCTATCCATCCACCAGGTTTTAAGATCCACGGCTCGGGCTCGACAGAAACTATCCTGTCCATAAACTGATATGGCGGCCCGGGAAGCCTTGCAATACGCCTTTTTTTATCAAACTGTTTATAAGGCTCACCAAATGCTTCAGAAGGGTTTCCGATTGAAAAGGCAAGCAGCTTTTTTAGGTCAAACAGGACTTTCTTTTCTTTTTTCTTCCAGAATGCCTCTATTTCTTCACCGGTTATGCCGGTCATTTTCATGGACATGTCTGTAAACATAACTATATTATGCCCGTCAGCATACATGAGAGCATCGGCAATTACATAAGGTTCAGGGTTGTATCCGATCTCCTTTATTATTATTTCATAAACAACATGTTTTGTGTCCGGTGTTACCGGTCCACGGCATTTCAGTATGCTTTTAACTCCAAGTACCGGTTCATAGCATGCGCCGGATTTTTTTGTTACCCATCCCATGCGCTGGATAAAGACTCTGAGGGTATGCGCGCAACATTCATACATGAGAGTTCCAGGCATTACCATGTCGTCCATGAAATGACAGGTAAGAAACCAGTCGTTTGGATGTATATCAGCTTCTGCTTTAATTACGCCGAGTCCGTATCGCCCTCCATTTGGATCAAGATGGATAATACGGTCGATAAGTTTCATCCGATCGCTTTGTCCTTTATTTATTCCAGGAAGCCTGAGCGACTCGGCAAGCTCGATATTGTCAAAAAGAGGGCCGAAACATGCTTTTAGATTTCCGGCTCTCAGCGCATTTACAGCTTTATCGTCATATTTTTGAAGCTTCCCGTAGCAAGCTGCGTGGAATCTTCGACCGTAAGGAAGTTTGCTATTTTCAGATTCGCTCGCTAACCCCGCAGAAAGCTGCGTGGAATGCGCTCGCTTTTGCGGTTCAACAGATACAGGCACCAGCTCTTTCCATTTGGATGATATTTTACCTTTCAGCGGCTTTGTATCTTCATCTTTAAGGATAATTCCTCCTGAATTTTTAACCTCCTCTTTGGTAAAGAAACCCGCGCACCCGTCAGACATTGTGATAAGATGGGAGGAGCCGATAAAACCTTTAAAGTTGAAAAAGAAAAGATATGTTTGACCCTGGCGGACAAACTTTTCAATATTGATTTCATATCTGATTGTGTCTCCGGGCTGCGGCAGACCGCGGTGAAATGTTACTACAGCATCGAGCAGCCTGTATGTTCTTTTGCCTTTTACGATAAGATCGATGCCTAAATAAGAGCACAGAAACAGATCAGCCTGGCCTGCTTCGACCGATATGCATACCGGAGCGCGGCCTCCGTCCAGATACCACGCTTTTGGCAGAACATCATGTTCAGTTACAATGCTGCCGGAGCTCAGCGAACCTTTTTCAGCTCTAATAGAAATTATCCTGTCAACAAGCATGAGAGGTTCATCGGGCAGGCGCACCCTTGCCTTATATGTGTCGACTACTGCGAACTCAGGGCCAAGCACTTTTGCCACAGAGCCGGTGGCGAATTCCATACACATGTCGCGAGGAAAGAGTGTTGACGGTTGACGGTTGGCAGTTGACGGTTTCTGGTTGCTCTTTTCTGGTTGCGCTCTTCTTTTTCCGACCTCTGCCCTCTGATCCCTGACCCCTGACCCCTGATCCCTGCTCTTTATGTTTCGGGCTGTGAGCAGTTTTGTCTGGAGTTCAAATGCCTGGGCATAAGAGTTTTGCAGTCTGGTTGAAAATTCCAGAAAAGTCTTGTGGGCACCTGCTGTTGCTTCAATGCTTTTTATTGCGCGCTCTATCTCCGGAGAGCTTTGCGTTTTACTCTTTCTTTCCGGCAGGACAGGGCAGGGAGCTTTTCCTCCGACGATCAGAGTTATCTTCCTGCCTGTTGCTTTCTTGTCCAAATCTTCTTGATCGTGATGCCGGCGCAGTTGAGCAGAAGGTTTGTCTTTTGGGTTTTTAAATTCTTCAAGTATAACATGGCTGCAGTTACCGTCTTTTGTCATGCAGCCGACACATGCCATGCGGGGGCTGTCTTTTATGTTGCTTGTCCAGTCTTTTGGATTTGCAGGGACATGAAATATCTCATTTTCCAGAATATTCTTTTTCCCGTTGGCTGAAGTCTTTAAAGAAGGGATTGTTTTTTGATGCAAACACAGGCTTGTTTTAATCAGAGACGCAAGCCCTGCGGCTGCTCCTGCATCGCCTATGTTTGCTTTGACGGAGCCTATATCACATGTGTTTTTGCGATTTTTAAAAAACTCGTGCAGAGCCTCTGATTCCAAACCGTCTTCAACAGGATCACCACTTCCATGTGTTTCAAAAAAACTTATTAAAGAGGGCGAAGTGCCTGCATCATAAAAGCATTTCGTAAGCGAGAGAATATAAGCATCTTTAGCATCCCTTGCTTTGCTTGCATTTCCTGCCCCTCTTATTACAGAATATATCCTGTCTCCATCCTCTATTGCCCGGTCAAGAGGTTTCAGAACAAGCGCTGCTGCGCCTTCTCCGGGAAGTCTTCCATCTGTTGACACGTCGAACGGGCGGATCTCATCCTTACTGGAAAAAGGGCTTATCCTGTCAGATGTTATAATGCTGCGAACATCGCATGCAAGATCTATTGCGCCTACAAGCACGGCATCCATTTCATTTTGCTGCAGAAATCTTATCCCTCTTTCAAGAGCGCCAATGCCTGATGCCTCTTCATTGGAGACAACAAAGCTTGGGCCTCCAAAGCGGAATTCCCTGGCGATCCTGCTTGCTATGATTCCTCCAAGAGCTCCTAAAGTCCGCTCGTTTGTCAAGGGCGGACCGTATGAGTCTTTCAGGGATTCAAGCCAATTTGCAGTTTCATTGTCGTCAAGATCAAGGCTGTATTTTTCTTTCCATAACCTGACCAGGTTATGCAGATGCCAGCGCAGGTGAAAATTGGTTTCTTCAAAATCAAAACCCATGCCGATAACAGCGCCCATTCGCGGGCGCTCTTTCCTGAGCGGAAGACCCGCATCCTTCATCGCGTCGGCTGATACTTTCAGCATAAGCAGATGCTGCGGGAGTATGTCATAAATTTCATTGGGAGGTATGCGAAACTCTCCTGCGTTAAGCGAGAGCTTGTCCATAAACCCGCCGTATGCAGCCCGTTTGTCAAGATATGTTTCCGCAACAGTATCGCATCCTTTCCATCTGTCTTCAGGCCTTTTTCTGATTACAGATTTGTCCTTGAAAACAACCTCTTGAAAATCTTTCAATGACTTTAAAGATCCAAAAGCAGCTCCCATTCCTACAATGGCAACAGGGGGGCTGGGAATTTTTAATTTTGAGTGTTGAATTTTGAGTGTTGAATTTTTAATTTTGAGTTTTGAATTAGATGATGGATCCCATTGTTCGAGAAGAAGATGGGCATTTATTCCACCAAACCCGAATGCGCTCACTGCGGCGCGAAGCGGTTTATGCTTGTCTTTTCTCACCCATTCTTCAGCCTCTGTCTGCACCCTGAAAGGGCTGTTGTTAAGCGGACTTTTCTCCGGCGCTCTGTTGAAATTAAGCGAGGGCGGCAGAATTTTGTGTTTTAACGCAAGGATAGTCTTGATCATTCCAGCGGCGCCGGCGCCTGTTAAAAGATGACCGATCATCGATTTTACGGACCCTATGGCGCATTCTCCACAAGACCATCCTGATTCGCCCCACAGGCTTCTTAAACTTTGAAGTTCTGTAGCGTCTCCAACAGGTGTTCCAGCGCCATGGCATTCAATGAGGTCTATATCATAAGGAGACCATCCTGCGGATTCATAGGCAGAGCGCATGGCACGAACCTGGCCCTCGGAATCAGGGGCAAGGAGGTTGCCTCTTATATCATTGGAAAGCCCGATGCCGTGGATTAGAGCATGGATGTTGTCTCCATCACGCAGGGCATCATCAAGCCTTTTTAAGACGAGCATTCCAACGCCTTCTCCAACCACGAGACCGTCTGCTGTTTCGTCAAAAGGCGCACACCGGCCTGAAGGGGATAATGCGCGAAGCTGGCTGAAGCCTACCTGGGTATAAAGGCATTCCGGTCTTGAAACCCCGCCCGCCAGCATGGCATCAGCGCGAAGAGAATAAAGTTCGTCGCAGGCAAATTTAACCGCGTAAAGAGATGATGCGCATGCAGCGTCAAGAGTATAAGTGCCGCCGCCAAGTCCCAAAGCTTTTGCCAGGATAGCCGCAGGCAGGCTCGTTACCCTGCCTGCTGTGCATTCTTGTGTTGTAAGAGGCTTTGCGTCAAAATGAGAAGAACTGCCAAAGAGTCTTTCTTCAAATGATCTGCCAAGGATTTTTCTGGTTATTAAAGAAGATGCATCGGTTGGAAGCGCGATTGCGGCAAGGATTGTTCCAATGCGTTCTCTGTTTAACGATGATGTTTTACAATCCGACAACGCCTTTTTACCGGCATGGAGAACCAGGTGATAGAGAGGATCGAGATCCTTTAAAAGATCTTTGTCTATGCTAATGTCTGTATGATCCGACTTAATTGATTGAAGTATATCGGCATCTATCAGACAGCAGCGTTTTGAAAACGCCTTGTCCGGCATTGGGTCAGGATTATACATCAAGTCAGGTTCAACTATCCACCTGTCTTTCAAAACATGGGAAGTTGAATCGATTTTACTTATAATATTATGCCAGAATATATTAAGGTCAGCAGCTTTTGGAAATACACCGGCCATGCCGACAACAGCTATAGGGGGTCGTTTTTTCATTCCTGTTTTATACTCAATTAATTTGTTTTAGGCAAGAGTCAATAGTATAGGGATTATAGATATTTTATCACGAAGAGCACGAAGCACACGAAGGGTTGTTAATTATTTTCTTGAATATGGCTATAAAGATGGCTATCTTTCCACCATTATTCATTATGTCGAAAAAAGGCCGTATGTTGAACCGCAAAAGCGAGCGCATTCACCGCTGCTTGCGGCGGGGAGCTTCAAAACTGGCATAATGCATAAAAATGGCAGACAGATGCATCTCACAGGCAGGTCGGCAAATCAGTAATTCGAGGCAAGAAGTCAACAAAAGCTAAAAAATATTCGCTAACCGGCAAATAAGTTTATAAGTTGGGTCCAATAAGGTGTCTTTGAAAACTGGAGAAAAACATGGCAAAAGCCAAAAAGAACAACAACTCCGAAGAGCCGATTGAAAAACAGCTCTGGAAAGCAGCCGATAAGCTCAGAAAAAATATTGATGCCGCGGAATATAAACACGTTGTACTGGGTTTGATATTTCTAAAGTATATTTCCGATGCCTTTGAAGAATTGTTTGACAAGCTTAAAAAAGGTGAAGGCGAATATGCCGGAGCCGACCCGGAAGATAAGGACGAATACAAGGCGGAAAATGTCTTTTTTGTGCCGGAAATTGCCCGCTGGTTTTATCTGCAATCCAAAGCCAAATTGCCGGAAATCGGCAAAGAGGTTGACAGTGCC
>Ga0307379_10005401_pt1 | contig 17825 bp, 14 predicted proteins | sample UN2MG_FD_202237 | JGI IMG/M metagenome (GOLD analysis project Ga0307379, IMG submission 202237) | Soil microbial communities from Risofladan, Vaasa, Finland - UN-2 | ecosystem: Environmental > Terrestrial > Soil > Coastal area > Acid sulfate soil | place: Finland: Risofladan, Vaasa | collected... | reverse complement strand
CCTGACGGCGCAGTCCGCGTGGACCGAGGCACAATCGTCGAGGTCGGGCCTGCCGCGCAACTTACAGGACCTGCCACGCAGGTCACCGGCCCCGCCCGCACCGATCTGGGCCAAAGCCTGCTGCTGCCCGGCTTCGTCAACGCCCACACCCACCTCGAACTGACCCATCTGGCCGGGCGCATTCCACCCAAGGCGGACTTCGTCGATTGGATTCGTCGACTGGTCGACGCCATGCGCGACGCCGACGATGACTCGGCCGTCACACTTGACTCGGTCCGCCGCGGCCGTGAGCTGTCCCTGTCGGCCGGCGTCACCACCATCGGCGACATCACCCGCCTGCCCGCCTTGACCCGCCCGGTCCTGGCCGAAGGCCCTCTCCGGACGCTCTCGTTCGGCGAGGTGATCGCCATCGGCCGACTCCGCAACCGACTGAACGAGCGTCTCACCGCCGCCGCCGATGCCTGCACCGTATCCGAGTTCCTTCAGATCGGCATCTCCCCACACGCCCCGTACACGCTCGAACCGGACGGCCTCCGCGCCTGTGTCGCCCGAGCCGTCGCCTGCGGACTGCGAATGTGCATCCACCTGGCCGAAACCGCCAACGAAGCCGAGTTCACCGCCGATCTCACCGGCCCCATTCGCACCTTTTTCGAGCGCCACCACATCTGGGACCGTCAAGTACCCTGCCCCGGCCTGTCACCCGTCGAGTACGCCGCCGACACCGGCCTGTTGGGCCCCGATGCCCTCCTGGCCCACGCCAACTACGTCACCGACCGAGACATCGACCGCATCGCCGCGTCCGGCGCCCACGTGGCCTACTGCCCGCGAACGCACGCGGCCTTCGGCCACCCGCCCCACCCCTTCCGCCGCATGCTCGACCGCGGCGTCAACGTCTGCGTGGGCACCGACAGCCTGGCCTCGAATCCGTCCTTGTCCGTACTGGAAGAACTGCGGTTTCTGCGCCGCAATGATCCCGACCTGCCCCCCGCGCTGCTGATCGAAATGGGCACCGCCCGCGCCGCCCGCGCCCTGGGCATGAGCACATCGGTCGGCCGCATCGCCCCCGGCTTGCGGGCCGACCTCACCGCCATCCCCCTGGACCCCGACGGCCCGTCCGACCCTATGGAAAACGTCCTCCAAGGGAATGCCGACCCGACCTGCACCTGCGTCGCAGGACGGTGGCACGGAACACCCCCGCCCCCTTAACTGAATGCCGCCGGTAGACCCAGCGCAGCGCAACCCTCCGCCCGGTCGCGGCCCCGCGTGCACGTCACCATTTCACTCTGAAAAGCCCGGGGCGGCCCGAAGGACCACGAACCCCTACGGGCAGCTCGGCGCCACGTTCCCCAGACGAGACTTCACCGACGAGTTGTCCGCCGTCGAGATCGAGCCGTCCGCGTCGACGTCGTACTGGAAGTTGCTCCCATCTACCACCGAGCCCAGCCGAGACTTCACCGACGAGTTGTCCGCCGTCGAGACCGTGGCGTCACGGTCCACGTCGCTTGTCAGAATGGACACGAAAGCGCTGTCGTCCGCGTCACCGCCCAGCGTGATCTCGCAGCAGTCGCCGTCCGGCAGGCCCGGACCGAAGCCCACCACCACCGTCGCGGTCCCGTCCGCGATCGGCGTGACCACTCCACCGTACCCGGTCGGACTGCACGAGGCCGACGCCGTCACCGTGGACATCACCGAGTCCATCAGGAACTCCAGCTTCTCGATCCCGCCCAGACGCGGCTCCACGTTGTCTCCCGGCGAACCGGCCGTCACGTCCAGGCAGTGTTCGGTCCCGCCGTGGTCCCGGCAACTGCCGGCCGACAGGATGGCTCCGCTGACCGCCAACGTGGTCGAGCAGGTCTGCGGCCCGCCCACCGTCTCACAGAGGTCCTCGTTCCTGGCACCCACAATAAAGCAATACTGCGTGCCCGACTGCATGCCCCCGGCCGTCACCGCCCCCCACTCGTCGGCCGTCTGCCACGTCGCTGTGCCGCTCGGCGTGCCCGCGGCGCTCACGTACTTGTACTGCCAGCTCGGGTCCGGAGACGACATGCAATAGATCACGATATCGGTGTACGATGGATTGCCGTTCGGATCGACCGTGATGTCCATCGAACTCGAGGTCTCGTTGCCCAGCGTCGGGGCACCCGGAATGGCCGCGTACGTGTAGGCGCTCCGCGAAGCGCTCGGGGTCGTCAGGTTGTTCGGGTCGGCGTTGTCCCGGGCCACCACGCTGTACGAGTACTGCGTGTTCGGTAGCAGGCCCGTGTCTTCGTAGGTCCGTCCCGTTTTCCATCCCGTGTCATCGCACCCGCTCCCTCCCGAATCACACAGAAACTGGTACTGGCACGGAGGAGAGTCCACGTCGGTGGCCGGGCTGGCTTCCATGGCGATGCCCGCCGTCGTCGCGTGCGGCGGAATGTCGAAGGTCATCGGGTCCGGATCGGGCGTGAGGTGATCGGCCGGGAAGATGTCCATGATCAACGACTCTGCCATCGGATCCACAGTGTCGGGCAGGTTGTCGATCGTGTACCAGCCCGTCCAAGTTCCTCCCCACCCGTAGTTCATGTGATACTGATTCTGACCTCCGGTGTCTCTCCAGCCGTCACACACGATCGCGTGTCCCGCCCCGGGCATGATCAGCGTGTACATCATCGGGCGCCCGGCGCTGATCTCCGCGACGATCAAATAGAACCAGCTCGTCGCGGTATAGTCGTACCGGTCCTCCCGGTGAATGCTGGCCGCGTAATCGAAGTACGCCGGAAACGCGTAGAGCGGCGCGTCGAAGTTCGCCCCCGAGCCGCAGTATCCGTAGTTCATATTGAACGAGACGCCCACTTCGTAGCTCAGCTCACTCAGCGCCTCCTGCTGCGCCGTCGTGCAGCCACCGCCGCAGTCATCCGGCATGTTGGCCCAGTCGTAGGCATCCGAGAAGTCCGCGTACAGCGTCCCGCCGCCAACGTCCCCGCCGCAGGACTGGTCCCCATTCCAGTAGTAGCTGTGATCCCCGATCCCGTTCGGCGGCCACTCGTGGTATCGCATCACCTGCACCGCCGCCGTCGCCATGCACCCCGCTGCGCTGCGCCCGCCGTCACCCATGGGACAGTCCAGGTTGTACGGCCAACCCTGATGCCAGTCCGTGGTCAGCAGCGGACCGACCTCGCCCCGGAGGCCAAGGGCCCCACTCGCCAGGTCGTCCCCCAGTTCTTCCGGCGTCACGGTGAAGCGCTCCCACTCCCGCCGGTTCACCCGGTCGAACGGCAGCTTGTCGCCGTCCGCCTGGCTCGCCTCGATGCTGCCGTAGCGCCGGACAAACACGTTGATCCGATCCTCCAGAACGTCACGCAACAGTTGCGCGACGCCCGTCGTCTCGCCGACGTCCAGGTCCGAGTCCTCCGAATACGCCTTCACCGGCGGCAGTTCCCTCAGCACCGGCACCACCACGCAACCACGCGGCGCGATCGAGAAGCATCGAGCCAGAAGCATGTCACCCGAGACCAGATCCTGCACGCCCACGATCTCCGGGTCGCGCCGCCCGGCCCAGCTCCCGCGCTGATCCACCATGAAGGAGAGCCAGTTCCGGCACACGCGTTCCATTTCCTGATCTGTGGCCCGTTCCGCCCGCGCCGCCGCCGAGCCGAACAGGCCTAGGGCCAGAGCCACGAACAGGACCGTACAAGAAACTCTCATGTTCCGCCCCCTTCCCGCCGAGGTCCGACGGTCTCCTCCCCGAACCGCTCCGTGCGGGCAAGCGGTCACCTTCCGCCGCGAGCTGCGCACGGACGAGTACATCGATTTCGCCAAGGACTGTCGAACGTCTGTCGGCCGCATGTCTCCCCTGATGCCCTTTCAGATTTCGGGATGAACCAATCTACAATGATAGCAGGTCACGCCTGCCTACGACAAGGAGAATCAGTGCCACTGGACATTCGTCAGACAGCCGGCCGCTAGGGCCGAATGGCACTCCAGGACCGTTGACGGATGCCCTCTGGACGCAGAGTCGCCTGTGGTCGGCCTCCTGCGACGGACCCAAGGTGGGACCAAATCGGACGAGCGAAGCCCCGTATCCTTTCAACCCGGTGCGGTGACGCTGATTCGCACGGCGCACACCGCCCCCGGGCGGATCTGCGAAACAACCGTGCTCGACGTCATTCTGAGCCGGTTTCCGAGAAGGGGACAAAGGGTGAGCGAGGGGACTTGAACCCCCGACCTCTAGGACCACAACCTAGCGCTCTAGCCACCTGAGCTACGCCCACCATGAAGGGCGACCGACCCGCCGGGGCAGCGAACCCGATAACCCGACGGCTAACGGCCGAGACGCGGTAGCATAGCCGCCCCGCTCCGCACCTGCAAGGCGCAGTCGGCCGGTCCGCATCCACGCCGCTTGCGGGCGGTATCAGGATGAGTACGCTGGAGCCCATCATGCGAGGCCCCTCGGTAATCCTTGTGCTGCTGGCCACCCTGGCAACCGTTGCGGCAACCGGTTGCCACGACCCCGCGGCGTCCGAGGCCACGGCCATCCGCCTGGAGCGGATCGACGGGCATCTGCACCGTTACGCCGAGCACGAGGCCGACGGTTCCCAACGCGTTCGACAGACCGTCGAGTTGGCTCGCCGCTTGGAGCAGCGGCACGCCGAAAAGCTCGGCCGCAACATCGGGCGGTGGCAGGAGTGGTGGCGGGAAGACCTGGATCGCTGGAACAACCACCGGCCCGAGTACCGCCAGTGGTTCGAGGCCGTGCTCGCCGGCGACCCACCCGCCATGGAAGCCGCCTGGGGCGGGATGGCCTACTGACCACCGGCGACGCCGCGTCAACGGCCCACGCATCGCCGGGCTGCAAGCGGCGCCCGATTCCGGAATCCCCCCTGCCTCCCGGTCATCATCTGGGGGCCAGAACCTGCGCCGACCGGCAAGGGATGTATACCTGGATGCCGTGCTCGCGCCCGTGGATGCCGCCGCTCTGACACGGATACACCTGCCCGTCGGCCACCCGGGCGTGACCGCCAAAGGCCGCCGCGTCGGTATCCAGGATGATCTCGTAATCCAGTGGATCGGGCAGCCCCACGCCGTAGTCGGCGTACGACTCCGCCGGGTGGAAGTTGAACACGAAGATCAGCGGACCGCGGCGGTACACCAGCAGCTTGCAGTCCTCGTGAACCTGCAGCAACTCGTAGAACGGGTTGGCCAGCACCTGGAATCGATCGTCCAGATCCTGCATGGCCCGGTCGAACGCCCCCAGCTCACCGTAGCGCAAGCCGGGGTCCTCCAGCAGCGACCACTGCCGCCGGGCGTGCTTGTACGAAAACCCGTTCCCCTCCCGAGGAAAGTCGATCCACTCCGGGTGCCCGAACTCGTTCCCGATGAAGTTCAGATAGCCCTCGCCCCCCAGCGTGAACGTGATCAGCCGCAGCATCTTGTGCAACGCCATGCCCCGATCGATCACCGGGCGCTCCGACTCCCGGCCCATGTGCCAGTACATCTCCGCGTCCATCAGCCGGAACGCGATGGTCTTGTCCCCCACCAGCGCCTGGTCGTGGCTCTCCACGTAGGCGATGTGTTTCTCGTCCCTCCGCCGGTTGGTCAGCGTCCGGTACATCCCGCCCAGGTGCCACTCTTCGTCCTTCTGCTCCGCCAGCGTCCGGATCCAGTAGTCCGGCAGACCCATGGCCAGCCGGTAGTCGAACCCCAGCCCCCCTTCCACCAGCGGGCGGGCCAGCCCCACCATCCCCGACACGTCCTCCGCTATCGTGACGGCCCGCGGGTTGATCTCGTGGACCAACTGGTTGGCCAGTTGCAGGTAGACGATGCCGTCCTCGTCCAGATCGTGAATCAGGTAGTCGTCATAGCACGTGAACGTCCTGCCCAACCCGTGATGCCGGTACATCATGCTCGTGATGCCGTCGAACCGGAAGCCGTCGAACCGGTACTCCTCCAGCCAGAAACGCACGTTGCTCAACAGGAAACGCAGCACCTCCCACTTGCCGTAGTCGAACAGCCGCGAGTCCCAGGCCGAGTGCCAACCGCGCCGCCCCGCGTGGAAATACTGGTGGTCCGTGCCGTCCAACCGGTTCAACCCGTCCGCCACGTTCTTGACCGCGTGGCTGTGCACCACATCCAGCAGCACCACCAGCCCCTGCCCGTGGGCCGCGTCGATCAGACCCTTGAGTTCCTCCGGCGTCCCGAATCGCGACGACGCCGCGAAGAAGTTGCTCACCTGGTAGCCGAACGACGCGTAGTACGGGTGCTCCATCACCGCCATCAACTGGATGGCGTTGTACCCCCCTTTCACGATACGCGGCAGCATCTGCTCGGCGAACTCCACGTACGTCCCCACCCGTTCCGCCTCCAGCGCCATGCCCACGTGCGCCTCATACACCCGCAGGCTGCCCTGCAGCGACGGCCCGGGCTGCCGCCACTGGTACGGCTCCGGCGGCCGCCAGTATTGACCGCACAACGGGTGAACGTCGTGCTCCCGCACCGCCCGGCGGATGTACGCCGGAACGTGGTCTCTGCCCCCGTCCGCCCCGACCACGTGCACGGCCACATGCCCGCCGTGCACCAGCCGATCGCCGTAGATCTCGTCCGCCAGGAAAACGCTCCAAACCCCGTACTCGTCCCGCGTCATCGGGTCGGCGCCGCGATCCCAGCCGTTGAAATCGCCGACCGCGAACAGCGCCTCGGCCCCCGGAGCCCACTCGCGGTACCACACGCCCGGCTGCCCTTCGTGCTCACCTCGGTTGAAGCCGAAGTACTCGTGCCCCCGGCTGATCCCCGCCAGCGAACCCACCGATCGGCAGATCGCCTCCAGCTTCTCCCGGTAGCGCAGATACCGGCGGCGCAGCGCGTCGGCATACGGTTCCAGCCAGGGATCCAGATCGATCAGAGCCGTGCCGTCCGGCTCCCCGTCCACCGGGGCACCCGGGTCGCGCTCCGCGGTCTGCGACGTCATCTCGTCAGAAGAATCCATGGCCCAATGTTAGGGATTCACCGTGCCCACCGCCAGTGGTCGCAGGATACGCTCCGGCGGATGCGCCCCCCTCGCCCGACCCCGACCCCGCCCCGTCCCCGCCCTCTCACTTCTCACTACCCGCTTCCGCCCCCTCCTCCCGCGCCATCGCCACGTACCCCCAAAACCCCACCAAGCTCAAGCACGACGCCAGCAGCCACACCCACCACCCCACCACCATCCACAGCCAGATTCCCAGCAGCGGCATCACCAGCCCGCGAAGGCCGGTCAGCGTCACGTGCACGCCCATGTAGATCTCGGCCTCGTGCGCCGGGGCGAAGTGAAGATGCCCCAGGTTCCAGGCCAGCATCCCGCCGCCCAGACCCATGCCCATGCACACCCGGCTCAGCCCGTAGACGGCGATGGCGATCACCGGTGCCGCCGGCCCGATCCCCGCCTCGTTCACCACAACCAGTGTCGCGATCGTGCCCAACACCAGGAAGCTCAGCCAGAAAAGCCCGCTCACCACGCGGTACCGAACCACCCCCACGCGATCGAAGAACGGCGCCCACCGAAACAGAGCGATCAGCATCACCGTCCGCGGCAGAATGTCCAGCAGCCCGACGCTCACCAGGTAGTTCAACTGCATCTCCCGGGTCACGATCGTCGCCAGCACCGGCGCCACCATCAGGTTCGCCGACCCCGTCCACATCAGCGCCTTGCAGTACCGCGCGAACGCCCGGTCTTCTCGCAGAATCCGCCGCATCTGCCCCAGCACGTGCCCCGGCGACAACACCGCCGCCAGCGAGAACGGCTCAGCCAATCCCGAATCCAGGCCCTGCTCCATCGCCGCCGACATCCTGCGCAGCTCCGCGTTCTCGCCGCGCACGCGCATGCGCCCCACCACGACGATCGCGCACGCCCCACACAGAGCCGCCAGCGGATACACGAAGCGATAGGCTGTCGCGTCCCGGTCGAACACCATCGCCGCGGCCGCCATCGCCCCGATGCTGGTCAGCAGCCGAATCAACTGCAGCCGGGCCGTGATCCGCCCGCGGTACTCCCTCGGATAGTTCGACTTCCACAGTGCCGTGCGTAACGTGACCACGCCCGCCAGAAACGCCTGCGTCGCCGCCATCTGCCCCACGAACACCCACCCACCCCAAGACGACTGCGGCGTGGCCGCCACGCTCGCCAGGCACATCACCGTCGCCGCCCCCAACACGCTCAACACCCGCAGCTTCGGTCGACCGACGCTCAGCATCCCCCAGATCAGGCTCACCAGCTTCGCGAACATCGTGCTTGCCACCGCGAGGCCGATGAGCAACTCGCTCCCGCCGAACGTCTTGGCCACCACCACGGCCGAGACGTTCCCCTCGGCCAGGCCCACCACGATCCCCCACGGCAGCAGGTGTACGGCCTCGTGGACGTAGTTCCGGCGCGTCATGAAGGGCAGACTTCGAGCACCAAACACGTCCACCGCCGAATACTCCTCGACCCGCTGAAATGCGGGCCGTTGCACGCTAGTAGTGACCCGCGCTCATGGCAAGAGGTTGGCCCGGTCGATAGGATATGCAGCGCGTCACGGTTTAGGTGGGTGCCACTGGCAGCTTGCCTGCCAGTGTGTGAGTTCCACACGCCCACTCAGGCGACCACCCGGGTGGAGAAACCGCCCCCGGCACCCGGAATCGCATGCCGCTGGAAGGATCATGCGCCCGGGAAGTGCAGCGCACCGCCGCCCGGGCGGTATAATCCACGAACGGTCCCGCGAAGCGGGCGGTCCCGCGCAGCGAACCAGCGGTCCCGCGAAGCAAAGCACAAGACCCGCGTAGCGGGCGAAGGAGTGCTTGTGAGCGTAACCAAACCAGCATGGATCGTCGGCGGGCTTCTCTGCTGCGTTTTCGCCTGCGCGGGATGCATGGACCAGGCCGTCGCCCGCGCCGGACCCGATCGCGCCGTCGACGCCGCCGCCACCGTCACCCTGGACGGTTCGCAGAGCACCCCCGCCAAACAACTGAACTTCCTCTGGGAAGTCGTTCAGGGCCCGGAGGTCACCTTCTCCGACGCCCAGGCCCAGGCCACCACCTTCGCCGCCCCGCGCCAGGGCACCGAGACCCGGTTCCGCATGCGACTCAAGGTCACCTACCTGGACTACGCCGGCCGACCCGTCCCCTCCAACTCCGACACCGACGACGTAATCGTCCGAGTCCGCGCCGACCCAGACCTAATCGGCCAGGAACCCCCACCCGACGACAACGCCAACGCGAACAATGCCGACAACGCAAACGTTGCCGACAACGCCAACGAAAACACCGACACCACCACCAGCGGCCTAAACGACAACACCGCCACAAACGCAAACGTTGCGGACGCAGCCACCAACGGCCTATAGCCACCACACCCCCACCACCGCCCCCGCGCGGCCCGAGCCGCGCCGCGTATTCCGAGCCGCGACCGTGAGGAAGCGGTCACCGACCCGCCCCGCCCGTTCCGACCCGTCCCGATTCTCACGATCAGGGAGCCGCCCCCAGGTCGGCTTCAGCCGACCAGTTTTTGCCACCAACTTCAGTTGGTGGTGTCGCCCTCATCCATCCCCCTCCTCTCCCCTGACAGCCGGCTTCAGCCGGACTTCCCCACTCGCACACCGACACTCCTCACCCGCCACCACTGCGTTCGCAGACTCTCCATTGTGGGACCGGCTTTCCAGCCGGTCATTTCGTAGGGTGCATATTGATGCACCTCGCCTTCCGAGCCGTCCCGATTCTCGGGATCAGGCAGCGGACACCACCCCGCCCATTCCGAGCCGCGACCGTGAGGGAGCGGACTAACACCGGCGGCACCCCCGCACGCCCACCTGTTGCCCGTCCAAAGAACTCAATCTCTAGTCAGGGTCAAACATGAGCGGTCGGCTTCAGCCGACCAGTTTTTGCCACCAACTTCAGTTGGTGGTGTCGCCCCCATCCATCCCCCTCCTCTCCCCTGACAGCCGGCTTCAGCCGGACTTCCCCACCCGCAGACCGACACCCCTCGCCCGCCGCATCGTTCGCAGATTGTCCACGGTGGGACCGGCTTTCCAGCCGGTCACTCCCACAGTGCACCTCTCACAGCCCCCGCCATCCATCCCCGCCCACGCTCTTGACACCCCCCACTCCCCATGCCCATAATGCGCGCCAGACGCTCCTGCGGCGGTCGGCACGAATAGGAGCAACCTGTTATGCCCAACGACCAGTCGGCCTACACGGCTTATGCGAACACCGACAGGACATCCTGTCCGAAAGCAAGGCCCCGAAGCCGGTTTCTCTGAAACCCATATAAACACGAGCTAGGTACCCAGGAGAACTCCCTCATGGACACTGCTCTCGGCAATCGTCTCATTGAGCTTCGAGCCCGAATCGTCGAAGCGTTCGATGCGGGCAACTGGGAGGAGCTTGGGCTCCTGACGGGAGCCTCGGGGCTGATAGCGCGCCACCCCCGGCTTCTCCGGAGCCTCTCGTGGGGCGACGAAGATTACGCTGGCAATGTCCTAACAGTGCTTCGGCGAATCGTGGAGCAGGATCCTCGTACGCTCGCCGTCATCGAATCATATCTCGCTGACCACTTCCCTGGCGACTCGACCTACGTCTCGGCCAAACCCGCCGAACGCCGCATCACGTTCTCGCCGTATGTTTTCCAAGTGCCCGATGGATACGTCGAGTTGGACATGGTCGCAGTGATGATGCCATTCACTATGGAGTTTCGAGCCATTTACGATGCGATCACACGAGCAACTTCAGAGTGCGGTTTGCGAAGTCTTCGGGCTGACGACATCTGGGAGGACAGCACGATCGTGCAAGACATCTTCAATCTCATCTTTCGCGCCCAAGTCGTGGTTGTGGATTTCACTGGGAAGAATCCGAACGTTATGTACGAGACGGGGATCGCGCATACTCTCGGCAAGCACGTAGTTCCGATTGCGCAGACGCTGGACGACGTGCCGTTCGACATGCGACATCACCGAGTTCTCAAGTACCTCCCGAACGCGGAAGGATTGACCAAGCTGTCGTCCAACCTGGCGACGAAGCTCCGGCAGGTCAGCGTCGGGACCCCTGCTTCACCGGCCCCAACAATGGACCAAGAGGATGCCTTGCCGTCTTAGGACCGTGCCTACCAACGGTTGCAGCGGACAGCGCTTCGCACCCCTGCCAAACCGTACCGTCGGGCATCTGACCCAAGATGACATGGCAAGAGTTCTTCTGGGAAAGCGTCTCAGAGGAACGGAAAGGGTGTCAGCCGGGGAGAGGGTGTCACAAGGAAGAGGGTGTCAGGATGATTTGCTCGACGCAAGAAGAGAATCCTGCCCCGTTTCTCGGCTCTTTTTCGGCTCCACCTTCTGGGGATGATATCTTCTTGCGCCCCATTGCTGGGTTTCTCGCGGATCTCGACCGTTATGCGTAGCACCATACAGAGATAGACTCATGTCCGACCTCACGTTCATCGAGAGGACGAAGCTCGAGCGGCAGCTCCAGATGGGTGGTGGTTACGTTCTCGATTTCTCGAACCGCACGTTCGCAGAATTCGTGGCGGAGAGTACCGGCCGAGACATCTACGACGCGACGTACGACCTCGCGAGCGGCTCGAAGGCCAATCGGCTTCGGGCCTTCTGGGCACAGGAGCCCAATCACCTCCTAGGCAAGCTGATTACTGACCTGCTTGAGTACTCCCGGCCCGCCGCCGACGATCCTGAAAGCGCTCGTTCGTTCGAAGAATGCCAACGCATCGCAGCCCGGCTCTTGCACAGCGCCCCGGTAGACGCCATCGAAGCCATCACGCCGGAGGGAACCGAGCGGGGCTTCGAAGCCCTCGCCAGAGCGGTGCGTGATTCCATCGAAAAGAACGAACCTGAAGCGGGCCTCGATCGGCTGCACACCTTCGTCACGAAGCTGATCCGCACTCTGTCAGAGAGGCGCGGCGTCACGAACGACAAGAACAAGCCCCTTCACAGCGTTTTCGGGGAGTACGTGAAGACACTCCGGAGTGCTGGGCTGATCGAATCGGACATGACCGAGCGCATTCTGAAGTCCAGCATCAGCACGCTGGAAGCCTTCAACCGGGTTCGCAACGACAGGAGCCTGGCCCATGACAACCCGACGCTCAGCTACGATGAGAGTCTGCTCATCTTCAATCACGTCTGTAGTGCGGTCCGCTTCGTTCGCGCGCTTGAGAAGCGCGCAGCTAAGACCTGTTCGACCGAACCGTCCGACGACACGATTGAGGACGGCAGCCCGTTCTGACACCACGGGAGAGGGGCGTCACAAGAGCAGGGCGTGAGGCTTACTTCTTGACGCGGAACGAGAAGGGGAAGATGGTCAGGCTTACTTCTTGGGAAGGGGAAGAGGGGAAGAAGGTCAGGCTTACTTCTTGACGGACCGGCCGGTCCCTGGTTGCGTGTCACCATCCCCAGATGGTAACGCGCATCTTGATGCGACTCGCCGCCCCCCGACGCCTTGCCGCCCGGCCCATCCGCCTCCACAATCCTCCCTGGTCCCGGCGGACAACCCGCCCTTGCCACCCGGCCGAGACCGTATAGACAAGTTCGCCGTCAAGGCTGCTCGGAGCCCAAAGAAGATGAAACTTCGGACAACAGACCTCGACATCGAAGTCCGCCCAGGCACCATCGACGACGTCCCCTTGCTGCTCTCATTCATCCGCTCCATGGCCGAATTCGAGAAGCTCGAGGTCACCGCCACCGAGGACCTCCTGCGCGACTCCCTCTTCGGCCACCCCCCCGCCGCCCAAACTCTGCTCGCTTTCGTCGACGCCCGCCCTGCCGCCTACGCCGTCTACTTCTTCACCTTCGCGACCATGGTCGGCCGGCGCGGCCTCTGGCTGGACGACTTGTATGTGGCCCCCGACTTCCGCGGCCGGGGCATTGCCAAGGCTCTGCTGGCCTACCTGGCCGATCTCGCCGTCAGGAACAACTGCGCCCGCTTCGAGTGGATGGTCCTCGACTGGAACAAACCCGCCATCGACTTCTACCGCAGCGTGGGCGCAACTCAACTCGACGATTGGCGAATCTGCCGCCTCGATCACGATGGTTGTGCTCGCGTCGCCCAACACCTCGTCCGCGTAGATCGCCCCGGATAACAAGCCCGTACACACGAAGCCCGAGGACCGAGGCCCTCGGCGCGCCGCCCGCGCCGTCGCTCCGGTCCGCGGCCTAGTACCGGTAGTGCTCCGCCTTGTAGGGGCCGTCCGGGTGGACGCCGAGGTACTCGGCCTGCTTGGGCGTCAGTCGCGTCATGCTCACGCCCAACTTGGCCAGGTGCAGGCGGGCCACCTTCTCGTCCAGGTGCTTGGGCAGCTTGTAGACCTGGTTCTCGTAGTCGCCCGGGCGAGCGTGCAGCTCGATCTGGGCCATCACCTGGTTGGTGAAGCTGTTGCTCATCACGAAGCTGGGATGGCCGGTGGCGCAGCCCAGGTTCACCAGGCGCCCTTCGGCCAGGACCAGGACGCCGTGGCCGTCGGGGAAGACCCACTCGGCCACCTGCGGTTTGATGTCGATCTTCTTGATGCCCGGCACCTTCTTGAGGCCGGCCATGCGGATCTCGTTGTCGAAGTGCCCGATGTTGCAGACGATGGCCTTGTCCTTCATGCGGACCATGTGCTCCTCGGTGATCACGTCGCAGTTGCCGGTGGCCGACACGAACAGGTCGGCGTTCTCGACGACTTCCTCCAGAGTGCGGACTTCGTAGCCCTCCATCGAGGCCTGCAACGCGCAGATGGGGTCGATCTCGGTGACGATGACGCGGGCGCCCTGGCCGCGGAGGCTCTGGCAGCAGCCCTTGCCCACGTCGCCGTATCCGCAGACGACGGCGATCTTGCCGGCCAGCATGACGTCGGTGGCCCGCATGATGCCGTCGACGAGGGAGTGGCGGCAGCCATAGAGGTTGTCGAACTTGCTCTTGGTGACGCTGTCGTTGACGTTGATGGCGGGGAAGAGCAGGGTGCCGGCCTCCTGACGCTGGTAGAGGCGGTGGACGCCGGTGGTGGTCTCCTCGCTGACGCCCTTGATGTCGGCGGCCACGCGGTGCCAGCGCTGGGGGTCCTTCTGCAACTGGTCGCGCAGCAGAGCGTAGATGACGGCCAGCTCCTCGCTGTCGGCCTTGTCGGGATCGGGCAGGGAGCCGTCCCTGGCGTAGGCGTCCTCGAACTCGTAGCCCAGGTGGACCAGCAACGTGGCGTCGCCGCCGTCGTCCACGATCAGGTTGGGCCCGCCCTCGGGATAGCTCAGCGCCTGGTTGGTGCACCACCAGTAGTCCTCAAGCGTCTCACCCTTCCAGGCGAACACCGGGATGCCGCGCTCGGCGATGGCGGCGGCGGCGTGGTCCTGCGTGCTGAAGATGTTGCAGCTCGCCCAGCGGATGCGGGCGCCGAGTTCGTCCAGGGTCTCGATCAGCATGGCGGTCTGAATGGTCATGTGCAGCGAGCCGGTGATGCGGGCGCCGGCCAGCGGCTTCTTGCCGGCGTATTCCTCGCGCAGGGCCATCAGCCCGGGCATTTCCTTCTGGGCCAGGACGATCTCCTTGCGGCCCCAGTCGGCCAGCGAGAGGTCGGCCACTTTGTAATCCTGTTGAACGGCAGTGGTCATGACGGTTCTCCGAAATCTGTTGCGTCGCGTTCGTTTCGCTCAGTTATCGTTTCTCTTTGCTTCTTTTCGTTCTTTTCGCCCGGGGACTTCGACGTCCGACGGGCGGTCAACACGAACAGTTGGGGCGTCTCCGGCGTGTTGGCGGTGGTCGGCTCCGCGGAGGCCAGCGGAACGTGCCGGACGTCGGCAAAGCCGTTCTGCCGCACCTGGGTCGCCAGCGCCTCGGGTTCGAAGCCCCACCATCGGTCCTGCATCCGCTCGTGAAACTCCTCGCACTGGTGGGTCACCTGCTCGACAAGCACGAGATGCCCCTCCGGCTTGACGATCCGGCCCAGTTCCGCCAGCGCGGCCGGCGGCGAGGGCACATGGTGCAGGACCAGGATGGCCAGGGCAAGGTCCACTTCGCCGTCTTCCATCGGCAAGCCGGAGAGATCGCCGGCCCGGAAGTCCACGTTGTCGGTGTTCCGCAGGTCGGGTCGGTCTCGGGCCGCTTTCAGCATGGCGGGCACGGGGTCCACCGCGATCACCCGGGCGAATTGCGCGGCCAGGTGCGGCAGCAAGTAGCCGGTGCCGGTTCCTACGTCGGCGACGGTCCAGTCCCGGGGCAGCAGGGCGGTCAGGGCCTCGAACGGAAAGGCCGGGCCGTAACAGTCCTCCCTCAACTGGTCCCAGCGGTGCCCGACCCGCTCGAAGAAGGCCTCGCTGCGCATGCGGCGGTTGTGCAGCACGCGTTCCAGCCGGCGGGCGACTGCTCGCGGCAGGGGCTGCTCAGCCACCCAATCGAGCAGCCGTCCCCTGAGCCGGTCCGAGTTGCCGTCGCCGTCCGGCGTCGGGCTGACCGCGGCGTAGACGGCGGTGGTGCCCTCGCGTCGATCGAGAATCAGCTCGGCGTCACGCAGCACCCTGAGGTGTCGAGAGACCGTCGATTGCGGCTGGCGCAGGATCTCGACGAGTTCCGACACGTTCACCTCCTGGTTCACGATGACCTGGAGGATCCTCTGGCGCGTCGGGTCGGCCAGGGCTTTGAATACGAGGTCAGTGCTCATCGCAGTCAATCCGTCCATCCGGATGATAGGATACTTCGGTCTCCTGTCAAGGACAATCTCGCAAGACTGTTGCTGCTGCTAAGGCGCGTTTGAAATGGCCAACACTTGCATAAACTGACCAAAGAAAAAAACGCGGGGATTATCTGTGGCCCTGTGGGGCGGACAAGAAAACCGGACGTGTGAACACCCGTCAAACGGTCGTCAGCGACCGTATCAAGCCAAGTCGATGCCCAGTTCCCCGGCCTTCCGTTGCTGGTAACGCTGCCACTTGGCGTGGTCATAGACGGCCGCCTTGCCACCTCGGCAGTCGCCGCTGAGGCTGTACCGCTTGGCCGTCCCGGCTGCCGTGATCGCGCCGGTGCCGTAGTGAGTATCCAGGGCTTTGTAGCAACGCTCGCAGATGAACGCCCGCCGGAAGGCCATCTGCCGTTCGTATTGCTCATACAGCCGGTCGTCGGGATCGGGTCCGGTCGGCGCGTCGATCATCTGACGGAGACGCACCGATCTGGCCGGCTTCACCCGTTGACCGCACGTGTGGCACGGTATCACACCCATGGCTCACCGGACCCGCCCGGGCTTGTACCGGGGGATTATACCAGCCGGGCCGGCGGCCAGGCCGCCCGGGCCGGTGGCGTTCCAGGCGTCTCGCCAATGGCGGATCGTGCGCGGGCCAGCTCGCAACGTCTCGTCACTCTCCATCGCCTCAGCACTGACCTGGGCGTCAAGCTCCTCATTGGTGGCTTCGGGCCGGCGCTCCCGTAGTTCGGACCACCTGCGAAGCAACCGGAGCCGCGTGATAAACAACGAGACCGACCCGGCCGACAGGTGCCGCGTCGTTTCCGCCAGGCCGCCCAGCAACGGCAGCCAGGCGGCGAGCACTTCACGCCGCAAGCCGCGAGCTGTCGAGACCAGCGCGTCCATCACGGCCTTTCGCTCTCTTGACCTTTGGCCAGGCATCGGCTCTACGCTCCACCTTCGGAAGGCGCAGGTGGCACGTTACTCATGTACTCGGCGTGCTTGCACAGCACCGGGAGCATGGCCACTAGAGCCAGGGTCGGCAGCCTCTCTATGACCTTGTGCGCCTCATGCAGAACAGCCTCACGGACCGGGTCGCCCAGGTCCGGGGGAACCTTGTTGCCCAGGTTGTTCAGCGCAGCCCGAGCCTCGCCGACCAGGCGGAACCGGCAGGGCGACGCGTCGGCGCTTGAAGCACCCTTTTTGCCGGTTCCTTTTCGTGGCCGTTTGGCCATGTCTACGCCACCTTTTGAGCCACCTTGATCCTGTTGGCGAGCTGCCGGGCACCTTCGGTCCCGATCAGCAGCCGCGATATTTGTAGCAGCAAGGTCAGAGTGATTTCGTCCTGGCCGCTCTGCTGTGCCACGTGGGCCGCCAGGCGCACGGCGTTGTTGCACGATCGCAGGTGTCCGCAGTCGGGCAGATTCGCCAGGGCGTGCAACCAGCGCACCGCGTCGGATGCGATCCGCAGCTTGGAGCGGCCAAAGACCTTGCGGATATCCTCTACGCTGTACAGCGGCTCGCCGTGGTCTCCGTCCGTCCGGCAACGCTCGGTCAGGTCTCGCTTGATCCCGATACGAGAGAATAGCATCGCCCCTTTGGAGTCATCGGCCCGGGCCTGCTGGAGGTTCTTGAAGAGGGCCGGCATACCAAGCAAAAGCACCGGGGCGTGCGTCGCATCATGCACCTGGCGGATCGTGTTCAGCAGCCGTGCGTCGGCCAGGCCGCGTATCTCCAGCGCGTGCGCGGTCCACACGAAGCCGGACCGTTCCGGGGCGTCCTTTGACTTTTCGTAGCGGCTGAGTTGCTGATCCAGCTTGCGCAGGATCGTGTCTCGCTTGCGGTAGGGGTAGTCGTCCGTCCGTGCGGCCGGATACTTGTACGCGAGCACCTGAGAGACCGTAGAGGGTTTCTCGCCGATCGCCCGGGCCAGCTTCGCTTGTGTGATCCGCTCGCCGCGCGGCCGCTTTTCCTGATCCTCCAGGAACCGCCGCACGCCGCCGATGATCCGCCCGACTTCGGGGTTGCCCAGCGGCCCCGGCTTGCCGTCATCCATGACGCTGCCTCGATACACCCGCGACGCCGCGACTACGGCGTCCATGGCGTCGGCGGGTTCGTTCCCGTTCATGGTCAGGCCCCTTTGAAGTGTCGAAACGGATCATCGTCCCGGCCCTCCATGGCCTGACTGCCCAATCCA
>Ga0307379_10005400_pt1 | contig 17825 bp, 14 predicted proteins | sample UN2MG_FD_202237 | JGI IMG/M metagenome (GOLD analysis project Ga0307379, IMG submission 202237) | Soil microbial communities from Risofladan, Vaasa, Finland - UN-2 | ecosystem: Environmental > Terrestrial > Soil > Coastal area > Acid sulfate soil | place: Finland: Risofladan, Vaasa | collected... | reverse complement strand
CAAAATCGATATTGCTCCTTTTCTTACTGATTTGAAGACGAGGGTTGAAGATGGGAGTCTGGGGCTAAAGCAGCAGAAGATGAATAAAACACTTGAGCAGATAGATCGGTTGATGGGGACTGATATCCTTCCTTCACTGAAAGCCCGCCGGGAGTCAGTTGTTTTTGAACTTGCAGGAGTGCAGGAGGAACTGGATTTTCTATCGGTTTACAAGGAGAAGACTCGTATAGAAGGGTTGATCTCAGGCAGTACTGATATGGTTGGTTCTGTAATGCAGAAACTGGAGAGCGAAAGAAAAGACCTGGATAGCCTAAAGGCAGATGTTGAAGAATTAAAGGCCGACCTGGATTCAAACCTGAACATTATTTTCAAAAAGGATTTTGAAATAGCCTATTAACTGAATCATAAAAAAATATTTATGGCACCCATGAAAAAATGGGTGCCGGACTTTATTTTATATTGTTATCTACACGCCGATATAATCTGTAGTTTTGGTATTCAACGAAGCGTTATAGTTCCAGCCCGACAGTAAAATACCGTTCACTGTAAAGGTATATGTCCCACTGGCTCTTTTGACGCTGTCTGAGAGTACAGTCACTATCCCGTCCGACCCCGTAGTTGCAACATCGCTGTCTATAGTGAGTCCGCTCCATGTTCCTGTTACCTGTGCCCCTGATACCGGGTTGTTGCTACTGTCCACTATAGTTACATCAGCAATTGCCCAGGTAAAGGTGTTTCTGCCTGCGGTCCTGCTGTCTGAGTTCATAGTTATGTCGGCTATGTGCATCTCATTGCCTGCCGGTGGGGTATCACTTGTAGTGGTGGTGAATGTATAATATTCATTATTATTGTTATCAGTTGCCAGGTTTTCTGAAGAATCTGTAGATCTTACTTCATAATAGTATGTGGTTTCGGGGGCAAGTCCTGTAAGTGTGACGGAATGGCTACTAACCATTGCCGAATCAGATTCCAATGTTCCCAATGCCGTCCTTATCCCGTAATTAACCTTGCTGTCACTGGTCTCGTCTGTGTTCCAGGTAATGGTTGCACTTGTGTCGGTGATGTCTGAAGATGCAACATCAGATATTGCTGGTGGGGTTGTATCATCTGGAATAGATGTAACTGGAGGTGCAGCATTTTCTGCATCTACCAGTCCGAACCCAAAGGAAGCGTCCCAGCCGACCGGTCTAAGGTTCTCGGCAGTTGAAGTGAGCTGCAACCTGACAGCACCAGGATTATTCCGGTATTCTGTCAAATTGGATGATATTACCAGTGCTGCTACACCTGTAACATGGGGTGTTGCCATGCTTGTACCACTCATTGTGGCATATGTACCACCCTTGTAAGTAGAGTAAATGCCTGAACCAGGGGCTGCCAGTTCGATCTGCAATCCCTCATTGGAATAGGATGCTAGGTTATCGCTGGAATCCGTAGCTGACACTGCTATCACGGAATCATAGGCCGCAGGATATGTTACCGGGCCGCCATTATCATTACCGGCCGCAGCCACTATTACAACACCGGCATCATATGCATTGTCGCATGCATCCTCCATGGTCTGAGTACCTACTGATGAGCCCAGGCTCATAGTAATAATATCCATGTTATTGTTCCTGGCCCAGTCTATCCCTGCCACTACGTCACTGAGGTATCCGCTTCCAGAGCTGTCGAGGACTTTAACGCCGTACAGGTATGCTTGCGGTGCAACACCAATGACGCCGATTTCATTATCCACGGCGGCAATGGTACCAGCCACATGGGTGCCGTGTCCGTTATCGTCATCCCATCTGCTCGGGTTGGCCGGTTTCCTCCAGACACTTGAGACAAAATTAATGCCGCCTTTGACATTGGCAGACAGGTCCGGGTGGTCGGCATCTATTCCCGTGTCGATGACTGCAATGCTGACACTCACACCAGTATTGGCACCTGTGTCAGTCTGAGCTATCCCGCCGCTACTCCAGACCTTGTCGGCATCAATGCGGTCCACACCCCAGGGCAGCACTTCGCCCAGCGCATACACCTTGATATCGTCCTCAATGTATGCGACGTTGGGGTTGTTCCTTAGGCCATTTAAAGCCGCAGTAGGCATATTCACGGCAATAGCAGGGAAGATATCGTACTGGTGCTTGATCTCCCCGCCGTGTGCTCTGATGAGTCCAGCATCGTGTGCGTTCTTGAAAACAACAATGACCGATTTTCGATCAGCGGTCGCACCCACTGGAATTGAAAAGGAAAGAATTATGGTAAATATTATGATTAGTGTTACTAATTTTTTATTCATCTTATTCACTCCAGAGGTATTTAATAAATATATCTTACATATCGATTATATATCTTGTGATTGAATTTAAAAAATAATATATATAAACCAACATAATAATGCTAATAATGCTTATCATGACATCTGCTAACACACTGCTTCGCATTGACCTGGAAACCGGAAGTACAACCAAAGACCCCATCCCTCAGCCCCTCCTCCGCAAATTCATGGGCGGTAAAGGTCTGGCAGCCCACTACCTCTACCATGAAAACCCACCCAATTGCGACCCCCTGTCCCCTGACAGCCACATCGCCTTCATGAACGGCCCCTTTACCGGCGCCCCAGTAACAAACTGCGTCAACTTTGCAGTCTGTGCCAAAAGCCCCCTAACCGGTACCTGGAACGATAGCCACTGTAACGGTTGGTGGGGACCGGAACTGCGGTTTGCCGGTTATTTAGGCATCATTATTAAAGGAAAATCCGAATCTCCTATATATCTCAACATTGAAGACGATAAAGTAGAGGTATTAGATGCAGCCGATCTATGGGGTAAAGATACGTTCTCGACCCAGGAAATATTTAAACAGCGTCATTCAACTGACAGGGAAGCCAGGGTGCTGTCAATCGGGCCTGCCGGAGAGCGCATGGCAAAACTGGCCTGCGTATTTGCCGAGTACCGCACTGCTGCTAGGGGGGGCCTGGGAGCGGTCATGGGCAGCAAGGGGCTAAAAGCCATTGTGGTTACAGGCCACCAGAGATACGAACCTGCAAATCCCGGTGCATTTAACGCGGCCAGGAAGAGGATCTATGATAAGGTCAAGACCAGTCAGGGTGCAAAAACCCTCAGGAAGATGGGCACGTCCCAGCTGGTAGATCCTGTTAATGAGACTGGGGGCCTGAGTAGCCGCAATTACACATCCGGCAGGGATGATGATCTTTCTGAAAAACTGAATGGTCCTTCCTTTATGGAACAATTATGGGATGGTGGAAACAGACGACGATCATGCAGGGGCTGTGCCATCCAGTGCAGTCACCTGGCAGTGGTAAAAGCCGGCAAGTACAAAGGGCTTGTACACGATGGCCCTGAATTCGAATCCATTACATTGCTTGGTTCCAATTGCGGGATCAATGATCCTGCAGTGGTTACACAGGCCGAACATTTGTGTGATTCATATGGCCTGGATAGTATGAGCACTGGCAGTACAATCTCCTTTTTAATGGAATGCATGAGCCGTGGATTGATAACTTCTGAAGATACGGGCGGCCTGGAACTGACGTTCGGTAATGCTGATGCGCTTATCGAGACCATTCATATGATGGGGTCAGGTAAAGGCCCATTAGCATTTGCTGCCAATGGAAACAGGGATGCAGCAGCCAGGATAGGAAATAACTCAGAGGATTTCGTCATGAATGTGAAGGGACTGGAAATCCCTGCATACCTGCCCCAGGCTGCAAAAGGACAGGCTCTGGCATATGCAGTCTCTGACAGAGGTGCATGTCATATTCGTCCCTGGATGTACGGCAAAGAGGCATTTGGCACTGAGAACCCTTTGGAATGTAAGGGAAAAGGTGCAATGGTCTGGGATGGCCAGATGCGAAACGCTATTCTTGATTCAATTGGGGTCTGTAAATTCTTATTAATGGCCGCAGCCGGAATGGATGATCTATTTGATCTTTATATTGCGGCAACAGGTTTTGATATGGAACGGGAGGAATTCGATCAGATTGGAAAGCGTCTGGCAGTACTTACCCGGGTCTTCAACAATCGTGAAGGTTTTGACAGAACTTATGATACCCTGCCTAACAAAGTAATGACAGAAGGCAGATCAATAAGCCAGGCAGACCTGGACCTGATGCTTGATGAATATTATGAATCAGCGGGTTTTACAAAAGAAGGAATTGTCCCGGCATCACTGCTCAGAGAACTGGAAATCTCCTGAAAATATCACACCATTCTGGCTTTCAGCGCTTCAACGAGTTCTTGCTGAATAGCTGAATTCCGGTCTCCGCCGCACACGCAGCCCCGGACACCAATAATGTCTGGACCGATTTTGTTCAATGCCTCTATATCCTCGAATTTGATAGTTCCGGCAATAGCGGTCTCAAGACCCAGGTCATGGGCTGATGCTACGAACTGAGATAATTCTTCATGGGACATGAACTCAAAAGTTGAACGGCCATCTTTTATGCCTGTATCCATCATTACCACATCGGCACCGCAGTCTGCACAAATAGCAGGCAGTTCACTTAGAGCAATGGAATTGATACGTTTATAATCTGAATAACCAGAAATGACCACTTTCTTATTTGGATCATAATCTTTCACAGATCTTACAACATGTTCAACCATATCAAATGCCTGCTCCCTGGTCTGGATATCATATAATCCGACTTTGACATATTCAGCACCTGCCACGGCAGCTCCCAGTGCTGCAAGGGATGCCGTACCGGGTTTATAATTCAGATCTCCAATGGTTGCGCTTATTGGGCATTTTAAGTTTACTGCTTCCTTCACAGCTCTTATTACCCAGGGGAAGTTGGCTCCCAGACTCCCTTCTTTTGGGTTCTTTACATCGATGATATCAGCTCCTCCATTTGCAGCAGCTTGGGCTTCATCGATATTAATTGGGCTGACAAGTAGTTTCATGTAGTTACTCCGAAATTAAAATCAGATACTACTTTGTCCTAATAAATAAGTTACTATATGTTTTTTTAAAAAATTATCTTCAAAATAAGCCAATCCACAAGACTTTAATAGTAAAAACCATATTGGCAGATAGGAAACGATATGAAAAAAACCCATTCAGAAGAATTAATAACATTATTATGTTTCGTGTAGTTTTTGTTCTGGACATTTTTAATGGAAAAGTAGTACATGCCGTAAAGGGTGAGAGAGAAAAATATCGATCCATTCATGAATTCAGTAGTGTATGTTCAAAATCAGAACCACTTTACATTATTAATGAACTTACCCCCAGGGAAGTGTATATAGCTGACCTCAACAGGCTGAGAGGCACAGGTAACAATGATGAGGTCATTAGAAAGGTGGGGTGGAAGACCAAATCCATGCTTGATCTTGGAGCTTCGAATATGGATGATATTCATCTTGGCCAGGAGCTCGTACAATCAGTCGTATTAGGTACAGAAACAGGAACTGAAAGCTTGTTAAATGAGGCTTGCAGTTTCTACCCAAGATCCATAAATATAAGTATCGATATTATAGGTGGCAAGATACTTACAAATGAACCAAAATTTCAAATTCCACCCATCGAGTTGGTCCAGATGTTGAACAGCTATGATATTGATGACCTGATAATACTGGAACTGAGCAAAGTTGGCACCTCAAGCGGGATCAATCCTGAATTCTTAAAAGAGGTCGTGGATCATTCCAATCACAATATAATATTGGGCGGCGGCATTAGAAATCTGAAGGATATCAGTCTGCTGAAAGATATCGGGTTGGAAGGTGCATTAGTAGCCACATCTGTTCATAACGGTTCAATCCCGGTCGATATGATACAATAGATCAGGGTTTTATTTTTTGAACCAGTTCATCAATGTTTACCAGTTCCTGCTGGCCCGAATCCATGTTCTTAAGACTTACTTTGCCCTGTGAGATCTCATCTTCACCTGCTATTACAGCCCATTTGGTTCCTCTGGTGTTGGCATATTTTAACTGGGCACCAAAGCTTCTGCCCATTACATCAATGTCAACTATCAGGTGTTCCCTGAGCATGGCTGTAATTCGCATTGCCTCAGAACGGGTCTCTTCAAAAGAAACCACAACCACTTTATCTTCCACAGGTACATCGATGGTACATACTTCCATAACCCGGTCAAATCCCAAACCGAAACCAGTGGAAGCAACATCTTCCCCGCCGAAGATTTTGGCAAGCCTGTAAGAACCGCCGCCACATACCTGGTTCTGGGCTCCAAGCTCGCTCGAGTATATTTCAAATACCGTACCTGTATAGTAATCCAGGCCCCTGGCAATCCCGAAGTTGATAGTATATTCCAGGCCATACATATCCAGTAAGCTCAGCAGTTCCTGGAAGGTCTTCAGGTCTTCAATATCTCCCAAAAGGTTCCTGGCCTCTGCCACGGCTTCACTCCCTCTCAGGCCTATAAGCTCGAATAGCTTCTCTCTCATTTCAATATCGGCATCGATCTCTTCAAGATAATCCTCAAGTCCCTTGTCATCCTTTTTGTCTACCAGCCTCATGATCTGACCCTGCACCACATCATCCAGTCCCTGCAGTAAAGTCCTGATAATGCCAAGATGACCAACATGTAGTTCTCCTTCAACCCCTGCTGCCTTTAACATCCTGCAGGCCAGGGCAATAACCTCTGCATCAGCTTCTGGCCTGGGACTTCCGATCAATTCGGCACCAAACTGCCAGAATTCCCTGAACCTGCCTTTCTGAGGGCGCTCGTACCTGAAACAGTTATCAAAATAATACAGCTTGACAGGTTTTGGTGTCCTCTGGAGTTCATTGACATACATCCTCATCACAGGTGCGGTGAGTTCGGGTCTGAGTGCCATCTCGCGGTCGCCCTTGTCCTTGAAATTGTAGAGTTCTCCCAGGATACCTTCACCGGATTTTACAGTGAACAGCTCAATGCTCTCGAATGTGGGGGTCTTGATCTCCTGATATCCCCACCTGGTTGCCACGTCCCGCAGCCTGTTCTCAATAAATCGTCTTTTGCGGTTATCCTCTGGCAGGAAGTCTCTGGTACCCCTGGGTTTTTGGATCTTCATGTGTTTATCTCCATTATCGGCGTCTAATAAAGATGTTATGTAACATAGATTTTGTTATTTTCATACTTCTTTTTTTGCGTTCGTATATGCTTTTGTTTCACCGATCCCTCGGAAATGGCGGAGTGATGCACCCTATTGGATGGACCCGGTGTATTTGGGTCACCTGATGAGCTTAAGAGTTAGATAAAATCGTAAGGTAAGATCCCACAGGCAGAAGAGAGCACAATTTCACATTTTTTTGCCCACGTTATCGAGTATCGAGGAAATGAATGCGAAGGGTAGGTATAATACACCATCACTGTCCTTTAGAACCTCCTTTGATGCAATAACCGTCCTGTATGGCTCATACTTCTCCTTAAAATGCATCAGGGATTTTGTCTTGCGCTGGTAGCTGCTCTTTGATTCTATAGCAATAAGCCTTCCTTCCTTTTCCACAATAAAATCCACTTCTGCCTTGGATTTGCTTCTCCAGAACTTTACTTCCACACCCCCATATGCCAACTGGGAAAAAATAAATGTCTCATTCAGCATGCCGATATCCTGCCTTAGATCGCAGGGCCTGAAATCATCAATAATGGTATTCCTGAATCCATTGTCAAAAAAATACACTTTTGGAACCTTGATTATCTCAGTCCTTTTGTTGGTAAAAAAAGGAACAATCCTTTTGCAGATAAATGTTTTCTCAAGAATGTTAAGATGCCATAAAAGCCCCTTATAGTCAAAACCTGAAACCTCGCCGAGACTGGCATAGGATATAAGTCCGCCAAGTTCTATAGAAAGCGCCCTGATAAGCCTGCTCAGGTTGAAATCCGTTGTTAAGCTTAGCATATCTTTTATTTCCCGTAAAAAATAAGTGCTGTATATATTCTTCAGAACCAGCCTCTTCTCTTCAACGGAATTTGAGATTGCAACCCTGGGATATCCGCCATAGACAATATATTCATCATAGATTACGTTTAGCATTTCCATAAGCGGCTTGCTGAGCACAGGCAATTCCCCTTTTTCATAGAGATACGCTCGAATTGCATCTTTCCTGCTCAGGTAGGCATCAAAAAGCTCCTCATTCCGGTATCTTAGAAACTCTTCAAAGGAAAGTGGATACAGGTTAAAGACAAAGATCCTGCCTATGAGATATTTTATGCCATGAATTGTAAGTCCTGGGGCCGAAGAGCCTGACACCAATATTTTTGTTTCCGGGTAATGGTCATAAATGTACTTTAGCTTCTGTCCCCCTTCCTTTGCATACTGGAACTCATCTATGAAGAGATATCGATTATTCTTTACATAAAGTTCTGCAAAGGTTTGTTCATCTTCAACGAACATCTCAAGTACCATCCTGTCATCAAAGCTTATGAATACTGCATTTTCAAGAGTCTGAAAAATATGCTTGAGAAGAGTTGTTTTACCAGATTGCCTTGGCCCGAGAATTGCAATTATTTCAGGTTTATCAAGATTTTCCTTTATTTGGCTCTCCAGGTTTCTGCTTATATACACCACAATAATAACTCTGCTCAAATTTTATTTAATCACATATTAGCAGGGATAAAATATAAAGATATGTATGGATGTGCAATACTACTGTTTGATTCCCCTCTTAACGTGGACTGCGATATGGCAGGAAGCTCACTGGTATGACCATAATATTGGGGAAAAGAAAAACAGTATGTGACGATTTGCTCTCTGTTGATATTTATGATATGATCGGTTAGCAAACTCTCACCATGCAACACCTCACTTTAGACAGTTGAAAGCCCAACAACCCGAAATATGTTTAGTAAAATTATGCGGGGGAAGGGATTCGAACCCTTGAACTCCTGCGAGAATAGATCTTGAGTCTATCACCTTTGGCCTGGCTTGGTTACCCCCGCATAGGGTAGAGGAGTTAATATCACTTATTACCTTTAAACATTTGCAGATTGGATGGTTTCAACATATATTAGCTTGATTGTTGAAAACCACTGTCAATAATTTGATTGGAATAGTTATGCTCGTTCAATCTATTATACATATTTTTCCAATCATTTGGTAAATTTTCAAATATGGATTCCCAGCATTCAATGGTGGTCCGGATGAAATATTCTGGCAACTTGTCAATTAATGGACAATAAGAACCAGCCAGATAAAAATCAATAGCATGATCAGGTCCAAATTTTGGCACAATAGGAAAACTACGACAATCAAAAGGCCGCACCTGATAAATCCTGCAGGCTCCGGTAAGACCTAGATTAGAACAGGAAAAACCTGGTGGTTGATAACAATGTCCGTTTTGGTTTTTCAGATACATATCCCTTTGATCTTTGCCGGATTCAGAACAAATATATTCATCTTCAAAGGGAAGAAGCATCAACGTTTCTTTATTTTCACACAATGAACATCCAGAGGGGCACAGATCAGAACATTCACTGGTTAAATCATATATATCAAATAATTTGGCAAATACTTGATTTTTTTCCTGGGTCATTTCTTCATCAAAAAGTTATCACTAATAGATAAATTTAATGGATGATAAGGACAAAGCACCAACATTTATAAAATATATCATACAATAATTATAAATATCAAAACATATCTTTGTAACAAAATTAATATAAATTCTCAACAACTACTTATCAAAGGTTAAAAATGACATTATATAAAAAAACTCTGGTTGTAATAGGGGTTACAATTACCATATTGATCGCGGTACTTTTTGCAGCTTCACAACTGATACTTCTGGCTAGTTATGCAGATCTGGAGGAACAGAACACGCTCAAGAACGCGCAGAGAGTCCAGGACGCCCTGCAAGATGATATTGATAATTTGGAGAGCGCAGACAGTGACTGGGCATCATGGGACGACAGCTATGCATTTGTCCAGGATGGAAATAAAGAATATATAAATTCAAACCTGCGACCCGTCACGCTCAAGAATCTCAGAATCAATTTTATATTATATTATAATCTGTCAGGTAATTTGGTCTACGGTAAGGCCATTGATCTGGAAAACGGGGAGGAAATGCCTATTCCGGCAAGTTTCCCGGATACTCTTGCACCCGACGATATTCTAGTGAACTACGCTGATACGGAAAGTTCGCTTTCCGGGATAACGCTGCTTGATGAAGGACCCGTACTGATCGCCTCACAACCTATCCTGACCAGCGAAACCAAAGGACCGATCCAGGGAACCTTAATTATGGGGCGCTATCTGGATTCTGCAGAGATCGAAAGACTATCACAGATCACCCATCTTTCTCTTTCCCAACAACTATTCAATGACAATACACAGCTACCTGCTGATTTTGAGATCGTACAATCCTCATTGTCAAAAGAATCTCCTATTATTGCCCGGCCACTTGACAAAGAATCGATCGGAGGGTACATTCTATTGCATGATATCTATAACGAGCCCGTTATGGTCATGAGGGCAGAAATGCCACGGGATATCTACCAGCAGGGCCGGACCACCATGCAATATTTCATTATGGCACTTCTGGCCACAGGATTAATCATCGGAATAGTGAACATGCTCTTTCTGGAGCGAAATGTACTATCCAGGTTGGCAAATCTCAGTAAGAACGTCGGTGAGATCGGGGAAAGCGAAAAACTATCCACCCGGTTGTCGATGTCAGGAAATGATGAATTATCCAGCCTGACCAGGAATATCAATGGCATGCTGGAAAAGCTGGAACAGGCTGAAGATGCAAAGAAAAAAGAATTGCTATTGCAGGAGATCCATCACAGGGTAAAGAACAACCTGCAAGTAATCTCCAGTCTCCTCAACCTGCAATCCAGGCGCATTGCCGATAAGGAAATTATCGAGATGCTGAAAGACAGCCAGAACCGTATTAAATCAATGGCATTGATCCACGAGAAATTATATAATTCCGGGGATTTCACAGGGATTGATTTCAAGGAATATCTTAGGGACCTGGTTACTAATCTGTTCCGTTCCTATGGTGTCGATCCTAACCACATCAAATTGAAGATGGAGATAGATGATGTTTTTTTGAGTCTGGATTCGGCAATTCCCTGCGGCCTGCTGATCAACGAGCTTGTTTCCAATTCCCTGAAGTACGCTTTTCCTGATGGAAAAGAAGGTGAGATCTATATCAGCATCCACCCGATCGAAGACAACCGGTTCTTCATGACAGTAAGGGATAATGGTGTCGGATTCCCTGCAGATATTGATATTACCAAGTCAAAAACCCTGGGTCTGCAGCTGGTGGACAGCCTGGTTGACCAGCTTGACGGGACTATGAAGCTCAATCAAAATGCCGGTACCGAATATAAAATCAATTTCAAAGAGTTGAAATCTGAAAGAAAAGGAGACGAAAATGGAAAAAGCAAGAATTCAGATAGTTGAAGACGAGAAGATCGTAGCTATGGATATTCAGGAAAGGTTAGAAAGTTTTAATTACACGATCTCTGGAACCGCGTCCTCAGGGGAAGAAGCCATAAAAAAAGCTGCAGATACAAATCCAAATCTGGTTCTTATGGATATCATGTTGAAAGGAGAGATCGACGGTATAAAAGCTGCTCAGCATATTCGTACCTTTTTCGATATCCCTGTGGTGTTCCTCACTGCCTATGCTGATGAGAGCACCCTGCAACGTGCCAAGATAACCGAACCCTTCGGGTATCTGCTAAAACCCTTTGATGATAACGAATTGCATGCCACTATTGAAATGGCATTATACAAACATGTGATGGAACGAAAACTGAGGGATAGTAAAAACTGGTATGTATCCACGCTACATAGCATATGTGATGCTGTTATAGCTACTGACATTGAAGGATGTGTCAAGTTCATCAATCCATTTGCAGAAGCATTGACTGGCTGGACCTCCAAAGATGCCGCTGGGAGATCGCTGAATGAGATATTCAAGGTTATCAATGAAGAAACAAATGAAAAAGCAGAAGATCCGGTAATCAAAATAAAACGGGAAGGTATCTTCTATGGACTATTAGATAATTCCATGTTAATCGATAAGAATGGGATTCAGAAACCTGTGGACATCATCGGGGCTCCCATTAAAGATAGTAAAGGCAACATCAGGGGGAATGTGATCATCTTCTACGATATTACCGAGCGCGTCAGGTTACAAAAACATTTCGAGATTTCAATCGACTAGAGTTCAATAGTTAGCAGTAAGTGATTACCTGTCCTGAAGTGTTTCCACCTCTTCTACTAACCTGCGGCCTGCCGCAATCTCATCGATACTGTGGATGACACCGCCCAAATCCTCAATAACCTCTTTAATATTTTCATAATTCAGGTTATCGCCTTCTATGGTGATCTTAATATTCTCTGTCTGCTGGTCTACTTCATAGAGACTTATATTGACGCCGCTGATCCCTTCCAGTTCACTCAAACCCTTAGCATATTCCAGTGTAAGAGGATAATGCGGTTTCAATACGTCAAGCACTAATCGTTTAATTCCAGCCACTTTTTTTATACCGCCTTGTAGTATTTCTCATCAATACGTACCATGATTTATAACTCTTACTAATACCATATCAATGATATGAAAAATCAGAAACCCTTAAGTCGATTTCAACTCAAACTGATGGTTTAATGAAATTCCAGATACTGGATGCCGATTATACCTATGATGATGTGGGCAGCCCCATCATCAGATTATATGGCAGAAATGAAGCCGGACAGAGTGTATGCTGTTTCGTGCCCGGCTTTAAACCTTATTTCTACTTAAAACCCGACAATCCCCAACATGCCGATAACCTGGCACAGGAACTAAAACAAAAATTCAAGGAATATGTTATTGATGTTCAAATCACAAAACGGTTTGAACCTGTAGGTTATTTTAAGGAACCTACCACCATGCTTAAGATCGTCCTGAACGACCCGAAAGGCGTTCCAGAGATCAGGGACGATGTACTGCAAATGAAAGATGTATCTGACATATATGAAACAGATATCTTATTTAAAAATAGGTACTTGATAGATTCCGGGATCGGCGGGATGTCCTGGGTAGAAACAGGTTCCGAACCACTGGATGGAAAAAAATCCAATGGAATAAACCTGTATGAAGTGGAAGCCCGGATCAAAACTGTTTCCCAGGCAGTGATCCCTGTAGATATAATCACCAATTCACCTCTCAGGTACCTGGCTTTTGATATCGAGTGTTTGCCCATTGATGGTGGGATGCCTGTACCTGAAAAGTCCCCAATTATCATGATAAGCCTGGCCTTCGAGCCCCATTTTAACGGCAGCTCGACCATGGTGCTGGTTGGCAAAGATGCAGAAGGGCTGGACAGTGATACAGAAACATTCCCTGATGAAGTCAGGATGCTTGAAAGGTTCTTTGATATTATCAAGGAATATGACCCAGATATTTTTGTGGGATATAACTCAAATGGTTTTGACATTCCCTATATCGTGGATAGAGTAAAGAAGCTGGAAGAGGCAAAGATCAGGGTCAGATCCAGGATGGGGCGGGATGGCAGGTCTGTTTATTACCGCAAGATAGGCACCATGACCAATATTTCTATAAATGGCAGGATAACAGTTGATGTATTACCCATAATCAGGCGTGATTTCAGCCTGAAACAATATACTCTCAAGAATTCTTCAATAGAACTATTGGGCAGGGAAAAACTGGATGTAAATCCCCTGGACATGGAGGAGTACTGGAATGATACGGGTGAAAAATTCAGTTTATTTGTTGATTATGCCAGGCGGGATTCTGAACTGGCCATGGACCTGCTGATACGACTCAGCTTGCTGGATAAATTCATGGCACTGTCCAGGGTCAGCGGCACCCTAATCCAGGAGATATTGGATGGCGGCCAGACAAATATGGTTGAGAACATACTGCTAAAAGAATACCGGGCTCACAACAGGGTGATGGCCCGCAAACCTGATGGAGATGATTCACACCAGCGCCGTGCCAGGGGAGTGGATTTAAAAGGCGGGGAAGTGCTGGAACCAAAAAAAGGGCTGATAGAGGATGTGATCATCCTGGATTACAAATCCCTATACCCTACTATCATGATGGCCCACAACCTGTGTTATACTACTGAGATCATAGGTGATGAACCAGAGGGGCCTGTAGAGAGCACTCCTTCTGGAGGAAGGTTCGTATCAGCCGAGGTACAGTTGGGTATTGTGCCTGCCATCCTGGAAAATCTGTTAGACAGCAGGGTTACGACCAAGCAGAAAATGAAAGGTGCTTCAAAGGAAGAAGCTAGGGTACTTGATGCTACCCAACTGGCCTTGAAGATATTATTGAACAGTTATTATGGATATGCAGGTTATGCAAGGGCACGACTGTACAGTCTCAATATGGCAAGCTCGGTCACAGGTTATGGTCGCGAGAATATTTTGAATACCAAACGACTTGTAGAACAGCAGATCAGAAGTATATTCATTCATAACGGGACTGCTTATGAAAAAGGGGAGCTATCTGTAAAGGACCTGGATACAGCTCAGAAGATAGACCTGTCAGTAGTGTATGGGGATACGGACAGTGTGTTTGTAAAACTTATACCAGAAGGTATTTCACTGGATGATGCCGGTGCTGTGGGTGAAAAAATTTCAGGCATTATTTCAAAAGAATTGCCAGACCCCATGGAACTGGAGTTTGAGAGTTTTGCCAGGCGGTCTATTTTCCTGGCCAAGAAACGGTATGCGGTCTGGGTCTTTGAACACGGGAGGGAGGGCTGGACTGACAGTATCAAGGTAAAAGGCATGGAGACTGTCAGACGGGACTGGTGCGAACTTACCAGCAAGACCCTGAGCAAGGTGCTGGAACTGGTGCTAAAGGAGGGGCTGGTGGACGATGCAATCCAGCATGTGAGGGAAGTGGTGAACAGTGTCAGGAATATCGACCTGAAAGCCGATCCTTCTACCATTGATGATCTGATGCTTACCCGCAAGTACACCAAGAAGACCGAAAGTTACCAGAACAAACAGCCTCATGTTATGGTGATCGAGAAGATGAGGAAACGTACCGGATTCGTACCTTCTATCGGGGACAGGGTTCCGTATGTTATTGCTGCAGGGTCTGGTATTTTAGCTGACAAGGCAGAGGACCCTGAATATGTTCTAGAAAATAACATCTCCCTTGATGTGGAATATTATATCAAGAAACAGATACTTCCACCTGTTGAGCGGATTTTCAGGGAACTGGGTGTGGAAGTAGCATTTTTAGATTATGATGCAAAACAAAAAGGGTTGACTGATTTTGGCGGCGGTATAGAAACCACACGTGCCGCCAATTATGAGAAAAAGGCACAAAAAACAGACAAAAAAGCACAGAGCCGATTATTAGATTTTTAATAAGGAAGTGGAATATATATATATGAAAGTACACCTGATCAATAGTTCACCTTATGAAGCAAACGCCTTTTTGGTGGATGCGCCAAAACCTGTCTTGATAGATGTGGGTATGAATGCCAGCTATGTGATTGACAGGATCTCAGACATTATAGAACCCACTGATATTGAAACTATAGTTCTTACCCACGCCCATTATGACCACTGGGGTGGGGTGGAAGAAGTGAAGCAGGCAACTGGGGCCAAAATTGCTATCCATACGGCAGATGCTGTACTGCTGCAGGATGATGTGTCCAATGTTGCTTCCATGTTTGGTAAAAGAGCAGTGTTAAAGGCAGACACACTGCTGAACCAGGCCGATTATATTGAGCTTGGAGAAGGCAATGGTCTGGAAGTGATACACACGCCTGGCCACACGCCTGGCAGCATATGCCTGTACCATGCAGAATCGAAATCACTTTTCTCAGGTGATACTGTATTCCCTGGTGGTAGTTTCGGACGTACCGACCTGACAGGCGGCAGCATGGTGCAGCTTATTGAATCACTGAAGTACCTTTCAGGGCTTGAAGTGTGGACTATGTATCCGGGTCACGGTGATGTTGCATCAGAGAATGTGGATGGACAGATCAAGCTGTCCCTGCATCTGGCTGGCACGTACCTTTGATATGGCAAATGATTATCTTTTTTGGAAATCAATCAGTATTATATGGAATACGATATCAAGGTGCACACGTGGTGGGAGAGCAGGATCAGGAAGATCAGTATAACTTCTGGTGAGAATAAATTGAAGATATGGTTCGCCCATTTCGGGGAGCTGGACCTTGAGGACAAGAAGACCCAGAATATCTTTGCAGGGATCATGCAGGGGATTTTCGGGGAGAGTGTGGATATTCCTTCAGTGAATCTGGATATTGTGAATATCAAGGGTGATAAGAAGTATTCCAAGAAGGTGCGCAGTAAGGAGGAATTCCTGGAGAGTTTCAGGGAAGCGTTTGGAGATAAGTGATTATGGATTATAATACAGGTGAAAATAATTTCGATATGAATGAGTACATCCCCCAGGCCGAGCGGGAGCATATGCTATTCGAATTGCACAGGTATCTTGCCTGGGTTGGAGAATCCATTCCTGAAATGATCCTAATCGATGGCAAAGATATTCAACTGCACGAACTTGTATGGAAACTTATCCAGAAAAAAAGATTGACAGAATCTGAAAAAAAGTGTGTGAAATGGTTGATCCACAAGCTTGAGAATATAGAACAGATCGATGAGGAAAAGATCGAAAAGGCACATCTGACCAGAGCCCAGGCAGCCCTTATTCAGGATGAGGCTGCCGGGTTGTTGAGGGCTATTATAGATCTGAGGGATCTGGAAGAAGGGAAGACAAGCCAGGCTGATCTTAAGAAGCTGAATATTGCTGACAAGGTAGAGGATGCCAGGCGTTGGGTGAAGTATATGAAGCAGATGCGGGAATGACAGCGATACGTTATTATTGCAATGTATTCATGAACTGCCTAAAAGCCATTTCCACAGCGGTACATACCCTATATGTTTGCCGTCCACTAATTCTTCATGTTCCAGATCTTTTGTTACAACCAGCCCATTGTCGATGGAATAAACATCCATGAATTTTAATAAACCTTTTATATGCTTCTTCATGATATTATTTCTGTACTTTGATTCAATTGGTACTACTTTATTGTCCCTGACCAGCACGCAATCCAATTCTGATGTGCCTTTTCTCCAGAAGAATTCAGCCCCGGAATGGGTTATCACCAGATTTTCTACTACACTTCCCATATCTGGATGCTCCCACAGGTGGAATAGCAATGTGGTACTTGTAAGGTAGAGCCGTTTCATTTTCTTCTCGCTACTCAGGCGGTTCTTTGAATAATTATAGCACTTCTTAAGCAAGAAACCTTTTTCCAGATAAGAGATGTACTTTGCCAGTGTTTTTCGTGTTATCCCCAGGTCTGTGGCAAGGGTCTCGTAATCTGTGATCATTCCAGGATGGGAAGCTACTATGACAAGTATCTGCTTCAGGAGGTCTTCGAATTCAACAGGAAACACTTTTGACAGGTCTTCATATACTATTTTATTGATGATTGACTCCAGATACATCTGAATGAAAGATTCATCTGCCCTGACCAGTTCCGGAAGCTGCCGTCTAATGTAGAGTGGAACCTGTTCTTGTATGACTTCTTTGAACATTTCAGGCTTTTTGAGGAGATCCTCGTCACCTTTCAACCTGAGAAACTCGCTAAAAGTCAACACAGGCAGATGGTATAGAAAAATCCTGCCGGCAAGGGATTCTTCTGCTTTTTTCTTCAAGAACAGCGAGGATGACCCTGAAACAAAGAATTTAAAGCGGGGATGGGTGTCATAATAGTATTTTAGCTGGGTCTGCCAGCCATCAAGTTTCTGTATCTCATCAAAGAATATGTAAAGATGGGGTGTGCCTGATATATCCTGACCGGTTCTGGATAGGAATTCGTTTATAACTTCCTGGATTGACACGTTTTCTTCATCAAA
>Ga0307379_10005393_pt1 | contig 17851 bp, 8 predicted proteins | sample UN2MG_FD_202237 | JGI IMG/M metagenome (GOLD analysis project Ga0307379, IMG submission 202237) | Soil microbial communities from Risofladan, Vaasa, Finland - UN-2 | ecosystem: Environmental > Terrestrial > Soil > Coastal area > Acid sulfate soil | place: Finland: Risofladan, Vaasa | collected... | reverse complement strand
TTACCAATAATCAACCGACTTAAAAAATGGATAATGACATGTTAGATCCCAAGATAGAAAAAAAAGCCCGCATCTGGCTGGGCCCGGAGTTCGACAGGAAAGTAAGGGAGGAGATCCAAGGTCTCCTTGATTCAGGCTCCTGGGAGGAGCTGACCGACCGCTTTTACAAGGATCTCGAATTCGGCACCGGAGGTATGCGGGGAGTACTGGGTGCAGGAACCAACCGGATGAATGAATATGTTGTCCGCATGACCACTCAGGGTCTGGCTAACTATCTTCTGCGGCAGGGTGGCGACAGGTTCGCCGGAGTGATTGCTTATGATTCGAGGCATAAAAGTAAGGAATTCGCGCTTGAAACCGCGCTTGTGCTGGCGGCCAACGGGATTACCGCCTACATTTTCGAAAGCTTGCGTCCTACCCCCGAGCTTTCTTTTGCAGTGCGCTATCTGAGAGCTACGGTCGGGGTGGTGATTACCGCCAGCCATAACCCGCCGGAATATAACGGGTACAAGGTTTACTGGTCGGACGGCGGGCAGATAATACCCCCGCACGACAAGGGAATCGTCGAGGAAGTGGGCAAAGTAAGGTCAATCCAGGATGTTAGATGGATCTCGCGCAAGGAGGCGGAAAGAAGCGGTCTGCTGCACTGGTTAGGGGCTGAAGTGGATGAGAGGTTCCTCGAGGCGGTAGCCCGGCAGATCGTGCAGCCGGATCTAGTGCGCCAGGCTGCCGAAACCCTGAGCATTGTCTATACTCCACTGCATGGCACTGGGGTTACCATGGTGCCGAAGGCGCTTGAGCGAATGGGGCTTAAAAGAGTGGATGTGCTCGCCAGCCAGCGTGAGCCGGACCCTGATTTTCCCACAGTCAAAACTCCGAATCCGGAGGAGAAAGCCGCCTTGGAGCTGGCTATCAGCCGTGCAGGGGAGACAGGGGCCTCGCTGGTAATCGCCACGGACCCGGACTGTGACCGCGTGGGGCTGGCCTACCGCGAGGCCGGCGGGGAATTCAAGCTCTTGAACGGCAACCAGATAGGCTCGATCCTCTGCCATTATATGCTGGAGCAACTCTCCAGAAAAGGAACCCTGCCGGCTTGTCCGGTGATTATCAAGACCATCGTGACCACCGAGCTCCAGCGCGCCATAGCCGAGAGTTTCGGCGCCGAGGTGATAGATGTGCTCACGGGTTTCAAATATATCGGTGAGCAGATCCACCTGTTCGAGGAAGAGGGGAAAGGGCGGCATTTCGTTTTCGGCGGAGAGGAAAGCTACGGTTACCTTGCAGGGACCCACGCACGGGACAAGGATGCCGTGGTCAGCTCCCAGCTTATCGCCGAGGTGGCTGCAGCCTGCGCCTTGCAGGGCAAGACTCTCGGGGACTATCTGGATGATATTTACCGCAGGTACGGCGTTTACCTCGAAACGCTCCGCTCGCTCACCCTGAAAGGCAAAAAAGGGAGCGAAGAGATCGGCGCACTGATGGAGCGCTTCCGCTCGGACACGCCGGGGAGTATCTCGGGCAGCAAGGTGGTGGGCCGCTGGGACCTGGAGCAGGGCGAGCGTGTCGACTTCGAGACAGGCAGGACCACCTGGACCTCTTTGCCTTCTTCCAATGTGCTCGTTTTTTACCTGGATGATAAAAGCAAGGTTACCATGCGCCCCAGCGGCACAGAGCCGAAAATCAAATTTTATTTCGGCGTGATGACAAAGTCCAGGGGACCGCTGGAGGAGGTCAAAAAGGAAGCATTGCAGCGCCTGGGCCGTCTGGAAGCTGATTTTATGAAGCTGGTAGATCAGGCCCTGGGTAAAGCCTGAAGTTCAGGATTCAGGAACAGGCTGGATCATATAAAAAACCGTTTGCGGGTCATTTAAAGGAAAAACCACAAAAAAGAAGGAGCTATGAAGCGCAGAAAATTTATTGGCCATGCAGCTAAGGTCAGCGCCGGTCTCATGATAGCCGGATCAGCGGGCAGAAAAGCTTTTGCCAAAAACGATGAGATCGTCATGGCTGTGGTTGGAATCAACGGTCAGGGCAAAAGCCATCTCGAATGTTTCAGTGCTGTTCCCGGAGTACGGGTCAAGACGATCTGCGAAGTCGATGAGCGCCTGTACCCTGCCGCGGCTGAATTCGCGAGAAGTCTTGGAGTGGGAAAGGTCCTTTTTGAGCCCGATCTCCGCCGCGTCCTGGAGGACAAGGATATCGACGCCATTTCTATCGCTACGCCTGAACAGTGGCACTCGCTGATGGCGATCTGGGCCTGCCAGGCCGGAAAGGATGCCTATGTTGAAAAGCCTGTCTCGCACAACATCCGGGAGGGACGGAAGCTAATTGAAGCGGCACGGAAATACAACCGCATCGTGGCCTCAGGCACCCAGCAGCGCAGCTTCCCGCATGTCCAGGAGGCGATGAAACTCTTGCACTCCGGGGTTATCGGCGATGTGTTTATGGCCCGGGGCCTCTGTTTTAAACCCCGGGAGAGCATCGGACGCAAACCGGACAGTCCGGTGCCGGAGGGCGTGCACTATGATTTATGGCTCGGACCGGCCCCGCTTCGCCCATTCAATGAAAACCGCTTCCATTACAACTGGCACTGGTTTTGGGATTACGGCTGCGGGGATATCGGCAACCAGGGGGTCCATGAGATGGATACAGCCCGTTGGGGCTTAAATAAAAATACGCACCCGAAAAAAATCCACAGTGTCGGCAATTACTGGGCTTTCGATTCTGACCAGGAGACCCCGAACACCCAGAGCGCCACCTTCGAGTGGGAGGATGGCAAAGTATTGCAATTCGAAGTGCGCGGACTTTATACCAATAATGAAGACGGGCTGAAGATCGGAAATCTGTTTTACGGCACCGGGGGCTGGATGCATGTGGATATAAACGGTTTCCGGACTTATCTGGGCCGCAAGGATGAGCCTGGACCGGGCATGGATGCAGTAATCGTTTCCAGGGATGCTGCTGTCGGCGGTCCAAAGGGGTTTACCGAGGACGAGGCTCATGCTTCGAGCCGGATCATGCACCGGGAGAATTTTATCCAGGCTGTGCGCTCGAGAAAAGTGTCGGACCTGACTGCGGATATCCTGGAAGGCCACCTCTCGTCATCCTTGTGCCATCTGGCCAATATCTCCTGGCGTCTCGGCCGGGAGCTCCGTTTCGATGCGCATTATGAGCGGTTCGAAGGGGACGATACGGCTGACAGTTACCTGACAAGAAATTATCGCTATCCATTCGTCGTACCCGAGAAGGTTTAGGGCTGAAGCTGGGTGGGAAGTGTCGAGGGATCTTCAACCTGCATGAAAAGCTTATATTTCCTTTATGAACCCTCGCCCGGAGAGGCCTGCGGCGAGAGCTTCCTCTCTGGCGTCAAGAAGCTCTTTGTGGCCGGGCCGCCTGCCGATCTGGGGATCCCCAACAGCATGGTAGGCTGGCCGGTACTGGCCCATGATATTAACGTAAGAATCCGGCGAAAGCTCCCGGGCGATCCAGCGCGCCCACTTGCCGGTTCCCGCAAGGGAGCCCGGCATGACCAGGTGCCTGATTAAAAGGCCCCTGTAAGCAATTCCATCAGGCGTGGTTTTAAGCTCTCCCACCTGGGCGTGCATTGCACGCAGCGCCTCGCGTGCGCGCGTGCCGTAGTCTTTGGCTGTCAGGAAGCGCTCTCCCACCTGGTCATCAAAGAACTTTGTATCCGGCATGTAGATATCAACCACACCCTCCAGCAGCGCTAGCACCTCCAGACTCTCATACCCCCCGCAGTTGTAAACGATCGGCAGTGAGAGTCCCTTTTCCACTGCAATCAAGAGCGCGGCGGCTATGGCGTGCATATAGTGGGTCGGGGTAACCAGGTTGATATTATGGCAGCCGTGGCGCTGGAGATTGAGCATCAACGAGGCGAGTTCCTCCGCGCTCAAAACCTCTCCGTGATCTGGACCATGGCTGATCTCCCAGTTCTGGCAGAAAATGCAGCGCAGATTGCAGCCGCAAAAGAAGATTGTTCCGGAACCCATTCTGCCCACCAGGGGGGCTTCCTCGCCGAAATGGGCGAAAGCGCTGCTTACCCGAGGTTCCCGGGGGGATTTACAGACCCCCAGGCTGCCGGGAGTGCGTTCCACATTGCACAGGTGGGGACACTGGCGGCAAGGCTGTGAGATCTCTGTAAGTTGATCCACCCTATCCTCCAGTTGTCCGCTTTCATAAAGCTCAAGGTAGGAGGGACTGTACATAGGGTTTTCTCAAGGGTTTTCCCTCTGGTAGCGGATTTCTGAGATTATCGCCCGATTGTTTTCCAGAATTGCGTTGCTTCTTTCGGTGTGCATTTTTGCGGTTTGGGCGAGCTTTTCATCCCTGGAGGCAAGGCGGTAGTCATCAAGAGCCTTCTGGCGCAGGTCGACTGCCTCGAGCATTTGTTCCTCGGTCAGAGAATGGTTACGAATCGCTTCCTCGAAGTCGAAAGTGCTTTCATCGGCATGATCGATCCGTCCGGCGAGTTTGTCATAAATGCGGCCGCGGAGCAGATAATAGCCCGGCGCTGGGGAGAGAGCGATGGCCTGATTGCAGTTTTTGAGCGCACCATCGAGGTCGCCCCGCCGGAACAGGAGTTCGCCGATATTGGAGAGAATTACCGGTTTTTCAGCATCTTGTGCGCTCTCCAGCGCCTTCCGGTAATATTTAAGAGCCTTGGCGGGCTGTTTAGCCGACTGTGCGCTCTCTGCCGCCTGAAGGTAGATATAGGGATAAGTTGAGTCCTGTGCTGCAACCCATTCGAAATATTCAAGCGCGCGATCCGGCTCGCTTGTTTTGAGGTGGGCCACACCGAGAGCGTAGCGCAATTGGAGCCGGTCGACCAGCAGGGTGGCGCCGATCAGGCTATCGGCGGTCAAAAAGAGCGGGATGCTGGCAGCGTATTCTCCAGCCGAAAATTTTTCCACCGCCTGATTGTATATTTTTGCGCCCTCTCGTTCTTGTTCTGTTTTGGGCTGCTGCTGGGCTGTGAGAGTGGAGACAACGCTCAGAAGAATTGTTAAAACGACCATCCGCATCATTCTCCCTCCATTGAAAAAGCTAGCCAGGCAATGTTTAGCGGAAACCGAGCCAGTCAGGATAACAAAAGGCCGCAAGACTTATGCGGCCTCTCTATCCCGGATTATTCATTAAATAAAAAATGCAAGCCTCGTGTTGATGAAGAGGCGCACCTGCGTGTGCGCCCTGGCATGATCAAAAATATCAATTTTCGGGTGGACGCTATTTGGTCTTTTCGTAATAGTCGATTTGCAATTTGATCTTATTCAGTCTCTCGATGAGCTGGTTGATTCTACCAATATGCTGTTTGGCGCTTTTCTCATACCTTCCGGTAACCTTGTCCAGATCCGGCACGGCTTTGTCATAATATTCCAGCGCCTGAGCGGCCCGCGCCTTGGTCATTTTCTCCTGTTCGATCAAGGCCTCCATATCCACATTTTCATTTTCCGAATAATCCAACACATTACCATAATCGTGGTAGCTCAATCCCCGAAATAGATAAAGCGCTACTTTTTTATCCGCCGGCGCGGTTTTGAGCGCCTGAGTGAAAGCTTCGGCCGCACTGAGGTAATCAGTTTTTTTGCGGTATATCGATCCTATAGTCTGATAGATACTCCAATGCGAGCTTTCCGGCATGTACTTGATGGCTTCCTTGTAGTAAGCAAGAGACTGGTCATCTTTATTCAGATCACCGGCCGTTCTGGCCAGGTATAAATACAAATTCGGGTAGTCTGGTTTCAGTTGAACAAGTTCTTCAAACGTGGCGAGAGCCTTCTGCTTTTCAGCCGCTTTCAAATGGCTCAGGGCTTTATAATACAGGCAATCGGCCAAACTCTTCTGTGTGCTTTCATCCGGGTTCTTAACATTTTTGTATAACTCCAGAGCGCGGTCAAAGTTCAGCACAGCCTTTTTCGCCACAGGCTTGGCAGCGGTTGAATCGCCTTTTTCCTCCTTATTGCCGGCAATCGTATACTCCATAAAACCCATTCGCACCCGCATGGCTGGATCCTCGTCCTTGAGCTTTACCAGATTGTAGAACATCTCGAGAGCTTTTTCGTTCTTTCCCAGTTTGACCAGTGTATAAGCCATGTACTCGAGATAACTGTATTCTTTCGGTTTATGTTCAATCAGAACCTTGTAATGTTCGAGAGCTTTTTCATAATTTTCCCGAGCGAAATAGGTTTTGGCCAGGATTTCCCGCGCAGGCAAATAGTTGGGATCGATCTCCTTAAGGATATTTTCGTACTTTGTGATAGCCGTTTGCACTGAATCCATTTTCAGGTAGCTTGTAGCTATCGCGTAATGTATATCCACATTTTTCGGCTCAAGCTCCAGGAGCTTGTTATAATTTTCGATGGCCTTATCGTAGATCGCGCTGTTGAAATAAGAGCGGGCAATCGACATGCGGCTGATTTTTTCCGAGGCCAGAATAATGACCCGGGCTACCTGTTCAGCTAAACCCGCGGTCTGCTTTTCATCGGCGACTGACTGTTCCTCACCGGTTATGGCATAATCGCTTTTCGGGAAAATAAAATCGATTTTTGCTTTCAGTTGAGTCCCAGGCCCGCCTTCCTGGCTCAAAGTTCCCAAGGTACGAATGGTGGCCTTGAGGGTGTCCATCATCTGCGGGATCAGAGAATCTGGTATTTGAGGCTCCCGCTCCATTTTCATCACTTTCAGATACTCCCTGTAGTCCTTTTCGCTGACTATATCGAACTTTCCGGATTTATCAAGCGCCTTGGCCAGATCCCATTGGAAAGCTTCTACCACTTTCTTGTCCAATTCCGTCTTTGGTGTAAGGACCAGCACTTTGGGCCTGCCGGTGCCCTGGGCAAAAAGGCTGTTAAAGAAGAATTGGACAACAAGCAAGCATAAAGCGCCGGCGAGCAGTGGATATCTTGTTGGTTTAACCCTCATTTTGTCACTCCCGATTCGTTAAGAACTTTTGGCTTTGATAAACCTTATCGACTGAATTCAACTTTTATCTCTATGGAGCTTGGACGATTCAGAAAAATTTTTTATTCAGCTCAAAGTACTTTATACAAACTGCTGATTTAAGAGATAATAATCAAGGCATTTTTAAGGTTATGCCTCTTTTTTTCAATATTCGCAGAAAATAATGAACGCAAAATAAGATGTCAACGTTTTGAGTGCTGGTTTTTGGAAGAGCTTAATATTTAATCCTGTATCTGAAATCAACGCTGAAATGTCCACGAGAGTCGGTCTGGGAGATGATCGAGCTGTTGCGGTTGATCAGGTATTCTATTTCCGCGCTGCGTGCAGTGGGATCGATCAAGTCTTGAGAGAAGCTGAAAAAGACCGACTCGAAGAGGAATTCTCCCATAGTTATTTTGGCGCTTGCCCGTTCGTTATCCCGGTCTTCCGAAGAGCCGCGGTTGAAAAGCTGGCTCTCAAAACTGAACTCGTCAAGTCCCGTTATATCCTGCAGATAAGGGTTGGCCTGGTTCAGGGCCATATTTGCCGCCTGGTCCAGAAGTTTGCTCTGGGATAGGCTCGACTGCTGCTGAAACTCCCGGTAGGTCTGATCGAAAATAACGAGGGTTCGAGCCTGTTCCTCGGTGATCGGCGGCTCGATGTCCCTGTTCTCACGGTCCTTAATCGTGATCGTGAACAGAGGGGTGTTGAGCGTCCCCCCAATGTGCAGGTAAAAGGTATTGCGGTCCATCTCGTACTGCTCCCCCGGTATAATAGGTCCGGATGTGCCGCGAAAAGCCGAGGCTGAGCCGACAAAGTTCGTCAGCAGCACTTTGCCGCGTACAGTACGTTCCGCATTTATATTCAGCAGCGGATTGAGGTTCGCCTGGCCCTGGAACTGGATAGTACCGTAGCGGATGCGAAATCTCCTGCCGTACATGGAATAAAAACCTGCGATGGTGGTTATTTCCCCGTTGATCTGCGGAGTTGTATCCCGTTGGGTGGCGCGCAGATTGGCTGTGAGCTTGATACTTGCGTTGCGGTTGCGCAGCCAGAAATTTTCAGCAGCGGAGAAGGTTAAATCATAATTAATCGGGCTCAGCGGAAGCTGGACCACTGAATTTTGGGTCAAGTTCTGGTCGGCCACTTGCACTGAGCCGATCAAGGGATTAATCTCGCCTGATAGCACGCGGACATTTCCTGAGAGAAAAAGATTCGATATCGGGCCTTGCGCAGTTAAGTCCACCTCCAGATTCAGGTGGGTTACATATTTGAACTGCTGAAAGACCAGTTGCCGGCCGATAATTTTCAAATCCAGGCTGTCAGGCTTGAAACCGTCAAGGGGAATCCTGCCGGAAAGATTTATTTTGCCTTCAGGGCTGGCCGACCCGAAATCGCTTAGAATAATGACACCCGGTTCAAAAGAGATTTTGCCGCTCAAGTTTTTAAGCCGCGTGTTAATCGGGGCGATCAAGCCCTCACCCTCGGCCAGCAGAACCTCCCCCCTGACTACTGGTTTGTCCCTGGTGCCGGTTATCACCAGGCGACCGTCAAGCAAACCTTCGGTGAGTGGAATAACGTCGCTTTTCACAGAAGAGATTGGAAATCTCGAGAGACTGGCTTCGAGCGAAAAAGTCTTGTCCGGAGCAGGCTGTTGCCCCTTTTCTCCGGGCGGGAAGTCCAGGGGAATTTTCCCGGTGATCAGGCTGGTGGAGCTTGAGTCGGTCAATTCCAGCCGGTCGATCCGGAGTTCTCCTCCGGCAAGGACAGCTTTCACATTCGCCTTTTCGACAGAGAGTATCGAAAAAAGGACCTGATCTATCCTGGCTTCCAGGGTACAAATTGGATCGGAAAGGCTGCCCTGGAGGCGTAATTGTCCATCGAGGTTTCCTCCAGCGCTCAGATCGAGATCGAAAATTGCGGGAATCCTGCTCAAATCAATCCCGGTAAAAGTCAAATCCGCTTCGATCTCGCGGTTACCGGCCACTGAGAAAGCCCCTTCGACTTGGCCGGCCAATGTGTGAAGCCTCATCGCGGGCACGGCAATAGTATCGGCGCAAATGTTGAATTTCAGGCTGTCTGAGGCTGTTAACCTCTCACCACTGTAAAGGAGATCGAGGGTGTCGACCTGAAACTGCCGGGCGCCGGTTTCGGGATTGTGAAAATAATAGCCGCTGGCAAAGAGGTTGTTGAGGCTGTCTTCAACCAGGTAAAACTGCGAGAATCGCACCATGCCGCTGTCCGGGATAGCGGCGGCAAGTTTCAGTGTTTCAAAGTGCCTGCCGGAAAATTCGACATCGCCCAGGCTCAACCCAACCGTTCCCTCAATCCGATCCATCAGATGGCTCAATTCGCAGGTTCCCTCCAGCCTCTCGAATTGGAGCTCGCGCCAGGAGCCAGGTGCCATGCTGAAATCTCCTTTCAACTGCGGGTCGAAAAGGTCGCCGGACAGTGAGCCGGAAAAATCGCAGGTTCCCATTAGATTTTCCAGGGGCAGAAAGCCGCTCAGGCGCTGGACAGGCAATTTTTCGATCATCACGAACATAAAGAGTTCGCTCCCATTCACATCCCCGATAGCCGTGGCCTGCGCTCCTTGAGAGTAGACAGCGAGTTTGTCGATACGGACTTTTGAATCTTTGTAGCTGAAACTGGCAGAGGAAGAGTCGATAGGGATGCCGTACAATTTACCCCGGAGAGAGCTGACAGTGCCGGCCAGGGCGAGATCCCCGAGGTCGTATCCTGATCCCTGGAGCCGGAGCCGGCCGCTCAAAAGTCCGTTCAGGTTTTTCAAGCGCGGGATTTTTAACTGATCGGCCCTTATTCTCTCGGCTTCGATCCGGATAACATAACCCTCGCCAGCACTGCCGAAAAGAAATTCCAGACCGCTTTTGACCTTTCCCTCACAGACCTCGGCCTTGAGGTTCTCAAAGCTCAGGCGGCCGGCTGTGTAATGAAGGTCGCAGGAAAAATCGCTGACCGGATAGCCGAATATCACGCCCTCTGTCATACGGACCCGGGAATCGACAGCAGTAGAGTCGAAACGGCCCTGGAAGTTTGCGGAGACCTCGGCAATACCCTGCAGGTGCTCGCGCATCCCGAGTTCAGGGGGGAGGTGGGCCAACTCGAGAGACCCGGGCTTGATCTTGTACTGGAAAGTATGATTGGAAAAATCAACGAAACCCTCGCTGGCAAGATCGGTCCGGCCTTTAACAAAATGGATATTCCTGAACCCGAGGTAGTCTCCATTTATTGGGAAAATGCCGGAAAGCTCGATCCGGCCAGCAGACCAGTAGGTGGTGTTGATCTCCGAAGCAAAAAGCTCCACCAGATTTTCTCCTGCTATCCTGGTAAAGCTGCCTTCCAGGTGGGATATTTCATTTTCTATAGGTTGCTCGTCGATATCTTCCAGATGAACGCGGCAGTCCTTGAGGAGGAAGTCGCGGATCCTCACTCGAGAGGCCAGGCCGGATGATCCGCCCCTTGATTTGAAAATTTTGCCAAGGTTGATACTTCCGCTCCCGGGGTCTTTGTGGATATAAAAGCTTGCTCCATGGATTTCCAGGCGGGACAGGGTGATCCCGCGCCAGAACAGGTAGAGAGGGTCGAATTGGACCTCCACCCGTTTGGCCTCCAGCAACTTGATTGACTTGTCAAACGGATCGGTGATCCGGAAATCGTGGAAAATAAAATAGCCTAGCGCAGCGGTTTCCATCAGACTGAAACTCACCTCTGGCGCAAAAAGATAATGGGTCTGGTTCTCCACCCAATGGCTGAAAGCGATTTTTATTTCGTTCCGGTAAGTATAATAGATTCCGGCAAGCAGAGCTCCAACCAGGAACGCACCCAACAGTATGAGCCGCAAAGCGCTCAGGAAAGGATGCTTGCGCCAGAGATGCAGATAATTTTTCAGACGGCTTTTCTTCAGCTTTTTTGTTTGTTGTGACAAAAGGTTCCCTCGCACAGCGGGCGTTTTAAATGTGATTGCCGTCCTCAGCCGGCTTTTCAGTTTGCATTAATATGTTACCCTTTAAAAGAGAAAAGTTGCACACCGGATAGAACTTTATCAATTCGGATAAAGATATGCAAGTAGTTTAAACCGGGGTTTTTATAATATTACTACTCAGGTCATAAAATTGTTTACATCTGTCCGTAAAGGAAATTTTTTTCTTCTTTTGGTGGCAAAAGAAGCAAAACCATTTCTTTTTAAACAAAAAGAAACAAGAGTTAATCCTTGCACTTAAGTCTTTTACTCCGCTTCGCCCAGCTCGCCTGGCGCAGGTAAGCTCGCGCAAAGGCCTGCCTGGGCGTTGTACATCTAATATGGCAATGATGGAAATTACTTGTCTTCTACACGCTCCAGAAACAGGGTCCTCGCACTTCAGGGATTTTTATAGCCTTGTTTCACCCGGGATGGCTTTATCATCCCAGGTAGTTGCACTAAAATCTCTTTTCGGCAGTTGTAGAAGCTTTTCTCCCGGGGTATTTCAATCGTTGTCAGGTAAAGTAAGTCGTCGGCGCCTTAAATGTAAGAATCGACAATTGGTAAATTATTCCTGTTTACTCAACTTATATTAATAACCAAGGTTAAAGCATATAAAAACAATATAAATGGAAACTATTTAATGCTCCCTGTAGTAAGAATTTCTTTATTGAGTCAGAGGGTCGTAAAAACATCTGCCGGACCGCTTGTCTTGGGCCGCTAGACACCAGAGCTAACGCTACTGTAGGCATGGGAGCGGTACTTTTTATGTATCCAGTCTAGAAGGCATGGCCGATACCGAAATGGATCCTTCCCCGGCTGCGTTTTTCCCTTTCCAGGCCGTTTGATACTGTCTCCAACCGAGGGCTCCGGATGTTATTCAGTTTCAAGGCGCCGTCAATGCGCAAAGGACCGACAGGGGTGAGGTAGCGCAAGCCCAGCCCAGCGGTGGTCAGAAGATGAAACCGCTCATCGAGGTAGAGGTTGCGGAAAACATTGGCTGCATCCAGGAAGATTACTCCGCCCAGGTTGCCCCTGATAGGATAGCGCAATTCAAGATTGGTCTGGATAAGCACGTTACCGGCCACATCGCGGTCGTTGATCGGGCCGATTGAGAGTTCGCTGTAGCCCCTCAGGCTTCTGCCTCCGCCGATATTGAAAGCCTCGGTGGGAGGGACTGAGAGTGTGTGACCGAACTCCCGGACAACTCCCAGCTTGAGCCTGCCGGCAAGAAGCAAGGGAGGCTTTTTTTCCCATCTCCATAAAGGCTGGATGTAGCTGCTCTCAATCGAGAAAAGATAGAAATTAATCGAGCCGAGCAGGAAAGGGCCGCCTGCCAGAGTGGATTTGCAAATAATCATGTAGCCTCTTTCCGGGTTAAAACGGTCGTCCCGCTGGTCGAACATCAACAGTGGAGAAATAAGATTGGTGGCCTTTCTGCCGGTGTTGTCGATGATGCTCCGGTCTGCAGTGGCGGTATCCACATCGAAAATATTCCGGGTGTTAAATTCGACCAGCAGGCTGATCTCCTTTCTTTCGGTGACCATGTTCCGGAACAGAACGTTTAACCCCAGTTTTTCCTCTTCATGGTGCGCATAGGAGACCTTTTCAAACAGACCGGTAGTGCTCGCCTCGATCCGCGAGTTGAAAAAATAGGGTTGCCGCAGGGTCAGGGAGGAAGAGAAGGAATACTTATAAGCCGGCCGCTTTTCAAAAGGCTGGTAAGTGAGCCGGGTAAACTGTATCAGACTTAGTGCCCGGTCCAGAAGGTTGTAATGGCCCCATTCAAAATAGCCCCGCAATCCATCCACATCACCGATTCCACCTCCTACACCCACCGAGCGGAAGTCACCCTCAGTGACACTGATCACTACATCGACCACCTCTTTCTTTTCTTTCAGGCCCAGGAGTTGGTGCCTGATGTCCCGCAGGATACCGATCCGGTAAAGGTTGCTCTTGCTTTTGCGCATTTTATTGTCAGTGTAAATTTCTCCGCTGCGGATTTCGAGTCCCTTGAGAATAATATGGGTCTTGATTTTCTCATTCCCCTCGATTTCAATCTTGCCTGTTTTAACCTGTGCCCCCTCCTCGATGTCAAAATACACTTCCGCATTGCGCTCACCGGTGGGAAAGTAGTGTCTGTCTTTCACCTCTGCGTAAAGGTATCCATTGTCATTATAACGGTTGAGAATTTTCTGCTTCAGGAGGGCCAGTTTTCTGCTGTTCAGAGGTTTCCCCGGGTCTATTTCCTCGAGGCTCAGCAGATCTTTGGCGGCAAATACCGTGTTTCCGGCAAGTTCTATTTTCTTCAGGATGGTCTGCATCCCTTCTTCAATCTGGATATTGATATCCACCGTTTGATTTTCGATATCGATTTTTTTGTTGAATTCCACCACCTCGGCCTGCAGAAATCCCCGGCTGCGGTAGAGGGCAATGATTATCGCCCTGTCTTCTTCCATTTTCCAGTCAGCGAAAGGTTTTGACTTTTTCAAAGACATCATGTCCAGGATTTCTTTATCTTTAATATTCCGGTTGCCTTCAATTGTGATTTTGCCCACATTCCACTGCGCCGCTGCCGGAGTAAGCCGGCAGAAAAGAAGGATCAGACAAAAAAAAGAAACCCTTCTTGGCAGGCCGGTATGAAAGACCAGGTTAAACATCTTTCTCCATAGTTGCTTGAAGCTTGTCCGCAATCGCTTTTTTGAGTTGGGAATACTCTAAAAATATCGGTTTCAATAGCCTGACAAAAATTAGCCCGGCCCAGACAAACAGTCAATAAAACCGGAGGCTAGAACGGGAATTGCAGTGCTTACTGGAAAATTTCAATATATGGGTATCTCCTTAGTTGGTGTTACCCCATACAGATTGTGTTTTCAATTTTACGAATCAGGCGGTTAACCCGGGCGGGCACAACCTACAGCGTTTTGACGCGTATTGTAAGACCATTCAAAAAGCGCATTTCTCTCAATTAAAAGTCAGGTCCTGGCCGTTTAAATATTGCTTTGGCTCTTTATTTCGGAATCGCGGATCACACGGATGTAACACAGATTTCACGGTCTCGCCCACTTCCTTTAGGGTTGTTTTGCGGGGCATCCGTGTAAGCATAGCTTTTATCCGAGAAATCTGTGATTCTCAAACAACTGAATAAAAAACACCAGACTCTAATTTATTAAAAAACACAATATATTGGATCTACTCAAGTCAGAAGGATACTCCTTTATCAATATAATAAAAGAAAAATAAAAAAAATAAATAAGATCCATTCGGAAAGAATGTAAAAAGGCCGGGCAGGAAAAGGGACATGTTTGATAAAGCCGGACCCATGAGCGCTGTGCTGAGCATGAAGACCGGTCAAATAAGAGGGGGATAAGACCTTTTCTATTGCCTGATATTGGAAAAAAGTACACGGCGATTAGGAAATATTGTCGCACCATGCAAATCAAAAATGATTTTAATAGTAAGCAAAAAATTCCCATAAAGAGTTTTCATTGTTTGTTAAATTTAAAAATAACAATAAGATAGAAGTGTATTAAGCCCAGAAGCAGGAATCCGCTCGAAGATGGCACACGGTTTGCCTAATCCGGAATAGAAAAATTTTACATGGATGTAGAATATATTCAGGGAAGAATATTCAATGATTAACGATTTGGCCATCTTTCAATTACTCGCTGTTCCAGCTCCTGCGTCAAACGGCACCGAAAGCAGCGCCTCCTCCAGTCAAACCGGCCACGTTTCTTTTAGTGGTTTGCTGGGCGGACTAATGGAAGACAACAGCCTGACCCAGGCGGCAAATAAATCTTCGGCTCCCTCTTTATCTTCTTCTCCCGGCTTGCCCTCCAATTCCCTTGCGAATATCAACTTCATCGATTCGGAAAGCGACTCTCCTCTCCAGGCGGGGTCACCACTTCTTTCAACTTTATCCGGTCTGAAAGCCATGGTCCTGGGTTTTCTCAATCAAATCTCCGCGCAAGAGCTGGTGCCTTTAAACATTGCTTTTGACCTCCAAGGGCTTGCCGGCGAGCAGCTCGATCTCCTCAAGACCTTGGGAATTTCTTCCTTAAATAACGCCACTCTGTTTGTAAAAGTCACCGATCTGGAAAATCTCGCCGGAGAGGCAGCCTCTTCAAATGGGGAAATTACGCTTCCTGTATTTGTCATGCTGGGCGGCGATGGGGAAAAAGGACAGCCTCTTTCTTTAGTGAGCGGAACCCTGACTGTGAAAACGAGTGAAAACAATTCAGACGCTAATTGTCAAAAAAATATCGGTGAGATGCCTGCTTCCCGGGTGGAATATTTTCTCAATCTTGAGTGCCCGGTTTTCACCGCCGGTGACGCTCAAGCCGATATGGATCCGGAGCAATTAACAGAGGATAAAAGCTCCGCTTCAGCATTGTGGGATTCTCTGGCTCGCGTGGCGGCATTTCTCAGCTCTGCCGCCGCTCTTCTTCAGGGTGAGTCCTCCACTCAACATTACCCGGAAAACAATAAGACTTTAGCAGATAAAATTACCGATATATTAATCTCTGGAAACGCAGGTCCTCAAACTGCAGAGCAGCAGGGATTGACCTCCACAGCAAGATTGAGTTCACCGAATGGCATGACATCCCAGTCACCTGCCGGGGTTTCGGATCTACTCAATACTTCCGATAATATCAGCACAATCCCCGTGAATACCGAAGCCGGATCTCAGGTAGAAGTCAACCCGGAAGTCGATAGTGAAGACAGCTCCGTAGAGCAGAGTGTTCTTTTACTTCGGGAAGCCATGATTATCCTGACAGACTTTTTAGGGAAGAGCCTCAAGCAGGCGCTGGAAACCGGTGATTCGGAAAGAGCGCACCAGGTTTTCTCTCTTTTGGAACGTCTTTCCCGTCTTGATGAGTTGTCTCCCGCTGAACAGGCGGTTTCAGTCAATTCCTTATTGAATGAAATAAAACGCTTTTACCTCTCAGGGCGGCAGGAAGCTCAACAGGCTGATTTTTCTCCCAACAGCGAAGCGCAGCCTCTTTCCGGCCTGGAGACACAGTCAACAGAAATGGGGAATGATGATCCTGCCCGGCCCGGTTTGGAGATGGAGCGCATTTTTGCTTTTATAAAAAGGCTTGGCAGTCTGTCAGATAAATTAAATGTGAGCAATCAGACGGAGAGCTCAACTGCCGCTGCGGGTAATGCTCAGACCCCTTCTGTGGAAAAACAGGACCAAGGCGTTAAAATTCTTACCGAGGCGGCAAACAGGCTTGCCGGGTTTGTCCAGGCATTGCTCCGCGAGGACAACGAACCTTTGCACAATCAGCCAGACTCGCAGACAGGCAGCCACCTGGGCCAGCTGGCTGGGTTGGTTGAAAAGACGCTTGCCGGAAGAGAGCCGGTTAATACCCAGAAGGCGGCGGATTATCCAGGGCTGGCGGGCAAGCCCTCAAATCAGTTCGGCAATCCTGCTCAGGCAGTGATGGATACAGACATAGGAGAACCTCAGACAGGCATGGGAAAGATAAAAGCCCCTGAGAAAAGCGTTCCGGAAGGTTCAAGCACCAGGGAGGTAGAAAGGGCAGTTATAAGCCGGACATTCGAGCTCGAGCCTTTGAATGGGAAAGACTCGGGGAAAAACGAGTTACTAAAGCTCCAAGGTTTTGCAGAAAAAACAGCAATTAAAAACGAGACGCAAAAAATCACAGTTCCGATACAATTAGTCGGCCAGACGGATAATAAAACCTCAGGCGAGACAAAATCCAGGCACCAGGCAACAGTTGAATATATCAAGCAGTCCCAACAAGGCGGGTCTTCTTCAAATGGAGAAACCAAACTCTCCGGCAGCTTTACCGGTCTGCAAAGTACGGCGGTTGAAGGCGTGGTTGATGAATTTATCGATACTTTGCGGGAAAAACAGGCCCAGGTGGAAGAGCTTCGTACCAGTTTTGAACGTCTGGAGACTGCCGGGGGAAAAATAGAGAGCCAGCCGCGTTCTTTGCGCTTTGATTTGAACTCGCTAAGGCCGGCAGCCGAGACTCAAGATCAGAATGGCCGGACAACGTGGCTTGTCAACCAGAAAGAGGTTTTCGATAAGATTACCTCCGCCGCCCGTCTCAGCCAGCACGGCGGCACGAGTGAAATCAGCCTGCGGCTGGAACCCGACCACTTGGGTTTCATGAGAGTGCGCCTTACAGTGGATAACAATCAGACTGTGACTGCACGGATACAGGTCGAAACCCAGGAAGCGCGCTCATTGATCGAGGGCAGTCTCCACCGTCTGAAAGATTCCCTGGCTGAGCAGGGTCTCAAAGTGGAAAAATTCAATGTGGATGTGCGCCAGGATCAAAACCAGCAGCAAGCACAGCAGCATTCTCCGGCAGCCGGCAGAGAAGGCCATTATCGGTCTACAAGGAATTTTCCCACCGCTGACAACCAGTTTGCCGGTACTGAAAAAGATTTGGAACCAATTGCGAAAATACACCGGTCGCCGACCGGAAAATTCAGTTACAGCACCCTTGAGTGGGTGGCTTGAGTAAGGCTTGAAAGGAGATTACGGATAATGCAAGTAGATAACACGACATCAGCGGTTCCCAGTTGGGTTACACCCCAAACGGAATGGGTCCCGACACAATCAGGAATAAACACTGTTGAAAACCGTTCGTCACTTTTAAAAGACGATTTTCTCAAACTGCTGGTGGCGCAACTGCGCAACCAGGACCCGCTCAATCCCGCAGATAACCAGGAGTTCGCCGCTCAACTGGCACAATTCTCGAGCCTCGAGCAGTTGCAGCAGATGAATAGCTCGCTGGAGAAGAGCCTCGACTCCAACAGCCAGATCGCCAATTACCTCAACAACAACACAGCCACCGGATTTATCGGTAAAGAGGTTCGCGCACTAGGCAACCAGGTCTATCTGGATGAGAGCAGTGATCCGGTGATCCGCTTTCA
>Ga0307379_10005392_pt1 | contig 17852 bp, 28 predicted proteins | sample UN2MG_FD_202237 | JGI IMG/M metagenome (GOLD analysis project Ga0307379, IMG submission 202237) | Soil microbial communities from Risofladan, Vaasa, Finland - UN-2 | ecosystem: Environmental > Terrestrial > Soil > Coastal area > Acid sulfate soil | place: Finland: Risofladan, Vaasa | collected... | reverse complement strand
CCCGCATCCATTTCTTGATCTATATTTACAGACCCAACGGAATAACCATAAATAGATGCGCTTTTTCTGGCTGGAACCGTTACTAACCGATTGGAGTACGCAATATCAGTACCGTTCTTTTTATTCCAAATGCTTACTTCGTGTTGGGCATTGTCTGTGTTCTCTAACTGGAACGAGAACAAAAAGTTATAAGTTCCTGGGCTTGTAACGGTAATCTTTGTGCTATCCACAACCGTAATGCCACTTGAAAATGTTGTGGTGTTGTATCCCAAAGCATAGGCTGTATTTGCAGATGCGGCAGTCTGTCCAGCAGTACACACAAACTGACCGTAAGGTGCTGTGTCATCAAACGCCGCAGAACTAAACGGAAGAAGGACTATTTTTGTATCTACAGAAATACGAGCATCGTTGATCGTGGTGGACGTTGCGTTGCCAGTCTCTAACGTAACCGTACCCGTATTATTGGTCTTACCGTCCATCGCATTGTTTAGGATCTCCGCAATCTGCCTGGGAGTGCCGCCGAGTGTAGGTAGCCTACGAAACTGCATTACCGCATCCCTGCTTGCTGAATATCAACCTCAAATCCGATGGCGGTTGTCCAATTCCCAGAGGGAATGACCCGAACCCTATGATACCTGCCTAAAGACCTAAATCCAACCCTATTTTCCGCATCCGCAGCAGCTTCTACTGGAAAATTCACCGCCTCACTAAGATTAAACCTAGAGTCAACAGCTACGCTTGCAGAGCCGTTCTCAACGATAGGCTTAACAAGCGTCACCATAGACATATTGGAGCCACTCTCTAAATCCGCAGATGTAATTCTTGCAGTCTTGCTTTGTCCTGTAAACGAGATGATCTTAGCTCCTCGCACCCCCGCAACCAGATAGTACCCGCCAAGCCATTGGCGCGAGTCTAGGGAGGTTTCTAAAGCGTCTAGTGAGGCTGAGTAACTATCCAAGTCTTCTAGATCCACTTCAGGGGTTGTAATGTCTGCAATACGGTTTACGTTTGTCTCCGCAAATGACCACTTCTTTGTTGGTATGTGATATACAAGAACTCGATAATCGCCATCGTTAGATGGGTAGCCCCACATTACTAACGCCCTGAACGGGTCTATGGCTGTAGACATTTCAGCAATCTCAGAATCGCGTACCGTACTCCAAAAATAACGGTTAACTTTTTCCGCACCTATAGCTTCGATACTCTCACCGTTACAGGCATAGAAGCCATCGTCCGCAAGCCAGTAGGTTATGCCCTGCCATTGCACCACCGAGTTAGGCTCAAAGCACCCAAGGTTTCTAGCAATGTTGTCAAACTGAAAGATGATTGGGCTGCCAACGTAAGACATCCTAACAATAGAACGCTCTAACAATATCAACCCAAACTCACCACCAGTAACGCCTTTAATCTCACCGCCATCAGGAATAATCTGATTGTCTGACTGCGTAACGGCTGTGTTTGACCAGGTGTTAGGATTGTTGATCCCAGACCACACCAGCTGAGCAGACGATGTATTTGTATTGCCAGTTACTACAAAATCTCTAACAACCGTTACGAACTTAGATGTAGGGGCAGACGCATCTAGATTGGCAAACGATATTGTTGTGGTTGCCATATCTGCGTACTGCACTATGTTTTTACCATTTGCGGCAATCATATAATCGCCAAATTGCACGAACCGCCACCTATCTGTACTTGTATAAGTAGAACCCGAAACATCATTCAAAGACAAATCTGCGGAGTCTAGCAAGAACAACTTAGTAGCCCCGCTTGCAAATATCTTTACATCGCCGCTAGAGTTGACCCCTGCGGCTGTGTTATTTAAGTCTTCAGAGGCTGCGTCTGAGTAGTCCTCTTCTTCTGGAAACGCACCATAGCCAACAGCTTTAGGAAAGACGTTGCGAGCATTTGTTAACGCCCCAACAACACCAGGCTGGTCAGGCAACCACTCGGTAAACGTAACCTTGCTAATCATCGTGAGGTCACAGACATAGTAAGGGGAACACCAGCGTACTCTGAGGTGTTATCCGACTCCGCAAGGCTCTGTACTGCATTGCTGTATAACTGCGTCCACACAGTCAGTCTTGCATCGTTCATAAGATAAGGCTCTGCCTCTATTAAAGCACCGTATACAAGCGCATCTGGGCAGACCGTCATAAACACATTTGTGGTGTTAGAGTCAGACAAAACTGCGGGCTTTGCGTAATACAACATCTTGACCGAGTAGTTTGTGTCAGGAATGGGGGCAAACTCTATCTCGTCAGACTTCTGGGTGTAAAACACAGGAAGGCCCGACTCCGCAGCTCTCGCATCACGGGTAAAAGAAGAGGGTGATAAATAAGACAGGCTTCTTCGTGGGTTTTGGTCTATGTAGATGTCACGAATGGACAAGAAGTCAGCAGGAAGGGTAATCGTAGAAGTCCCGCCCGTGGTGGGCAAGGTGGCAGTTTCAAGCATCTGCCGCAGTCGTAACTGCCTAGCAAGACGAATCTCTGCGAGCGTAATAAAGTCGGGAATAACGCTAGTTAGGTCGCTTCTTCCTAGATAGTTTGCGACTGATGTTTTTAGGTCGCTGTAATTGGTCAGAGCCATCTTTTATATCCTGCCATGAGTAAGTGTACTGGCCTATGTGTCCTATTTCATTGCTCAGGCCGTGATCGACCCAAGTCTCAAATCCAGCGTCATGTGCCGCAATACAGAAATGCACATCCTCGCCCAGAGTCTTGCCGTTCTTTAGACTGTAAAACCAGAACCAAGGCTTAGGTGTGTCCTGAAAGACCTTTGCCTTGCAGAGCATCACACCACAACCTATCGCAGCCACCCTCTCCAGCCCCGTCTTTCCCTTGCTGTTTACAGGAAGCCAGGTACTTTCGTTTGCCTCAAAGTCGCACTCTAAGTGCTTGGCGGTAGGGCTTACAGGGTAGTTCCGAGTGGTAGCGTTTACGCCCACAATATCTTTATCGTGAGCCAGCAACCTCTCTATCGTTTGCTTTGGAAACCGCATATCAGCGTCTACCCAGAGGATGTAATCTGCACCCTCGTTTAACGCGGCTTCTGCTAGTTTGTTGCGTTGGTCAAATATCAGCGTACCCGCAACCGTATAAATAGCCTGTGCGCCATCCCTGAATCGGGAGTCATAGCCACACATGGTTGCTAGGTCAAACGCCGTCCCCATCTGCATATCCCCGCGTGAAGGGATACATATTGCTACTCGCATTAAATCCTCCCAGGTCGAGTTCTAAAAAAGCGATTGTCAGAGTCGTTTAACCAAGCCTTTAGTTTCTTAGGCTCGACTATGTGAAACCCCTTCAGTATCCCCTCCTTGTTTAACTGTTGTATAACAGTAAAGGGAATACTCGCAATATGTGTGAACTCTCCCCATCTGGCTCGTTCGTCTATACGAGCGTAGGAGTTTTTGTTCTGCTCTAGAAAAGGCGTAATGTTTTGTTTCGTCTCTAGGAAGAGACCGCCTTCACCGTCATCGTGTGCAATCTGTACCGTTTCGGTGTCCAGGTCTTGCGACATTAGTCGTTTCATATACTTCCTTGAAGTGGGGGGCAGTTACCCACCCCCCATTTTACAGCAGTTTAGTTCGTGTTGAGATCGGCAACGATACCGTGTGCAGCCTCGTTACGAACTTCCAGCGTAAGCTCTGCAAGCAACTGCGAACGCTCAGAGTCACCGCTTACAGCCAAGTCTTTCGTCTGGAAAGGACGCAGGTAAGCAAGGGCAGCGTACTCAGGATCGAGAATTAGAACGTCACGATCAGCAGAACGCATGAAGCGATCAGGAATAAGCTGGAGGACTCCAAAGTCTGACTGATACAGGTCAGCACCAGCAACCACGGTTACATTACCAACCGAGTTGTCGGTGTTAACGCGGTAGGCAGAGTTTCCTTGAAAGCCAGAAACCTTCTGCTTAAGCGCAGGACGCATAACAGCAAGAGTAGGCGTACCACCAGAAACGAACACCTTCTGAATAACATCCTTCAGGAGAGTCTCGGTAAAGGTACGAGTCGTACCGTCCGTACGGGTAGAAACGCCAATCGTTGTAGGATCAACACCAGTAACGGACGTACCGTTAACAGAGCTGTTGGTCTTGATGTACGACAGGAGTGAACCCATTACACGCGCCGTTGTAGCATCACCAGCAGACTGGCCTTGGTTGGCGGTAATAATAGTCTCTATGTCCCTCTTTATTTCTGCGGCGGCTTTAGCCATTTGATAGGCTTTTTCAGATTTTTTCCCTGCTTTATCAACAGCTTCGATTGTTCCGCTGACACGAATCGTCTTACCCACAATTTGCGTATAATTACCTATACGAGTTGTAGCCGTTACGGTTGCATCTGTAGCGTCAGCACCTTCTATCTGTGCGTTGGCGGTAGTAGCCGCAGCAAGGGAGTCAGTCTGCCACTCATGGAACACGGCAGTAGCTTTCGACTTGCCGATAGAAGACATAATGGGTGTGTCTTGGGGGGAGATGTCATAAATAACATCACTAAGGTCTTCACGTTGACCAATTACGGTAAACGAGGAATAGGTTGCGCTCATTTTTGTTTCCTTTTACAAAAGTCGTTCAAATAAAGCCGCCGCATCTCTAGCCCTTCCAGACTTTTTGAGACGGCCTCTCATGTTTTTTACTTCTTGACTTGTCCGCGTTTCAGGCGTAGACGTTCCAGGCTTTAGCATCCTTGGGGCTAAGTTCACCTTCTTAGAGGCTCCGCCCTTACCAGATACCAGTTTGTCGTATTGCATCGCTTTGTAGAGTGCTGTTACCGCACGAGAGTCGTAGACCTGAGCCAGTTCCTGCTCTGAGAATCCTAACTTCTGTGCATAGTTCCTAATGTCTGTGCGGATTGCTTGGCCCTTCGCAGGGTCAGAAAGCTCTGGAATCGCCTCAGCTAACTTTTGGGCTTCCGTAGCAAGGTGGGCCTTTAGCCTCTCGCCTTGTTCTGCCTGTTGTTGTTGGGCAAGCCGTTGTTGCTCTGCTCTCACCGCGCCTAATTGCTTATCGCGCTCTGATTGCTCTGCAACTCGTACCGCATAACCGATAGGGTCAGTCTCTTTCAGCGTTGCTAGATCCTCGCCAGCGTCTTGATTAAGCATCTGCTCAATCACCTGTAACCTCTGTGCGTAGGTATCTCGGAGCCTTGCCGCTTCCTCAATCTTAGACCTGTCCGCTTCTACCATCTTGCGGGTCTCTGCTATTTCTTGAGTCTTGCGCGTGTAGTCAGCAGTTCGTGAGTAACCTTTTAGAAGCTCATCCAAAGGAACATCAAGCTCATCCTTGCCTACTTTTACTTTGTAGGTGGGAGTTGGTTCCTCTTGCTCTTCTTCATAGTCGTCAGATTGCTCCGACTCCTCGTACTCTTCGTTTTCCGCAACTTCGCTCTCTAGTTCTTCCTGAACCTCGGGTTGGGCTTTCGCCTCCTCTGGCTCCATCATCCCTAAAAATGCGTTTGCTGCTTCGCTAACCGTTTTGGCACTCCCTTGTGGGTTGGTGTCCATTCACTACTCCTTAGTAACTAAAAAATCTTAAATCGCCTTTTCTCTACCAGCTTGTCATCCGCAATAGTCTGAAAAGACGCTATAAACTCATCCAGCACCCGCAGCTTTAGGTAGTTCATTTCCCTACCCTCTACATCCTCTGCGCTACTGTTAACAATGTTGTTAATATACAACAAGCGTTGTTTTTCCACAACACCCTGAAAGAACTCATCGTTTAGGTAGGCTTGCGCCCTCTCTGCGTTGTTCAAATTTGGAAGTCCCCAGGTACTTGTACGTTGCCGCTTATCTGCGCTCCAACCTTAGCCGCCTTCATTTGGGCCTCAGCCTGGAACTCCGCAATCTTCAACTGTAGGTTAGCCTCTGCCTTCTCACGCTCTAGCTGGATGGAGGCCGCAGCCTTCTCCCTCTGGAGTTGAATATCTGCCTGAGCCTTCTGCTGTTGTATTGCTATCTCGGACTGCGCTCTGGCCTGGTCTGACTGGATCTGGGCCTGAACCTGAGCTATTAGTGCCTGGGCCTGTGGGTCTGTCTGCGGAGCGTTCTGTTGCTGCATCTGCTGGAGTTGCTCAGGAGATACTTCACGGAAGAACTCTGCGCTATCTGCAAAACCAGCACTCTCGATAAATCTGCCAAGGACGGATCTATATTGTTCAATGCCAACCAACGCTTGACCAATGGGTGTGCCAAGTAGTGCCTCCTGCTTTTGAAGGATCATAGAAAGCATGGTTAACTGCTGCTCTCTTGTGCCAGTTCCTAGACCCACATTGATATAAACATCGTACTGAGACTTCCACTCACGCGGATCTACGGATACATATTTGCCCTGTAAACGCACAATACGGGCCTTATCTTGATACTTACCAAGTAAGTGAAGGATGTTTAGGAAAAGGTCTCGGACTCCTGTTTCTGCAAATGTCCGCGCAACCAACTCGACTCTGCCAGCCGCAGCGTTCTGCATAGCCGCAACAGCCGCCGCAGTCGTGTTCTGCAGGATGTTAGGGTCTAAGCCTTGTGAGTTTGCCGTAATCCCTGTGCGCTTTTCTTGAATCCTGTCTAAGTATTCCAACATAGGGAAAGACTGGCCCGCAACAGGGGAGACCGACAACTGCTGTACCGCTTGTGGGCTTTTCACCCTAACTACGCCCCCAGGTGTAACTGTTAACAGGTCATCTAGGTTTACTTGCCCGTCTACCGCCATGACTCGGGCGTTGTTCGTCAGGTAAAGGTTATCTAAGATCTGTCGGGTAATCGTGGATTTGATTAGCTGTAAGTCCATTGTTCTGTCAGCTAACGAGTGACCGTAAAACTTGTGCGGCATAGGAATGGGGCAGATAGAACAGAAGGGGACGTAATCTATCTCTTCGTTCTCTAGTATCTCGTTGCCCGCATAAACGACCTTACGCAGCTCTGCAATCCCGTCATCGTCATAGTCCGCATGAATGTAGCACTCAAAAACCTCGACCTCTTCCATGCTCTTATCTATGGCAGAAGTCTGATTTAGAGGCTGCTCACCCTGCGAGTACCTTGCCACTCTTTCGGGCGTGTACTCCAAGTCTTCATAAGTTGGCAGGTCTTCTACTACGTCTGCATCAAACCCCATCGCAATCAGTTCAGAACGGGTTGTGAGCTTCCTGTGGGCGCAGAAGGGCGAGTCTTTAATTGTCCGCGCCTTCTTGGAGATAATGAACTCCTCGGGAGGTACGTTCTCAATCCTGACCTGACCGAACTTCTTAACCTTGCGGATCTTCACATCATAGACAAAGACTGGCTCCATCCTTGGTTCAGGCATAACGCCCATCTGTTGAGCCGCCATCATCTCTTCTGGAGTAGGAGGAACAGGAACCTCACCCACCTTACGCTTGTCTTGCTCGACCACTTCTACGGTCTCATCCGCAAGCATCAGGGTTAGTTCGTCCTCTGTCAGGTCTTCGTACTCTTCCGAGTTAACCTGCTTCTGGTCGTCCCAGTAAACTTTAACGACCCCGTTCTTTTGTAATAGTGCGTCTTTGAACCAAATGTTCAGGATGGAAAAGCCAGGGTTGTCCCTGTAGAAAATGTAATTTAGGTAGGCCGTGATCTGCTTGGCAATCTCTTCATCGCCTGGGCCTTCTGGCTCCGCACGAACAATATCGTCACCTTGGGTAAAGACTCTCAGCAGGGCAGGAAGCGCAGCGTCTACAGCCTCGGCAACCTCACCCGTGACAATCGTAGACCGACCCTCGACCTCGTTGCCATAGAAAGCACGATTGTAGTAATTGATCGCCTTCCTGCGCTCTTCAGTCGTCTCCGACTCTATGTAGCCAAGCGCATTGTCTATCTCGCCCTGGACTACTGTTTTTAGCTTTAGATCATCCATTTACACAATCCATTTTGTCTTGATGTTTAGGGGTTTATCCCAGGTAGAGTTTGTCTCAATGCCCAAAGCAAGATAGCGGAAAGCGTCAGACCCATGACTGCTCCAATCATGCAAGGGCCGCGCATAGAAAACCTGTCTCTTCTCATCGTATTCACGCCTGTAGTTCCGCAAGCAATCCAAGCCCTGTTTAACCGCAGGAAGGTTGAACCAACACTTAGGCAGGAGCCTTCTCACCGCCTGGATGCCATCGTCTACGTTTAACCTGGGTATTACAGTACAGTCTAAGCCAGCCTCTCTTAAGACTTCTAATCGGCTCTTGCCTGTGGTCAACTCTCTAACCTGTACATCGTGGGGCAGTAACTGTGTGGCCTTGTGCCAATCTCTGTGGGTGAGTTCTCTAACGTACCAGTCTAAGCCCTGCCCATGATTCTCAATGTAGTCCATAACTCTGACCTCTTGGCCCGCGACTTGGACAACCCATATTGCCGTACTGTCGCCCATCCCCAGATCCCAGGCCGCAAAGGTCTTGCAGAGGTCGTCTCTTGGGATTTCCTTAAAGCGTTCTTCTGCGAGTTCGTTAAGTATCGTCCCGTAGTAAGAACCCTCGACCGCAGCGGAGAATGAACATTCAAACTCCTGAAAATACTTGTCATCCCCCATCTCTTTTCTTGCAGCCGCAAGCTCGGTTTCAGGCAGGATGTTAGTCTGCGAAGCCTTAAACTCCAGTAAAGCCCAGTCTTCCTCTGTCTCGGCACGATCTCGCAGTTCCTTAAAGTGGTTCTGGCCTTTCGGAGTCCCAATGAACAATGCCCACCCCATACGATCCGCAAGAGATGGCCTTAGAATTTCGTTCCAGATCTTAGGGTTCATATCCCCTACTTCATCCAGAACAACACCGTCTAAGTAGATACCTCGGAGACTGTCTGGGTTGTCTGCACCGTATAAGGAGATTCGCCTACCCATGAAGTCCACCCGCAGTTCACTTATGTTTACCTTGGGGTCTAGTGGCTGTGTGTACTGGGTTACATAGTCCCAGGCTACTCTTTTGGCCTGTGTGTACGTTGGACACACAACGGCATAGCGTGGATTGTCCCGTCCGCATAAAACCGCAGCTTTAATAATCTGGTTGATTGCCGCAACTGTCTTACCAAACCTGCGATGGCAGACTGCAACTGCGAATCTGTGAGAATCAACTGCATCATGGATTGCAAGCTGGTGTTCCCTCGGTCTGTAAGGAATGGTTATTACTTGATCCATCCAATCCCTATATTAAGGGGTTGGTCTGGGTCGCCTGTCACTTTCTGCTCTATCGGAGCCAGCCTACTGTAGAACCTGTAGAACTCTGTTTGGTGTTTAGGATCAGCTTTTGCCCAGTTCACCATCTCTTCTAAGCCACCTAGCTCATCAAAGACCGCAACGATGTTCTCTTTTACCTGTTTGGGGATCTTATTGGTAGCACCTTGTGGTCTACCTGCTCCTGCTCTGGAGCCGCCCCAACTTGATTTTGATTTCTCTAAATTTTCATGTTCCATTTGGTCGAATCCTCTACGGGGTGTTCGTAGTGTTGCTAGTTTACAACAGTTTACCTATTGATACTGTTATACAATTGGGTTAAGGAGAACTACTATGAACATACAAATTACCTTGCGATATGACCAGTCTGACCTAGTTGTTGAATTTAGCGATGACCTTATTGACTGCAATGATGAGCAGAGGGCTGGAATACTAGAAGAGTGCATCGCCGCCCTAAACTCGGAAATTAACCTAATCAAGCAGTCCTAAGTTTTGTTGTTGCTGTAGGTAATCGTAGTAACTATCTATTACCTGCTGGTCAACAAGTTCTGAAATTCCTTTTTTGCGCTTTTCTAGTGCGCCAATAGCCATCGCTCTTTGCGACCCCGTTTTGCCAGCCATCTCTTGCAAAATATTATCAAATGTTTTTGGCATCAAAGCCTCTACGGGTACGCTCTGCCCAAGGCTTCCCAAGTATTGGGCTGTGAAGTCAGTATTGTAAGTTGGATTGATAGACGGCCTTAGGTGCATCCCTTCATCACCAACCGCAAGAACCGTATTGCCAACATAGCCAGTAGGAAGTCCAGCTAACGCCTCGTCTGTGATGGCTCCTGATAGGTCTTCTATATTAAACCCAAACTTCTCTTGATTTGCTTTTAGGGCGAGTTTATTCATAACCGCAGTTCTGGCTTTTCCTGGGGTTGTATCAAGCCCCTCTCCAGTCAATAACTGCATACGACCCTCTTCAGTCATTATGCCTTTAAAGTTTTTTAGCCTTGGTTTTTTCTCTTTGTCGCCAGGAATAATGTAGTTTCTTACGCTCTTATCAAATTCTTGAATTGCTTTTTTAGTTGGCTTTGTAGCGTCTAAAAAGCTAAACATTGTCATTGTTGGCTGGACAGAAAAGAACTCTGAGTAATCCCCCATTGTGCTTGGCAGCAGAACAACCCTGCCAGAGCCGCCAGCCTCTAAGTTCTCTAATCTCGCTTGATTTGCTCTGTTTACAATTTTTTGAGCAATGCCAAGATTTGATGCCCCGCCAACTCCTTGCGCTATGTGGGCAATATCTCTTGCGTAATCTTGTCCACCATGAGTTACATAAGGCACAGCAAGAGGCTCATCAGAGATGCTTGTAATGCGGTAATTCCTGTTACTCAAGTCCCAAGGCAAAATCATTAAACTAGAGTCTTTTAAGTCTTCCATTCTGACTGGCGTTTTGTCCGCAAGCCCACCAACATATTCTCGCTCAAATCTCGTTCCCACAGATGGGTCTGGGTTTAGCGGGGTTGTTGGCCTATATGCTCTAGACAAAGGCAACATCTGGCCCGCAGCCTCTAACACAGCAGGTGCGGTAGCCTCTGGGTTTCTAGTAATAGCCCGCACTAACTGATCCGCAGCCTCGTTACTAAGCCTTGTAGTAGCCCTAGAAGCCGCAGGAACCGCAGGAGCCATGCCCAAGACCTCTGCTAGGTACTCCCTGTCCGCAGTAATCGGGATGTTGCTTTGTGTTGGCATCCTAAACAGCGGATCACCGTAGGAGAGTTTCTCTACTGTTTCGGCAGAGGGAAGCATAAGCTGACGCACCAAGCCCATCACATCCAAACTTTTAGGCAGGAACTCAGGAGCCGCAATATCGCCCTCTGTAGTCCGCAGCATTCTTGCTAGCTGACCTAGAAGACGATTCTGCTCTGGTGCGCGTAGTTCAGCCATTTTTTATGCCCGCAAACCTCAAGTCGTGAATGTATGTAGAAAAATGATGCTCTGCAAAATCCGCAAGCAAATCTTGAAAGTCTTCTGCCACTAGATTTCTATAATAGTCTCCGCAGAACGGAGCATCCTGTGGCGTTGTCCTGCGTGTGCCGTGTTCTGGTCGTCCCGTAGTCGCGCAGGTGAAGAAAACCAGTCCACCAGGCCGAGTCATTCTGACCATATTTTGAAAGGTTTTTGCCCACTTTTCGTTGTGTTCAAAACACTCGCAGCTTGCGGTTGTATCAAACGCGCCATCTGGGAAGTCTAATTCCTCCCCTTTTGCAACCATATCCACCCCGCGACCCTCTCCCAGATCAACCCCGAGGTAGTCGCAGTTCTCAAAAAAAGGACGGATGGAGCCGTTTATATCCAGACTCCCAACCTCTAAAACTTTTGCGTTAGTGAAGAACTCGGGGTATGACTTTTTGATCGCCCCTACAAAATCCAGTTGCCAGCTATGACTCACGCGGCTTATATCTCTCTTTTAACCTTGCACCCAGGGCTTTTAGCTCTCTGAGGTCGTCTTGGTTTTTTGGGACTGGGAAGCCCCACCTTTTGAATTGGAGTGCCGCAGGTGTTGGTTCGCCCTTATCGTTTTGGAGTGGATGGCTCGCGGTGATCGCTTGTGAGGCTTTTCTGTAGGCAAAGTTGCCACGGTCAAACTGGTCAGCGGAACTTGCATCTTTGGTGCTACGGACTGGCTTGCGGACAGAGCCGCCCGCCCGATTGTGTTCAGCCATCTTGCGAGTAGTTCTCTGATCGTATTTTTCAAATAACTTAGCTGCATCTCTGACCTTCATTTCTTGGCTCTGGCTCCCGCCATGTTAGCAACTAGGGAAGGGTAAGCAGTACCCGACTTCTTTGCGAAAGCCTTAGCCGCCTTCTTCTGGTTTGCAGATAGAGCTTTAGGCTTACCAAGTGACTTGGGGCGTGGCTCCTCGTAGACTTCTTTCTTCATCTGGATCTTGCCTCGCAAAAAGATTGTATTTCTGGGTTGCCTATCTGATCCGCAGAGGGGACAAATAACGCCCGCTTCCTGTCTGTTGCGCCCTCAGGCTCCGTTAGGTAATACACCGCAATGCTGTTTCTAGCTACACCCTCTGGACACTTTAGCGGGTCTGGTAACCCATGCCATTGCCCTTTAGTCTCAAACAATACCGCACGATTAAACTTGCAGAAGACCGTCTCTGTATGAGTCTCAGGGTCTTCCCACATACCCAGGCCACCACCCCACTCAGGCTTCCAGCCAGGTGTTAGGTAGATGATAAGGTTTACATACCGCTGTAAGTCTAACTTGGGGTGTATGTCGTAATCTAGGTGAACATTTAACTTCCCGCCCCGCGCATGAGTGTGTAAGCCGCCACCATGTAAGCCAAGGTCAGGAATAAGAGACACACCGAAAGCATCTTCTAAGCCCTCTGTAAACTCTTTAGAAAGCAGGTACTGAAATGTCTTATAAGTCTCTGGCCCAAAGTGATGCCAGTTGTTGCAGGTCTTTTTAACCTCTATCGGGTTGTTGTACTCAAACCAAGCATCAGAGTTAAAGGCAGGAAACTCCGCAGCAACCTTCTCCGCGTTAGAGAGAAAGTTGTCGTAAATTATCACGCCTTCTTTTTAACCCTCTCGGGCTTGCCCTTCATGCTCTTAGTTTCTTTTACAAACTCTTTGGCTACCTTCTGAGGGATGCCTAGCTTTTTAGCCATTTCAGGGCTAGAGGCCGCAGCTTGCATAAAACGATTTTGGGCTTTAGACAGGTTTGGCATTTGTAAGCCTCGCTTTAACAGAAAAACATTGGCCCGCTGTGCTGGTTTCAGGATGAGAGTCTATGATTTCAACAACTACCCTGACAGCCTCTAGGCACTCTTGCTTACTTGTGTAAGCGTCATCTGACCAGAATTGACAAGACCCAGCCGCGCAAAAGAACACGACTGGCAACCACATTAGTCTTCTTCTTCGCCGCTGTCCCACGCATCACAAACATTTTCTTTCGCGCACTTAAACTCAAAAATCTCGCAGAAAACTTCGTTTTTACGCAGCCCACAGCCTTTTAACTTGTTTCCATACTCACAGTTGCCGCACATCCTCTCGTCCTCTTTAGGGCCGTAGTTCGCGGTAAGAATGGCTTTTTGCTTGTTACCCTTGTTAACAATCTCGTCTTGAGTCGCAAGGGGACACTCTGAGTAATCGTCTTCTAAAAGGGAGTCGGCCTCTTTACCCATCTCTTTACCTGGGCCAAGCAGACCGATCATTACGGTAACGCCCTTCTCGCCCTTCATTTCTTGCCTTTTTTCCCAGGCATGGGCTTTTTCTTCTTACCGTACATAGTGGCTCCTAAAAATTTAGGGTAAAGGTTCCCACCCCCAAGTCTAGTCTAGTTTTAAAGATTTAGCAACCAATTCGTGCGCTTTTTTAAGCTCGGACTTATATCTGTCCGTGGAGATTTTAAGACGCTGCGCGATAGAGTGTTCAAGATGATAAGGATATTGGACGTAGGCGGCTTTAAGAACCATGCGCGAAAATGTAGGCAGGTTTCTAACAATTTCCTCCATCCTCTCGCCCGCAAGCTGGTCTGGCTCGTATTTGGGATCGTGTCCGTCCCATATTTCGTCTGAAACATAGTTTCCTTCCGCGCTTGCAGCTTTATCTTGGACTGGAGGCCCGACATACCCTGCCAGCCACCAGGCCCAATTCCTCAGCTGCTCTTGAACCATAGTTCCGCGAGTTCTGGCCTGTTTTCTCGTATCCAGGGGATGCTTGCTTGCGTTAACTCCATCGGCTTGTGGCCCGTAGTCTGACTCCCAACGTGGTGGACATAAGCCCGCGAGATATAGTGCTTGCCGCCTGTCTGCTGGAGGTCGTAGCATTGGATGTCGTCTGAGTACCAATTGATCGGCGGGAAGTTTATCCAGGCATCCATTGTTATGTACGCAAAGATTGGGGCTATAACGTCCACCTCTATAATGCTGTTCTCTGAGGCATGACGTAAAGCGTCTCTATCGCCTTCGTGCTTGAACCTGATGTTCTGTATGCCTCTCGCATAATCAGACCGCGCAGCCACCCAACAGCGGTTCTTCTCGGGGATGATCTTGAGGTCTTCAGCCATAGTAGGCCAGGTATAAGGCGTTAGAACTACGTCATCGTTACAGACGAGGATGTCCTTATGTCCGTCATCAAACGCCTGTAATACAACCGCATTGTAAGCATCCCCAAAATTGTCGGCAGTATTATCACTTGTGATAGTCCTGTGTTTGGGCAGGATCATGCCTGAACCCGAGATGTAGACTGTAAAGAAGTCTGGCAGGTACATACTAATACTTGCCGCCAAGACTGGGAGGCACTTGCTGTTTTTGGTTGCGATTACGATTGCTGACATAGGTAGAAGAACTCTTGTTTAGGGCCGCGAACCTGTGACGGCCTGTCCCTCTTCTCTCGGGTGACCAGACCCCTCTTAAAACAGTACAGTAAAGTGATCTTTACAACAGTCTTGTCTAACTGGAGCAGACTTGCAATCTCGCCCGCGTTCCTGGCTTGGTCTCTGCAACAGTTCAGTATTTCGTCTTTCTTGCTCATCTCATCCCCAAAAAAAAGCCCGCGAGTGGCGGGCTAAGTCCCTGTGAGGGACGGAGGAGAAGCCTCGGAGGAAGAGGCACACTCAGAATAGCACACCACGAATCTAAACAGTATACCTAAGAACAGTCTACCAATTTATGTACCCAGCGGTTGTCTTTCTTCTTCCAGCCTATAACCCAGATGTTCCAGCCAGCTTTTCTTACTGGGCCTACTGTGTCTGATTCCGCAATCTTTTTGCATCTACTAGAAATGTTGTCCCAAGAAGTACATTGCACCGCAACAGTTTCCTCATCTTTAAGGGCTACGATGTCGCACCATCCCCAGAGGTCTTTACGGATGTTCGCGCCTGGAATCCACTTCTCCACTACTTCCGCTAGGTAACCCTGCTCTCTCAACCACTTTAGAGATAATTGTGTCGGGGACATAGCCATGTATTTCCTTAAAACAAGGGTTGCAGTATTTTCTTGCTCGTACCTTGCGGATTCTGCCCGCACATCTTTTGCACATTGTCCATTTATGTTTTAGAACGTACATCCACAAGTCCCCTCTCAAATAGCTCGTATATTGTTTTGCGCCACGCCCGCAGCCAGAGTTCTTCCCTCTCCCACTTCTGCATATCCTTGCCCTGGTCTAAGGCGTAATGGCACTCAGGACACAGGGCCGCAACGTACATATCGTGGGCTTTCATACCCATACCCTTGCCTGACCAACTCCAGTTGGCGTGGGCCGCTTGTGTGCCTTCTTTCCCGCACTCCTGGCAGGGTAGAGAAGCAACGGCTTTTAGTAGCTTAGGGTTTCGGTACACGCTGCTCCTCATGCTCTATGAGCTTGTCTATAAAATGCTTGGCTTTGTAGAGGTCTTGTATGCCTCCTTTGTTTCGCCACCTGCTTAGGTACTTTATTGCTGAACCCTCACAGTAACCGATATTGTTAGCAAGTATGTAGTCCCAGGGCTGGATCTGCAACTTCTTATAGTGATTGCCGCCTATTTGCCCTTCGTTCGCAGGTTCTTTCACATCCACAATTGTTGGCTTTCCAATCTCCATCAGGCCCACCGTACTTTTCTGCCATCTGCTGCCGTAAGACCTTGCATGACTCCTGTAGAAGAAGTCTTAGTTTGCATGGCCCGCAGTTTGTGTTGAAGATCCCCCGCGTTTTGCAGTCCTGACAATCCAAAGGGGTCTGCACAGAAGAACTGGTCTCTGCCGTTGCGGATTCGCTTGTCGGAATACCCAGTTGGGGCGTATCTGAGGTTTTTCTTCGTGATCTTGTTTTCACGGATTAGCCTGTGAAGGATTGGAAACAAAGTCCACTTGTTATGGCCTGTTAGATCCATGATCTCAGCCGCAGACAAAGACCGCGTAATTACTTGTTCCACTTCGTTTTCAGGTGTCATTTTCCCTCCTATATGCTTGCCGCATCTCGCGTTGCTCCTCTTTATAAAATTTTTTGTGACAAGCCAGCTTTGCATCCTCAAGCGTCACTTTATGTTTTTGCATGAGCCATTTTACAAACTCAACTTTTTTCTTACCAAGAGGCAGCTTTTCCCAATTAGTCTGCATTTAATACCTCCCATGCTCGTCTTGCCACTTCTGAAACTTGTCCGTTTCCAATGGCTTTAAGTCTGTCCACCCTAGCGGCCACCCCATCAACCACTCGACCCACATCGGGTTCAGTTGCCCAGAAGTCGCACTCACGCACATTGACAAATTTACTTGCTTGCCTATCTCCATCCTGCGTTGTATTGATGGATTGCTTAAATTGCCCCTGTCTCTGCAATCGGATGCTTGTGGCGTTGGAAATTTCTTTTTCCAAGTCCGATGATTCTCCAATTTCGGCAAACTCAACATTTGTTCCGCTTCTTTCTTGCTGATTATCCCGTCCTCTATTTTCTGTCTTAAATTGGCTACCATCCCCTCTGCCGCATGACCATAACCCTTGGTCGCTGGTGTGGGCCACAATCCAGATTCTGTCTCGCTGGTGTGGTGCGCCAACATCGGCAGCTCCCATAACAGTCCATCTCGTGTCATACCCGAGCGAGGTAAGGTCTCCAAGCACTCGTTCAAGTCCTCTAGTAACGAGCATTGGGCTGTTCTCCACGAACACGAATTGGGGTCGTACTTCGCTAACCACCCGCGCCATTTCTCGCCACATTCCGCTTCGCTCTCCGTCAATCCCTGCTCCTTTTCCTGCGGCAGAGATGTCCTGGCAGGGAAAGCCTCCAGATACGACATCAACAATTCCTCTCCACGGTCTTCCGTCAAAGGTTTGTATGTCATTCCAAATCGGGAAAGGCGGGAGAAATCCGTCATTTTGTCGGGCGCACAATACGCTAGCTGGATAAGGTTCCCACTCGACTGCACAGACTGTTCTCCATCCGAGAAGATGTCCCCCAAGTATTCCTCCACCAGCACCTGCGAAAAGAGCCAGCTCATTCATGCGTCCTCCATCACTTTGCGGAAAGCCGCAAGTTTTTCAGGAGAAGGCGTTGGTCTGTAGGTTAGTTGTAGGGAGTCAAAATACTGTGGAGCCTTCTTGCACAGGTCTTTGAACTGAATAAGGTTGGGAGGTCTCTCGCCAAGCATACTCAGGCCATACTTGATCTGCTCTACAGTAAAGCCTCTAAGGTCATCTGCCCACGCACCCTTTACTTCATCCAAAGGCATACCGTCAAACTTGCGAGTCCACTCCGACCCGTAGGTCACCAGCATCTTGTTCCACAAGGCATCTATCGCGGCTAAGTTCATAGTGTTAGCAACCTTTCTGCGGGTTGCCCAGGTTCAGGCCACTTCCTGCCAGTCATCTCTTCCCACTTCTTTCTCTTTAACTGTTCATCCCTTTCCGCAAATGTTAACAGTTTATTTTCCTGCTTGTCTTTCACCCACTCAGCCTTAAACCCTCTCCAGCCGCGAGCCACAATCTCGGACAATGCTCTTTCTAAAGGCCAGCCCGCAAGATCAGCTTCCTTCTGGATTGTCTTTATAACCGTCTCGGTTACTACTGCCCGCGTCTTTTGCCTTTGCTGAAGAAAAGAGTCCCACACCTCTGAAGACACGCCTTCAGGCGCAAGTAGTTTCTTTATTGGTTTATGGTTATTGGTTATTGGTTTATGGTTATTGGTTGGTTGAACGGTCGTTGAACGGTCGTTGAGCCTTCGT
>Ga0307379_10005391_pt1 | contig 17854 bp, 23 predicted proteins | sample UN2MG_FD_202237 | JGI IMG/M metagenome (GOLD analysis project Ga0307379, IMG submission 202237) | Soil microbial communities from Risofladan, Vaasa, Finland - UN-2 | ecosystem: Environmental > Terrestrial > Soil > Coastal area > Acid sulfate soil | place: Finland: Risofladan, Vaasa | collected... | reverse complement strand
TGCGTAACTGAATTTTTTGTGATAGTCTATTCCTAAGTAGTTCATGGATGTGCACCTCCTGTATTTATGGTTAGTTATATTATACTGGAGGTGCACTATTTTTTCATTGTACCTTAATTCGATGCCGGGTAAATCAAAGCACGCTTTCTCCGGCATCGATACGGCTTTTTATCGCTTCTATTTTAGGATACCAATACAACCTCCGAACATTTCCATTACCGAAGACTGCATAACCTTACCATAAATGCCGGAATAGGGTGCCATGGCCTTTTCAACTTACCCCTGATCTGCCCGTAAACCTGCAGCGTATAATGTTCCCGAAATAGAATTCATCGAAAATTATTTACATTATAGCAAGCCAGTATAATGTTAATTGTCAAAAAGAGGGACATGCCATGAAAAAAAGAAAGTGTATATATTAATTCTTATTACCCTGGCGATACCGTTCATCGCTTTTATCATCCTGTCAGGATGCGCCGTAACTGGAGCCAGAGATGGAGGAGGTGCCGCCGGTTTTCCCGGGGGGCTGCCCATAGAGCGGGTCAGCGTGAACGATGACGGGCTGCAGAGCAACGGTGACAGCTACATGACATCCGTAAGTACGGACGGCAGGTATGTTGCTTTCTATTCACCCGCAACGAATCTCGTTTCCGGCGATACGAACGGTGTTTTCGATATATTCGTGTACGACAGGACGAACGGTACGATAGAGCGGGTAAGCGCGAGCGGTACAGGGGAAGGGGGAGACGGTGCGAGTTACAATCCCGCCTTGAGCGCGGACGGCAGGTACGTGGCTTTCGGTTCGGATTCGACAAATCTCGTTTCTGCGGATGCCAACGGCTCTTGTGACATATTCGCCGCTCCTGGAGGCAGTGATGGATACCACTAATAATTCCGGAGACGCTGTTCACACGGTATGCTTTACGGTTTCGAAGGGAACAGCGCCCATTTCCATCAAATCGCAGTACATTCTAAGAAATGGGCGTTTTAGCGGTTTGCTCACCGTACACTTTATTATTCAGCATAACTTTATTGAATACTGCCAGGACATCACATAGCTGTGAGCAAACCGCACTTAATCGGTTTCTATATCTGTACCGAGTATGAATCATTGATCCAGTTAACAGACATTTTGACTGCACGACGCCTTTTTCACTATTGGAACAGTCATTATTTCAGAAGTGCGATGAGCACTCCTGCGGCTGTCGCCGACCCGAGTACGCCCGCGATATTAGGACCCATCGCATGCATGAGGAGATTGTTATACGGGTCCGCCTCCCTCCCGAGCCGCTGCACCACGCGTGCCGCCATAGGAACGGCCGAAACTCCCGCAGCTCCGATCATCGGGTTTATCTTGTCCTTGCAGAAGAGGTTCATCAGCTTCCCGAGCAGAACGCCCCCAGCTGTCGCGGTGGCAAAGGCGAATACCCCGAGGACCATGACGAGCAGGGTGTCTGTTCTCAAAAACTTCGCCGCAGTCATCGTGCTTCCCACGCTGAGGCCGAGAATTATTGTCACGATGTTCATGAGAGATTCCCTGGAAACGTTAGCCAGCCTTTCGGTGACGCCGCTCTCCTTGAAAAGGTTCCCGACCATCAGCATCCCTATGAGAGGTATCGACTTCGGGACCAGCATTCCGGCGACGATGATAACGATGAGGGGAAAGATGATCTTCTCCCGCTTTGAAACCGCCCGCATCTGCTTCATCCTGATCATCCGCTCCTTCTTTGAAGTAAAGGCCTTGATTATCGGGGGCTGGATGATAGGTACGAGAGCCATATAGGAATATGCCGCAACGGACGTTGCACCGAGGAGGTGAGGCGCGAGAATACTCGTTACGTATATCGTGGTCGGACCGTCGGCACCTCCTATGATGCCTATGGATGCCGCTTCTTTCGGTACGAAACCGAGAAGGAGCGCACCGAAAAGCGAAAGGAATACGCCTATCTGGGCGGCGGCTCCGAGTAGAAAGGTCTTAGGGTCGGCAAGAAGGGGCCCGAAGTCCGTCATTGCGCCGATACCCATGAATATCAGAGTGGGGACGATCTCATAACGGATGAGATACTTTAAAAAGATGCCCAAAACCCCTCCGATCTCCTCCGGATCGATTATCCCCGCAAGGGGTATGTTGGCCAGTATTGCACCGAGTCCTATCGGAATTAAAAGCAGCGGCTCCATCTCGAACCTGATACCGAGATAGATGAGGCAGATTCCGATGATATACATCACAACGTTTCCGCCCGTAAGGTTGAACAAACCGCTCAGTGACCAGATTTTTACAAGAGCATCAATTATCATTCCTTCACCCTTTCGATGATCGCGATTATGTCCTCAGAATCGATGGTATCCCCCTCCTTCACCCGTATCTCGCGAATGATACCGTCTGTCGGTGCAGGGATCTCGTTTTTCATCTTCATCGCCTCCAGAATGATCACAGGGTCACCGTATTTCACCTGAGCTCCCTTGGAAACGAGAACTGACACTACATTACCCGGCATGGGAGAGGTTAACTGCACCTCTTCTGTAACCGGGGGAGCAATGGCCTTTATACCCTCGGCACCTTTCCCGACACCGCTGTTTTCCCGGACCACGGCCTCTCCGGGTTTTGGGTTACCGGCCTCCTCCACTGTTACAGATACAAGCTTCTCTCCGATCTTGACGCTGTACGTACCGGAATGGTTCTCCTCTATCTCGACATGGTGTTCGATTCCATCGGCTGTGACCTTGTATTTCTTCATGGGGTCCTCTCCAAAGATTCAATCCTTCCCTGGACCTTCCAGTGGACGGGCGGCTCGAATTCCAGTAGGGCATCTTCCTTCTCGGAACGGTACAGGAGCAGTGCAATCGACACGGCTGCAAGTTCGTTCTCATCGAGCCCGTAGTTTTCCGTGGGCTCGATTGCAAACGATACGACCTTCTTCTCCTTCACTCTCCCAGCGAACCGCCCGACGAACCACATTGCAGCGGACATGATCGCAAGGGTGAGAAAGACGACGGCCATCCCCGTAACGATGAAGTGTAATCCGATAGAAATGTCAGACATAACTGCCCCTACAGAGGAATATTCCCGTGCTTCTTTCTGGGAAACTCCTGTTTTTTCGATTCGTAGACGAGAAATGATTTTATGATCCTGCTCCTCATGTCCTTCGGGTCGATGACGTCATCGAGATACCCGCTCTGGGCCGCCTTGTAAGGATTCGAAAAAAGGGTCTTGTACTCGGCGATCTTATTCCGTCTCTCGGCTTCCGGATCGGGTGCGGAGTCGATCTCCCGCTTGAAGATGATGTTGGCAGCCCCCTCCGGTCCCAAAACCGCTATTTCCGCCGTCGGGAGCGCGAAAACAGAATCGGCGCCGAGATGCTTGCTCGCCATCCCGATATAGGCACCGCCGTATGCCTTGCGTATGATCACGGTGACGAGAGGGACGGTCGCTTCGGAGTAGGCGAACAGCAGTTTTGCACCGTGCCTGATGATTCCTCCGTGCTCCTGGCTGACACCCGGCATGTATCCCGGTGTATCGACAAGGGTAAGGATCGGGATGTTGAATGCATCGCAGAACCTTATGAACCTTGCCGCCTTGTCTGAGCAGTCGATATTCAGAACGCCGGCGAGAAATGCGGGGTTGTTGGCAACGATCCCCACCGTTTTTCCGGCCATATGCGCGAAGCCGACGGTTATGTTTTTTGCGTAGTGCGGGTGGATCTCGAAGAACCTGCCATCGTCGACGATCTCGACGATCACGTCCTTTACATCGTACGGCACATTCGGATCGTCCGGAATTTTGGAAATAAGGGCAGGCGTTTTTCTCGTCGGGCTGTCCGAGCTCTGAATGGTCGGAGGGTCCTCTAGGTTGTTCGAGGGGATGAAGCTTAGAAGCTCCCGTATAAGAGAGAGAACCTCCTCATCGTCATCCCCTGTAAGGTGCGCCAGGCCGCTCTTCTCTGAGTGAGGGATGGCGCCCCCCAGGTCCATGGGGCTCACCTCTTCGCCGGTAACGGTTTTAATAACCTGTGGTCCTGTGATGAACATCATGCCTGAACGTTTTGACATGAGGATGAAGTCTCCTATTGCCGGGGAGTAGACCGCCCCCCCTGCACAGGGACCGAGTATCGCCGTAATCTGGGGGATAACCCCTGAGGAAATTGTGTTTCTGTAGAATATGTCGCCGTATCCCTTCAGGGCGTTGACACCCTCCTGTATCCTCGCGCCCCCTGAATCGTTGAGTCCTATGAGAGGCGCCCCCACCTTTCTCGCCCTGTCCATGATCGAGCAGATCTTCTCGGCGTGAACCTCTCCGAGCGAGCCGCCCATCACTGTAAAGTCCTGGGAAAACAAAAACACGAGCCTTCCGTCTATGGTCCCGTAGCCGGTAACTACGCCGTCTCCGGGGAGCTCGCGGTCGGCCATACCGGGTTCTGTAGACCGGTGACAGGTGAACGCATTGACCTCTATAAAGCTCTTCTTGTCGAGAAGGAGGTCGATCCGTTCTCTCGCAGTCAGCTTCCCTTTATTGTGCTGGACCTCAATGCGGTCCGCCCCTCCGCCGTTAAGGATGTGTGCTTTTCGTTCGGCAAGATTCTTGAGCTTGTCATTCATCGACATGGCGCTATTCCCCTAAAAGGTCTTTGCCCGCTACATGAAGGCGCAAAAAAATATTAACCATTTTGTAGGAGTTTGCAATCTTTTTCAACTACTATTTGCCCGATTACAGTAATTTACCGCGATTTTGCCGCGAAGGGGCCGAAAGAATGGGATTTTCAGGATGCGGAATAGGAGCTTTGCATCTCTTCCGAGGATCGAAGAGTACCCGTACGGGTACCCATAGGGTTAATCGTTCAGAATAATGACCTTCACCGAAGCATCGGGATCACCCTGTATCTCAAAACCCTCTTTCACATCCTGCAGGGGGAGGGTGTGGGAGATGAGTATATCTCTGTTTACCCTGCCGTCTGCAATAAGCCTCAGAGCCTCCTTTGTCTCTTAGGGATAGTACCCCATAGACCCCAACACGGACATATATTTTAAAAACCACCATATTTGCATCAATGGGCACATCATCCTCGTAAATGGCAGCTATAACGGCCGCACCCTTCTCAGGCTTAAGCACCTCGAGGCACTGCTTCAGGGTGAGAGGTATCCCGGCGCAGTCTATCGATACGTCGCACCCTCCGGCGGTTGCCGGGTGGTACCTCACAGGGAGCTCGCCGGTGAGCTCTTTGATACGCTTTACGGGATCGGCACTCTTCGCGTTTATGATGTCGTCGGCGCCGATTTCGTACGCCGCACCGCAGTGTTTCCTCATGGCGGCAGCTCTTTTGATATTGGGAATTGTGACCGGACTGAACGGCTGGCCGCCGAATCCGGGGTACACGGCCATGATGATGAGAAGATCGATACGGTTCAGGATCTCTGGGTTTGCCTCGAGCTTGTCAAAACCGCGGTCAGGGTTTATACCGATGCCCGCTTTTGCACCGCAGCGCAGTATGGAATCCACGGTCCTTGGAAGATTATGACACGTGTCCTCCTGGATCACGATAACATCGGAACCCGCACTCGCGAAGTCCCCGACGAATACGTCCGGGTTGTCGATCTCGAGATGTGCGACGAGCGGCAGTCGGGTTACCTTTTTCAATGCGGGGACGACATCGATACCGAAGGAGAAGTTGTGCACGTAGTGACCGTCCATGATATCGATGTGGATCGCCTCTCCGCCTCCCTCTTCAGCGGCACGCACGCAGGATTCGAGGTTCCCGTAGTCCGCGGAGAGTATGGAGGGGCTTATCTTTATCGGGAATTTCATAGCTGCAAATTCCTGTCCTTTTAACAGAGTATATATATTAATACGAAATAACTGTATGATGAATAAGAATTAATTGACTTTTACATTGATTTACATAATATCATAGTAGTGTAGTTTTCTGAAAGGAAAACTTCAAAACGCTGTTTTACAGATGATAGGTTGCGGTCCGGGGAATGTGGAGAAGCCACAGCGGTCCCGCCACTGTAACCGGGGATGAAAGCAGCTTCAAACTGAAGTTTGTCGAACTTTAGTCCGACGGACTTTAGTCCGATGGGGCTTGTGAGTAAGACGATCCGGAAGCCAGGATGCCAGGCGCAACCGGTAACAGCCCTCGGGGGTTAGGGCTCTGTTGCAGGATAAATTTAAACCCTTGCTTCCTGGCGGGAGGCAGAGGGTTTTTTTGTGAACGTATGAACGCCGGGACCGTTCTGCTGGAGTCTGGATCGAAAGCCGATATCATCTCTTGCGAGGGTCCGAATTGAAAAGAGCTTGTTTGGCGGCTTTTCTGCTTTTTCTTTACGCACCGCTGTACGCCGGTGTTGGTGTCGATTCCATGGGGAACCGGGTACAGATTCCCGACGAGGGCGCAAGGATAGTCTCTCTCTCCCCAGGGGCAACTGAGATTCTCTTCGAGCTAGGCCTTGACGACTCGATCGTCGGAGTATCGGATTTCTGCGACTACCCTCCGAAGGCCACGGCCGGGAAACCGAAGATGGGAGGATTTTCCACCCCGAACATCGAAATGATCCAGGCGCAGGCCCCCCATGTTGTCGTGCTGACGAAATCCATGCCGATCGGCTTGAAGCACCAGTTCGATCGTCTTGGCATAAAGCTGTTTGTTGCAGAATCGAAAAGTTTCGAGGAGCTTCTACGGACCATCCTCGAGCTGGGGGCTCTGACAGGCAGGGTGCAGGAAGCAAAGAGCATCGTTCACGGCATGAAAATCAATGCAGGCGAGGTCGTCGCAACTATACGGTCCGTGAGCACGCGGCCGGTGACGACAATGATAGAGATATGGGCGAATCCGTACTACGTTGCCGGAAAAAATACGCTTCCCGGCGATATTGTGAGGCTGGCCGGCGGAAGTGTAGTCCCTGAAAGCTCCAAGGAGTACCCGCTTTTGTCGGAAGAGGCAATACTGGAAATCGACCCCGAGGCGCTCCTGCTCGGCCATAACGTCGGCGCAGAGCCTGTCGCTGAAAGCCACAGGAACGTGGCGAGCATCTCAGCGATCAGGAACAACAAGGTGTTTATTCCGGATCCTGACATATTCTTGAGGCCCGGTCCGCGGGTGGTTTCAGCACTGAGGGAGATCGCAGAGTTCCTTCATCCCGAGGCATTTTAACCTTTCTCATGGGGCGGAATGGCAGAGTTGAAAAGAAGATACGCGGGGATTCTTATCCTTATTGTGGTGCTGACCCTTGGGTTTACAGTCGGCACCTCTCTCGGTACGGTCAGGGTCCCCTTCGGAGATACACTGAGGATAGTCGCAGCCCGTATCATGTCACATGAAGTGCCGGAAGGCATACCGGAAACCTACTTCAACATAATCGTAAAGATAAGGATCCCGAGGGTCCTGCTCGGCATGGTGGTCGGCGCTGCGCTTTCTATCTCGGGACTCGTATTCCAGGCCCTGCTGAGGAACCCTCTTGCAGATCCCTATACGCTCGGGATATCCGCGGGAGCGTCTTTCGGCGCAGGCCTCGCGATCTTCCTTTCATACCTCATAGGCCCGTATTTCAAGAGTTTCGTGCCGTTTTTTGCATTCGCCGGGGGCGTGACGACCGTGTTCATCGTATACGGGCTCGCACGGACCAAGGGAATAGTGAACGTTCTCACCATAATACTCTCCGGCGTTGTGACAAGCTACCTCTTCTCATCGGGGCTCGTCCTTGTCATGTCGCTCCTCGGTGATAGATCGCATGAGATAATCTACTGGCTCATGGGAAGCCTCTCGGGCTACCACCGGTTTCTGCCGATCTTTTCTGCGATCATCGTACTGCTGATAGGTGTGATATCTCTCTTCTACAGAGAACTGGATCTCCTTTCCCTCGGGGACGAGCAGGCAAAGAGCCTGGGTGTGAACACGGAGGCCTTGCGGCTTTTCCTCTTTTTCATCACATCGCTCCTTACATCGATCGCTGTCGCCCTCACGGGAACCATCGGCTTTGTGGGCCTCATCGTGCCGCACTCCATGAGACTCCTCTTCGGGCCGAAGCACAAGCGTCTCATTCCGACGACAGTGGTGGCTGGAGCGGCCTTTCTGCCGCTTAGCGATACTCTCGCCCGCACCGTCCCCGGCGCGCTGTTCGGGAGCGGTATGGAGATCCCGGTCGGTGTCGTTACCGCACTTCTGGGTTCACCGTTTTTTGTGTTTCTTCTCATACGCGGAAAGAGGAGGTCCTGGTTTTAGGTCCATGGAAACTGTAGCGGAAGCAAAGCACATAAAAGTGGGATATGACGGCGAAGGGGTCCTAAAGGATGTCTCCCTGAGAATCATGGAGCGGGATTTCGTCTCGATCCTGGGTCCGAACGGCTCCGGAAAGACGACCCTCATAAGGGCGCTTCTCGGGCTCATAAGGGTTCAGGAAGGGGAGGTGTGGATGTTTGGGAGGCGTATTTCCTCCTTCAAGAGGAGGGAGCTCGCAATGAAAGTCTCGTTCCTCCCCCAGAACCCCCCTGTCTCGCTTCCCTTTCTCGTGAAAGATATCGTGATGATGGGGAGGTTCCCGTACCTCAGGAGGTTTGAGATGGAGCAGTCCGGGGACCTGGACGCCGCCCATCGGGCCATGAGGATCATGGGGGTGGAGCACTTCTCAAGGCGGCACCTCATGGAGCTCTCGGGCGGAGAGGTAAAGAGGGTGTTCATCGCGCAGGCGATAGCACAGGAGTCGGACATCCTCTTCCTTGATGAGCCGACCGCAAGCCTCGACATAAACTACCAGGTCGAGATCTTCAAGATGCTGAAGAAGTTCAACGAGGAGATGAACAAAACAGTCGTCCTCGTTACCCACGACATTAACCATGCTGCGAGATATGCGAAACGCATAGTCCTCCTCAAAGACGGAGCGATTGCCTGTGCCGGGAGTGCCGAAGAGGTAATCAACGGAGATGAGCTCAGCAGGGTGTTCAACCTCGAAATAGTCATCGAGAGGGACAGGAACAACAAGCCGTTCATCCTTGTATGACGTTCGGGAACGGTTTTCGGTAACCTCTTGTTTTTTAGCTTGATTCGTCCCCGGCATGCGTACTATAGTATTCTCTGCAAATTATACAATCGAACGGGGAACGGTTTATGGACAGGATAAAGGTCGAGCGCCTTGCGCCGGAAGAAGCCGAGAAACGGGGAGTAGGGTCGTGGGGAGTGTGGGAGAAGGAGCCCTCGGACTTCGACTGGGAGTACACATCGGAGGAGCACTGCTACATCATCGAAGGCAAAGCACGGATATCAACAGCGGACGGCGATATCGATATTGAACAGGGCGACTATGTGGTCTTTCCTGTCGGGTTGAAGTGCCGGTGGAACGTGGAAAAAAGCATCAAAAAGTACTATGAGTTCAGGTAGTGCGGAATCTCCTATCCACAGGGTGAGGGCGGCAGTCAAACGGTATATGGCGGACTGGCTGTCAGCCTGATCCTGATACCATCCCCGCAAACTTCGCACCGATCTCCTCTCCCTTCCTCAGATCGTCCCGGGACGGGCCGCCTGGGAACTCGAGAGTATCGACGTACTCCCATTTCAGGGGCTCTGTTATCCGCTTTACTTCCTTAAGAGCGCCGCCGCTCCATCCGAAGCTTCCGAAGTACAGCGCCTTCTTGTTCGATATCTTCTTTAATGCTGCGGTTGCAAGCATCCTCGCGACAGGAGGAAAGAGGCTCGCTTCATACGTGGGAGCGCCGATCACGACCCCCTTTTTCGTCCATAGAGAGGGGAGGATATAGCTCGGGTGGATGCGGGCTGCATCGAATATCTCGAGCGGTGTCCCGACGGATGATATACCGTGGGCAACGGCGTTCATCATGGTCTCCGTGTTCCCGTACATCGAGCCGTAGATCATGGTGATACCGGGTTCGGTGGGACCGGTCGCGTACTCCGACCAGCGTTTGTAGAGCTCGATGATGCGTCCCGGGTCCTTTCTCCAGATCAGGCCGTGAGAAGGTGCAATGATGCCGATATCGAGCCCCCCGAGCTTATCAATCGCGGTCAGGACAGGCCTTGAAAATTTCGCTACGATGTTGGCAAAGTAGCGCAGAGACTCCTTCTCGTAAAAGTCGGGGTCCGTACACTGGTCGTCAAAGATCGCGCCGCGAAGAGCGCCGTATCCTCCGAAGGCGTCGCATGAAAAGAGTATCCTGTCGGTTGTTTCATATGTCACCATCGTCTCCGGCCAGTGTACAAAAGGAGTATGGAAGAACTGGATGGTCCTTTTACCGAGCTCGACCGTGGTCCCGTCCTCGACGACCCTGACCCTGTCTTTTATTCCGTAGAAGCTCTGAAGCATCTTCTCTGCCTTGGGGGACACAAATATGGTGAGCTTCGGAGCCATGCGCTTCAGGACGCTCAGGATTCCGGTGTGGTCCGGCTCCATATGATTAACGACGAGGTAGTCGATCTCTTTGATATCTATCACTTCGGAGATGTTTTCAAAGAACAGGTCGGTCTTTATCGATTTTGCGAGATCGATGATGACCTTCTTTTCATCGTTTATCAGATATGAGTTGTAGGAAACTCCCTCCCTCGTTATCGGCCAGAGACCCTCGAACAGGTCCGTAGTGCGGTCGTTCACGCCGATCCAGTATACATCGGGCTTGATTTCAACAACAGACATGATATGTCCCCCCCTGTTCAGATTATTGACTGGCAACCCCGCAGTGCTTGCGCCCCCCATGACAGGCTGCTTCTCGTTTCAGGACAGACCGATCTCTTTACTCGATTCCCAAAGCCCGTGGATGTTGCAGAGAGCGAGTGCATGCAGAGTCCCCGCCTTGCTGACTTTGAGTGAGGATGTAACCGAATGATCGGTGTACACGGGCCCCTGGTTTGGCCCTGCTGCCGATTCACCGTGCGCCGTGAACTCAAAGTGGCCCACCTGGTAGGGAAACTTATCGCCCTCCGGGTGAAAGTACAGAGTGATCCATCTGATGTGATGCTCCGTCGTGTTGGGATGAGCTATCTCCTTTCCGAGGCTTACCTTTACATCGAACGTTTCCCCGGATCGAACGGCATCTGGGCACTCTATCACCGGAACATGTTTTTCCTTCTTCCAGTCAGCGGCCTGTGTAATATCGCCAAGCTTAGCCATTTTGTATCCTCCTCGTGTGTTGTAATGCGCGTCCTATGGTACGAACGCCGCGTTCAGCCTTAACCCCTGTTTCTTTATCTCTCAAATTATGTGAGCGTGTTTTCATAATATATTCCGGAGAAACCGACATAGGGCGGCTCACTGTTTTTGATTACCCGTATGCGGTGCTCCCCCCTACATGTATGATTTTCTCTCATTTACTATTCACCCGATTCGGGTGCTCATTTCCCCATATTCATGTGGAAAAGGGGTCAGTACTCGTCGAGATGGTACCATTCTGCGTTTTCGAGCCATGTTTTCGGTTTTGAAACATACCCAATGATATTATCCAGCAGAACGTAATGCTTCATTTCCTCTTCTGCAAGGCGGTTGAAGAGGTCCTTCTCATATTCCTTCTTAACCTCCTTCGCCTTATCGAGATAGAAATTTCTGCTCTTCTGCTCTATCTCCTGGGCTTTTTTATAGAGATCGATCTGCGCGGCCGGAAAAGTTTTTTCCTCTCCCTTGTCCTTCATCTCTTTAAAAACGTTCTTCGCGCTGCTGAGGATCTCTGTGTCGATCATTTTCGGTTCTTTTACCTTCAACTCTTCAAGGATCGTATAGTGCTTCATCTCGTCTCCTGCGAGCATTTCTAAGATCCGCCGGACTCCTTCGTCCTCAGCCTTGTCTGCAAGACCGAGATAGAAATTTCTTCCGTCAAGCTCCATCTGCATGGCGAACTCTAAGATATCCATCTGTATCCTCCAGTTGATATGTAGGTCATCAGTAGTTTTCTACATAAAGCTCGAAATAAGATGACGGATTCAGACATGTGGGGCACTTGTTCGGAGGAGCGAGCCCCTCATGGACGCGGCCGCACACCCTGCACTTCCAGAGTACCTTTTCAGGCCGTTTGAACACGCTCTTTTCCTCTACATTCTTTGCCAGCCTGTTGTACCTCTTCTCATGCCAGACCTCTACTTCCGCGATCCTTCTGAACGCCCTGGCTATTTCGGCAAAGCCCTCCTCATCCGCGATGTCGGCGAATCCGGGGTAGATTTCGGTGTGCTCGATGTTTTCTCCGGCAGCTCCTGCCCGGAGGTTCTCGAGCGTCGATCCCACGATTCCTGCCGGGTAGCTCGCCTGTATCTCTACATCGCCTCCTTCGAGAAACGAAAAGTAGCGCTTGGCATGTTCGCGCTCGTTGTCTGCTGTTTCGAGGAAGAGGGCCGCGATCTGCTCGTAACCCTCCTCTTTCGCCCGCTCAGCGAAGAGCGTATACCGGTTCCTTGCCTGCGACTCCCCGGCAAAAGCGGCGAGCAGATTTTTTTCGGTTCTTGTCCCTTTTATGCTTTTCATCGGTACTCCCTCCATCTATGTATGGTTTGCACATCATTATGACAGAAACAGCTGTCATAGCAGGTGTGGAATTAGCTCTCCGGTTTGCTGCCCGCTAAGGGGGCCGCGGCAGGAACAATGTCCCTCCCGCCTGTAATCCCGTTTTGCGGATATTGCACTGAGGTCTGGTGCCCGCGTACAGTCCCGGCCCTTACGGGTTTTAGTACCTTAATACTGATTTTCACCAAGAATGTGGCTTGTCCACATTAGGGTATCGTCAGAGGTTAATCCCCCGGAGTCAAAGCGAATACAGTTGTCCTGCAGTTCTTTGTTTTCCCGGACGAATTCCCGAGTCCTTTCATGCGTCTTCGTCAATAGTATGGAAATCAATCTTCGGTTTCAAATTTTCTTCTATCCGCAGAACACAATTGATATGGGAAAAATCCGTATCGATGTTCGGCTCAACAAGTTCACAGCTCAAGGCCCCGGACACTTCGTACCGCTTATGAAAATCCGCGAGCTCTGTCGTACATACAGGTGTAAAGTCGGCAAAGACCTTTTGCCCGGGAAATCTTTCGGCAGGCCTCTCTTGCTGCGGGTAATTATCACCTCCGGATCGGAAAACGCTTCGTTCGGCAACGGCATGCTGTTCATAAAGCCAGCCATTTATAATCGCTAAATTGTTGATATGATTACAAGGTTATATTCAAGATAATGAAGGCTGAAGCCCTCATCACTCAGTCTCGGTTCATTACTACTACAGGTCTTGGGAGCAGTTTTTACAAACACCTTTGAGGTAGAGCTGTTGTTCTGTGACCCGATGTCCGTCCACGGTCTGCTGAATCATGCGAGGGAATTCCTGCCATATGTCGAAGATGTTTCCGCACGATTTGCATTTGAAATGTGCATGGGGCCTGAGGTCACACTCATAACGAAGCTCGTTTTTTTCGATGGACAAGCTCTTGATGATATCCCTCTGCTCAAAGAGGTTCAGGGTGTTGTAAATTGTTGTTTTTGAAAGAGTAGGTATATGTTTGCATAGGTCGTTGTATATGATATCGACAGTGGGGTGCACCCTGTGGTTTTGAAGATACTCGAATATCTTCAGCCTCTGATAAGACGGGTTGATCCCTTCCTTCATTAAATACCGCTTGATGCCATCGATTCCTGTCCCGTTTGCTTCCATGCTCCACTACACCTCAGATTCGATTTTACCTCTCACCCCTGTGTGCTTGTCACACAGGGGTGGGACCTGTAGGAGCGGAATTACAGCGACTCTATTCCCGCCCGGAGAGTTCCTTGTCGAGCATAATAAGTCCGTTCGGCGAATCTTTAATGAGCTTGAGTTTCTGCACTATGGCGTCTGAGTGGGCTTCCTCTTCCACCTGCTCGTCGACATACCACATGAGGAAGTTCTCAGTGGCGACATCTTTTTCTGATCGTGCGAGGTCTACCAGTTTGTGAATGAGCCCGGTTACCTTCAGCTCATGCTTATAGGCACTCTCAAAAGCCTCGAGAGGTGATTTCCATTTCGCCGGAGGGGCTTCAATCGATGTCAGTTTAACACTGCCGCCCCTCTCAAAGGTGTAGTTATAGAACTTCATTGCATGCGCCATCTCTTCCTTGGCCTGAACGGACATCCAGTGTGCGAAACCGTGCAGGTTGCTGCCTTCGAAATATGCCGACATTGAAAGGTAGAGATAGGCTGAGTATAGTTCCGCATTGATCTGATCGTTGATTGCTTTTTCAATACTGTTTTTAATCATCATATCCCCCTCGGTGTTAGCTTTATTACAATTCCCTTTTCAACTCGGTAAGCTTGATGAAGTGATGTCGTTCTTCAGCGATTATCGCATCTATACTGTCTCTTTCATTCTCAGGAACAAAGTTTTTAATCTCCTGATAGTAGAGAATGGAATCCAGTTCCTTTCTTATACCGAACTCACACGCCTCTTTCACGGTGGTAATTCTTTCGACCTCTTTTTTAAGAGCGGAATCGGTGAAAATGAGGGTGTCGGCATACGCCTGGAGGTAGGCCTCATACTCGTCGGGATAACTGGGGCGTGGCGTTTCCTGCCGGGCCCCGTGCGATAGTTTTGTAAAGGTTTCGCGGTGTTTTTTTTCTTCGGCTGCGAGGAAGTTGAACATCTCCCTCGGTGCCGTTTCCTGAAAGCGGTCGGCAACGCTCCTGTAGAATCTCTCGCCGTTTTCCTCCACTTTCACCGCGAATTCGAGAACTTCAGAAGCTGAAAGTATTGCCATCGTCTCTCCCTATTGATAGGTTGACGCCGGATCCGGGACCATAGGCCCCCGGCCGTCAGACAGCAACGACCTCTTTGACCCCAGGCACCTCTTCCTTTAATATTCTCTCTATTCCCATCTTGAGAGTCATCTGGCTCATGGGACATCCGCTGCATGATCCTGTGAGTTTCACCTTTATAACGCCGTCCTCGGTTACCTCTACGAGTTCGACATCACCGCCGTCGGCCTGCAGCGAAGGTTTGATTTTGGCCAGTGCATTTTCAATATCTTCTTTCATATGGTACAACCCCTTTTAAATAATTTAATCCCTTTTATAAAAGAGAAGAATATATATTGCTCATTAATTCATACTTGTAATTGGTGCAAAATAGTAACATTTCATTTCCATTACTGCAAGTAAATAATTGCCTTTTTTTCAAACTCCCTCTCCGGTACTCAGAGCGGATTCATCTTCGCTGTTTTTTATAAGGTCAGCCAGGGAGACATCCGCGAGAGACCGCCTGAAATTTCTGTTGACCCGCAACCACCCCTCTCTGGAGATACATTTGCTTGAACGCTTGCACGCGGAAGGTTCGTCAATGCACGAGGTGAGCGCAGTTTCCTTCTCGAGAGTCTCGACAATGTCGAGGAGTCGGATATCCCGGGAAGGCAGGGCAGGGTAGAACCCCCCTTTCCTTCCCTTGCTGCTCTTCAGGATACCGGCGATGCGGAGCTTGGTAAATATGTTCTCGAGATAACGCAGGGAAAGCCCCTCGCGTTCGGCAATATCCTTCAGCAGTATGGGCTTCCCGTCGTAGTGAAGTATGAGGTCTATCAGCGCTCTCAGCCCGTATCGTGAACGTGTCGAGATCATCATGATAGGGTCTCGCCCCTTTCGTCCACGTCATTGAAAAAGACCTTCACGCTCTCTATGTCCCACAGCGGTTCGAGACGTTCGCGGATCTCCTCTTTGATGTTGTTTGCGAACTGGTGATTGCTGTCCAGGTCGATGCGTATCTGAACATTGCCGTTCTCGAGGTCTATTTTCTTCACAAAATTCACCTGGAGCACGTCGAGCCCGGTGAGCGGGTTTATGACGTGTGCAAGACGCTTCTGTATCATTTCGACCGTTGTCGGATTCTTCTCTTTGATGATCCCGCTTGTATGCTCGTAGTTCTCTATTGCGGTCTTCAAGGCGTCGACAGCGAGGACTGCGCAGTGTACCTTCACAGGCGGAAGACCGCCCAGCGCCTCCGACGCCTGCTTCCACGAGATCTTCTTGGCGTCCTCAATCGTCATGTTCTTCGCGAGCTCCGTTATAATCGATGCCGTCGCAATGTTCGACGCGCACCCGTAGGATTTGAACTTGATGTCCTCTATCACCCTCGTATCGTGATTCACCTTGAGAAAGAGCTTTACCATGTCTCCGCATGCCGGTGAACCTTCGGTTGCCACAGCATCGGCATCGGAAATCTCTCCGACATTCTTCGGATTTTTAAAATACTCGAGCACCTTTTCAGAATAGGGAAGTGCCATATCTACCTCCTTCACGTACTATTTTTTTCTAACAGGACTGAGCTCTCGAAGCTGATCCACGACCTCTTTTACATTCATGTATGTGTAGTCGATATCTTGTTCTGACGTGTACCTGCTCGGTGAGAAGCGTATGGATCCGTGTGCACGTTCGTGAGAGAACCCCATGGCGAGAAGCACATGAGAAGCCTGAAGTGCCCGTGAGAAACAGGCGGAGCCTGTTATCACAGCGATACCTCTCATGTCGAGGTGCAGGACAACCGATTCACCCTCTATATAGCCGAAAGAAACGTTGAGGTTGTTCGGAATCCTCCTGGAAAAATCTCTCGGGCCGTTGACGAGTGTTCCCTCTATGCCGTTCTCGATCTTGCCGTACAGATCGTCACGCAGTTTTTTCGTCCTCTTCACGTCATCTTTTTCCCACAGTTCAACTGCCTTACCGAATCCTGCAACCCCGGGAACATTTTCCGTACCCGGTCTCATGTTGTTTTCCTGATATCCGCCGTCGAAAAGCTTTTCGAGAGAGGTGTTTTTTCTCACATACAGGGCACCCGTTCCTTTCGGTCCGTGGACCTTGTTCGCGTCGACTGTGAGAAGGTCGATTCCGTACTTCTCCACATTCAGCGGTACCTGGAGGAATGAGTAGCTTGCATCGGTGTGGAAGTAGGCGCCGTGAATGTGAGCTTCTTTTGAGACGGCGGCGAGGTCCTGCAGGGTTCCTACCTCGTGGTTTGCATGCATGACGCTTACGACAAGCGTCCGGTCATCAATGAGAGACTTCAGGTTTTCGATATCGACGAAACCCTCACCGTCGACCTCTGCGTATCGGAGCTCGTACCCCTGGCGGCTCAACCTCTCCGCAGTATGGAGAACAGAGAAGTGCTCTACCTTTGAGATAACGATCACGTTTCTTTTATCGTCTTTGTTTCCCAGGGCAAGCCCTTTCAGGGCGAGGTTGTTCGATTCCGTCTCACCTGAAGTAAATACGATTTCGTCGCTTTCGGCCCCGATCCGTTCAGAAAGAGTCGTCCGGGCCTGCTCTACAGACTCCTTTGCCTTTATGCCTGGACTGTGCGAGAACTGGGACGAGGCGACGGCATACTGGTTCAGGTGAAACTCGTCCATGTAGCGGACAACCCTCTCGTCGACAGCAGTTGCCGCGTTGTTGTCGAGATAAACGGTTCTCTTTTCCATAAAGGCCTCCTTTGCATCATCTCATATAAAGAGGGTAATTGTTGCGTCCTTCGACTCGTAGCAGTACCTGCCGACTGTTCCGTACTCGTCGACGAGGTCCTCCCTCAGGTCTTTTTCTTCTATCCCCATGAGCTCCATGGTCATGGTGCAGGCGATGACCTTTCCCCCGAGCCTCTTGTAGCTGTTCGCGAGCACTTCGAGCGAAGCTACCCGGTGGCGTTTCATCCTGCGCAGGATCATGGCCTTTCCAAGTCCGAGCATGTTCATCCTTGAAAGCGGAGCCTTTTTCATGCCGCCCTTTTTCAGTGCGTTGAGGCCCCAGAACGTGAAGAATATCGTTACAGGTATACCCATCGATAAGAAACCGCTTCCAACTATGAAAGCGCTCATGATCTTGTCGAACCCTCCGGAATGGAGGATAATTGTTGCCTTCTTGTTCTCCATATGCACCTCTATGACACGACGA
>Ga0307379_10005390_pt1 | contig 17857 bp, 15 predicted proteins | sample UN2MG_FD_202237 | JGI IMG/M metagenome (GOLD analysis project Ga0307379, IMG submission 202237) | Soil microbial communities from Risofladan, Vaasa, Finland - UN-2 | ecosystem: Environmental > Terrestrial > Soil > Coastal area > Acid sulfate soil | place: Finland: Risofladan, Vaasa | collected... | reverse complement strand
ATAGCCTCGACGAATTCCGGCGAATGGCCTTCACGATCGAGGAGGTCGTCCGTCCGTACTGGGAGGTCGAGCCTGGCTCGCCCGAGAACGAGCAGCTCGACCGGCAGTGGGTCGAGCAGGTTCAGGCGCGCATTGCCGCCGGCGGAATCCCCGAGCTGGTTGACAGCCCGGACAACAAGCTGGGCTGGCTGGAACGTAGGCGCGCTCGCCGCGATTGGCTCACGCCGCCGCCGCTGATTGACAGCTTCTTTTTCATTTCGTTCCGCGGCGGGTGTTTCATGGGCGCGTCGAGCCGCGACCCGGCGCGCGTCAAGCCGCTGGTGCGTCTGTTCGAGACGGCCGGGGCGCGCATCCCCGGGGTGCTGCCGGTTATCCTCCAGGCGCAGCTTTTCTCGTTTGGCGGCGGCAACACCGCCGAAATCCAGATTCGCGGCGACGATCTCGAAAAGGTCACCGCGGCCGCGACAGCGGCGTACGCGGTCTGCGACCAGGCCTTTGGTCAGCCGCTGCCATCACCCCGGAATTTCAACCTGGGCCGGCCGGAACTGCGGATCGTGCCCGACCGCGAGCGGGCCGCCGACCTCGGCTTGAGCGTTATTGACGTCGGCCTGATCGTCGAGGCCTGCGTGGACGGCGCGTACGTGGGTGATTACCGCGAGGCCGGCGGTGAAACGATCGACATCTCGCTGTGTGTCAAAGGCCAGCGGGGAACGTCCACGCAGAACATCGGCCAGGTGCCGGTCTACACGCCCGCCGGCAACATCGTCCCGTTGACCTCCGCGGTCAAATTGCTCGACACGACCGCCCTGGAGCAGATCAACCACGTCGAGCGCCAGCGGGCCGTCACGCTGGAGGTGCGTCCGCCGGAGGCGATGGCCCTCGAAGCCGTCATCCGGCAAATCAAGGAGGAGATCGAGCCGGAGCTACGTGCGTCCGGTCAGATCGACCCGAGCGTCTTAATCAGCCTGACGGGCAACGCCGACAAGCTGGTGGCCACCCGCAGCGCGATGATTGGAGAATGGGCGGGCTGGTCGCTGACAACGCTGGTCAATCTGATCGGAAGCCGCTTCTTCCTGTCGGTCATCATCGTGTATCTGCTGATGGCGGCGCTATATGAGAGCTGGATGTATCCGTTCGTCATCATGTTCAGCCTGCCACTGGCGATCCTGGGCGGCTTCTTCGGGCTCTGGGTAGCGCACCAGGGCACGCTGCTGACGACGTATCAGCCCGTGCAGCAGCTCGACGTGCTGACGTTCCTCGGCTTCGTGATCCTGGTCGGCATCGTGGTCAACAATGCGATTCTGCTGGTGAACCAGTCGCTGATTCACATGCGTGAGGCCGGGATGCCCGCTCGCGAAGCGATTCGTGAGGCCGTGCGCATCCGTGTGCGGCCGGTGCTCATGACCAGCCTGACGACCTTTTTCGGGCAACTGCCGCTGGCCTTGTTCCCCGGGGCCGGCAGCGAGCTCTACCGTGGCTTGGCGTCGGTCATGCTGGGAGGGCTGATCGTCGCAATGGTCGGCACTCTGGTCATCGTACCGAGCGTGCTCGGGGTGATGATCGATCTGCGGGAACGGATCGCGCGCCGCCTGCGCGGCACAGTTCCGGCGGTCGCGCGGACCGGCAGCAAACCTGACTGAGGCAATCCACGTTATACTCCTGCCAATGGCTTTCAGTAAACCGGACAGAGCGGCCGACGCCATCGCCCGCCCCAAGCGTATCCTGATCATCAAGCCCAGTTCGCTGGGAGACATCGTGCATGCGCTGCCGGTGCTGGCCGCGCTGCGTCGGGCCAATCCAGGCGCCCACATCGCCTGGCTGGCGAGCAGGTCGTTTGCCGCGCTGCTCGACGGACACCCCCTGCTCGATGAGGTAATCGTTTTCGACCGGGCGCGCTACGGGAAGATGCTGCGCAGCGGCCGCGCGTTGGGTGAGTTCCTACGCTTCCTGCGTGAGCTGCGCCGCCGGCGTTTCGACCTGGTCGTCGATCTTCAGGGCCTGTTCCGCAGCGGGTTCCTGGCCTTTGCCAGCGGTGCCGAGCAGCGGGTCGGGTTCGCCGCGGCCCGCGAGTCCGCGGGGCTGTTCTACACTCAGCGCGTACGCTGCCCGCCCGATGCGCGTCACGCCGTAGACAAGAACCTGTGCGTCGTTGCCGCCTTGGGGCTGCGCACCGATCGCCCCGAGTTCCCGCTGGGACTGCGGCTGGAAGAAATCCGCGCGGCTAAGACGCTTCTGACCACGGCGGCCGGCCGGCCGCTCAAGACGTTCACGGCGGTGATTCCGGGAGCACGATGGGAGAGCAAGCGCTGGCGGCCGGAGCGTATCGCGGCGCTGATCGACCGCATGCACGAGGAATCGCTCCCGTCCTGCGTGCTGCTCGGCTCGGCGGCCGATCGGCCGTTCGCCGACCGGGTTGTCGCCGCCTGTCACTCACCGGCAATTGACCTCGTCGGTCGCACGAGCCTGCGGGAGTTGGCCGCCCTGCTCGGACTATCGGACCGTGTCATCTGTCACGACTCGGGGCCGATGCACATCGCGGCAGCGCTTGACAAGCCGCTGGTGGCCATCTTCGGCCCGACGGATCCGGAGGTCACCGGGCCGTACCGCTGCCCGAAGGAAGGTGCGTTTGGGACGCGCCCCACATTTCGCGTGGTTGCCACGCCGATCGAATGCTCACCCTGCCGGCTGCGGACGTGCGACCACCACTCATGTATGGAGCAGCTTGCGGTGGAAACCGTGTTGGCGCAGGTCCGAGAAATCGGTGCAGGTGTTTTCGGACGCCGGGCGGCCGATGGCCCGCGAATTGGGACGGGCGTGCCGGAAGTGGCTGCCGCCCCAGTCCGGCCCGGCGCGACAGCGCCCTGGCGGTAAGTCCGGGCGATATAAACCGAATTCGCGTGCGCAAACTGACCGGACAGCGCTTCCCTCCGCGCCAATTGTAATGAACAGTCAATTACGGGGAGGCAGTTCCAGCGGGTCCGCGCCGAACGTCTAAAGCTCCCGCCCGGTTGTGCCGACCCGATAAACACGGACTAGCTCTGTCAACCCGGACACTGTGGAGCCCTGATCATGAAGCGACGCCTGTCGTGTCTGCTCGTTGGTGCGTGCGGCCTGGCTGCGGTACTGCCGCTGGCCGGCTGCGAGAGCTACTGGTTCCTCCCGTTCGCCGAGACCGGCGACAAGGCACCTTCCACCGGGGCCTTCAGCGCCACTGACACGTTCACGGAAAACCTCATCCAGGAGCGCACCTTCACCAACGGTGCCGCCGTCACCACAATTACCTACCGCGTGGAGGATCTCGCGCGCACGCCGGTGCTGATTGACTTCAACGGCGACGGCAAGATCGACCCGGTCGCGGCATACGCGCAAGGAAACGGCGGTGTGATCCAGATTCTGCTCAGCCAGGGTCTACCCGGCGTGGTCGATTTCCTGAGCCTGACGCTCGATGGCAACGGCCGCTGGGCCGACCTGGCCGACGTCGCCGTGGCCGACATCGACGGCGACGGACAGCTCGACATCGTGGCGGCGGCCCAGGACGGCATTGTCTATCTCCGCCATCCGCCGTGGGACCCCAACGACCCGGAGCCCCGAACCACCCTCCTCCGCGCGTGGGGCCACGAAGACCCGAATCTCGAATACCTGGCGGGAAGCACCGATATCCTGACCAACGAGGAAATCCAGGAGATTCTCGCCCAGGTCGTGCCACCAACGGTAAATCTGAACGAGTACGACATCGAACTCGAGCAGGGCTACACCAACGTCGAAATAGCCGACCTCAACAGCGACGGCGATAACGACGTCGTCGCGTCGCGCCATTTCCGAATCACCCTGACGCCGAAGGAAAACAGCAACGCCGAGCCGATGGAGATCCGAGCCGGCGAGCTGCAAATCTTCCACAACCCAGGCGGGGCCACGACCGGCGAGGGCTGGGAGCTGGAGACCGTCGGGTTACACGAGCGGTATCTGAACGAGTTCGACCGCGAGGGTGCCGCCGGATTGTTGGTCTACGACATCGACGGTGACAACGACCTGGACCTCGTCTCGGCCGCGCGGACCGACGACAACGTGCAAGTGACCTGGTTCCAAAACCCGGTCGGCGTCTGCCCCAACGTGGACCCGCCGTTCGACGACGAGCCCTGGAAGCAGTGGCGCATCGGCAGCGTCCGCGACGCGTTTGCCATCGACATCGCCGACCTCACCGGCGACGGACGGCCGGACGTGGTCGTGACCGGTCCGGCGCAAATGCAGATGATGCTGTTTGAGCATCCCACGGTGGAGTTCTGCGATCGCGGCACGCGCGACCGCTACGAATACGACTGGGATACGTATTCGATCGTCACGTTCGAGTCATACACGCCGCTCGACGTCAAGGCCCTCGACGTGGACAACGACGGGGCGCTCGAGCTGGTCGCCGGCGGCAGCGCGGGCGCGATTCGCTACTTCGAGTCACCGCTCGACGCCCGTGATACCTGGACAGGCTTCGTCGTGCTGGACTACGCCGCGCCCGGCGATGTCGGCCTGCTGGGCTACGGTGACCTCGACGGGGACGGCGACGTGGACCTGGTCGCCGTGGTGGACTCCACCGAAGACGATAATAACGACCGCATCACCTGGATTCGCAACGACCTAGCCGTGCTCACACCGTAATGCCATGAAAGGCTGTCTCCCGCCGGACGGTAGGCTGTCGTCCGGCGTGGTTACTGATGATCTGGGAGACAGCCATGGGAACAGAAACGAGCATATCGCAAGTAGGGTTGGACGTCCACAGGAAGTTCAGCAAAGTGAGCGGACGCGACTCGGACGGCAAGGAGCTGCTGTGCTGTCTGGGGCTGCGCAGCCGCACCGAGCCGGAGCTGATCGCCTGCCCGAGCTGCAGGCGGATCGAGGTGGACCTGTTCAAGCTGGTGACCGACGTTCGCCGCAAGGTCGCCGACGAGATCGATATCCCGGTCAAGGTGGCGGTGATGGGCTGCGTGGTGAACGGTCCCGGTGAATGCGAGGGCGCCGACGTGGCGATCTTCGCCGGCCGGGGCAAGGGCATCATCTACGTCCAGGGCGAGCAGAAGCAGAGCGTTCCTGAATCTCAAATGCTTGACGCCCTGCTGGCCGAATGCCGCGAGTTCGCCGCCCGCGTCAAACGCGGGGAAGCCAACCTGATCGGCTCGGACGTCACCATCGCCCCGCCAAACCCGCTGCCGCGCCCGGACGGTAGCGTGCCGCTGAACGTCGCGGGGAGGTAGCGGTGGCGATGGGGGGTTGGACGGTGCGGGTGAGGGTGAAGGTGCGCAAGGTGGCCAAGTTGCGCACCCCCCTATTGGAGCACGTTGGGCTGGATCGCGTCTAACCGGGCCTTTATTGGGCGCGATGCAGGTGATGGGGCGGGTTTTGAGCATGTTGGCTCCTGTCGCGGGCGCGCGAAGCGGCCGCGGGCTGAGAGATCATAGTCTAGTATTTCTAGAGAGTCAACCTGCTGCAGGCACTTCGCACGCGGTTACGGTGTGGCGAAGGGGCAGTGCGGCGAAGCACAGTTGACCGGCGTCGATGTGGACATCACCCCGCCAAACCCGCTACCGCGTCCCGACGGCAGCGTGGCATTGACCGTCGGGAAACGCTAGAATGTTCAGTACTGGACGGGAGGAATGTCCGTGACAGTCGCCAAGCTTCCCGAAGTGCTGGGCACCCAGGCGTTTGAGACCTTTACGATCCACGTCGGCGACGGGCGCTCGGAATCCGTCGAGTTCACGCTCGGCACCAGGATCGAGTTCGCCCCCCGTGTCAAACGCGGCGAAGCCAACCTGATCGGCTCCGACGTCACGGTCGGCCCGCCGAACCCGCTGGCGCCTCCGGACGGTAGCGTGCCTCTGACACCTCCGAATGCCTGAGGAGCATCGCGATGGCAGGAACCGAGACTGTAACGTGTCCCATTGATCAGAGGCATGCTACGCGAATCGGGTTAACGGGAGAACAGCCCGGGGTCCCGACGACGGCGAGTGTTCCTGAGAAGTTCATGTGCGGCGCCTGGCTGTACAACTGCGAGTGCTGCGGTGGTTTTGTGATCTCGATCTTCGACGGCCAATTCCTCACTGCGCCCACACAACATTTGGATATATCCGGGCGAAGGCTACGAGATAAGCTGCACGAGAACCGACACAAGCTGCGCGCGCTGCTCCGGGAGCACAAGAACCAGAAGCTCGCAACACTCTGGCTTCAACTCCGGCGCGGCCCTTACTGGCCCGTCCAAACAGATCAGGCGATCGCGCAAATCCACTTGGATGAACTGCTCGAACGATGGCCAGGGGGCGTCCCCGAGACGCTCGACCGAATCATATGCAACCTAGGCCGTGAGACAAGCGATGTTGGCCTGCCGTGTCACCACGGTGAGCGCAGCCCGTCTGGCGCTGGTTGGTTGGCGATGTTCTTTGCAAAGGCGGAGTACGATGCTAACTACTATCTGAAGGCTCTGATCGAGCGCGGTTGGATTGTCGATTGTGCCGACCGTGAAAGCGTCGAAGTTACCCCCGCGGGCTGGGCTCGGATCGAGGAACTTGAGCGGACCCGCAGCTCCCCGGAGCGACCAGCATTCGTCGCCATATGGTTCGGCGACGATGCCCAAGAGGAAACGACCGCCTTCATGAGCGAGGTGTTCGAGGATTACATCAAGCCGGCAATCGAAAAAGCGGGCTACAGAGCCGAACGGGTAGATCTCGTGCCACACAACGACTTCGTGATGGACAAGGTGCTCGGGATGATTCGCGTTGCGCCTTTCGTCGTGGCTGACTTTACGGGGAATCGCAACGGCGTGTATTTCGAAGCGGGCGTCGCGCGAGGCTTGGGAATACCGGTCATCCACACCTGCCGCGCCGGCGACTTCGACCGAGCGCACTTCGACATCAAGCAGATCAACACAATTGTCTGGAGTGAGCCGGAGGAACTTGGCGAGAAGCTATATCACCGAATCGCCGGAACGTTAGGGCCCGGGCCGTATTCGAACTCTTAGCCGTCCACCCCGTCCACGCGATCCTTGGCTGGGTATTCCATATCACAGAGGCCGCAGGCGCAGCATTAGCAGCATCGGCCAGCCTACGTATCTGCGCGCTCGCTCCATACGTGCCGCCAGGGCCTCAGGCACTACGTGTTCAGAGATGTGGTCGATCCTCAGCCCCACGTGCACCGCGGCCATGACGTAGTCCGAAATCTGATGCGGGTAGCTCTGGGGCCGGGTTTCGCAGCCCGATTGCGGATCGGTGAACCGCGCCGTGATCCCGCGCAGCATCATCGCCGGATGCATCGCTGACAGAACGAGGAACCCGTCGGGCCGACACACGCGACGCAGCTCGGCCAGAAAGCGCCCGGCGTCGGCGATGTGCTCCAACACGAGACCGCAGACCACACGATCGAACGACGCATCATCGAACGGCAGCCGTTCGTCCAAGTCGTGCCGGACGAACTTGACGTTTGTCGCGCCGCGCTTGGCGCGGGCCTGCTTCAGCATTTCCTCGGAGAAATCGACGGCCGTGACGCGCGCTCCGGCGGCCGCCAGCCGCAAAGCGTGCCGCCCCGTTCCGCAGCCGACGTCTACGACATCCAGCCCGGCGACGTCGCCGAGCAAGCGGGCCATCTCCGGCTCCTCGAGCGCCACGAGCGGGTTGTCCTCGTTGTCATAGATGCGCGCCCAACGGTCGTATCCACCCTCGGTGGAGAGTTGCTCAAAGCCACCGGGCTGATGCTGATTTCGTGTCATGGCGGGATGCTAGCGGGGGCGCGGGGTGTGGACAATCGGCTGCATGGGTGCCCCACCCTTTCAAGGGTGGGGGACGGAGAGGAAGGACGATAGACTCTCGTCATGCCCAGTCGTCTTCGCCGACATGACGAGTTCGGCCTGATTCATTTCCTCACGATCTCCTGTCTTCGGCGGCTCCGATTCTTCCAGCACGACAACGTAAAGCAGGCATTCATCCGGGCGATGGAAGCGGTTCGCACGAAGCATCGCGTCCGTTGGATGGGCTACGTCGTGATGCCAGAACATATACACGCACTGGTGCTGCCCCAGGCGTTGGGCGCTGACGAAGTCACACCGATCTCGGTCGTGCTGCATGACCTGAAACAGGCTTCCGGCCACGCCGGCAAGGAGGCACTGCGCGCCGTGTGGCGTGCCCATCGAGCGCTTGGTACGCGGGCCTTGGACGCCTGGGCGACCGGCGCTGATCCGAAGCCGTTCTGGAAGCCGCGCGGATACGACTTTAACGTCGTGCACGAGGAGAAGATCATCGAGAAGCTGGACTACATGCACCGCAATCCTGTGACACGTGGTTTGGTGGAACGACCTGAGCAGTGGCAGTGGAGCAGCTATCGGTTTTACGAACTTGGCGATGACTCGCTCATCGCGATGGATTGGGATGGGGCGTTGCCCCTGACGCTCTAATCAGTCCCCCACCCTTGAAAGGTTGGGGCACCCTTCACCCCCTAATCAGTCCCCCACCCTTGAAAGGATGGGGCACCACCGCCCCTACCCTTGAAAGGGTGGGGCACCACCCGTGTCATGGCGGGATGCTAGCGGGGGCGTTCAGTCGTTGTCGCCGTCCTCGCGATTCTTGGCGTCGCGGGGCGGCGTGTCCTTCGGTTCGGATTCCGCCGGCGTTTTCGCCGTGGAGTCGCGGCCGGTCCGCGTCAGGTCCATCGGCTTGCCGGCCACGAACCACGACGGCAGCGAGACCTTGCGCGCGCCTTTGGCGAGCTCCTGCGTGATATTGAACTTCACGACCACGTCGAAGTCGTGGTTGCAGTAGAGGTAGACGTCGCCGTGCGTCAGGTCGTAGACGCTGGAGTATTTCGTGCCGTACTTGCCCTCCTGGTGTACGGCCTCGAGGACCGCCTTCATCAGGTCCACCGTCAGCGGCTCGTCCTTGCCGAAACGCTTGGAGAAGATCTTCTGGGCCGTTTGCATCCGTCCGCAACGGGCTTCTTTCGCAGTCTGGCGCGACTGGTGGTAGTTCGTCAGGATCTGGTAACGGCCGTTGCCGCGGATGATCTCGTCTCCTTCGTAGATGGCCGAGTTCCCCTGGCGGTCGCCGAAAAGGAATATGGCCCGCTCCATGAACGGCATGGAGTAGCGCTCGAACAGCGCGACGGCCTCGTCGACCGTAGCGCACTCGCGCAGCAGCTTGTCGAGGATGTCGTGCGGGGCGCGCGGCTTACCCGCGTTCTTCTTCAGCGGAAGAGAGCCGGTCGCCGCCGCGTCGAAGAACAGCCCCTTCTCGTTCACGCCACCCTGCGGCCAGGCGTTGGCGAAGCCGAATATGACGCGGCCGTATTCCCCCTCGCCGCCGGGCTTGAACCACATGAACGTCTGAGGATCTTTCCAGTCTTCGTTGTTGCCTCCCATGGCAACCTTGCCGTCGTAAGCGTAGAAGATGGTGCAGGCCATGCCGGCCGTACTGCCGAACACGGCTGCGACAACGGCGACGGTCTGGATCAGACGGGGCATGGTCGGCCCTCCTTTTGGGTTCATTCTAGTGTGACGGCCACATGGGTTGTAGTCCCTGCCAGGGGCGACGAATGCCGGGCTGCGGGCGGCTCCCGTTGAACGTCCTCACCTTGTCTAAGGACACGGCATCGCATACTGTCGCTGGGCATCGCAGAGCACGGTGTTGATGGTTGACGACATTCTCGAGCCGTCGGCGAACGCTCGCGGGGAGTGACATAGCAAGGATCGCCAATGCCGCATTTGGACAGCTTATCCCGCAAGGAGTTGCTGACGCTTCTAAGAATGCACGCGAAGAACTGGCTGGCGCACGACGGGTGCTGGTTCCTCGCGGCCGAAGAGCGCCTCGGGCTCGAAGCGGCGATGGCGCTCGACGCCAGGGCCTGGGAGCGTTTCTCGCCGCTGGAAGCCAAGCGCATCATGGACGCTTTCGACATTCCGTCCGGCGGTGGTCTCGACTCGCTCGAGAGGGCCCTGCAATACCGCCTGTACGCGACCGTCAACCCCCAGGCGATCGAGCGCCCCGACGACGAGACACTGATCTACAAGATGGTCGCGTGCCGCGTCCAGGCCGCTCGGCGTCGCAAAGGTCTGCTCGACTTCCCCTGCAAGCCGGTCGGCTTGATCGAACACTCCATGTTCGCCGAGACGATCGACGCGCGCATTCGGTCCCGCTGTTTGCAGTGTCCGCCCGATCGTCCCGACGATCCGGGCTGCATCTGCGCCTGGGAGTTTACGATGTGCACCAACCAGCGCGGTGATCCATCGAGCCCGAGGGACAACGCATGAACGCGGACATGAACGACTCGTGCATCCTGGTCACCGGGGCTTCGGGCGGGATCGGGCTGGCGACGGCCGAGGCGCTTGCCGAGGAAGGGGTGAAGCTGGTTCTGCACTACCACACGCAGGCAGAGCCCGTTCGCCAGTTGCAGCAGCGGATCGACGTGCCGAACGTGCTCGTGCAGGCCGATCTGCGCGACGAGCGGCAGGTCGAGCGAGTTTTTGTGGAAGCGTTAAGCGCGTTTCCGCGCATTGACGTGGTGGTGGTCAACGCCGGGATCTTCAAGAGCGAGTCCGTGCCGCTGCACGAGATGACGACCGAGCAGTGGCGCGAGACGCTCGACGCCGACTTGAATAGCGCGTTTCTCACCTGCCGGGCGTTCCTGCGGCATCTGGCGGACGAGCCGCGCGAAGCTGCCGCGATCGTGCTGGTCGGCTCGACTGCCGGCCTGTTCGGCGAAGCAGGGCACGCGGATTACGCCGCCGCCAAGGCCGCGATGGTGTATGGACTAACGCTGAGTCTGAAGAACGAGATCGTCCGGCTCGCGCCGCGCGGGCGGGTGAACTGCGTTTGCCCGGGCTGGGTTCGGACGCCGATGGCGGCGTACGGGCTGTCCGACCCGGCCCTGATGCGTCGCGTGCAGGCGACGATGGCATTGCAGAAGGTTGCCGAGCCGCGCGACGTCGCCGCCGCGATTGTGTTCTTGGCGTCCGAGCGCTTGTCAGGTCATATCAGCGGGGCAATCCTGCCGATCGCGGGCGGGATGGAAGGTCGCTTATTGCACCCGGATACGCTCTGAAGCGGCCGGGGCGTGGCGCTCGGGCGCGGTCAGCCGGCGCCGATGCCGCGTTTTCGGCGGCTGACGGCCCGGCGGACCACCTCGGCCGCCCGGTCCGCCGCCGTCGCGACCGCTGCGTGCAGGTTGTCGTCGCGCTGCTCGATGAAAAGCTCGCCCGAGGGGATCAGCTTGACCGCGATGCGGCATTCCTTATCCAGGCCGCCACGCGGGCCGTTCAGGTCGCGCAGTCGCACGGTGACCCGCGAAATTCGCGGTTCGAAGCGGTCCAGGGCGGCGTTGATGCGGCGCTCGATATGCTCGCGCAACGACTCATCCACGCTGACGTCATGCTGGCGGATCATGAGTTCCATAGCACCCTCCTGGCACGGGGGTCAAATGACCTCACGGTATCTATTATACGCGACGGCGGTCAGGTGGTTCGCCACAGGATCGCGGGTGGCGCCGAAACGCGGCTCTGGTCCAGAAAAAACGCCATTCCTGATTCACAACCGTGGTATAATGGCTGCGGCTGAATGCGACGCTCGGCGGAGATTCTTGGCGCGTCGCGAGGACAATTGTTGTTCATCATCGCCAAGCGGAACAGGAGTCGCATGATGAAACGCGTAATGCTGGCAAGTTTGATCCTTGGTCTCGGTACGTCAACCGCGTTGGCGCAGCACCCGATGCCTGGGGAAGGCTCCGGATGGTTTGACCGCATGTTGGACCGCTTCGCGAACCAACTCGAGCTCGACGAGGCGCAGCGCGCCCAGTTCAACGAAGTCGCCGAGCCGTATCGCCAACGCATGCAGGACATGGGCCGTCGGAGGGGGGAGATGCGTCAGGCCATGCGCGACGGCGACCAGGAACGGGGCGCCGCGATGCGGGGCGGGATGTCGCACGGCGGGGAATGGGGCGGCATGTTCACCGAACTGCTCGACGAGGTCCCGCCCCTGCTGCGCGAGGATCAGCTCGACCGGCTGTACGAGATGCAGGACCGTATGGACGGGCAGCGTCGGCAGGGTGAAATGTACCGCCGCCTCATGACCGATCTGCCCAAAGAGCTCGGCCTGGACGACGCCCAACGGCAGCAGTGGGACGAGCTGATGGCATCCGGCCGCGAACAGCACCGCGAGCGCTGGCAAGAGACGCGGGCCCTCTGGGAAGAGGTGCGCGCGGCCGAAGACGCCGGCGATCAGGAGCGGGCCCAAGAGTTGAGGGAACAGCTCGAGGGGATGCGGCCCGAGCCCGGGCAGATGCTTCCGACGTTCTTCGAGCAAGTGGAGAAGATCCTGCGCGACGAGCAGAAGGCCGTCCTCGAGAACTTCCGACAGGAGTTCGGCATCGGCCGGGAGGGAGAAGCGCGCGGCCAAGCCGATGTTCGCAACATCATCCGCGCGGCCCGGCGCGTCCGGCTCAGCGGCGAGCAACGCGACGAGTTCAGACTGATCGAGCGCGACGCCATGCGGGCCCGGCGCGAGATCAGCCGGCGTGACGCCGAGGGGCAGGCGGTGCTCGCCGCCAAGGTCAAAAAGCAGATCGTCGAGCTGCTCGATCCCGAGCAAACGCGCGAGTTCGAGGAGCACCTCCAACGTCTCGACCGCCGCTCGCGACCGACTCGGGACAACCGCCCCGCGCGCACACCCTAAACGCCTCGCGGCGTACTGCAGAGCGCGTCCGCCTGCGTACGCACGGCGCGGGTCTAGTACGCGCCGCTGACACTACGGCGCCGGTGATGACGTGGGTGCGCTGGCCGGCTGCGAGGCTGGCGCTGCGCCGAAGCCCTCCGGTACCGGCAGAAGCTCCTGACAGACCTCATCCACCAGCTTGTCCGCCGGAAACGGATACGGGCGCCCGCTGGCCGGCGTCCAAATCAGCATGCTGCCATCGTCCGGCAGGACTCGCGGCCGCAGCACGCCGCCGGGCTCGGTCCACTCGAAGATGGCAATGGCCTCAGCGCATGAGGTCGTCCCATCTGCCGAAGGGCGCGGCATCGTCGCGAATACCCATTCAAAGGTGCCGTCGTCGTGTTCATCGGGCCAGCCGGGGGTCGCTTGAATGGCGCCCCCTGCGGTAGAGGAGCCGATTGCCACGAGGCCGACGAGTTCGTTCGCTTTCCCTCCAAGGCGGACGACCGCCCAATACACAGACCAATAGCCACGCTCCGCCGCCGCGATGGCGAAAGGCATCACCTCGATGGAACCGTCCTGGTCCCAATCGCCGGGCAGCGCCTGAGGGTCCCCGGTCATCGCTTGGGATCGCAGCCTACCGCAATAGTTGAGATCGAGGTCGCCGACCGCGGCCAGTCCGGGCGCGACCGCGGCCTGATCGGGGCGCAACCGTCCCCAATCCATCAACCAGCTCACACCGCCTCGGTCCCCCTGCCGGTAGGAGCGCAGCATCGGCTTGCCCCCCAATACACGGACGCGCTGCCGAGGGTAGAGCTCGTCAATGGCGCCTGCGATCAGCTCCACGCGCGCCTCACAACCGACGCTACTGCGCGCCAGGGCGCGGATCACATATGGGTGAAACGCGTGCCAAGCGACGCTCGCCAGCAGCACGGCAGCCAAGCCAACTACATAAGCACGAATGGCTACCGTCGGCGACCTTCTGCAGCGCCGGTTGAAGATGTCGCTCATAGCAGCTCCTTCAACGGGCCTGCGGGGAACACCACGCGCGCCAGGACGGTCCAAGCGAGACCGAAAACGATGGCGTGCCCGATGAATGACTTGAACCCCCGGTGTCGCGTATACGGGTTGCTCGACACGCCCATGGCCCACCACAGACCGTACGCGACGCCGAACAGCGCGAACAAGTTCGGCAGTGACGGATCCACCATTTGTGCGGCGAATCTAACGGGCACACTAGGGTATCGTGTCCGTGATGCGATTAGCAGCAAGGCGAACCATACGGCCCCAACCGGAATCTGGATCGCCGTCGCGTACAGGCTCCACTTTACGATGCCGCGCCGCGCGGCCGGGTGGTGCCACGCCATGGCCATGCCCAGCAGCGCGCCCAAGAGTGGCAGGACGGCAAGGGTGATCAACCACGCCGCGAATGTTTGGCCGGCCCAGATGACCATGCGTCCGACCGACGGAGTGCCCCACCTGAAGGCCATGGAACGCCAAGCGGCCGCGTCGGGGCCGAGCTGGCGCAGCGTCCAATCGAGGAAATAGGAGTCTTGCCCGAAAGCGAGCCCCACGCAGGCCAGCAGCGCGACGTGTCCCACGGCCCAGCGGCAGGCGCGCCCGTAGCGATCGGGCATGCCCAGCCGGCGGCCCGCGCGGCAAGGGCAGAACGTGACCGCCAGCAAAGTGCGAACGTAGGCGAACACGAGGCTGCCCCGCGCGGTGCGGTCCCAGATCAGGCGCTGGATCGCCCAGCGGCGGAAGACGCGACTTTTAGTCGGGAACGCGACGCCGCACTCCGGGCAACGGTCAGCACGTAGTCCCCGCAGGCTGTAGCCGCACTCGGGACAGACCGGCCGCCAGCTCGTCACGCGACGCCGCGGCCGACCTTCGCGTCTGGCAAGGAAGGTAGGCGCGAACAGCATGTAGGCGCACGCGCATACGTTTATCACGAGACCGTAGACCCAGTACGGAGGATGGAATGGCTCAAACACGCTGATTACGACCGCCGCGCCGAGGATGAACAGCGTCGCCCACGCGCACGCCCGCCACCACGAACGGACGAATGCGCTCGGGCGGGCACGCGCCCGCGGGCCGAGTACGAGGAAGATTCCGGCGGCGAAGGCACCCTCGAGCGCGACGGCCGCGAATAACAGTTGTACCACACGCGTCAGAACACCGAGCGTGCTCTCTGAGTCAAGGGATGTCTCAGCGTGCGTGACACTGGTGGTGAACGACGGCGAAAGACCGACAGCGTGCCAGAAATGAGACGCGTGCAGTTCAACAGCCGACAACAGTTCGTGCGTCGGCGGCTCAAGCATCGCGATCAACAGGGCTACATGCCAAAGAAGGATCAGCAGGAGCTGTATGACGATGGGTGCCACGCCCGTGGTGGTCGGTCGGCCGACAGCAATGTCGCGGACGTGTGTGAGCACGATCCGTACCCCCTTCATGCGGATTGTCACCTCGCGACCGTTGCATTGCCAGGGGACGCCCGCGTCCACCGGCGTGATACGCTGCGGGCCCGGTCGGCCGATAAAAACGCGCTGGTCGTAAGCTGGCACCGCTGTTCTGAAACCGGCTGCGGGGCTGGGGATAACCCGCCATTGCCCGATCGCGGCCGGGGCGGCATAATCGTACTTGATGGCATCTGAGACCAAGCCCCAGACCCCGGCCCAGGCCAAGCTCGACCAGCTCTTGGCGGAAATCCGCGAGCGCGAGGCGGTGATCCGCCAGGGCGGCGGCAAGCGCGGGATTGACCGCCAGCACAAGCACGGCCGGCTGACCGCCCGTGAGCGGATCGAGCTGCTCTGCGACCGCGACCACGCCGAGCCATTCTTCGAGCTCGGCCTATGGGCGGCCGAGGGCATGTACGAGGAGGTCGGGGATGTGCCCGCGGCCGGCGTCGTCGTCGGCCTCGCCCGCATCTGCGGCCGTCTCTGCATCGTGGTCGCCAACGACGCCACCGTCAAAGCCGGTGCGTTCTTCCCCGCGACCTGCAAGAAGGTCATCCGCGCCCAGCGCTGGTGCATGGACAACAAGCTGCCGATCATCTACCTGGTTGATTCGGCCGGCGTCTTTTTGCCCATGCAGGATGAGATCTTCCCCGATGAGGACGACTTCGGCCGCATCTTCCGCCACAACGCCGTCATCAGCGCCATGGGGATCCCGCAGTTCTCCGCGATCATGGGCAACTGCGTGGCCGGCGGCGGCTACCTGCCGGTCATGTGCGACAAGCTGCTAATGACCGAAGGCTCAGGGCTCTACCTGGCCGGGCCCGCCCTGGTCAAAGCTGCCATCGGGCAGAAGGTCAGCCACGAGGACCTCGGCGGGGCCAAGATGCACGCCTCGATCAGCGGCACCATCGACTATCGCGAGGTCAACGAAGAGCTGTGCATCGAGCGGCTGCGCCGGCTGATCGGTACGCTCGGCGTCCCGCCGACTTGCCCGTTTGATCGCGGCACCCCGGTCGAGCCGAAGCAGCCGGCGGAGAACATCTATGACCCGGTGGCGCACGGAAAGCGCGGCGAGTACGACATCCGCGATCTGCTCGAGCACCTGCTCGATGCCGGCGCCTTCGACGAGTACAAGGCCGAATACGGTCAGTCGCTGGTCTGCGGGTGGGGGCGGCTGGACGGCTGGGCGGTCGGCGTCGTCGCCAATCAGAAAAAGCAGGTCAGGCCGGCCCGCGGCCCGATCCAGTTCCCCTCCGTGATCTACACCGACAGCGCCGACAAGGCCGCCCGCTTCATCCTCGATTGCAGTCAGTTCAAGACGCCCATCATCTTCATCCAGGACGTCAACGGCTTTATGGTCGGCCGCGATTCGGAGGAGGAGGGCATCATCCGCAGCGGCGCGAAGATGGTCAACGCCGTGAGCAACACGGTCGTCCCCAAGCTGACCGTGATTACCGGCGGCAGCTTCGGGGCCGGCAACTACGCCCTGTGCGGCAAGGCCTACGACCCGCGCTTCATCTTCGCCTGGCCCACCGCCCGCTACGCCGTCATGGGCGGCTACCAGGCCGCCACCACGCTGCTGCAACTGGAGATCGCCAACCTGAAGAAGAAGGGGCATGAGCCGGACGAGGCGGAGATGAAGGATCTGCACCGGCGCATCAGCGAGACCTACGAGCAGCGCACGGACATCCGCTACGGCGCCGCCCGCGGCTGGGTGGACGCCATCATCGCCCCGGCCGACACGCGCAAGGCCCTGGCCCTGGCCCTGGAAGCCGTCTCCCACATCGGCGAGCTCCCGCCGCTCAAAACCGGCGTGTTCCAAGTGTAGGGTGGGCCGTGCCCACCATCCACGGGGAGGACAAGGTGAGCAGTGCACCGCCGCAAGTCCGCGAGCTGGTCGAACGCTTCGACCGCAACCGTGAAGCGTACAAGGCGCCGACGTACAACGAGGCCCAGGTCCGCCTGGAATTCATCGACCCGTTCTTCAGGGGCCTGGGCTGGGACGTTTACAACGAGCAGGGCCACGCGGAGGCGTACAAGGACGTCATCCACGAGGACGCCATCAAGGTCGGCGGCGCGACGAAGGCCCCTGATTACTGCTTCCGCATCGGCGGGACGCGGAAATTCTTCCTGGAGGCGAAGAAGCCGGCCGTCCCGCTAAAGGACAGCGCCGAGCCGGCCTTTCAACTTCGGCGTTACGCCTGGTCGGCCAAGCTGCCGCTCTCGATCCTGACCGACTTCGAGGAGCTGGCGGTGTACGACTGCCGCATCCGGCCGCACAAGACGGACAAGCCGACCACGGGGCGGACGATGTACTTCACGTACGACCAGTACCTCGACCGCTGGGACGAGCTGGCGTCGGTCTTCTCGCGCGAAGCGGTCCTGAAGGGCTCGTTCGACAAGTACGCCGAGTCGGCCCGACGCAAGAAAGGCACCGCCGAGGTCGATGTCGAGTTCCTCAAGGAGATCGAGCGTTGGCGGGACCTGCTGGCGGGCAACTTCGCCCTGCGTAACGAGCGCCTGAGCGTGCGCGACCTGAACTTCGGCGTCCAGCGCACGATCGACCGGGTGATCTTTCTGCGCATGTGCGAGGACCGCGGGATCGAGCCGTACGGGCAGCTCCAGGCCCTGTGCAACGGGTCAGCGCTGTACGCCCGGCTGGGCGAAGTCTTCCGCCGGGCTGACGAGCGCTACAACTCCAGCCTGTTCTATTTCACCCCGGAGAAGGGCCGCGAG
>Ga0307379_10005388_pt1 | contig 17865 bp, 18 predicted proteins | sample UN2MG_FD_202237 | JGI IMG/M metagenome (GOLD analysis project Ga0307379, IMG submission 202237) | Soil microbial communities from Risofladan, Vaasa, Finland - UN-2 | ecosystem: Environmental > Terrestrial > Soil > Coastal area > Acid sulfate soil | place: Finland: Risofladan, Vaasa | collected... | reverse complement strand
TTTAAGTTTGATGAGAATTCAAAGCCCAAAATGCTTGAAATCAATCCGCGCTTGCCAGCCACCTGCTACTTAGCCACTGCTGCCGGATTAAATCTTCCTTTGCTCTCTGTCTATCTGGCACTCGGCAGAGAGTTTGAGACTCCGAAGATTAAACCCGGATTGAGGATATACTCATATAGAGGGTTTATCGTTGTCGGTGATGACAACGAGATAAGTTGTGTCGTGTAAACGGTCTGGGGTAGATTTTCTTGATGGCAGGAAGCTGGAGTTACCAGCTTAACTCGAACTCTAAAGGGATAGAAAGGAAAGACGACAGGGAAGGTAAGATTAGGAGGCGTTATATTGCGAAAAGCATTAAGAGCTGCCGTTATTGGGGTAGGCGGCATGGGTAAAAACCACGCCCGAGTATACTCTGAACTCCCCGGCGTAGAACTGGTTGCAGTCTGCGATATTGAGGAAGAATTAGCTCAGAGTATTGCCCAAAAACTCAAGGTAAGGGCTTTCAGCAATTACCGGGAGCTACTTAAAGAGAACCTGGATGCGGTAAGCATAGCCATTCCCACTTCCATACATAAAAAGGTTGCCGTGGATTTTGCTAATGCCGGAGTAAACATATTGGTGGAGAAGCCAATCGCTGATACAGTACCTAATGCTAAGGAGCTTATAAACAGTTGTCAGCAAAATAGAGTGAAACTTATGATAGGGCATATCGAGAGATTCAACCCGGTTATCTCTACCATAAAAGATGCAGTTAAAGATGAAGAAATAATCTCAATAGACATCGCCAGGCTGGGCCCCTTACCACCTCGCATCAAAGATGTTGGCATACTTGTTGACCTAGCAGTTCATGATATTGATATCATTAGATATATAACTGGGTCGGAGTTCGTCCGCGTCTATGGAATGACATCAAGAGTGATGTCTCATAATGAAGATACAGCGATGATATCCCTCAAAACAGCCAGCGGAGTATTGTGCCACATATCGACTAACTGGTTAACCCCGTTTAAGGTGAGAGAAATTAATATCGCCACCAAGGAAAGGTTTATCAAGGGATGGTTAAAGGATAAGAGGCTCTGTGAATACCGGAGGTGGCACGTAGACAACTCGTATATGGTAAGGGAGCTGAGCATTCCTCAGAGCGAGCCGCTAAGACTTGAGCTGGAGGCATTCATTTATGCCATTACCAATGATACTGAACCTCCAGTAACAGGGGAGGACGGACTAAAAGCTCTGGAGATAGCTATCCGGTGCTTGGAATCACGGTGCTAGAAAGCTCCTCACGTTTGGGAACGTAACCTATGGTAAACAAATCACCACGAATATTCATTGGCATGGTTGATACTGCTGGAATAGGGAGCAGTATGGCACTTGCCTTTAAGCAGATGGGGCATAAGGTTACCTGTTATTCTCAAAGAAGCTACTTATTCCCTGAACATGTCCCGTATGATTATCGGAATTTTGAAAACCACAATAAATTACGTAATGGGATAGCGCTTCTGAAATACATTATTAGGTTTCTGGTGAATCACGACATTTTCATTTTTATTTCTAGCTCATCTCTCCTGCCTTATATGATTGACCTGCCAATCTTGAAATTATTACATAAGAAAATAGTCATGTTTTTCTGTGGATGCGATATTAATCATTTTTCGTTTGTTGAGGAAGAAGCTAAGCGTTTGGGTTTTAAATACTATACGTGTAAGGTTTGTGAGCGGCGGGCAACATGTAGTCTGGAAAAGAAAAGAAAAAGGACAAAATGGATAGAAAGATACGCCGATTTAATATTCTGCCATACCTACAATGCTCATCTTCTTTCCAGGGAATATCAATTCTTGTGGAATGCGGTTAATGTGCACAACATTGTGTACCATAACCGGCTAGCTAATAATGAACGGCCAGTAATCACTCATGCCCCGTCAAGAGCTGCTAATAAAGGAACTCGCTATGTTCTTGAGGCAATAGCTAGATTGAAAGAGGGTGGCTATAAATTTGAATTTAAGTTGCTTCAGGACATCAATAACTTACAGGTAAGAGAAATACTAGCACAAGCGGATATTTCCATAGACCAGCTGATGGGTCGAGCTTATGGCGTATTTGCTGTTGAGTCAATGGCTGCTGGCTGTGCTGTGCTGGGGTGTGTAAGTAAAGAATACATGGGTTACCCTGATGAGTTACCCATTATTCCCTCTGACCCTGATAACATATACGAGAATCTAAAAATGCTGTTGGATAACCCTGGGTTGCGTCACGAGCTTGGCAAAAGAGGCAAGGAATATCAACAGAAATATCATAATCCCCAGAAGATTGCCAGAAATATATTGGATTTGCTAATGCAGGCTAACAGAAGACATAAAATCAGTAATTAAGAAGTTATTGGTGTTACAAAAAATACAGCAGACAATCAAACAATCGGCTATCTATACCCTGCCCGGTATTGCCTCGCAATTAATAGGGGTAATTCTTGTCCCGATATATACCCGTATCTTTGTCCCCGCTGATTATGGCATTATGGCCGGGATAGCCCTAATTACACCGATTACCACCTTGCTACTTATGTTTGCTATAGAGCAAGGGGTTGCCCGCTATTATCTGGATAGTCAGGATGAGAGGGATAAAAAACTCACTGCAGCAACCGGGCTATATTTTGTAGCCATATTAAGCTTCTCGGTTATCTCAATAGTCGTTCTGTTCTTCTCCAAGGAAATATCTCAACTGGTGCTTAATGACACAAAATACTCCACATACTTTATTCTAGCTCTGACAGCTATCCCCTTTAGCCTGTGTTATAAACTGGCTCTGGATATCCTCAGGTTCAGATTCCAGGCAACCCGCCGCACTATCATTGGTATAACAAATATGCTGGTGAGCGTGGGCTTATCAATCTACCTGGTTGTATTCCTGAGAATGGGCATAACCGGCGTCTTCCTGGCTACTCTAATAACAAACATCATTTTCTGCATAACTGTGCTATTTCTAGTCAAAAGTAACTATGCCCTGATTTTTTCCTTCAAAAGATTGAAGGAGTTATTTATATTTAGTGCCCCGCTGGTCCCCGCCACTATGACTCTATATGCATTTCATTACGCCGATAGATATTTTTTAATTCATATGACTACCCTTGAAGAGCTTGGCCTCTACTCCATAGGTGTGACCATAGCCTCTGCGGTGCTGCTTTTAATGGTGGGATTCAGGGGTGCTTGGGTACCTATTGTGCTGTCGTCATTCCGGGAGGAGGAATCAAAACAATTCTATGTCAAGATATTCGATTATTTCTGGGCGCTGATATTTCTGGGCACGGTTGGCATTAGTCTCTTCTCCAAGGAAATACTGGCTATTCTGGCTCCGGAAACATATCTCGGTGCCTATACAGTAGTTCCTATCCTAATACTGAGTCTGGTACTTTTTAATGGTGTTTCCTTCTTTACCTTTGGCATTACAATTGCCAAGAAAACTCAATATCGTCTCCCATTAGCAGTAATAGTTGCTGCTATCAATGTTGGTCTGAATTATCTACTTATTCCCGTTTATGGGATGGTAGGCGCTGCTATCGCTACCTTAATATCATCTATCGTGTATGCTGTAGCGTCATTTATTATCTCCCAAAAACTATATTATGTTAGTTATAACCTGGCTTCCTTTTTCAAGATATTAGCTGTGGTGATAATGATTATCTCTGTCAGTTATTTTCTATTCTCGGATATTAGCCTACAAAATATCCTGATAAAGGTTGGGCTTATTGGTATTTTTATGGCTTGTCTTTATCTCTTTAACCTTATCGGCAAGGAGGAGTTAACGTATTTAAGGAAGTTGGCTTATAGAGTATTATTAAGACGGAAAGATATTACACAAATTTAGAAATGATTGTCTGGTGGAGTAGAGTTAAGAAGAGAGGAAGAGAAAGCAATGCCAACCGCTGGAAGTAAGAAAAAGAAGGTGCTTATAGTTTCCTTCAACTTCCCCCCCACAAACAGTGTCGGGGCAATGAGAGTGGGTAAGTTTGCCAAATACCTCCCTGAGTTTGGCTGGGAACCGGTAGTGTTGACTGTCAATAAAGCAAGAAGCACTCCGCAAACCTTACCTTTAGAGATAGCTGAGGCTAAAGTAGTTAGGACACCTTATCATGACTTGATTACTCCTCTGCAAAGAAAGCAACCGAACTATAGTATCTTTACTGCTTATATTGTTGTCCCTCTATGGAAAAGAGTTATTGATAGCTGGAGAAAGCCGCTGCGCATCATTCAAGAGCTTCCTCTAGTGAGAGTCCTTCTCTCCCCCTCAATAGGCTGGTATCCCCAAGCCGTAAAGAAAGGACTTGAGGTCATCGGTCATAGCGATATTAAACTTATCTTCAGCTCCTCCCCTCCACCAACCTCACACCTTATTGCCTCACGCCTCCAGAGAAAGACAGGGCTCCCCTGGGTAGCTGAATTCAGAGATTTGTGGTCCCTAAATCAATATAGGAATAGAACTGAGCCTTTCCATTTCATGGAAAAGCAGTGGGAAAAGAGAGTGCTAAAAAGAAGTCGTCTACTTATTACTGTCTCTGCGCCCTTGGCTGAGCAATTGGAGAAGCTTCATAGCAAGAAAACTCTCGTTATCACTAATGGCTTTGATGCGGCTGACTATGAAGCCGGTATTCCCTTAACCTCTAAATTTACCATTACTTATACTGGCAATATATATCCAGGAAAACGAGACCCTACCTTGCTTTTTGAAGCCATCAGCAAGTTGCACCAAGAGGGGAGAGTGACCCCAGATAATTTTGAGCTTCGCTTTTTTGGGCAATCGCTGGCAAATACCCCTTCTCTTATCCAGAATTACTATTTAGGTGAAATAGCCAAGATATATGGCTTTATCCCTTTTGAGGAAAGCATCAGGAGACAGCAGGAATCCACTGTCCTCCTATCGCTGGGATGGAATGACCCTAGGGAGCAAGGCGTTTATACTGGTAAAATCTTTACATATCTTGGTGCCGGCAGGCCGATAATGGCTTTGGGGCTTAAGGGTGATGTAGTAGGACAACTGCTAAATGAAACCGGAACCGGGGTGATGATGGACACTAGTGAGAAAATCAAGGCTGTGCTCTCAAAGTGGCTGGAGGAATTTGGGCAGTCTGGTAGTATCACCTCATATTACAACCCTAATGGAGAAGCTATCCAGAGATATACTCGGAAAAAGCAAGGTGAGCAGTTAGCCGGTGCCTTTGAACAGGCATTAAAGGCTTGAGCCTGAGGCGTGAACCCACCATATTTCAAACTCTCCATTGGAATAGAACTTATCTAAGCTATGGTCATAATCTAATCTTTCAAAATCCTGTGGCTCAAACCTGATGCTTGCCATCCTGGGGTAGACCTCAGAATAAATGGCTTTATCCAACTGAGTTATTGCCAGATAGGCATCCTCGGGATATGATTCTCCCAGTGTCTGATGAGCGTCATAGCCGAAGTGGTAAGGCGGCACTATTGGTGGTTTGCTCCAATAGTAGATATCCTCTCGCTCCGCTATCTCCTGAGCTGTTAGTAGAAAGGCAGCATAACGGCGGGGACGGAAACTCCCGAAGCCTGAGGTTGTCGCATCCCTATCCTTATGTTTGAGAAACCAGTCCGTCCCTTCTATGCGTTGGTAAGTGGTCTGGTCATTTGGTTCTAACATGTAAGGAGAACGGTACATATATAATCCCTCGCTTATAGATGTCAGGGTTATGATGGTTATCACTGCGCCCAGACATAGCTTAGGGAGATATTGCCTGGCTTTTACCAGTAGCTCGTAGAGGATGAATCCTACAAATGGGGCGCATAGCATCACTCCATATTTCACCAATCTGCCTGGGCCAAAACCTAGCCTGAGAAAATAGAGTACTAGGGTTACTATAGCCAGAGCCCCTAGAGGAGCATATAAGGAAACTAGGCGCATATTTTTCGGCTCATTGGCAAGTTTTTTTCGCAACAATGGTAGTGAAATTAGAGCCAGCAGCACATAAAGCAAGGTACCTCCATATGCCTTGAAGAACTGTCCCACTACACTATACCCATATCTTGAAGCATATTCTATTTGACCCAATAATACTTCCAGATATGTTACCCCTCCCTCAGTGACTAAACGGTGAATATTACGAATGACCCTATCCCAGATATAGAAAGAGGAAATCCAGGTGATTATCCAGACGAACATCAGAATTGTTACCGTGGAATTAAATCTAAGGCTGCTCTCACCGCTAAAGCGGCTTCTGAAGGCTAACAGTCTTCTCGGAATCCACAAAGTCAACGTTATCAGCAGCAGTACCATCGCTGACACAGGGTGAAATGGCGCAAATAGAAACAGCATAATGACAAATAGCAGGCTATATTGTGCCTCAGACTTTGCACCTATATTGCTTCTTACCATGGTGAACAGGGCGAGGGGCAGAAATAGGGTTGAGAGATTATCCGGTGTAAAATAGGCTATCGGCACTTGAAAAGTAGCAGCCGCCAGAGTAGCCAGAATCACCTGACCTTTGTGAGGCAAGATAGAACTGGCAAAAAGATACATAAAGGGGATGTAGAGCATACCAAAATAGGCAGGGAGATATTTATGTAGCCATATTGGCTCAATGCCGGAGATAGAGGAAAAAGCAGCAGTATATGTGTGTAGTACCGGGTAGAAAAGGTCTCTATTGAAATGCCCTGTCAAGATAATATCCTGAATCCAGCCCAGTTGGTAGCAAGGGTCGTCCCGACCATATAAGGCATAACCCCTAATGGCAGGCAGAGCTAACATTACTCCATTGCCTAATATAATTAGCAGAAGCCCAACCATCCATAAGTGACTGCTTTGATAGCCTTTAGTGTAAACCTGATGAACGACGATACTAATACCACCAATAACAACCAGCAGCAAAAATACCCAGAATAGGCGGGGGGTAGCCTGATAAATGGATACCTCATAGCCGGTGGATGGTGATTTCCAGGCGATGACAATAGCTACCGCCAGTAGGATAAAGCATATCGCAGCAGTGATAGCAATGATTCTTTCAGCCCTGGTCAATTTTTTCCCTTATTTATCGTGGAATGATTTAAGCTGGTAATTACCTCGTTGAACTTAGCTGCGGTAACTTCCCAGGATAGGTTGTGCCTGATATGCTCAGCAGCTTGGATTGACATCGAATGGCGAACATCAGGATTATTTATCAGATAGGTTATTGATTCTGCCAGGCTCTCTATTGTCGGTTGGCAGATGATCCCCGTAATCCCGTCAGCTACTATTTCAGCAGCTCCAGAACTGTTAGTGACCACTGCTGGGGTCCCATAAGCCTGAGCCTCTTTCACTGTCTTAGGGCTACAATCAAGAAATGAGGGATAGACGAAAATATAAGCACGGCGATAGTATTCCCTCAACTCACTCCAGCCAACTTCGCCAGTAAGGACAACCTTATCCCCAAGATTTAGCTCGTTAATCCTCTCCTCTATAAGTTGACGATGCCTACCATCGGCACAGATACATAGACGGAGGTCAGGGAAAGTCTTTAATAACTCATCATAGGCATCAAGCAGCAGCAATATGCCTTTCACTTTATCCAGGTAGCTGAACTTCCCGGCATAACACAGAATTAGCTCCTTACTCGGCTTCAGACAAGATTCAGTGCTGACTGGATGAAAAAATGGGTCCGGAGCAAGGTGAATTATAGTGGAAGGTTTATCTTTGAGTAGAGCAGAGAGCCCAGGGGTGTTAAGATATTTATCCTTGAGCCACTGGCTCACATAGATAATATGAGCACTGTTTTTTATCAAATGGCTCTTTAGAAGCCAGGAGAGCTTTTGAGCAGCTTTATTATTCGCGTTTTCCTTCACCTCTGCCGGGAAATATCCTCGTAGATACAATACCAAGGGGACACCTTTGAGTTTACGTATCGCTCGCGCTACTAAAGCATCGTAGAAAGTGCCATCTAATATGATGAATTGGCATTTGCTCGCCTCGCAGTAAATAAGTTTAACTGCCCCTGCCAAGTAACTTATGCGGTGCTTCTTGTCCCAGGTTGCTCCAGCAGCAGTTACTTCATATCCATATCCAGAGAGACCATCAGCCAGGTCTTCTGCTTCATTCTGTCTGGCAAAGAGCACTAATATCTTCATATCCAACCGCTTTCATAGTTATTCAGCTATCAACAAGCTGGCGACTATTTTGCCCCGTGGCTAAGCAGATTCCTGGCATTTCTCCATAACCAAACAAAAGTGGCTAGTTAAAAAGAAGGAGGCTAAATGGTTTCCTAATAAATACTTATCAATTATCCCCAATCTAGGGAAAAAGCCCCAGCGAATATGAGGATTTATAAAGCCAGCATCTTTTAACATAGAGCACCACAATTTAGGTGACTGATGTTTGTGCCAGTTAATATTCGGAGCCAATGGATTCTTCAACCTCAATAAGGCAAAGAAGTTATACCTGGAGCAATCGGTAATAATGAGCTTAGCTCCCGGTTTTGCAACCTGACTCATCTTGGCGAATATCGCTTCATATTCCTTTCTCGCCTCGGCACTAACTTTAAGATTGTTGCAGGCTTCCTCCGATAGATGGTTAATTGAATTGTGCAATAGAATAATGTCAAAAGATACCCCTCCGGGTTCGTAATTCTGCAAAGTGCTCGCCTCAAGATAGATATTATCCAGATTGAGACGGTCGGCATATTGCCTCAATTTGCTGGAAGCTCCCTTGGTGCTGCCAGATGATTCAGGCTCAAGGCAGATGACTGGTTGGGTACCCATACATCTGGCGTATAAGCTGAATAGTCCTGAGCCGCCGCCAACATCTAGCACTGACTTATCAACAAAAGATATGTCTTTGAATAAATAGTTAAGATAAGACTTAAGACTACCTTTAAAACGGTAGAAACCTTCGCTTACCATCAGGTCTAGGTATCTTTCGATTAATTCACTACTATTCATTTTAATTCTCTGGTCTTTTCCTAATCTCCCTTGCTGGAATTCCAGCTACGATGGTATAAGGAGCAACATCCTTAGTTACTACCGCGTTGGCCCCCACTATAGCTCCCTTTGAAACAGTAACTCCGGGCAGAATAACTACTCCGGCACCTATTAAGACATTATCTTCTATAATGACATCAGCTACCTTATAGCATTCTGTAATAAATTTTCCCGGCTGATAATAATTTGAATAGGAATAAATTCCTGATTTGGGACCTACGGCAACGTGATTTCCTATTCTGATACACCCCTGAGTGGCATTGAGATATACGTCTACTCCGAGATGGGAATAGTTACCAAGAGAAACTTTCCCCTTAGCTCCAACCCCAATGAAACACCTGTGATAAATAGTAGTATGATTACCAATGGAGACCCTCTCAGGTGCAGTAATGACTGCTCCTTTATGGATAAAGGAGCGACTGCCAAAATGCTTGAATCTCAACTTCCACCAGGGTAAGAAAGCGCAATATTTGAAGACAAAAGTAAATATTCGCCAGCATCTTAGCATTTTATCTCTCGCTTGTATTCGGTATCTGCTAGCTCTTGATATAACTGCTCCATCTTCGCCATTTCCCGTTGATACTCTGCCCGCTCCTTTATTATCTCTCTGCCTGCTTTACCAATTTTCCGTCTCACTTCTCCATTGCGGAGTAGATAGCTGATTTTCTCGGCTAGTGCTTGAGGGTCTTTGGTGGGAACAATGAAAGCATTTTTGCCATTGGCGACCCACTCTCGGTTAGCCGGCAAATCAGTAACCACAGGGGCTAATTCACATGCCATTGCTTCCTGTAAGCAGAGCGAGGTGCTATCAGCCAGGGAAGTGGATACATATATATCCGATGAAACCAGGTATTTGGGAAGTTCATTATTAGGAACCCAGCCCAAGAACTTCACGCTGTTTGAGACACCTAGGGAGTTTGTCAGATTTGTCAGATAATTCCTCTGGTTGCCATCACCGGCAATGACAAACTTGGCTTGAGGGAAGTCCTTCACCACCAGAGGAACTGCCTCAATCAGAGTCTTGACATTATACAACGGGGATAAAGTCCGAGTGCTTATAACTATAGGAGAATCGGCTAAACCTAGCTCTTGCCTGAGTCTTTCATCCCTCTTCTCCGGGTTAAATAACTGTGTATCAACACCATTACAGATTACTCTTATTTTAGAAGGTGCAGTGCCTAATTCTATCAGTTTTTCTCTTACCATCTGTGAGTCGCAAATAATCAAGTCGGCTTTCTTTAGTGTTTTTTGGGTGAGGATTCGGTAGAGAGGGTTCCGCTGAGGGTCGGTATGAACATCACTACCCATTGCAGTCAGAATAAACGGATGGAAGGCAGAGAAGGCTCCCAGGTAGCCATGAAGAGTGATATAATGAGCATTAAGGATATCCGGCTTTATCCTTTTGATTAACCTTCTTGCGGGGAAAAGATTCAGCAATGCACTAGGGTATTTAGATACCGCCCAGATTGGCAGTGCCAAGCGAGGCAGCAAGTAGAGTTTCACACCTTCAATATATCCCTGACCAGCACGACGGGAAATCAAGTGAATCTCATGTCCCTTTCGAGCAAAGTAATTTACCCATTTTTGGGTGTGAATGCTTCCGGCGTCAGCAATAAAGCATAGCCTCACTGCATCACCTCCTGGCACATTTCAAAAACTCCCTTGGCAATGCTCTCCCACCTGCGATTTTCTATTACATATCCCCTGCCATTCCTGATCATAACTCCGACGCCTACCGATATAATTTATATATAGGTCTTCTATCTTGTGACTCACCTATATACTGAGCCTCTCTTAGGCAAGAATGTTCCAATATGAAGGCCGTAAAATCACTAGGCGAATAATTTTTATATGCATTTTTCATCTGTGACGAGTCAGATATCTCTGCTTGGAAGAATAATTCTCTCATTTCTAATCTTTTAAGTAATTCGATGAGCTTGAGATAGGAAGTCTTGAATTTCAAGAAGTGATGGAATATGTTAAGAGCTAATACTACATCAAAATCAGTTCTCTCCTGATAATCAAATATTGATCCATAAATGACCTTAAATTTTTTGTTTTCAGCTTCTCTTAGCTTGTTTAGAAAATAAATGTGTATGGGATTATTCTCCACTGCATAGCAATCAAAACCTTCGTCCTCGAGCTTGTGACAAAAATAACCCCAATGGGACCCAATATCAAGGACCGCCCCAGTTCTAGCAGACAGATTTTGCTTAATGATGTTAAATCTATCCTCTCCATAAAACGACGGGATGTCAGCAAGATCAGGATAAGGTAGAGGATCATATATCTTCCTGACCGGCTGGCTTTCTGCGTAGGCAAGAATTTGTTTGCGGAATTTTACCCATTTTTGGTGCCTGACTGTCACTTTTACAGGTATCGCTTCTATGCCAAGTAGCTTTGCAATTGACAACCGATGCCTGCCGTTAGTAAACAGAAGTTCTCCAGTACGAGCTATCGAAACTGTTACCTCATCTTCCTTGAATAAATCTCTATAGCGAGACCCGAGTTCTCCTTGGGTTTCATACCCATTGTCTCTAACACTTTGATACAACTCATCCAGTTTCTTGCATCTATCATCAAACTCCTCTCTGCATTTACAGCCCCACTTTATCTTGCCACTAGAGATTTCAGCTACTACTCTATGATAGAATTCAGTTTCTTGCCAGCTCTTTTGATTTAAAAATCGTTGACAAAATGCCTGATAAACATCCGAATCTTCAAATGCCTTTCTATTCTTAGCTAAGTCCCAGTTGCCACCAATTACTTTCCCTTTGTGCAGGAATATGTTAAATGCTCTTCTTGTTGAATATATTATCCTGTTTGGATTTACCCAATACGTCTTATCTAAGTCAATAACTTTGCTTATAGCATAGCCACTAATTTTTAGGTAAAACTGCCATATCTCATAGATTAAGCTAAATACCCTTTTCTTGAGACTAGGATAGCTATCCAGTCTCTGCAGGATATATAGAATATGTCTACTTTCGGATACCTTTGACAGTATATTCACTGCTCATCTCCTGGCGGCGCTTCACCAGCCACATTTCCTGCCTAACCTCTCTCGTCCTTAAGCAATTTCCCGATAACATGTTTAAGCTCCTGAGAGAACTTTCTGGTTTTACTAGGCTCTCGGTATTTTAAAAGCTGATACGATATGTGACTCTCAATCCATGAGAGCCTTCCCTTATACTTTTTGCTTATTTTCAAAATATGAATGCTTTCGGCATCAGCAATGAAGTATAGCCTCACTGCGTCACCTCATGGCATACTTGGGAAACCTTTTGTGCTGCGCTCTCCCAGCTACGGTTCTCAACCACATACTTTCTTCCCCTCCTGCCCATTTCTTCAGCTAATTCCTTGTTTTCCAGTAGCTTTGTTATCGCCTCAGCCACCTGCTCGGGAGACTCCGGGTCTACCAAGAAACCAGTTTGATATTCTTCAAGAATTCCAAAGGCGAGATTATTTGCGGCCACAATGGGTCTGCCACAACTCATATATTCGTGCATCTTTACGCTGGAGAATGCATTCTCTTTCCGGCGTATTAATGCAGCGCAAACATCACCAGCATTGATAAATAGCGGCACCTTTTGGTAAGGGACACGTCCAGTGAAAATGAAAGCATCATCTAGATTTAGTCTGCTGACCATATTGCTCCATTTCACCCTCTCGGAACCATCGCCGACGATAAGAAATTTCGTCCTAGGGACCTGACTCAGAATCAGAGGTGCTGCCTCAATGACATGTTCTACGCCTTGCTCGGGACTGAGTTCGCCCACAAAAGTAACATAATGATAATCTGCCTCTAAACTAAGTAGGTCTTTTGCCTGCTGCTGTTCTAAAGGTTGAAATAGATTGACATTAACTCCATTGCCAATAACCCATATTTTCCTTGGATTTAAGCCATACTTCTCAACCAGGTAGTCCTTTAATCTTTCGGTAACTGTGACGATGCCTGTTGCCCGTGAATAGGATACCCTCTCAACTAAGGCAAAGATTCTGGCTAATAGCCCTACTAGCCTGGACTTGGAGAAAAGAAGCAATTCGGTGGCAGCGATTCCATTGACCTCAATTATCAGCGGTATCCGCTTCAGCCTTGCTGGTAATGTTACTAAGCCTAGCCAAGGGGTTCGGGCATACACCAGTGATGGCTTGGAGATGAGGAGATAGAAGCTTACCCATATCTCGTAGAGTAATAGAGTAATTGCTTGTGCTCCGAGATTGCTTTTCCGAGGGGTAGTAAAGGGGGCAAAATGGAGTTCTATATTTTGCAACTGCTCTTTATATTCCTCAGAGACCCTTGCTTTCGCCCTGGGGCGAGGGAGTATCATTTTCACCCTATTCGTTTTTGAAATATTTCCCCATACCTCTAGTAGATGCGTTGTCTTGCCATCGTCACCCAGACCTGCAAATCCAGTAACCAAGAGGTTCTTTTGTCTGTTACCCATAGTGTCCTTCACAATTAGTTAGCTTCCCAGCGACCCCTCTAATATAGTTATTTTCGAGCTATCACAGGTTTCTCAAGAAGGAGCGAATAAGGTCTAAAGGAAACTTGAGGAGCTGCCTGGCAGTGTAACATTTTGTCGAACTTGCCTCTCTACCACGCATCAGCGTCGGCACCTCCATTAGCCTGAAGCCCTTCTTGTGGGCAATAAAGTGTTCTTCAATATCGTTGGTATTGCTTTGATGCAGCTTATCGGAGGTCTCATATAGCAACTTAAAATGCTCTATAACTTTCCGATTCTCGCCTTTAAAACCTGATGTGGCATCAGTGACTATCCTTCTCGTCTTAAGTGATACCAGAGTGGAGCAAATCCAGCGAGGTATTTTGAGATAAAGCGGCTCTTTCCATTCGTATTTCCCCAATTCCCTCGAGCCTCTGACCTGGTCGGCATCACCCCTTATCACCGGGTCAAGAATTCTGCTTATGTCCGATACCCGGTGCTGTCCATCAGCATCAATGAAAACTAGCAGGTCGTAGCCGTTTTCTAGCGCGTAAACTCTCCCGGTTTGAACTGAAGCAGTGTAGCCCAGATTTCCGTCATGGTCAACGATTTTGACTCCTTTTTCTCTAGCTATCTGAGCTGTAGAGTCATTTGAGCCATCATTTATGACGAGAATATCAAAACGTGGATATAAGACTTTTAGCTCTTGTAGAACTTTTCCAATACTCTGCTCTTCGTTCCAAGCCGGCAGAGCCAACAATACTCTATGAAGCACATCTGAGTTCATCTCTGACCCTTTAACATGTACTCCTTATACCACTGAATATATCTGGTAATCCCTTCTTCCAGGTCAACCCTGGGCTCCCAGCCGAGCTCCTTCTTTGCTTTCTCGGCAGAAGCTATCTTACCTTCATAGTCTCCGGGTCTGGCCTCTTTATATTCAATGTCAACATTGCCCACCAGTTTCTTAACCGTTTCCGCCACCTCTCTAATGGTTACCGGTCTTAGCCCCTCCAGATTGTAGGTTTGATTCTTAGCTATATCCTTTAGTGCAACCACATTCCCCAGGGCTAAATCCTCAATATAAATAAAGTTCCGATACTGGGAGCCATCTCCCATTATCGTGATAGCCTCACCGTTTAGTGCTTTCCTGACAAATATAGCTATCACGGTGGCATCCCTGGCTCTGGGGCCATAGGGAATGCCATAGCGAAGAATGGTAAATTGCTGATTATAAAGCTTTTGATAACTGTGGCAATAAAGCTCAGCAGCTATCTTGGATGCGGTATATACATGGTTCACCCTGTCAGATAGTAGGGGCGTATCTTCATTAACACTTGTTTCTAATGCCATCTCATACACCCACACCGTTGAGGCGAGAATAACCCGCTCTATCTCATTCCTTCTGGCTGCCTCTAATACATTAGCCACTGCCAGGATATTCACATGACCCGTCTCCACCGGATTTTTATAGACATCATTGACATCGGCCATGGCTGCCAGCATATATATGGCGTTGTAGTCACCAGTTAGTGCTACAGTAGTTTTGGACAGATCAGTAATATCTATGTAGGTGTGGCGAACATCATCTCGATGTGGTTTCATTATATCGAGGACGGTAACCTCATGCCCAGCTTCAATCAGCTTGTCTACAACATGAGAACCAATAAATCCTGAGCCACCAATAACACCTATATGCATTCCAGCACCTTCTTTAGGGAATCTATTGTATATTTAGCCTGCTCATCAGTCATGGTGGCAAATACCGGCAGGCAGGGTAGTTCGTAGACCTCGCCACTAAGATTCACCTTGTACTTCTCCTTTAATTCTCTCTTTAGTGATGCTCTATCTATACCGTTATCCAGGATGGCAGTATATTTATAATAGTTCGACTTTACGCTTGATGGAATTTTCACTGCTGTTACCCTGTTTATTACCTCAAGCTCTCTATCGTATATTAGGGCTATCCTTCTCCGGGTATCGATGAACTCATCGAGACGAGCGAACTGAGATAATCCAATAGCGGCATGAACCTCACTCATCCTCCAGTTATATCCCATTTCAGTATGCACATTACCAAAAAAGCCAGCCTTACCCTGGTCACGGAAGACCAGTGCTCTTTTGTAGATGTTTTCGTCGCTGGTTACAATCATCCCACCCTCGCCTGCGGTCATCACCTTCGTCGGGTAAAATGAGAAGGCAGCGGCATCACTAAAGGTGCCAGCCGACTTTCCATTTAGAGTGCTACCGTGGGCATGAGCTGCGTCCTCTATTAGAAATAGATTATGCTGGCGGCATATTTCCTGTATTTCTTTTATCTGGGGAGGAACTACCCCACCAATATGAACTATAATTATACCCTTGGTATCCTTCTGGATTTTCTGCTTAACACTATCCGGGTCAAGGCATAGGTTCTCGGTCATGTCAGCAAATATAACCTTACCGCCAGCGTGAATTACCGATGCCGGGGTAGCAAAGAAGGTATTGGTGGGGACGATTACCGAAAAGCCTTGTATCTCCAGAGCTCGGAGTGGTATCTCCAGGGCACTGGTTCCACTATTTACAGCTACTGCATATTTAACGCCAACATATTTGGCAAACTTTTCCTCGAGTTCCCTGGTATATTTCCCTAAGGTTAACTGCCCACTTTCAAGGATTCCATCTACCTGTTTTAGTATGTTTTTCCTATCCTCTTCTGAAAAGTATATCTTGGCCGCTGGTATTTGCATCAGTTGCTCTCCTTTGCTTCCTACTATTCTGTGGCGTTTCCATCGGGTATTATTTCAGCGCCATAAGGCTAATGTCAGATGGCAATATAATAGACTAAAAGGTGCCTATTGTCAACAGCCATAGGTCTTATCTCTTAGGAATAATAAACTATAGCAAGGTTTTGGTCAAGAGGCTATGCTCATCCAGTTTTGAGAAAAGTACCAGGATTCCCATTTCTGATGAAGAAATAGACTTTCTTCCTTCGCACCAGTACCGGCTAGATTGTGTCCCCAGTGCGGTGAACTACTTGAGGTTCAACTTAGTTCAGAGCTGGAGAAAAAGCCAAAGGTACGGGCAGGAGTGGTTATGAAACTGAACACGATGATTTTTGAGTTATATAAGGGGAAATGCGGGAAATTACCTGAGTTAGCCCAGACTATGGGAATATTGGTGGGCCACATTTACAGGGTGAGACAAAGCAGGAGTAGCATCAACGAAAAGTTTATCATTGGGGCAATAGAAGCCTTCCCAGGATTGACCTTTTCTATGTTAGCCCAAAGGGAAGCCAGAATGACTACAAATAACAGGAATGACTTGGGTAATATTCTCAAGCAGTGAAGGCTCATGGCAGAGCTGATACTCCCTTTGACGTCGGAGGCAGGCACTCGTATTACGTCTGTTTTACGGGGTTTCAGGCTCGAGTTGGCGAGTCCAGAGTGGGAAGACAGGGACTCTACCAACTGAGTTACTCCCGCTTTTTTGTTAAATGACCTCTTTTGTCTCTCTGGTCAGCCTTACATACAACAGGTTGAACCGACAGCCACATGGTTCACAGAAATTGTAGATGAGATTTAAGTTGTCTAAACATGTATTTGGATAAAATACCAAACTTAAAAGACTTCTTAAAACTACAGCTAATTCCTAGTAATCATGAACATCGCTGATCGACCTTCCTGAGTCTATTTGAATACACTCTCCATTGATATAAGATGAATCTTCGGAAGCTAAGAAACAAGCCACATTTGCAATTTCATTTACAGAACAAAGTCGTTTTGCAGGATATCCTTTTGCAATACCGTCATACCATTTTTTAAGCTCTTCTGGTGAGCGATCTCCTTCGGAATTTGCTATCTTTACAAAACCAGGACAAATTGCATTGGTTCTGATTTTGGGTGCATAGTCTATTGCTAAAACACGAGTGAGCCCATTAATTGCAGCCTTTGTTACATGATATACAGCAAAACTTGGCACTACCTTAAAAGCCGCCATTGAGGATATATTTACAATAGTTCCACCCCCACTTTCAAGAATCAGAGGTATAGAATATTTAGCAAAACGATAGTAACCATGAAGGTTGATATCAAAAATTTTCATCCAATCCTCTTCTGGCGTATCAACAACAGAGTTAAAAATTTTTCCACCATAACCAGCAGCACAATTTATTAAACAATGTAGTCTTCCAAATTTTTCTTTCGCTGTTTCTACTGCTTTATTAACTTCATTAGAATTAGTAACATCTGCTTTAACAAATACTGCCTGACCTCCATTTTTGATGATCGTATCAGCTGTCCGCTGTCCCATTTCCCCCAAAATATCAACTGCAATAATCCTTGCTCCTTCTGACGCTAACTTAAACGCAATAGCACTTCCAATAGATGCACCACCCTCTTTATAACCAAGGGCAGCACCTGTAACTAACGCAATTTTATTTTCTAATTTCATTTTTGTGCTCCCTAACCATATTTAGGCTA
>Ga0307379_10005387_pt1 | contig 17867 bp, 10 predicted proteins | sample UN2MG_FD_202237 | JGI IMG/M metagenome (GOLD analysis project Ga0307379, IMG submission 202237) | Soil microbial communities from Risofladan, Vaasa, Finland - UN-2 | ecosystem: Environmental > Terrestrial > Soil > Coastal area > Acid sulfate soil | place: Finland: Risofladan, Vaasa | collected... | reverse complement strand
CCGATGTAATACATGTCGTGCTCCTTGCCCACAGGGCGTTAGAGGGTTCGTACGCCAATCCCATTCTAACCCCTGTGGCAAGGGGCCGCATCCCGCGTGCGGCCTCAGGGCACGGTTATAATATCATGCTATCCGATCCTCGCAAGGTGAAGCGTGTGAGTCGTTTGCCAGCGGCCTTCGGCTTGGGCGTCGCGGAGCATGTCTGCGGCGATCCGCTGGCTTATGTGCGGGCCGGTTCGGACGCGGTAGACCGCCTTCTGCATCTTGCGGTGACGGCGGTTGCCGTATTCCACCGCGTAGGAGGTGGACGGCAGCAGCGAATCGTCCAGGAACGTCAGGGCCTTGTTCAGGTTGGGCGAGAACAGTTTGCTCAGCGTTCGGCCGAGGCGTTTGAAGCGGGCGACTCGCCGCCGCAGCCGGGCCAGCTTGGCTAGGGCGGTGTCGGTCCGACAACGGCGCTTGGACAAGGCGGGGCCCCTGTACTGGTCCATTCGTGAAGGACATTCGTAAAGGACATCCGTGAAGGACAAGAGCAAGCAAATTTCTCCTCCCTCCTTCAAGGGGTGAAGTTCCTGAAGGGATGGACACCGAGGCTGGATTAGGCGGAGGCCGGTCGTGGCGTCAGGGCCTTTGGGAGCCGAACCGTCATTCGCGTCCGCGTGTTGTCGGCCACGTCTCTGCTGACATCTCTTTGAGGTTCGCGTTGGCTTCATCTTCCCGGGGGAAGGATGGCCATCCATCCGTGGAGGCTGTCGTTCCTTGGCGGAACGCGCCCATGAGATCGTCGAACCGAAGAGGCGTGCCGGAGGCTCAACCACCGATAGGGCCCTTGGACCGGTCAGGACCCCTGCGGAGCTTCTCCGGCGGTTCGCGCAGCCGACGCGTGCAGCGTCCGCACACGCATGGCGCGGCGGCGGGGCTGTCAAAGAGCCTGTGGACGCCGCCGCCCGTGTGCCTCCGTTGCCCCAGGAATATTTATCCTGGCATCGTCGTACTCCTCGGCGAAGCGCCACAGGCGGATGATGACGAACAGCAGATGTCGGGCCACGTCGCGGATCTCCTTGCGGTCCTCCCATCCCGCCGCCCGCCGGGCCGTTCTCGAAGACGACATGCTTGGGACCGGCAATGGCGCCGATCTCGCGGCGCAGCGGATCGGCTTGCGTCGCGACGGTCTTCTCCAGAACCACCTGCCCGTCCGGCAGGCATACGGACATCTGCGTCCGTTCGGTGTGAATGTCCAATGCTACAGTCTTCATGGGATCTCCTCCTGCGGGTTCGTGGTTCGTTGCCCCGGCCCATCTTACCCCAAGGAGGAATCCCGACCTTCACGATACCACCGATTGCTGGTCAATCGGTGGGGCGGGTGTGCAGCGCACGGTTTGACAAGCAAACAGTGGCACCCCCCCGGCCGAAGAGATGCCACTTTTTTGTGCTGCACCCCGTTTCTCGACCGGCCGCCAAAGGCCCCAGCCTGGAAATGGGGCGCGAAGGGCTTGCAATAAGCCCCCCCAAGTCGCTAGAATGCATCGCCTTCGTGGGGGCGTAGCTCAGTTGGTAGAGCAACGGCCTTTTAAGCCGTGGGTCGTGGGTTCGAGTCCCACCGCCCTCACCAGAACGACCAGTAACGGAGTGACGGAGTGACGAAGTAACGTAGGAGGGGGCGAGCGCCCTCGGACTTCGGCGTCTGGCGCTTGCCGCTCCTCAGTCACTCAGTTACTCAGTCACTCCGTCGCTCGATTGTATTGTGGCCCCATCGTCCAGCGGTTAGGACACGGCCCTTTCAAGGCCGCGACACGGGTTCGAGTCCCGTTGGGGTCACTAGTAAAACAAGGGACAAAGGGACTGAGGGACGGAGGTCCATGCAGGGCTCTCGGCACGGCTTCGTCCCTTCGTCCCAGAGCCTGCCCCGATTCGTCGGGGTCCCTCTGTCCCTGAGAATATGGCCCCATCGTCCAGCGGTTAGGACATAGCCCTCTCAAGGCTAAGACACGGGTTCGAGTCCCGTTGGGGTCACCAGCGAAAAGGCCCGCGTTGGCGGGCCTTTTCACTGGTAGAGCAGGGGAGCGTAGAAAGCAGGGAGTAGAAACGGCGCCAGGGCCATCCCTTGCCGCGCGGCGGGTTCGCCGCGCGGGGCAAGCCCCACGGCGAACCTACCGCGTAAAACTTATGTAACCTTGCCTACAGTCCCGGCCGAGAGGTTTTTCCCCCGTTGATCCAGGATTTCGCGGATTTCATTCCCCCTTTTAACCGGATGGGCGTACAATCCGTCCGCGCGGGCGATGGTTTTCCCCGGCGGGGAGGCCAGGAAATCCTCCGCATCCGGCGGATGCGGGCGGTCCGTGTATCGACGTGGGCATCCGCGGAATCCAGGAGCGGAAGAAGCAGGAGGCGGCTATGAACGCGTGCGCGCGACTCGTTGCAGTCTGTGCCGTGCTGGCGATTCTCGGCCCGGCCTGGGCGGCGGAAGCGCCGAAGGATTATCCTATCCAGCCCGTCCCGTTTAGTGCGGTCACCGTGTCCGGCGGGTTCTGGGGCCCGCGGCTCGAGACGAACCGCACGGTGACGGTCCCATACGCTTTCAAGAAATGCGAGGAGACGGGCCGCATCAGCAACTTTGCAAAGGCCGCCGGCCTCGAGAAGGGAAAGTTCGAGGGGAAGTTCTTTAACGACTCGGACGTGTACAAGGTAATCGAGGGGGCTGCGTATTGCCTGAAACTCCATCCCGACGCGGACCTGGAGAAGTACGTGGACGGGGTCATCGACAAGATCGCCGCCGCCCAATGGGACGACGGATATCTCTACGCATTCTACTCCGTGCCCGAGCATCAGCCGGGAAAACGCTGGACCAACATCTCCAACAAACACGAACTCTACTGCGCGGGCCACCTGATGGAAGCGGCCGTCGCGTACCACGAGGCCACGGGCAAACGGAAACTGCTGGACGTGGCGATCCGGCTGGCGGATTGCATCGATTCGGTATTCGGCCCCGGCAAGCGCTGCGACCCGCCGGGCCACGAGGAAGTGGAAATCGGCCTCGTGCGCCTCTACCGCGCGACCGGCGAGCGGCGGTACCTGGATCTCGCGAAGTTCTTCCTGGACCAGCGCGGCCGGGCGGAGGGGCACAAACTTTACGGCCCGTCCTTCCAGGACCACAAGCCGGTCGTCGAGCAAAGCGAGGCCGTCGGCCATGCCGTCCGGGCCGGGTACCTGTACTCGGCGATGGCCGACGTCGCCGCCCTCACGGGCGACGAGGCGTACCGGCGGGCGAGCGGCCGCATCTGGGAAAACGTCGTCGGGCGCAAACTCTACATCACAGGGAGCGTCGGGGCGCGCGGGAACGGCGAAGCATTCGGCGACGACTACGAACTGCCCAACGCGTCGGCCTACAACGAGACGTGCGCCGCCGTCGCCAACGCCCTCTGGAACCATCGCCTGTTCCTCCTCGAGGGCGACGCCAAGTACCTCGACGTGCTCGAACGCGTCATCTACAACGGGTTCCTCTCGGGCGTCTCGCTCGCGGGCGACCGCTTCTTCTATCCGAACCCGCTGGCCGCCGACCGCCGCGGACACGAACGCCAGGCGTGGTTCGGCTGCGCCTGCTGCCCCACCAACGTGGTGCGATTCGTCCCCTCGGTGCCGGGCTACGCCTACGCGCACACCGCCGACGCCGTCTATGTGAACCTCTTCATCGGTGGAAGCGCGACCGTCCCGCTGGGCGCAAGCGCCGTCGTCCTTCGCCAGGAGACGAACTACCCGTGGGACGGCGAGGTCCGCATCACGGTCGAGCCCAAAACGGAGGCCGAGTTTGCCATCAACGTCCGCATCCCCGGATGGGCGAGGAACGAGCCCGTGCCGAGCGACCTTTACGCGTTCCTCGGCCGGAGCGACGAAGCCGTCGCGCTCCGGGTTAATTCCAAGCCCGTCGCGCTGGAGGTCGAGAAAGGTTTCGCGCGCCTTCGGCGCCGGTGGAAGAGCGGCGACGTGATAAGCCTTTCGCTTCCGATGCCCGTCCGCCGCGTCGTCGCCCACGAGGCCGTCAAGGACGACGCCGGCCGCGTCGCCCTCGAGCGGGGGCCCGTCGTTTACTGTGCCGAGGGGATCGACAACGGCGGGAGCCTGGACGCTCTCCTTGTGCCGGACGGCGCGAGGTTCGAGGCCCGGTTCCGCAAGGACCTCCTGGGCGGCGTGGCGGTCGTCACGGGCGGGGCGGAGTCGCTCGCGCGGAATGAGGACGGGTCGATCCGCCGGACGCCGGTCGAACTGACGGCCATTCCGTATTATGCCTGGGCGCATCGCGGCCCGAGCGAGATGGCCGTCTGGCTCCCGCGCGACGAATCGAAGGTTCCGAAACCGGCTTCGGCGCCCACGCGGGCGTCGCGGAGCCGCGCCCGCGCCTCGCACTCGAATCCCGGCGACACGATCGCGGCCCTCAACGACCGGGAGGAACCGGGGGGGAGCGGCGACCACGCGATCCCGCGATTCACTTGGTGGGACCACCTGGGCACGGCCGAGTGGGTTGAGTACGAATTTCCCAAGCCGGTGATCGTTTCGGCCGTCGAAGTGTACTGGTTCGACGACACCGGCCAGGACCAGTGCCGCGTACCGCAGTCCTGGCGGCTCCTCACCAGGGATGGCGGCGAATGGAAACCCGTCAAGACGGACGCCGATCCGGGCACGAAGAAGGACCAGTTCAACCGCCTGGCGTTCGAGCCGGCCCGCGAAGGGGCAAAGGTGCTCGTGCTGGAGCCGATGCGGCACGTCAGCGGGCTGAACACCAGCGGCCTGAACACCTTGGAATTCGGGCACATGCACAAGTGGACCTACTCGGGCATCAGCGGCGAGTTCTACGCCCGGCTGGCCAAGGCCTACGGCCGGACCGGACTAATGCACCGCTGGGAATCCAGCGTCGCTCAGAAGGGTTTCGACGCGATGCTCGCCGAGGCGAGGGTGCCGGTGCGGTACCAGCAGCGGGTCGTCAAGGTCGAGAAAGACGGGCCGCAGATCCGCCGGATTGTGATGCAGGACGGCACGGCGGTCGCCGGCAAGACCTTCGTGGATTGTTCGTATGCAGGCAACCTGCGTTGTGAATATCTGGAGAATCCGCTGGGGATCGACGTGGTGAAACCACGCTTGAGCTGGATAATTTCAGCAAGGGGCGAGAGCGGCAAAACTGAAAGAGGAATCAAACAAACAGCATACCAGGTACTGGTCGCGTCAAGCGAGGAACTGCTGAAGCAGGACAAGGGCGATCTGTGGGACAGTGGCAAGGTGGATTCGGACCAGAGCATTCACATCGAATATGCGGGCAAACCGCTGAAGTCGCGGATGCGGTGCTACTGGAAGGTGAGGATTTATGATCAGAAAGGACAGGCCAGCGGCTGGAGCAAGCCCTCTTTATGGATGATGGGGCTGCTGAAACCGGATGATTGGCAGGCCAAATGGATCACCATGAAGGGTTCCAATCCGGTACCGCATGTCTGGCTGCGCCGCACCTTTGAAATCAATTCGGATGTCACGCGTGCGCATGCCTATGTCAACACCCTGGGACATTATGAGCTGTATATCAACGGCAAGAAAGTGGGGTGGGACGTGCTTGCGCCGGCCGATGTCCAATACAGGAAGCGGTTTTTCTACAATGTCTATGATGTCTCCGGTTTGCTTCATAAGGGAAAAAACCGTATCGCTCTTTGGACGGGGCCGGGCTGGAATCAACCTCACTATGACGGCCATATGATTAATCCGCTGCTCCGGGCACAGCTTGAAGTGCAGGATGCGGAGGGATGGTCCGTGATTGGCACGGATTCCCGATGGCGCGTTGCCGAAAGCTGCATCAGTCAGATCGGAACATATGCGTTTAATAATTTTGGCGGTGAACGATTTGATGCGGGCAAGTATATCGAGGACTGGAATCAAGCGGGCTTTGATGACAGCCAGTGGGCGCAGGCGGTTGAGACGAAAGCCCCCGCTGTTGAGAGTTCCTGGCAAGCCATTCCTGGAAGCGGGTTGGGCAAACCGATTGCCCCGGTGAAGGTCTACAAGGACCCTAATTTTTGGGTGGTGGATTTTGGCACGACGATTATGGGTTGGATGCGCTTGCGCATGTCGGGGCTCAAACCCGGACAGGAGATCACTATCCACTATGCCGATATGAATGATCCGAAGTTTGAGCATATAGGCGGCCCCAGTGGTTTTCAGACGTTCAACCAAAGAGACATTTATATTGCGGGAAAAGAGGAACGTGGCGTTTTCTGCAGCAAGTTTAATTGCCATGGGTTCCGTTATGCCTTGATCACCGGTTTGTCGCAGGCGCCCGGGCTGGACGATGCGGAGGCCATGATGGTATCGACGGAACTTGAGAAGGTCGGCGACTTTGAGTGTTCCAACGATCTGTTCAATCAGATTCATCAGATTACGTTGCGTACCTATTTGGCGCAAATGCCCAGTGGTGTTCTCGGTGGCGGTGAGCCCCGCGAAAGAGAAGGTTATGGCGACGGCGGAGTCTTTCTTAACGGACTGCTTTACAACTGGCAAAGCGACGCATTCTTCCAGAAATGGTTGGTGGACTGGCGCGATAATCAGAGGGACGATGGCTTTTTCGGTCATACGGCGCCGGCCAATCGTAACCACGGCGGCGGGCCGGCCTGGGGCGGGCAGGCCAGCGAGCTGGTCCGCAGGCTCTTTTTGTACTACGGAGATCGCCGAGCCGTCGCAGCCTCATATGCTGCATTGAAGAAGTACGTTGATTACCTGGAACGCTATACCAAACAGGATATCCTGGTTTACTTCAATCCTTATGAGGACCCCGATAAGTATCTTGTATGGTACTTCCTGGGTGACTGGGTGGCGCCCGGAAAGACGTCAGATACCTGCGACTTTATTTTTGCGAATGCAGTGGAACGTGAGTTCTTCAACAACTGTTACCGGGTCATTCTGTGGGGACAACTGGCTACGTATGCGGGGATACTGGGTGACGAGGCCGAGGTAAAACGGTGCCAGGACAGGCTCAACGTGTTGAGGCCATTGATCCACAAGACCTACTTTGACGAGGAGAAGAAGACGTACAAGGCAGATCGTCAAAGCTATCTGGTTATTGCGCTTTATTCGGGGGTGGTTCCCGCGGCGCTGCGGCCGGTCATCATGAAGCAATTGGAGGACGATATTGTTGTAAAGCACAACGGGCATCTTGACACCGGGATGCAGGGCACCTATATGCTGTTGGATTTGTTGAAGCAGGAGAACCGGAACGACTTGGCGGCGCGGATCACGTCTCAAACCACCTATCCCGGCTGGGGATTCCTGGTCAAGGAACGTAAGGTCACCACCTGGCCGGAGATTTGGGATGGGTGGGGCAGTCAGACCATCTTGAGCCGGACAACTCCCGAGGCGTGGTTTTACGAAGGGCTGGCCGGTATCCGGCCTGATCCGGCAGCACCCGCTTTTAAGAAGATCATCATCAAGCCAGCGATTGTGGGTGATGTGACCTGGGTCAAGTGCAGCTACAACTCGATCCACGGCCGTATCGTCAGCAACTGGAAACGCGAAGGCAATAAATTGACGATGGAAGTTACGATCCCGCCCAACACCACGGCCACGGTCTATGTGCCCGCGAAGGATCAGAAAGATGTGACCGAGAGAGGTAAACCTGCAGGGAAGGCTGAGGGCGTGAAGTTCCTGAAGACGGAGAATGGGGCGGCGGTGTATGAGGTGGGCTCGGGAAGCTACAGTTTTTATGTCAGTGAGACGAAACATGAATATTATGTGTCGCCGAGTGGTAGCGACTCGAATAAAGGAACGCTCGCGGCGCACGCCGAACCCCAAAAAAGAGAGAGCGGCACCGGGGGGATGGCACCGCTCTTCTTAGCCGGACCAAAAGAGAATTCCGGCCACCAGAATAGTAGGGCCACGGTCAGGGCGCGTCAAGAGTCTTTTAGCCATTAAACCGCCCTGGGTGCACCACAAAAAAGTGGCACTTCTTCGGCCTGGGGGGGTGCCACGGTTTGCTTGTCAAACCGTGCGCTGCATACCAGCCCCACCGATTGACAAGCAATCGGTGGCACCCCTGGAGGTTGCCACTTTTTTGTGGTGCACCCACCGCCCTCGCCGGGCCCGCCAAGGTCCGTAACGGCGACAAGATGGTTGACCTCAAGGCCGAGCCGGGGAAGACGTGCCGCCTTGACGCTGCCCCGCGTCGGCGGTTACGGCGCGTGGCAGGCCTTGATGATTAAGCCGCCCGACTTCTCGTCGCGCTCCAGTTCCAGGATGCCCTTGGCCTGGGCCTCCTCCAGCAGTTGGCTGAAGGAGCGGAACCCGTAGTACGATTCGCTGAAGCCGGGTTTGCGTCGCTTCAGGGTCTGCTTGATCATGGAGCCCCAGATCTTCTCTCCCTCGCCGCGCTCTTCCACGAGGGCCTCGTAGGTCTGGACGATAAGGTCCCAGGCCTCCTGCTTCTTGTCCTCGCCGGGCGCGGGGGGTTTGGCGGGCTGGCCGCCGGCGGGCTTGCGGCCGCCGCGCCGGCCGCGGGAACGCGCCCGCGGCGGCTGGGCGCGCACCAGGTCGTCGTAATAAATGAACTCGTCGCAGTTGGCGATCAGGAGGTCCGAGGTGGATTCCTTGACGCCCACGCCGATGACGATCCGGTTGTTCTCGCGAAGTTTGCTGACGAGCGGCGAGAAGTCCGAGTCGCCGCTGATAATCACGAACGTGTCCACGTGTCCCTTGGTATAGCAGAGGTCGAGGGCGTCCACGACCATGCGGATGTCGGCGGAGTTCTTGCCGGACATGCGCACGTGCGGGATCTCGATCAGTTCGAAGGACGCCTCGTGCATGGTGGCCTTGAATTCCTCGTAGCGCGCCCAGTCGCAGTAGGCCTTCTTGACGACGATGTTCCCTTTCAACAGGAGCCGCTCGACCACCTTGCGGATGTCGAACCGGTCGTAGTGGGCGTCGCGGACGCCCAGCGCGACGTTCTCGAAGTCGCAGAAAAGGGCCATGTTCCTCGTTTCAGCCGCATGCGTCACGGTCGCCGATCCTCCATCCGGTGGCTCGCGCGACCGGATCCCCCTGGAATCCCCGTCGCGCCGATGCCAGGCTATGCCCCCCAGACTAACCGGAAAGGCTTCCGCCTGCAACAACGACATTCCGGGCGCGACCTTGGGCCGGTACGGTCGGAAGAGGTTCTCAGGACCTCGTCGCCCCGGGGGCCGTTGCGGCGAGTGTCGGAATGGCCGCCCTGACGTGCTCGGGGCAGGTTCCGACGGGCGTCATTCGGCGGCGGCGCGGCGGCTGAGGCGTTTGCGGTCCGATTCCTTCAGCCGCTGTTTCCGCAGACGGACCGACTGCGGCGTCAGTTCCACCAGTTCGTCGTCCTCGATGTACTCGAGCGCCTCCTCCAGAGCCAGCCGCCGCGGCGCCTTGAGTGTCACGGTGGCCTCCTTGGTCGAGGCCCGCATGTTGGTCTTTTTCTTCTGGCGGACGACGTTGACGGTGATGTCGTTGCCTTTGCCGTGTTCGCCGACGACCTGGCCTTCGTAGACCGGTTCGCCGGGTGCGACGAACATGATGCCGCGGTCGGCCAGTTGGTTGAGGGCGTAGGCGGTGACCTGGCCGGTCTCGCTGGCGATCAGGACGCCGGTCGTTCGGCCGGGGATGTCGCCGCGGTAAGGGGCGTACTCGAGGAATCGGTGGTGCATGATGGCCTGGCCCTGGGTGGCGTTGAGGAGGCGGTTCCGCAGGCCGATCAGGCCCCGGGCCGGAACGGTGAACTCGATGTGCGTCCGGCTGCCGCGCGCTTCCATCTTCGTCATCTCCGCGCGGCGGTCGCCGAGCAGTTGGACGACCGCCCCGACGCGAGCGTGCGGCACGTCGGTGGCCAGCCGTTCGATCGGTTCGAGCCGCCGGCCGCCTTCCTCGTGGAAGATCACCTTGGGTTTTCCGACGGTCAGTTCGCTCCCCTCGCGGCGCATGTTCTCCAGGAGGATGCCGAGATGCAGGATTCCGCGGCCGGAGACGACGAACCCGTCATCCGTTTCCTCGACGCCGAGGGCGACGTTCGACTGGAGTTCCCGATGGAGCCGGTCGCGCAGTTGGCGCGTCGTGATGGGATTGCCCTCTCGGCCGGCAAACGGACCCGCATTGATGCGGAAGGTCATGTGCATGGTCGGTTCGTCGACGGGGACGGTCGGCAGGGCGACGGGGTGCTCGGGGTCGGCGATGGTGTCTCCGATGTCGACTTGTTCGAGGCCGACGACGGCGCAGAGGTCGCCGACGTCCACGCGGTCGACTTCGGTCCGGCCGAGCCCGTCGAAACGGAACAGTTGGCCGACGCGGGCCTTGCGCTGCCGCCCGTGCCGGTCGATGACGATCGCCTCCTGGCCCGCGCGGATGGCGCCGGCGAAGACGCGGCCGATGCCGATTCGGCCGACGTAGTCGCTGTAATCGAGCGTCGTGATGAGGGCCTGCAAGGGGGCCGTCCCGTCGAGGTCCGGCACGGGGACGTGCTCGATGATGGCGCGGAAGAGGGCGTGGATGTCGCCGGTTCCGGCGGTCGGCAGGTGGTGGAGATCGAGGGTGGCCCAGCCCTCGCGGGCCGAGGCGTAGACGGTCGGAAAATCGAGGGCGTGGTCGTGGGCCCCGAGGTCCACGAGGAGGTCGAAGACCTCGTGCAGGACGTCGACCGGCCGCGCGTCCGGCCGGTCCATCTTGTTGATCACGACAATGGGCTTCAGGCCGTTGGCCAGCGCCTTCGCCAGGACGTAGCGCGTCTGGGGCATGACGCCGTCGAAGGCGTCCACCAGCAGGAGCACGCCGTCGGCCATCTTGAGGACGCGTTCGACCTCGCCGCTGAAGTCGGCGTGGCCGGGAGTGTCGACGATGTTGATGTGGTATCGGCGGCCGTCGGCGGCGGCGTAGTCGATGGCGCAGTTCTTCGCGAAGATGGTGATGCCGCGCTCCCGCTCCAGGGGGTTGGAGTCGAGGATGCAGTCGCCCGTCAACTCGCCGTGGTGGAACTGGCCGCTCTGCCGCAGCAACTGGTCCACGAGCGTCGTCTTGCCGTGGTCCACGTGCGCGACGATGGCGACGTTTCGGATATCCTGTCGGGTCATAGGGTCCTCATGCCAAGGGAACCGTCCGGGAACGGAACGGGTCGGGTGCGAATGGCGGCGAAGGGCGGCGGCTCTAGGCAACGGCAGGAAGGGCCGACCGATAGACCGCGCACCGGCGGCACAGCCTCTCGCGAAAATCGAGGCCCAGCATCGGTCGCGGATTGACCGGCGTCGGATTCATCGAACGCTATTCTACAGCCGCCGACCGGCGGTGTCAAGAAACCGTGCGGCCGGCGGGCTTGCCCGTCGTGTATTGTGCCGTTCGAGCCCGGTGCGGAAGCGCCGGGTCATGTCCACCTGCCGCGGCATACTCCGCGCGCTCTTCACGCCTCCGCCGTTGAAGTTTTGCGCGATGGGTCTCCCGCCTTCGCCGAGGCTACGGCGGACAGGCCGCATCCACCGCGCAAAGTGGTTTTTTCGCATGCTTCGCACCTGCGACGGCCTCGCCCGACGCGTCCAAAACCACCCCCGGAATTCTGCTGACTCCAGCGCCGCGTACTATGTATTATTACTCCTGCGGTTGTAGAGCGTTTGGGGGGCAGCACGCGAACAATCCCGCTCGAATCGGAATGAAGTGTTCTGTTTCCCGCTTTCCTGAAATTCGACACAGTTGCGTAATGCGCGGGCATTGATAGGGGTTAGGCGGTAACGCGAGGCAAAAGGAGGCGGATGATGAAGTGTTCCACAGCGGGTTTTTGGGTTGTCGGCGTTGCGACTATTTCGGTGAGCCTGGGGCTATGGTGTGGTGGATGCTCGGGTGAGGGCCAAGGGAAGCAAAACGGTAAAGAGGTGCCAAGGGTTAATCTTGAAAACGCCTGGGGAGATCTATTCTCAAATAACCGACTCTCGCTCATGATTGTGGGGTCTTTGGGGCACCGTCTCAAAGATGAGGACATATGGCTTAGTCACTTCACCGCGAAAGCTTCCATGGGATCTGCATTGCCCTTGGAGTGCGGCTGGGTCAACAGCAAGATGGGAAAGGCGGTGTGTATTGAGATTGACGCTAACGAGGCCACGGGGCCAGTCCAAGCCAGCGGTTTCTTGATCTACGGGAGATTGAGATACTCGATTACTGCCGAATGGCGGGAGAAGGAAGGTGATGAGCCGGGGACTTGGCATCTGGAGCGGTGCAAAATAGTTCGCGCGGAAGCGGAATAGGGCGCTGGACCCGATGGGGTTCTGCACGAACCCGAATCAGCCGGCCGCGGCGGCGAACTGCTCAACCAGCGTTCCTTTCCGGAGGACCGGCTGCTGGGATTCGAACGTCGGGCGGTCGCTCCGGTAGAAGAGGCCGATCGGAATCCCGCTGTCCCACTTCATCGCCAGTTCCAGCGCCTTCATCTTGTCGCGCGGGTCGTGCGAATCGTCGATGGGCTTGCACCGCTCGCGGTACCAAGCCCACGTGTTGCGGCGGTTGAACGAGATGCACGGCTGGAGGATGTCGAGCAGGGCTGTCCCGCCCGTGTGCTTCAGGGCGGCGACCATCATCGCCTTCAAGTGCTCTTGCGCTCCGACGAACGAGCGGGCGACGAACGAACAATCCTCGACGATGGCGATGGCTAGCGGATTCAGCGCCCGCAGAATGACGCCGTGCGTCTGGAACTTCGTCACGAACCCCTCATCCGACGTCGGCGACGCCTGGCCCTTCGTCAGGCCGTACACCTGGTTATTGTGGACGAACATTTTGACGCCGATGTTCCGCCGCAGCGTGTGGAGGAAGTGATTGCCGCCCTCGCCGTACATGTCGCCGTCGCCGCTCGTGACGACGACCTCCAGGGCGTGATTGGCGAGTTTGATGCCCGTCGCCGCGGGCAGCGCCCGCCCGTGCAGGCCGTTGAAAACGTTCGCCCGGGTGTAATGCGGCAACTTGGCGGCTTGGCCGATGCCGGATACCAGGACCAGGCGCTTCCGGTCCACGCCGGCCTCTTCGAGCGCGAGGTCCAGGACCTTCAGGATGCCGAAGTTCCCGCAGCCCGGGCACCAGGCGGGCTTGTTGTCCGAGGGCGGATTAATCATGGCGAATCCTTTCGGCGATCTCGGCGCCCGTGAACGGCAGACCGTCGTACTTAAGGACGCTCTCGCACTCGCCGACGGCGCCGATGGTCCGCAGCAGCGAGGCGAACTGGCCCGTCGCGTTGCCTTCGATGCAAAAGATTTTCTTCGGCGCTCGTTTCTTGTCCGGCGCGACGGCCTTTTTCACCGCGGCCGCGTCGAGCGGCCAGAGTTGGCGGAAGTGCAGCATCGCCGCGATCGTCCCCTCGGCGCCGAGAAGATCCACGGCCTCGCGGCACGGCCCGTAACTGGAGCCCCAGCAGATAAGCAGGCGCTCGGCGTCCTCGGGCCCGTAGCGCTCGGGAGGAAGGGCCTCGGCCCGAAGCCCGCGCTCCTTCGCCAGCCGCTTGTCCTGGAGCCGGACGCGGGCCTCCAGGTCCTCCGTGATGTGCCCGTCCTCGGTGTGCTCGTCGGAGTCCACGATCACGAATGCTTTTCCGCCGGGGATCGCGCGCGGCGAGACGCCGCTCTCCGTCACCGCATAGCGGAGATAATCTTCCGGCGGGTCGGCCAGGATGTGCCGGTCGATCGGCCGAAGGGTGCGGTCGAGCGTCGGCGTGTCGGTCTGAAGGTCCATCAGGAACTGGTCGGAGAGCAGAAAGACGGGCGATTGGTGCTTGTGGGCGGTTTCGAGCGCCCGCCGCGCCAGGTGATAGGCCTGCTCGGGGGTGCCCGGCGCGTAGATCGCCCGCGGAAACTCGCCGTGACCGGCGTGGAGGGCGAAGAGGAGGTCCTGCTGGGCGGTGCGCGTCGGGAGGCCCGTGGCGGGTCCCGGACGCTGGGCGATGAGGATGACGAGCGGCAGTTCGAGCATCGCCGCGAGCGATACGCCTTCGGTCATGAGGGCGAACCCGCCGCCGCTCGTCGCCACGAGGGCCGGAACGCCGGCGTACGTGGCCCCGCAGGCCATGTTGACGGCCGCGATCTCGTCCTCCGCCTGTTCGACCACGATGCCGAACTCGTCGCCCAACGCCGCCAACCCTTGGAGGACGCCCGTGCCCGGCGTCATCGGATATCCGCAGACGAACTTGACGCCGGCCGTCGCCGCGCCGAGGACGATGGCCTGCGTGGCGTTGCTGATGGGGACGGGCTTGTTGCCCGGTTTTGGGGCGGGAACGCGCGGCGGATCGGAGGCGAAGAGTTTCGCCCCCGCCTCAGCGCACCGGCGGTTCTTCGTGATGACCTCTTCGCCCTTCTTCTTGAACTCTTGCGACAGGAATCCGAGCAGGCCGTCCAGCGGATAGCCGAGCACCCGCATCGCTGCGCCCGCCGCCACCGCGTTGGCCATCACCTCCGACCCGCCGACCTCCTTCGCCGTCTTCGTGAAGGCAAGAGAGATGCAACCCGTCGCGCCCGCCTCTTCGCTGTCGAGCAGCACCACGCCGCCGTCGCTCATGTGCGGCTGGAGCGTCGCGAGCGCCTCCGGCAGGAGCGCCACCAGGAGGTCCGCCTCGTCGCGCGCGGAGAAAAGTGGCGCGTCCGCGGCGCGGATGTCGAACCAGTTCAGGCCGCCGCGGACGCGCGAGAGGTAACTTTGCGTGGCGAAGACCGAGAGGCCCATGCCCGCCAGCGCGCCGACCAGCAGATTCCCCGTCGTCTGGACGCCTTGGCCCGCTTCGCCGGCGATTCGGATGTTCACGTCCATGGCGACTCCTTGCGAGGGCAGGGGCTCGCGGCGGGTACCACGCTTTCGTCCCGGCGCGCCGGGATTGCGAAGGCATGCCTACCCGAGACTCAGGAACATGCTTTCGCAAGCGAAAGCATGGCACCCACACCCAGCACGTTCTCCATGGGGTGATCTCCTTCTCCAGTGTGCGTGTGGACAACTCACACATCGGAGCGATCCCCCCTCTGTTTTCCACCCCGTTCGGCTGGGCCGGGCCTCCGCTCGGGCTCCGCCCTCGCTCCGGTCCGCCCCAGCCCCCACACAATTTACACGGAACACGTTACACTACCTCCGGGCACACCTTCCTCGGTCCATCACTTCGTCACTTTGTAGTCCACGAGGCGGATGCAGACCTTGTCCTGCGCCAGGCGCGCCCGCCAGAGTTGGCCCCACGGCACGTCGTTCATGAGGACGGAGAACGCGACCCATCGGCCCCCGCGCGTGCGGACGTAACCCGAGAGAGCGCTCACACCATAAACGTATCCCGTCTTGCCCCAGACGTTCCCCTCGGCGGCGGTGTTCCGCATGCGCGACCGCAGGCTCCCGTCCTGCCCGGCGACAGCGAGCGTTCCGACGAATCCCGGCGCGCCGGGACCGTACCGCTCGTACATCAGCGCCAGAAGTTCCGTCACTGCGAGGGCGGTCAGGCGATTCTCTTTCGAGAGGCCGGAACCATCGTCCACCACGACGCCGGCCGTCGGGATGCCGCGCTCGGCAAGCCAGCGCATGGCCTCGGCGCGCCCCGAGTCCCACGACGCGAGGCGCGGCCGATCGGCGGGCGCCTTCGCGCCGTACTCGGCCCGCGGGTTGGCAGCGTAGGCGCCGAGGAGTTTCAACAGGCACTCGGCATAGAACCCCTGGCTGCGCTTGTTGGCGACGGTGACGGTCGCGCCCAGAGGTGAGGTGTGCACGAGGTCGCACACGAACGCCGGGTGCACGCCGTCGGCCGTCACGAGTTGCGCCCGTTGGACCGGCCCGGCGACGGCGATGCCTTCGGCGCGCAACGTCTCGGCAAGCGCGGAGCCGAAGTAGAGCGTCGGATTGTGGACGGCGACGTTCTGGATGGCGGGCGCGGCGCCCGTCCAGTAGCCGCCCGAGGTGCGGAGGCGCAGCCCGGGAAGCCCCGCGCCGAGAACCTCGCGCGCGACGCCGTAGCGGTGGTGGTTCTTCTTGGCCACAGTCTTCATCTGGTTGTCGAGGACGGCGTAGGCGGTTGGGGGGATGAGACGGACATCGGCGAACTCGCCCGCCTTCGTGGCGGCCAGACGCACGTCGACGCAGTTGTCGTTCAGGTTCAGGGCGCCGGCGGGCGCTTCGTACCATTCCTGACGCTGATTCGCGGGCCAGTTGGGATGGACAACCTCGGCCTCGAAGAGGCCGTCGTCGAGGAGCACACGGCCGAGTTTCGTCAGACCGCGCGATTTCAGCACGCCGGCCCACTGGCGGAAGGCGCCGACCGTGTCGTCGTCCCAGAACCGCCCGGAGAAGTTCGGGTCGCCGCCGCCGAGAACCGCGAGGTCCGGCGGATCGCCTTTCTTTTCGGGCGCCACGTGGCCGACGCGCGTCCGGATGCGCCAGTCGGGCCCCAAGCGTTCCCAGCATGCGGCGGTGGTGACGAGTTTCATCGTGCTCGCGGGAACGAGCGGCTGGTCGGCGCGGACGCTGTAGAGAACTTGGGCGCCTTCGCCCGCGGCGGGGAGTGCGACCCATCGATCCCGACCGTGTCGGGACTCAGGGTCGCCCTGAGCGGGTCGAAGGGCGACGACGCGCGCGGCGATGATCGTGTCGGGCAGGCCCGCCTCGGCGAAGATGCGGTCGAGGTCTTCTCGAAGCGTCCTTGTAGCGAGCTCGGCCAGCGTTTCCGTCGGCGGAGCGGCGGGCGGCTCCTCGGCCCCCAACGGCCGAACGAAAAGCACAAAGAGAAACAGCGCCGGAACAAGAATCCACTTGCGCATCGGCCAGACTCCCCTTATCCTGGAAGGCGAAGGCGCCGGGGCTGGACAGCACCGGTCGCAACGATTATAATCCGCGAGGGTCGCAAGGGCAAGTCGCCGCAGGCGACTCGACCGGGCGAGGGGTGGGGCCGCGAGGGAGCGGCGCCCGCAATCGCTGGGGGTGAAGGGCATGTCGCAAGAGCCGCCCGTCGGCAAAATCATCCAAGGCGACGCCGTCGAGGTGCTCGCCGACTGGCCCGAGGGGTGCGTGGACCTCATCTTCGCCGACCCGCCCTTCAACGTCGGGTACCAGTACGATCGCTACCGCGACAACCGCGCGCCGGAGGAGTACCTCGCGTGGACTGAAAGGTGGGTTGACGCGTGTCTGCGGGTACTGAAGTCGGATGGCACATTCTGGATCGCCATCGGCGACGAGTACGCCGCCGAGGTCCGCGTCCGGATGCGGGAGCGCGCGGCCCTGCGGAACTGGATCATCTGGCACTATACCTTCGGCCAGAACTGCAAGGCAAAGTTCAACCGATGCCACACGCACCTCTTGTACTTCGTCAAGAATCCGAAGCGGTTCACGTTCAACGCCGGCGACCCGTCGCTTCGCGTGAAGTCGGACCGGCAACTGAAGTACAACGACAAGCGCGCGAACCCGGACGGAAAACTTCCCGGCGACGTCTGGAACGAGTTCCCGCGCGTCTGCGGAACATACAAGGAGCGCGTCGGCTGGCACCCGTGCCAGATGCCGGTGCGCCTGCTGGAGCGGATCGTCCTGGCGTGCTCGAGGCCGGGGGACCTCGTGCTGGACCCGTTCGCGGGGAGCGGGACGACACTGCTTGCGGCGGCAGGGCTGGGCCGGCGCTGGGTCGGCGTGGAACTCTCGGAGAAGTATGCGAGCCGGGCCGCCAAACGCGTCTCGGGCATCCGGGCTGAAACCGAGGCACCGGTTCCCTAGAAGCGGGAGTGCGTGATGCGCCATCTGTGGATGCTGGCCGCGGCGCCGGTCGAGGCGGCGGAAAAGGAAATGAGCGGCGTGCTGAAGTTCCTCATCGAGAACCCGTTTGCGATCGGGCTGACGCTCCTGTTTCTGGCGGCGGTGGTCGG
>Ga0307379_10005384_pt1 | contig 17872 bp, 9 predicted proteins | sample UN2MG_FD_202237 | JGI IMG/M metagenome (GOLD analysis project Ga0307379, IMG submission 202237) | Soil microbial communities from Risofladan, Vaasa, Finland - UN-2 | ecosystem: Environmental > Terrestrial > Soil > Coastal area > Acid sulfate soil | place: Finland: Risofladan, Vaasa | collected... | reverse complement strand
CGCGGTCTCGCCGGCCCAGCCCGGCGGCGAGCGAGAACGGGAGAGGGTCATGAACCGCATCCACCACCACACACCCACGCCCAAAACCGCCGATGCGAGGGCCGGCCGCCGCGGCATGAACCGGCGCGAATTCCTCAAAACGGCCGCCGCGGCCGGAACGGGGCTCATCGTCACGGCGGCCGGCAGACGCTCGTTCGGCGCGCCGTCCGGCGAACTGCCCACACGCGTCCTCGGACGGACCGGCCGGAAGGTGACCATCCTCGGTCTCGGCACGGCCCCCATCGGCGAGGGGCCGCCCGACGTGCAGGAGGCCGCCAGGATCTTCGGCGAGGTCCTCGACCGCGGCGTCAACTACGTGGACACCGCCCGCATCTACGGCAATGCCGAGGAAGCCCTCGGCCTGGTGATCCCGAAACGGCGCGACAACCTGTTCCTTGTCACCAAGGTCTCGACCCACACGGCGGAGGGGGCGGCGAAATCGCTGGAGCAGTCGCTTCGCCTCCTCAAGACCGATCATCTCGACCTGGTGCACATCCACAGCATCGGCGGCAAGAAACTCGACCGCGTCCTCGCCGACGACGGTGTGCTGCCGTACCTGCTCAAGCAGAAGGAGGCGGGCAAAACCCGCTTTATCGGCATCTCCGGCCACAACCGGCCGGCCAACTTCGTCCGAATGATTAAGACCGGCCACATCGACGTCGTCATGTGCGTCATGAACTACGCCGACCGCAACATCTACGGCTTCGAAGAGACGGTCCTGCCCGAATGCCGCAAGCGGAACGTCGGCGCCGTCGCCATGAAGGCCTACGTCGGCATCAAGGGCGGGTTCCCGAACCACAAGAAAGGCTACGTCGGCTGCGCCACCACGCCCGACCTCCTGCCGCAGGCCATGGCCTACGCCCTCGACCTCGACGGCGTGGCCCTGGCGGCCGTCGGACCGTATACGCTGGAGCAGGCGATCCAGAACGTGGAATTCGCCCGCAAGTACACGCCCCTGACGGCCGAGCAGCGGACGGCGCTCCTTGCGCGCGGCAAAGCGATGGCCCCGACGCTGGGTCCCCGCTACGGGCCCGTGGTGTGATGTGCAGCCTGCGGCGGCCCCGCCGCCGATATATACTTTGGTAAAACGGCCTTTCTTGAGACCCGCCCAAATCGCGCTTTTCGGGAGGTTGAACCTCGTTTCTGGGCCAGAAACGGCGATTCGGCCCTCAAATGTTAAGATAGGCAAGGCAAAAAGCGCTCCGTTTTGATCGGTTTTTGATCCCTTTTTGCTCAAACTTGGTCCGTTCTTGCTCCTTTTTACCCCTTTTTTAACCCCCATGCAGCGGGGTCAATAGGTGCTAAAGTATAGGAAATCGGGGGAGAGGCGAGGCTGGAGGCCGGAGACCAGAGGCTGGAGGCACGGCAGATTGTTAGAACTCTAACAAAATCGGTGGCCGAAAAACGGCCTTGGCGCTATCAAAAACCGCGATTTTGGCCAAAGGGCCGCTCAGGACCGGATTCGGCGTATGGCCCGAATGCAATATGAAGGGCCGGAATCGGGCGATCTGCGTAAGCGCTTGTGTGGCAAGGACTTACGTCTCGAATAGGGCGGCGGAGGTTGTTAGAGTTCTAACAAAAAACGGCGACCCGCCTTCGCCAAGGCTACGGCGGGCAAGCGGCAACAGCCCTTTTAGCCGCGCCCCGCAGGGAAGCGGGTTTTGGCCACAACAGAGGCCCATTGGCCAATCGCAAACCAGCAACAACAACGCCTCACGCCAAGCCGCTAGGGCGCCAAGAACGGCTGAGCGGCGGCAAACACCGGCCGTCGGGGCCAGGCATGCCTCGCCCCGTTTGGCCGTCGCCGCAGCGGCGATGGGAATGGACGCCGATGTTCCAACGGCAACGGCCGTCGGCGCCGGCCACGGCACGGGCCGTACCCGTGCCAGGGTGCCGCCGACGGCTAAACGCTGCGCCTTGGTACGGGCCAGGCATGCCTTGCCCCGTGTCGTCGGGCCGACACGCCTGGCCGGGCGCGCGGCACATGCTCCTTTCGCCCCTGCGGGGCTTACAGAATCGTTGTTCCCGGTGTCGGCGACCCAGGGCTTGCGCCCCTGGGCTACTGTCTGGCGCCCCGTTGGGGCTGACGGCCACGGCCGGCCCGGCTCGTGCCCAAGGGCTGACGAATTCGAGCCTTTCGGGCTCGACGGGAACCCCGCTGAAGCGGGTTCGGATAGGGGCTGGGAGGGATTGCCGCTGCCACCCGCCTTCGCCAAGTCGCCGACGCACCGAAGCCGCTATGGCGACGGCGCGGCTACGGCGGGCCTATACCCCTTCGGGGGAACCAAGGCCCGCCAGCGGGCCTCACCCTCCGCAGCCCACGCAGAAGATGGCGACTTGACTCTGGTTCAGGTTGGCGCAAGAATCGTGGGGAGGTTGCACGCTCGATCCTCGGCAACAAGGTCGCGAGGCGGGGCCGGAACCGTGCAGGAGGTTCCCCGCGACCCACGTGGAAAGGACCGGAAAGGGGAAAGCATGAGCGAATCTGCCGGCGCCTACGACATTGGGATCGTCCGTCCGCAGGTGCGCGAGGAGGGAATCGCGATTCGCGGCGAGGGCATGTCGCGCGAGAGACTTCGGCGCATTCGCAAGGGGCTGCGTACGCTGAACACGCTCGAACTCATGGCCGCCAACACCTACCGTTTCCAGATCAGCGGCAACGACGAGGAACTCGACCGCTACCTGGTGGCGGCGATGCTCAACGAGATGACGCATTACCAGGACTTCCAGGTCAGGCTCTACGAGTACGGCTTCCGGCCGAATCCGTTCCGGTGGACCTTCTGGATCGTCGGGTTCGTCTTTGGATTCACGTCGCGTATCCGGGGGAGGAAGGCGATCCTGACAAGGGGAATCTGGGTGGAGACGAAGGCCGTCGAGCACTACGGCCGACTGCTGGACTCGGTGGAATGGGATGAGGACACGCGAAAGGTCCTTGAGAAGGATCGCGCCGACGAGCGCGGGCACGTCGCGAGATGGCGCGCCTTGCTTGGCGAGTCTTGAGGCGCGTCGTGCCGGCTGTTCCACGGTGGATCTCACGTGCCACAACCCTACAAAGCCGTGTTGCCGCCCGTTGCCGTTCAGCCCGAAGGGCTCAAGATCCCACAGCCCAGGGCAACGCCCTGGGTACTCGGGCCGGGTTTCCCGGCTCAAGCCCTGTAGGGGCGCAACGAAACACAACCGATGCTTTGTTTCGCCCCTGCAGGGCTTCGGGGTGAAACCGGGTGTTCCGTCCAGCCAGGGCGTTGCCCTGGGCTGTAGCCCTGCAGCCCGTTGGGCTGCTGGCGCCGGCACACATGGCCGGACTTGTAGCGTAGTAGTGTTAGGTGCCCCCCGAAACAACCTTGCCGGACGGTTAACGCTCCCGACGGCGGCGCAGCAGGAGCAGGGCGCCGAAGGCGAGCAGCGAGAGCGTGGCGGGTTCGGGGGGGGCAATCGATACGCCGGGGTTGTTGGCTTGAATCTGGGGAATGTGTGTATCATACGCCTCTTGATTGAGAGGATTGCCAAGCAGATTCACACTCCGCAGATTGAATAATTCTGTCAGGGCCGAGATCTCGGTGATGTTGTTGTTGCTCAAATTCACGAACTCCAGGCTTGTCAGTCCCGAGAAGACAGAGATGTCGTCTATGTGGTTGTCTTGCAGGTAAGCCACTTCCAACTCGCCCTTGCCTGCAAGGGCAGAAACATCGTTGATTTCGTTGTTGTACCCCCACAAGTATATGAGCCGCGTCATTCCCAACATCGCAGAGATATCGCTGATGTTGCAGTCGAAGAGGTACAACCCGCGCATCTGCGTGAGGCCAGCAATGTGCGACATGTCCACGATAGGATTGCGCGACACCTCTAGATACTGCATGTCGGCCAGTCCAGACAAAGGAGCCAGAGATGTGAGTTGGTTGCGAGTGGCGTTAAGTTGCCTCAGACGTGTGAGTCCCGCAAGGACGGTGAGGTCTCCGAGTTCGTTGTTGCCAATGCTTAGCCACTCAAGGTTAGAGAGCCCAGCGATGACAGAGAAGTCGCGGGCTTGCACGGACCCAATGCCAAGTTCCTTCAGATTGGCGAGTGTGCCGAGCGGTGAGATGTCGCCCACAGGGTTCGCCCCAACCGTTAGATGCGTCAGAGTGGTGAGCCCGGACACCGCGTGAACGTCAGTGATGTCATTGCCCTCCAGCAATAGCGTTTGGAGCCCGTGCAGGCCTGCAAGAGGTGAGATATCCTGGATGCGGTTGTTGTACAAGACCAGCCTGGTCAGGTTCGCCAGTCCCTGAAGCGGAGAAACATCGGTGAACGGGTTGTTGACGAGGTAGACGCTCTTGAGGTTCACGCCAAATTCCAGGCCGCCTAGGTTGGTTATGCCCTTGCTGTTAGCATCAACGCGGGTCAAGAAGAGCATATCCGCGTCCGTGACCGGCGTTGGCGGGGGGATTCCGAGTTCATCGCGCACCTCGGCTTCCAGGTTGGGGTCAGGGAAGTTAACATCCACCGCTGCGGCGGTGCTTGCCGCCCCTGCTGCCCACAGAAGCGACAGAACCAAAGCAAGCCCTTTCCTGTCCATCGTGATTTCTCCTTCCATGCGATGCGGTCGCAAACAAAACGGGCCAAGCCGTTCGTCCCTCCGAACGTGCCTGACCCGTCTATTCCCTCGCCCGGCCCCGCAGCCGGGTCCGTCGTTGCTGTGGCCATGCAAAAAGGGCCGCGCTCGCTTGCGCGAGCCCGGCCCCGAATCGTCACACGACCCCCCAACCGGCATTAGTATACATGACGAATGGGGGAAAGGCAAATGAAAACCATTGCGAAATGCGGATTGCGGATTGCGGATTGAACGGCAACGGGGCCTCACGCCAAGGCGCAAAGGCGCCAAGAACGGCGCTGATTTGAGTGAAGGCCAACGGCAACGGCCACGGCAACGGATCTTAACGCAGAGACCGCAGAGAGCACAGAGAGAACGCGGAGAACGGCGGGAGATGGGGTAACAGCAAACAGCCAACGGCAACGAGGCCTCACGTAAAGGCGCAAAGAACGGCGGTGATTTGAGTGAAGGCCAAGGGCAACCCGCCTTCGCCAAGGCTACGGCAGGCAAGCGGCCACGGCGAGACCCTTCGATTCGCTGCGCTCGCTCAGGGTGACAGCACGGCGAACGGCAACGGCCACGGCGAGATGCTTCGGGTCGCCAAGGCGACCCTCAGCATGACAGACGATTGCCGCGGCACGCCGCGGCCTACATGCTCGCTCAGGGTGACAGCACGGCGAACGGCATCATGGATTGCCGCGGCACGCCGCGGCCTACAGGGTACGGTGCGGCGTGCGGAACGCTCACGAGGTTCTGGCAACCGGACGGAGGCGGCGTATAATCGGGCGCGGACCGGGCGGGTCGGCAAGCGAGAAAGGAAACGGATCATGAATCGACGCAGGTTTCTGACGTCCGTGGGGGCGGGGGCTGCGGCCCTGGCCATGCCCGGCCGCGCGGCCGCCGCGACCGGGGGTAAGCCCAACATCATCTTCATCATCGTCGATGACATGGGCTACCACGACCTGGGCTGTTACGGCAGCAAGACGATCAAGACGCCGCACATCGACCGCATGGCCGCCGAGGGGATGCGCTTCACCGACGCGTATTCCGGCGCCACCGTCTGCGCCCCGGCCCGCAGCACGCTGATGACCGGTTACCACATGGGTCACACGTCGGTGCGCGGCAACAGCGGCGGCATCCCGCTGTTGGATGAGGACGTGACGGTGGCCGAGGTGCTCCGGGCAGCCGGCTACGCCACCGGCGGATTCGGCAAGTGGGGCCTGGGCGACGTCGGAACCGCCGGCGTGCCGGAGAAGCAGGGCTTCGACGTCTTCTTCGGCTACTACCACCAGGTGCACGCCCACTCCTACTACACGGCGTACCTGTGGCGGAACAGCGAGCGCGTGCCGCTGCCCGGCAACGAGGGCGGCAAGCGCGGCCAGTACTCGCACCACGTGATCTACGACGAGGCGGTCAAGTTCATCCGGGCGAGCAAGGACCGCCCGTTCTTCTGCTACTGCCCGTGGACGCCGCCGCACGCCAAGTACGAGTTTCCCCAGGACGACCCGGCGTGGGCGCTTTACGAGAACAAGGACTGGCCGAACGACGCCAAGGTGGCCGCCGCCATGGACTCGATGATGGACCGCCAGGTGGGCGAGATCATCGCGCTCCTCGTGGAACTGGGCCTGGATTCCAAGACCATCATCTTCTTCTGCTCCGACAACGGGGCCGCCAAACGCTTCGACGGCATCCACAATTCGTGCGGCCAGATGAAGGGATTCAAGCGGTCGATGCAGGAAGGCGGTATCCGGACGCCGATGATCGTCCGCTGGCCGGGCAAGATACGGGCCGGCGTGGTCAGCGACTTCGCGTGGTACTTCCCGGACGTCATGCCGACGCTGGCCGAACTGGCCGGGGCCGGGCGGCACGTGCCCGAGGGCATCGACGGCATCTCGGTCGTCCCCACGCTCCTGGGCGAGGCCGCCGGACGCAAACAGCAGCCGCACGACTACATGTTCTGGGAAAACGGCGGCGTCCGCGCCGCGCGAATGGGCAAGTGGAAGGCCATCCGGAAATCGGGCGGCAAGAAGCAGGTGCAGGCGGGACCCGTGGAACTGTACGACCTCTCGGCGGACCTCGGCGAATCGAACAACCTGGCCGCCCAACATCCCGACGTCGCCGGGAAGATGGCCGACATCCTTGAGAAGGCCTACACCCCGCCGCGACCCCAGGTTGAGCCGAAGAAACCGAAAGGCAAAGGCCGCGCCTGAGCGGGTGCCGAACGCGTGTGCCACGGCCGGTCTTGTCCGGCCGTGCGTTTTTCGGAGTATGGATTGCCCGGCACCGCGGCGGCCTGGGAAGGCCGCCGCGCGGGACTTCGGGGCTGCATCGCGGCGGCCTGGGAAGGCCGCCGCGCGGGACTTCGGGGCTGTAGCGCGGCGGGTCGGGAAACCCGCCGCGCTGCTGCTTTCGAAACAGCCGTTCTTGTGTCAGCGGCTACTGAATCGCGTGCCACTCTTCCGGGGCCGCCTTCTGCTCGAAGGGACCCAGGTCGGCCTTGACGCGGACCGCGAACTTGCCTGTGAAACCCGTTGGCACTCCCCATGAGTGCCGGCAGGTGCCGCCTCACCCGTACGCGAACTTGCCGGAGTAGATGACCTTGCCGGTCGAGTCCACGATCTCGACCTCGGGCGGCGGCACGCGTGTGCTGCCTTTCATGACGGCCGGGGCGTACCGTTCGCCCGAGCGTCCCTCGAGCCGGTAATCCAGCCGCACGATCGGTATCGACCGACGGTCAGGACCAACCAGATTGCTGGTGGTGACTACTCCTTCGGTCTGCTCGACGCCGGCGGTGGGCACGAGCGGCGGGCCCAGGGGCATCGAGAACGTCTGCCCGGCCTCGACCACGAACGCGCCGAGCCGGCCGGGATCGCGGGCGAGTTGCAGCCGCCAGTCGGCCGTCCCGTCGGACTTGAGCAGTTCGAGCGAGACGGCGGCGTACCGGCCGGCCGGCACGCGGACCTTGCCGCCCTGGCTCTCGATGCGCTGGTATCCGAAGTCCGAGAACGCCCCGAGTGTCAGCCGATGCGGACCCAGGTCGAGGTGCCCGTACGTCGGCTGCGTGGGCGACAGGTCGATCTTCGACCCATCGGCCGCCACCGTGACCGCGTACCAGGCGCCGTCAACGGCCAGGGCCTTCGCCAGGGGCGACCACTCGGGCGGATTGCCCGTCGGGTCGAACCGCTCGAACTGGCCGTTGCCGTTCCGGTCGAACACCACGGCATCCACGCGCCGGTCCGGGAGCGGCCCGGCCGGGACGTCGTCGTACCGGCCGCTCAGGTCGCCGTCGATCACGGCCACACGGTAGGTCTTGCCTGCGAGCCGGACCTGGCCCGTGCGGTAGCCGGCCGCCGCCATGTGCAGACATCCCGGCGCCTGCGAGGCCTCGCGCGTATGCGAGTTCATCCGGACGCGAACGCTCCGGCCGTCCGCGCCGGGGACGCTCGCCCCGGCGAAGGTGATCCCCGATTCGCCGCGCGTGCCGGAGACGGGCGTCTCTTCGGCCAGGTTCCCGTCGCGGTCGCTATCGACGTACAGCACGGGCTTGGTGCCCGACGTGGCCAGCACCCACGTCGCGGCGTCGTCCGGGCCGAAACGGAAGTACGTGATCTGCTCGGGCAGGTTCCCGGGCACCGAGCCGACGGCGTCGGGCTTGCCCACGCTGCGGCTGCACGAGCAGTAGGTCTCCCCCAGCGCGGGCGTCTCCTCCATTTTGGACTCGCGGAACTCGAGCGGAAACGTCCCCTGGCCGAGGGCCGGTCCGGAGACCGCACACATGACGACGGCAACGGCGACAAGGTATCGCATGGCTCTCTCCTCCCCAACGATGGGCCGCGACGCCACCTGGGCAGACTCACAGCGCGGGTCGCGGCGGCAGTCACGAAGTTTGTCGCACGGGCACGCGAAAGGTTCCATGGAAAATCCGGGCTCGACCTGCTCTCGCGGCAGCCGCCGATTTCCCGCACACAAATTCCCTTGTGGACAGGACGCCAAAGGCCGTGCACAATACGCTGCGCAAGGCGATACGGGCGACCGTTAACCGCTGTAAGCAACGGATACGCGAGCAAAGGAGAGTCAGACATGTCGAGCCGCACCACGCGTCGTGGGTTTCTGAAGAGGGGCATGGCACTGGCCGGGGCGTCCGCCGCGGCGGCATTCTGCCCCGCACCGTATATCCTGGCTGGGGTGGCGCCGAAGCCGAAACTGGGCGTGGCTGTGGTCGGCGGCGGAGGCATGGGCGGGTACAGCGTCGATCAGGCCCTCCGCGAACGGCTCGTGGCCCTGGTCGAGATCGACGACGGCCGCATCGCCGACATCATGACGAAGAAGGTCAAGGACCATTCGCCCACCCCCAGGGTCTACCACGATTACCGCAAGATGCTCGACGAGTGTCACAGGGACATCGACGTGGTGCTGACCGCGACGCCCGACCACAACCACGCGCCGGCGGCGATCCGGGCCATGAACCTCGGCAAACACGCCTTCTGCCAGAAGCCGCTCGCCCACAACATCCGCGAATGTTACGAACTGGCCAAGGCCGCCAAGAAGAACAACGTCCACACCCAGATGGGCAACCAGCGACACTGCGAAGAGGGATACCGGCGCCTCTGCGAATACATCGCGGCCGGCGCCATCGGCAACGTGACCGAGACGCACACCATCCTCGGCCGCAACTTCGGCGGCAGCGGCGGACGGCCGGCCTCCAAGCCCGTCCCCCAGGGCCTGCACTGGGACGAGTGGCTCGGCCCCGCGCCCTACCGCGAGTACCACGACGGCCTGCACCCGTTCTCGTGGCGGTCGTGGCGGCAGTTCGGCACCGGCACCGTCGGCGACATGGCCTGCCACCATATCGACGCGCCGTTCTGGTCGCTGCGGCTGGACCTGGCCAAACAGTTCACCGTGGAATGCCTCAATACCAAGGGCGGCAGCGAGGAGATGTTCCCGCAGGACAACATCATTCTGTGGACGGTGCCGGCGCGCGGCAAGATGCCGCCCGTCAAGGTCTACTGTTACGATCACCAGGACCTGAAGCCCGAGATCATGAAGGAGACCGAGAAGCAGTACGACCGCAAGTTCGGCGAGTTTACCCTCTTCGTCGGCGACAAGGGACTCATGGGAAGCGATTCGCGCATCATCCCGGAAGACAAGCACAAGGCGTTCCCGTTGCCCGAGAAGACCCTCCCCCGCGCCCACGGCGGGCCCATCGAGGACCTGTACTATGCCATCAAGAACGGCGGCACGGCCTGCTCGAACTTCATCGACGCCGCCGGCCCGCTCACCGCCTTCATCCTGACGGGCCACCTGGCCGTGTTCGCCGGCGTCGGCAAGAAACTCGAGTGGGACGTCGCCAAGATGCAGTGCACCAACCTGCCCGAGATCAACCAGTACGTCGGCCGGACGTACCGCAAGGGGTGGGAAGTGTGACCGGGTAGGCGGCGCCACAGCAGGCCGAGCGCCCCGGCGGCCAGAAGCGCGAGGGTGGCGGGCCTGCCACGCCGACCTGTCCGGCGTCCTGTCCCGGCGTAGCCTTGGCGAAGACGGAAGCCTTGGCGAAGACGGAAGCCTGCGGCATCATCGGCCCCGGCGGCTGCGCGGCCGCCGCGCAAGCAGGGCCAGACCAGCCACCACGAGCGCCGCGGAGGCGGGTTCGGGCACGTAGGCGCCCCAGATGTCCATATCGCCGTTCTGCCAGTCGTTCCACACGACCAGGTTCCCGCTGATGTCAGGCCGAGACTGCTCGCCGGGGCCCACGTAGATGGGGAACTCGATGCCCCGCGAAAGGTCGTAGCCGTAGATGTCGGCGTCGCCGTTACGCCAGTCCTTCCACACCACGAGGTCCCCTTCGATGGCCGGGTGGCTTTGTGCGAAATCGTGTGTGCAGATCGGGAACTCCACGCCCGTGGTCACGTCCAGGCCGCGGATGTCATACTCATGATCCGTCCACACGATGATATTGCCGCTCACGTCGGGGCCCACCTGCGGGTAGGGCAGCGTGCAGACGGGGAACTCGGTCCCGCTCGCCAGGTCGTAGGCGTAGATGTCCCAATTGGGGTAGAAGCCGGGGATCGAATCTCGCGCGTCCTCCCAGACGACCAGGTTTCCGCTGATCCGGGGATGGGCTTGGCCGAAGATGGCTTCGCAGATGGGGAACTCGGCGCCGGTGGCCAGGTCCATGCCCCGGATGTCGCCCTGCAGGGGGTCGGACGTGAACGTGCCCGTGCTCCAGACGAGGACCCCGCCGCCCAAGTCCGGCGACAGCGCGGGCTCCGGCCCCACCACCAGGGGCACTTCCCGGCCCGCCGCCAGGTCGTAGCCGTACAGGTCCCAGTTGCCGCTGCGATTGTCATCCCACACGATGAGTCGGCCATCCGTCGATGGCCGCAACTGGTTTCCCATCTCCGTGCACACGGGAAACTCGGCGCCGCCGGTAAGGTCCCTCGCGTAGATGTCCGGATCGGTAACCTCGGCGGTCCGATTGTCCTGCCAGACCACCAGGGACCCCGCCACGCGGGGCTCGAACTCGCCCCTGGGGTGCGTGGCGATGGGGAAGGCGTCGAATCCCGCCGCCTCGCCGGCCAACAGCACGGCGAGGGCCACGCCGATTAGCAGACTTCTGAACATGATACACCTGCTGCCCCGCCCAGGCAAGGAATTCGGCCAGAATACCACTACAGTATAGCCGAAATTCCGCTTGAAGCAAGCGCCCGGGACGGCAAAATCACAATGGTGTCCTGGTTCCAAAATTTTCCGACTTTTCTCTTGACAGGGTGTCTACCGACGGGGATGCTGGGAGATGTCGGAGTGTCGGAGTGTCGGAGTGTCGGAGTGTCGGAGTGTCGGAGTGTCGGAGTGGCGGAGTGTCGGAGTGTCGGAGCGCTGGCGTCCCGGAGACTTCCTCCGGGGCCGCGTGCGGGATGGCATGATAAGGAGGCCCTGTCATGAAACGCGAACACACCGTATCGAATCCCTGCCTGGAAGGCCTTGAGCCGCGACTGCTCTTGAGCACCTCCGGCCTCGCAGGGCCGGAGGCGTTTGAATCCGCCGGGATCCCTGCGTACATCGACGTCGATTTGCCCGAAAGACCGGAGGACGACGGCATTTCGCCCTGCCTTCGCCAGGCCCATGCCGACATCGAGGCCGGCGGGGACGGCGTGATCCGGGTGGGCTCCTTTGAGATTGCCCTGCCGCGCGCCAACGACGCGGGGGAACTCCGGGTCTACGTTCACGTGGAGGCCGTGAACGCCAGCATCATCCGCGCCCTGGAGGACGCCGGCCTTCGCGTGGAGACGAGCAACGCCCGCATGAAGGTAGTCCAGGGCTGGCTGCCCCACACGGATCTGGACCTCGCCGCAGCCGTGGAGGGCGTCCGCAGGATCACGCCGCCTGCATACGGAATCACCAACTCCGGCAGCGTCACGACCGAAGGCGACGCCGACCTCAACGCCGACGACTTGCGGGGCCTCTTTGGGGGCATCACCGGCGACGGCGTCAAGATCGGCGTCATATCCGACGGCGTCGATCACTGGGAATGGGTGGCCGACGATCCGCGCAACGACCTGCCAAACAGCATCACCGTCGATCCCACTCGTCCCGGAATGGAGGATAAGGACGAGGGCACGGCGATGCTCGAAATCATCTACGACGTCGCGCCCGGCGCCGACCTCTACTTCTCGGGGCCTGCGACGTCCGCCCAGATGGTCGATTCCATCGACTGGCTTGTGAACACGTGCGGCGTGGACGTCATTGTGGACGACCTCATCTTCTTCGACGAGCCGATGTTCGAGGATGGCCCGATTGCGGACGAGGCGGCCGACGCCGTGACCGATGGCGTGGTCTACGTGAGTGCCGCAGGCAACTGGGCCGAGGTGCACTATCAGGCGGACTATGACCCCTACGCCCCGTACACCGTTCACGAGTTCGCAACGAACCAGTTCCTCCTGCGCTTCGAACTGGATGCAGGAGGGTCGGTCCGCGGTGAGTTTCAATGGAGCGACCTGTGGGGCAGTTCAGGAAACGACTACAATCTCTACCTGTATGAGTGGGTCGTGGACGAATGGGTCTACGTCACGTCCAGCACGGACGAACAGGACGGGGATGACGACCCCCGAGAGTCAAGCGGCTGGCTCACCAACCAGGGCGAGAGCACGGCGCTTTGCGCCTGGCTGATTGACAAGGCGAGCGGGTCGGGCCGTGAACTCGAACTCACCATGTACTATACCGACCCTAACAAGATACGCCCCTACGCACCTGACGAGGGCATTATGGTGCCCGAAGACAGCATCTACGGCCACGCGGCCCTTGAAGAGGTCATCGCCGTCGGCGCCATCGACACCGCTGATTCGGGCCTCGACGACGTGGAGGACTTCAGTTCACGCGGCCCGTCAACCATCTACACGAACTTCAGCACACAGACCTCCACCGAGCGCGACGCCCTGGACGTCTGCGGCATCGACGGCGTCCAGACGAAAGTCGGTCAGGGGGGATACTTCTTCAATCCGTTCTTCGGCACGTCCGCGGCTGCCCCCCACATCGCCGGTATCGCGGGCCTGCTGCTGGAGATCGAGTCCACCCTCACGCCTGCCGACATCCAGGACCTCATCACGGGTAACGCCGTGGACATCGGCGACGCCGGCTACGACGACGTGAGCGGCTACGGCCGGGCCGACGCCGTGGCCACCGTCACGGCCGCCGCCACCGCCGCGGACCTCAAGGCCGCCAGCGACACGGGCACGTCCGACACCGACGACCTCACGAAACTCGACAACAGCGCCGTGGGCAAGGAACTCCAGTTCGACGTGACGGGCACGGTCGCCGGCGCCACCGTCACCATCTACGCCGGCGAAATCGCGATCGGCACCGGCACCGGAAGCGCGGGAACCACCACCGTCACCACCGACGGCGAGTACGACCTGACGGACGGAGAACATTCGATCACCGCGCGCCAGACCGATGACGGCAAACTCGAATCCCCCGCCACCTCCGCCCTGAGCGTGACGGTGGACACCGTGGCCCCGACCGTGGACATCGAAGACGTCTCCCCCGACCCGCGCGCCGATGAAGTCGCGAGTATCGCCATCAACTTCAGCGAGGTGATCGACCACACCGAGTTCGACATGGGCGACCTGGGGCTGACGCGCGACGGAGCGACAGTGAGTCTGGGCGCCGCCGACCTCATTGACAGCGGCAACCACGAGGACTGGACCCTCGACGACCTCGATGACCTGACCGACAAGGTCGGCAAGTACGAACTCACACTGACGGCTTCCGGGTCCGGAATCATCGACCTGGCGGGCAACGACCTGGCCGCCCCCGCCGACGACGAGTGGCTCATGCACACCGTCCTCGGGACCGGCGGGGCGGACACCATCAGCCTCGCCTGGAACGACGGCACCTCCCGCACCGACGTCGTGGTCGGCGAAACGGAGTATGCCATCAACCCCGCGAACCTCACCGTGCTCTACGTCGATGGCCTGGCGGGAGACGACGAACTGACCGTCGACTTCGCCGACGGCGACCCGCTGCCCTCCGGCGGCCTGGACTATGACGGCGGCGACGGTACGGACACGCTGAGGATCGACGGTTCCGCCAACGCCGATACCGTCTCCTGCACCACCACGCAGGCGACCGTCAACTCCTCCGAGATCGACCACACGGCCGTCGAGAGCCTCGTCCTCGCCCTCGAGGGCGGCGCGAACGCGGTGGAGGTTGAGGCCGGTTTCGGCGTCGATGACCTCGCCATCCTGGGCGGCGGCAGCGGAAGTTACACCTTCGAGGCCGACGACCCCGACGACACCGACGACCTGGAACTGATCATCCAGGCCGACGCCGAGGTGACCATCGAGACGAGCCTGCGGCTCGAATCACTGACGCTGAAGGACGCCTCCTTGGTCACGCTGACCGGCAACGGCGCGGCCTTCATCCACACCGACGCCCTCTCGATGGAAGAAGACGGGGGGGGCAGCCCCACCGCCACACTCGACCTGACGGACAACAACCTCATCGTCGATTACGACGGCACCAACCCCTTCAGCGACATCCAGGACTGGATCCGAGAGGGGTATAACGGCGGGGGTTGGGACGGAACCGGCATCACGTCCAGCGATGCCAAAAACCACCCGCAGAGCATAACGGCTCTCGGCGTCATCGACAACGCCGACACCGAGCCAGGCATCGGCGGCCTGGAGGACCTGGACGGCGAGCCGGTGGATGAGACTTCCGTACTCGTCAAGTACACTTACTATGGCGACGCCAACCTCGACGGCATCGTGGACTCGAATGATTACGACCGGATTGATATCAACTGGCTGCTCTGGGTCAGGTACCAGAAGGTGCCCGACGGCGGGTGGCGCTGGGCCGTCGGCGACTTCAACTACGACGGCACCATCGACTCGAACGACTACGATCTGATCGACAACGCTTACACGCACCAAGGCGGCGCGCTGTAGGGAACGGTGCACGGCATCCCCTTGGGACGCCGAGGGCCGGGGGGCTTTACAAACAGGCTTGCCCGGTGGCCGCGGCCGGGCGGGCGCCGGCCGTCAGAGATTCGCGCCGGGCGGCTCAGTCCTCCAGGCCCGAGAGGTCGGCCTCGATGCGTTTGCCGGCTTTCATCATGTCGGCCCAGGTGAGGCGGCGTCCGGCGCGGGCGGCGTCGCGGCCGAGGATGCACGCGAGGGTGCTGTTGACGCTCGGCTCGACGGTGGGGTTGTCGCAGGCGCCGTCGATGATGCTCTTGTGGAAGAGGTCGAGGTTGGCCTGGATGCCGGAGTTGTAGAGACCCTGGACCTCGCCGCCGCGGTAGGCCATCGCGCCGCCGCGCACCCACGTCTTGGTCTGTCCGCTGTAATCGCCCTCAAAGTACGCCCCGTGCCCGTAGGCGGTGCAGTTGCAGGTGAAGGGCCAGAGGTTGGGCACGTGCTCGCCGCGATGGTTCCAGACGAGGCCGTCGTCGAACCGGTAGGTGACGGAGTAGACGTCGTGGGTGTCGCCGTGGGGGGTCGGCCGCGCGGCCCGCGACGCCCCCACGGCGCTGGCCGGCAGGCGGTCGGCCACCCAGAGGGCCACGTCCACGGCGTGGATGCCGGCGTTGACCAGCATCCCGCCGCCCAGGGCGACGTCGTTCACCCAGATAAGGTGCCGCAGGCGGCTCTCGACCGTCTCGGTGAGCGGCGGGTCGGCGAACCCGTTGTCGTTGTACACCGACGAGAGAAAGGCGACCTGGCCGAGCGCGCCGGCGTGTATCCGCTTGATCGACTCGATGAAGAACGGGTGCGTGCGGGTCTGAAAGTCCACCAGGAAGACCTGCCCTGCGCGCGTGGCACGCTTCCCCAGGTCGGCTATCCGGATGCAGCCGGGCACATCGACAGCGACGGGCTTGGCCACGTAGACGTGGCATCCCGCCTCGACGGCGGCGGCGGCGTGGTCGGGGAAGAAGCACGGCGGCGTCTCCAGAAAGACCGCATCGACCTTGGCGCCGATCATCCGCTTGTACGACGACAGGCCCGTGAAGCGGCGCTCCTTGGGCACAGCGAACCGCTCGCCGGCGGCGTCGGCCACCTGCTCGAAGTAGTCCGCCAAGGCCGTGATCCGGTACCCCGCGTGCTTGGCGATCATGCCGGCGATGAGCCGCCCGCGCCCGCCCAGGCCGACGCACCCGACCTCGACGCGCGAGTTCGCCTCCGTGCCGCGCACGCCCGACGGCTTCACCACGGCCACCGTTGCCGCAGCGGCCGCGCCCGCGATGAACTGTCGGCGGCTGACGGTTCTGTCACCGCGTCTGGTCTTGCCGAACCGTTCTGTCATTTTCGACGGCTCCTTTCATTCAGCGCCGGCCGTGGGCCTGCGGAGTTGGCGTGCACGCGCTCCCCTGCGGGTCGGCCACGGCCGCCCTCGCGGACGGGTCGCGGCTAAAAGCGCGCGATGTGCTGTCGTGCGCGGTGGGTGCGGAGACCCACCGCGCGAGACCTCGGTCGGGCCGCTTAACGTGCGGCGCCCTTGGCGAAGTCCTGCCACGACTTTCCCAACGCCTGCTTGCATGGGCAGCAGGACCTTCTCCACAACGTACCCGCCGACGCGGGAGCGCACCAGCGAAATCGGCACCCTGACCCACTCGGCAGGACACCGGAGGCGGGTTTCGCGGTTCAACAGGGTGATGGTCTCCGCCAAGGGAACAGGAATGCAGCGGCGGTCGGCGGCGGCGCTCGCGGTCGTGTGCCTGGCGTGCCTCGGCGCGCGCCTGTCCGCACCGGCGTCCGCCGAATCTGCCGCGCCGAAGGCGGCCCCTGCCACCGCCGCCGACGACCTGGGCATCGAGTGGAAAGACTCGTGGGAGCAGACGTACGAGGTCAACCGGAAGCGCTGGGACGATGAACTCCGGGGCCTGGAGGCCGACCGCCGGCACGAGGAGATGGCCCGGCGGCTGACGGGCCTCGTCCGGGCGCTCTTTGAGCGCTACGGCCAAGACGATCAGGGTCGCGCGGAAGCGTACGAGCGCATCGCACGCGATATCGCCGGGCTCGGGTCGATCGGCCAGGGCGTCGTCCGCCTCAAGCAGTTGATTGCCGCGTTTCCCGCCCATCTCGGCCTGGAGGTGGCCGCGCTCGACGCCATCCTGCGGTACGTCGGGGAAGGCCATCTCTGGCGCGACGGCGGGCAGCACGCCGCCACGGCCGCGTTGGCCTCCGACCGCCTTCTCGCCCTGGCCGAAGCGGGCCGCCTGAAGGAGAACCGCGAGGCGGCCGAGCGCGCCTGGCGCATGCGCCTGGCCCTGGCGATGGAGAGCGGGCGGTTCTGGGAGGCCGACCGTGCTCTCGACGGCCTGGCAACCGTCGCGGGCCGCGACCGCGAATGGTACAAGACGCGGGTCGAACTCCTCCTGTCGGCGGGCCTGTGGCAGGAGGCGCAGCAACTGCTCGAAACCCACGGCGACACGATGGAGGCCTCCTTCACGGCGTCGCGTCTGAAGCGGCTCGCGAAGGTCGAATCCGTGCCGCCCGACTTCCCGCGCGACCTGGGCCTGGAGATGCGATGGACGGCCATCCACTCCCGCACGAGCGGCTCCGACACCGCCACCGTCCAGGCCCTCCTCGACGCCAGCGCCGAGGGCCGCGGTATCATGCCGTGGGAAGAGGACCGCCATGCCTCCACCTGGGTCCTGCTCGACCAACTCCTGGCCCGGCAGCCGCCCGACACCCTGACGCCCCTGCGCGAGGCGCAGGAGCGCCCGGCCCAGGCCCTGCTCCAGCGGGCCGGGCAGAAGGCCGA
>Ga0307379_10005381_pt1 | contig 17879 bp, 13 predicted proteins | sample UN2MG_FD_202237 | JGI IMG/M metagenome (GOLD analysis project Ga0307379, IMG submission 202237) | Soil microbial communities from Risofladan, Vaasa, Finland - UN-2 | ecosystem: Environmental > Terrestrial > Soil > Coastal area > Acid sulfate soil | place: Finland: Risofladan, Vaasa | collected... | reverse complement strand
GAGTCCGCCGAGCGATCCGCCAACAGCGGCCAGCCCGAGGTCTTCCCCGGGGAGGCGTGATTCCGCAGGCCAGCGGATATCACGGAGGTCACGAAGGGCACGAAGGTCACGAAGCAAGGATGGCTTCCTTGACCTTGTTGGTGTAGCCGGGAAGGCCGCCTACGCTTGGCTCGCGAGGAAGGCGTCCACTTCGGCGGCCGTGGGCAGGGCGGGGATGGCGCCGGTCCTGGTGCAGGTGAGGGCGCCGGCGGCGTTGGCGCGGCGGAGGATGCGGGTCAGTTCGGCGGCGTCCAGCCCGCCGGGGCGAATGCCTCCGCGCCAGTGGGCCAGCAGTTCGACGATCAGGCAGGCCATGAAGCCGTCGCCGGCGCCGAGCGTGTCGACGACGTCCACGGCGAACGGGTCGAGGTGGCCTCGTGCGGCGCACGTGGCGAACGTCGCGCCCTTCTCGCCCTCGCTGCGGACGACCAGCTCCACGCCGGCGTCCAGCAGCGTGGCGGCGCCCTCGTCGAAGTCCTCCGTGCCGAACACGAAGGCCCATTCCTCGTCGGCGACCTTCGCGACGGTCGTGCCCTCGAAGCCTTCGAGGATCCGCGCCTTCGCCGCGTCGGCGTCGGGCCAGAGGCTCGGACGCCAGTTCAAGTCGTAGGTGATCATCGCACCCGCCTCGGCGGCCAGGCGCCGGGCCTTGTCCGTCGCGGCCCGAGGCGACGTGTCGATCCGGCTGATCGAGCCGAAGTGCAGGCACTCGGCCGAGGCGAGGTAGGCGGCCTCGACGTGCGATTCGGCGAGCACCATGTCCGCGCCGGGGTTGCGGTAGAAGGTGATGTCCTTCCGCCCGTCGGAGCGTGCGGCGACGAACGCCAGCGTGGTCCGCACGCCGTCCACCTTTGCCAGGTGCGAGGTGTCCACGCCCCCGCCGGCCACCACGCCCTCCAGGTAGTGCCCGAACGGCTCGTCGCCGACGGCACCGATGAACCCGGCCGAGAGCCCCAGGCGCACCACGCCGACGGCCACGTTCGCCGGCGCCCCGCCGGGCGCCTTGACGAAGGTGCGGGCCTCGGCCAGCGAGACGTCCCGCTCGGCGGCACAGAAGTCGATCAGCAGCTCGCCCAGACAGATCACGTTCGGCATGGCGGCGTTCCTGGGGGCAGTGTCCGTGTGCTCGGGTGTCCGCGTTGCGTCGATCGTCACCGTAGCGATCGACGACGCGCGGGGCAAGCTTCGCCAAACGGGGACGCGGATCGGTCCCGCCAGGCCCGCACGTCTACGGCATGACGGGCTTGAGCTCGGGGAACATCGGCGGGGCGTTTTTTCTGCGTTTCGCGGCCTCGGGATCGAAGATCTCTTCGAGGTCGTCCTGGACCTGCTCCCACCAGGTGCGTTCCACCGGCTGGCCGGCGCCGTCATAGACGGGGTTCGTGTACATGTCGTACGACGGCTTGTCCGTCACGCCCAGCAGGTCCCAGCTCGGGCGCTCGGGCCCTGCCGGGCCGTGGAGGCCGCGGGTGTCCAGGAAGCTGTGTGGGGAAGGGGGGGTCCAGAAGTCGTTCCTCTGCTCCTCCTGTGCGCAGCCGAACAGCCCGGCCCCCAGGGCCGCGCACAGGATGAAGAGAATGCTCGCTCGACCACGCACGGACAACTCCGTTCGCACGGAAGCTCACATGATACCCGATCCGGCCCCCTTCCCGATCGGCAATCCGCAATCGCTACAGGTTCTCCAGGATGTGCCCGAGCTTGTCCTTCTTGGTCCGCAGGTAGTCGCGGTTCTGCTCGTGGGGGGCGATCTCGATCGGCACGCGCTCGACGATCCGCAGGCCGAAGCCCTCCAGGCCGTAGATCTTCCGCGGGTTGTTCGTCATCACCCGCAGTTGCCGCAGGCCCAGGTCGCGGAGGATCTGGTTGCCAATGCCGTAATCCCGCCGGTCGGCCTCGAAGCCCAGGTGGAGGTTGGCCTCGACGGTGTCCATGCCCTGCTCGACCTGGAGCTTGTAGGCCCGCAGCTTGTTGACCAGGCCGATGCCGCGCCCCTCCTGGCGGACGTAGATCACCGCGCCCTTGCCGGCCTCGACGACGCGCTGCAGGGCCGTCTGGAGCTGCGCGCCGCAATCGCACCGCCGCGAGCCGAACACGTCGCCCGTCAGGCATTCGCTGTGGACGCGGACCAGGACCGGCTCGTCGTGGACGACCGGCTTGCCGTCCTTGTCCAGCGCCCCCACGCCGCCGCAGCAGAGGGCGATGTGCGGCTCGGGATCGACCACCGACGTGTAGGCGATCAGCCGGAACTGGCCGGCCTCCAGGGCGATGTCCACCTCCACGGCCCGCTCGATCAGCCGTTCGCTCCGCAGCCGGTGGCGGATGATGTCGGCCACCGAGCAGATCTTCAGCCCGTGGGCGGCGCAGAACCCCTCCAGGTCGTCGCGACGCGCCATCGTGCCGTCGTCGTTCATGATCTCGCAGATCACCGCCACGGGCTTCAGGCCCGCCATGCGGGCCAGGTCGATGGCGCCCTCGGTCTGCCCGGCACGCACCAGCGCCCCGCCCGCCCGGGCGCGCAGCGGAAAGACGTGCCCGGGGCGGACCAGGTCGCCCGGCCGGGAACGGTCGTCCGCGAGGACCTGGATCGTCCGTGCCCGGTCGGCCGCCGAGATGCCCGTGGCCACGCCCGTGCCCGCGTCCACCGACACCGTGAACGCCGTCCCGTGCAGGGCCTCGTTCTCGCTGGTCTGGGGGTGCAGGCCCAGCCCGTCGGCGCGGTCGTTGTCCATCGGCACGCAGATCAGCCCCCGCCCGTGCTTCGCCATGAAGTTGACGATCTCGGGGGTGATCGTCTCGGCCGCGCAGACCAGGTCGCCTTCGTTCTCGCGGCTCTCGTCGTCCACGAGGACGATCATCCGCCCGGCGCGAAGGTCTTCGAGGATGTCTTCCAGTCGGTCCATCACGATGGCTGCGCCTTGTCGTTGTCTTCCAGCGGCTTGCCTTCGGCCAGGGTGAAGGCCAGGCCGAGGCGAGTGTAGCTTATTATAGCCAGAACGCTCAGCGCCGCCACCGCCCAGCTTGCCGCCAGGACGCCCCGCCGCCCCAGCCCCTCGGCCAGGCGGTCCAGGTCCGGCGCGAGCAGTGCATAGCCGACCAGGATGAGCTGCCCGAAGGTGCAGGCCTTTCCCGCAAGGGTCGGCTGGACGCGCAGCCGGTCGGTGACGAGGTACACGACGATCGTCCCGGCGATGACCCAGAGGTCTTTCCCGACGACGGCGACGACGACCCAGTTGGGCAGGAGCAGCCCGCCCGCACCGACGCCGCGGGTGCTCAGCAGCACCACGGCCCAGATGATCAGCGTCTTGTCGGCCAGGGGGTCGAGGATCGCACCCAGGCGGGTGCGGGCGTTCAGCCGGCGGGCGAGCAGGCCGTCGAGCATGTCGCTGACGGCCATCACCAGGAAGATGCCCAGCGCCGCGTGCCGGGCCCAGGGCCAGTCGCCCTGGTTCAGCAGCAGCACGACGAACGGGCCGACCAGCAGGAGGCGCAGCAGGCTGATCCGGTTGGGCCAGTTCAGCGACTTCCAGCACTTTGGGGTTGTTTCATGCACGCGATGGCGTCCGCGCCCGCCCGGCGCCGGGCGGCCCGGCAGCGTCACCTGTGGCTGCGGGCGTCGTGCCGCTTGACGTCCACGTAGAACAGCCACGCGCCCATCAGCAGGATCGCGCCCATCGGCAGGGAGGCCAGGATGAAGTACTTCCCGAACCGCTGCATGTAGGTCCCCGCGGAGGCGAGGCTCTCGGGGTCGTTGGTGTCGCCGGAGATGAGGATGGCCATGGTCAGGGCGGCGAAGCCGATCAGCATCAGCCCGACGACCATCAGGACGGGGATCATCGTCCGCTTGTACGCCTGGCCGTGGATGCGGCGGGCGTTGGCGCTGAGCCGGGTGGACCGCTGCTGGGGGCGGAAGGTGCTCGTGGCCCTGCTCGAGGCCGCGGCGATCTCGCCGAGGTCGCCGACGTCCTGGGAGCCGATGGCCGCCGCCAGTTCCGTTGGCACGGCCTCGTCGCTCGTCACCTCCCCGCCGGCCAGCTCGGCCAGGTCGGCCGGGGCTGCCCTGCCGCCGGTGGCTGCCGCCAGGCCGGCCAGGGCGTTCTCGCCGTCGTCCCCGCCCGGGGGCGCGATCAGCGGAGCGGCGTCCGTCCCGTCCAGCAACGGATTGTCCGGCACGTCGGCCTGCCTGTCGTCCTGGGCGTCGCGGTGGTCCTCTGCGTCGTGGGCGTCCTGGGTGTCGGTCGGGGGCTCGCCCAGCAGCATCAGGCCGCTGGTGGAGCCGGGGTGCGGCTCCTCTCGCTCGCGTGCCGGCTCGGCGGGCGGCGTGCCCTGCCCTCCTGCCAAGGCCTCCAGGGCGTTCACGTTCCGGTTATGCTTGTCGTTTGCGGCCATTCCACTTCTCTCCGCCAGCGCGTACAATAGTACAGGATAGGGACTTGAGTATCATCGGTCAACCACATCGGCCCTTTTAGCGCATGTCGAGGGAAAGCATGGACATCCGACAACCCGTCGTCGCCGGGGCCTTCTACCGCTCCTCCGCCGAGGCCTGCCGCCGCGATGTGGATAGACTCCTCCACGCCGCGGAAGTTCCCGCCGACCTGCCCGGCCCCCTCGTCGGGGGGATCGTCCCCCACGCCGGATGGGCCTTCTCCGGGGCCATCGCCGCCCTCACGCTCAAGGCCCTGCTGGGCGACGCCCGCCCGCGATCGGTCGTCCTGTTCGGCGCCGACCACCGCGGCACCGTTCACGCCGGGGAGGTGTACAACAGCGGCGCCTGGCGGACGCCCCTGGGCGACGTGCCGATCGACGCGGACCTCGCCGCGGCCGTGCTCGACGAGGCCGACGACTGCCGCGCCAACCATGACGCCCACCTCGAGGAGCATTCCCTGGAAGTGCAAATCCCCATTATGCAAGGCCTTGTGAAGGCCCTGCGGATTGTGCCCATCGCCGTGCCGCCGACAGACCTGGCCGTGCAGATCGGACGGTCCGTGGGCGCCGTGCTGGCCGGGCGCAGCGATGTGTGCGTCGTCGGCAGCACGGACCTGACCCACCACGGCAGCCGGTACGGCTTCGCCCCCGGCGGGCAACACGAGGCTGGGGAGCAGTGGACCCGCGCCAACGACCGGCGGATGATCGAGCTGATGGAGCGGATGGCGGCCGAGAGAATCGTCCCCGAGGCCCGGCAGCACCACAACGCCTGCGGAGCCGGGGCCATCGCCGCCACCGTCGCCGCCAGCCGCGCCCTCGGCGCGACCCGCGGCTTCTGCCTGGAGTACAGCAACAGCTACGCCATCGTCCACGCGAAGCAGCCCTGGGACCTGGACGACACGACGGTGGGCTACGCGGCCGTGGTCTTCGGCTAAGAGCCTGTCCGGTGAGAGCAGGGAAGGGCAGCCTCCAAGCTTGCCTGGCCGCCTTGGGCGGCATCACGCCCCGATGGCATCTCCCCCGGGCCGGAATCCTGCTTGCGGACTTCGGGGATCGTGATACCATCGTTCGAAAGGCCCACGACGGTCGTGGGCTGAGGCGATCCGGGGAATCCCGGATCGCTACGCGGGACCCCCAGGAGGAGCCTGACAATGGCTCTGACTCGCCGCCAGTTCCTGTCCGCCCTCGGCGCCGGCGCCGCTGCGGTCGCCCTTCCGGCGCCGGCCCGCCGCACGTCGGCGGCCGCCGCCGCAGGTCGGCCCAACGTCCTCTACATCATGACGGACCAGCAGTTTGCCGACGTCATGAGTTGCCGCATGGGCAAGACCTGGATCCACACCCCCGCCCTGGACGCCCTGGCCGCCGGCGGCGCCTTGTTCCGCCGCGCGTACAGCCCCAACCCGCTGTGCATGCCGATGCGGGCGTCGGCGTTCACCGGGCGCTACCCGCACGAAACCGGCGTGATGCACAACTCCGCCGCCGGGACGGACCCAAAGCAGTTCGTGTGCATGGGCACGTACTTCCGGCAGGCGGGATACGAGACGGCGTACTTCGGCAAGTGGCACCTGTTCTTTCCGGTGAACCAGGTGGACAGCCACGGGTTCGAGACGGCCCCGGCCAGGAGGAAGGACGTCGGCACGACCGAGCAGGCGGTGGAGTTCCTCTCGCGGAAGCACGACCGCCCGTTCCTGCTGGTCGTCAGCTTCATGAACCCGCACAACATCTGCGAATACGCCCGCAACCAGCACAACCTGCCCGCCGACGAGCGCGGCGAGAAGCTGCCCGACGGGGCCATCGGCAAGGCCCCGCCGCCGGAGCAGTGTCCGCCGCCGCCCGTCAATCTGGCCCCGCCGGCCAACGAGTCCGACACCATGGCCCTGATGCGCCGCGGCTACCACGCCAACAAGGCCTTTCCCGTCGGCGACTTCACCCCCGCCGACTGGCGCCAGGTGCGCTGGGGGTACTACCGGCTCGTCGAGAAGGTCGATGCGCAGATCGGCCAGGTCCTGGCGGCCCTGCGGAAGGCCGGCCTGGAGGGCAACACCCTCGTCGTCTTCACCTCCGACCACGGCGACTGCGCCGGGGCGCACGGCTTCAACCAGAAGACGGTCTTCTACGAGGAATCGGCCCGCGTGCCGCTTGTCATCTCCTTCAAGGGTCGCGTCAAGCCGGCCGTCTGCGACCCCCTCGTCAACACCGGCGTGGACCTCGTGCCGACGATGCTCGATTTCGCGGGCATTCCCGTGCCGGGCAAACTGCCCGGGCGCAGCCTCAAGCCCTTGGCCCTGGGCACGCCTCCCGCCGACTGGCGCCGCTACGTCGTCGTCGAGAACGACATGGTCCAGACGGGCCCCGTGGGCGACATCCGCCCGCAGACGCAGGGACGCATGGTCCGGTCCGAGAAGTACAAGTACTGCCTCTTCGAAAACGGCACTCAGCGCGAGGAGCTGTACGACCTCGAGAAGGACCCGCACGAAACCACGAACCTGGCCCGCGAGGCGGCCGCCCGCCCCGTGCTGCTCGAACACCGCGACCTCCTGCGGCAGTTCGCCAGCGAGACCCACGACGCCAAGGCACTGGCCATGCTGGCCAACGACATCGCGCCGAATCCGTTCACCCCTTCGCAGCCGGGCCAGACACGCGGCAGCAGGGCAAAGGCGAGGAAACCGCGCCCCCAGAAACCACAATGAATCGGCGGCGGCTTCCGCGCGGCCGGAACCATGGTGGCCCGGTCCGTCAGGGAGCCTGGTTGGGGGGCGCAACGGCGGGAATGTGCCCGCATGGATCGTCCTGCCCGGCTGACCCTCAAGCTGCGGGACCGGATCAATCCGTCCCCGCGGATGGAAGTGGCTTCATCGCCGCGGGGGTCATCGGGGGACGATAGCCCGAGTCCGTTACCTTGAAGCTCAGCGAGCGCAGGAACTCGCGATTGCCCGGACGGCTGCCGAAACGCCTCCCGACGTCGGCGTGGGTCTGCTTTCCTCCCGCGGCCGCGGGGCAGTCGACGTACTTGCCGCGGAGGTAGCCGTTCAGCACGGGCCCGCCTTGCCAGCTATGGTCGGCGCCGGCGAGGCGCTCGTCCTGGCGTGGGCCGGTGTAGAGAAAGCGGTGGACCTTCTCGTGGAACGGCGCCAGGGCGTCGCAGATGTACGCCCCGCTCTGCTGGCCGCGGGAGCGGTCCACGCGATACCACTTGGGCTCGGCCAGGTCGCCGTTCCAGCACATCTCGAGTTGGGTCTTCAGGAAGCGGTCGACGTCGGTGCGGTCGAAAACCAGCCCGTGGTGGTACAGCTCGACGGCCTGGGAGAGGCTCATCGAGTAGTACCCGCTGCGGTGCTCGGGGCCGATCCAGTGCTTCCACTTGCCCGCGTCGGCGGGGTGCACGTCCCACGGGCCGGCGGGGTCCCAGTAGTTCCACTCGTAGTGGCCGTCGCGGAGGGTCAGGCAGTGCTTGAAGCGCGTTCCCAGGCGCACGGCCATTCGCAGGGGCTCGTCCTTGCCGGTCACCCGGTGCAGCGCCAGCAGGGCGTGGATGATCAGCGCGTGCTTGTTGTGCGGCTGGGTGAGGTCGCCCTTGACGTCCCGCAGGCCGGCGTGCGTGCGGAAGATCGCCCCCGTGCCGCCCAGCTCGACGTACCGCCCGCGGGCGAGCCACTTCTTCACGAGGTGGTTCTCCATCAGGTCGATCGCCTCGGCGCGGAGGGCGGCGTGCTTCTTCGCCAGCCCCGGCTCGGCGGCGATGGCCTCCAGAAACCGGCTGAGCACCTCCACCACGCGGAAGCTGGTGATGATGACGTCCACCTTACGGCCGGGGTCCTTCGGGTCGCGGAACAGCTCCAGCGCCTTGCCGTACCACCCGAGGTAGCCGTCGGGGCCCTGGGTCATCGCGCCGCGCAGGTTTCGGAACACGGCCGCGAAGTCGTCCAGGTGCCTGGCGTCGCCCGTGAGCTGCCAGGCCGTCAGCGTCATCTCCCACTGCGGGCAGGCCAGCCAGCAGTAGCCCTCGGCGCTGTCGGCGGCAAGCGTGCGGCAGTACTCGGCGCCGAGCCGCCTGGGCACGTTTGCGGCATGTTTGGCGAACGCCTCGACCAGCTTCCTGTCTTTGGCGTCGTCAATCTCCGGCCGACCGGCCAGGCAGGTGGCACCTGCCCCACTCAGCACAAGCACCAGCAGCGCGGCTCGTCGCATCGTATCTCTCCTCTTTCTCACCTCTTGCCTCTAACCTCTCACCCTCCGCCGTACTCCCGGCACGCCTCGACGAAGGCGTCGATGTTCGCCAGCGGCACCTCCGGCTCCAGGACGTGCGTGGGGGCGAGGATCAGCCCGCCGCGGCGGCCGTACTTGTCGATCGCCTCCTTCACCCGCGCCCGCACGTCGGCGGGGGTGCCCCAGGGCATCGTCGACTGCGTGCCGATGCAGCCGTCGAAGGTCAGCCGGCCGCCGAAGCGCCGGTGGAGCTCGTCGGTGTCGAGGCACTCGGGCTGGACGGGGTTGAGGATGTCCAGCCCGGCGTCGACCATCTCGCCGACGATGGCCGTGACGTTCCCGTCGCTGTGGTACTTGATCCGCACGCCGGGGTGGATGTCCTTGACCGTCCGCCACAGCTCCGCCCAGCGCGAATGGATCAGCGCCCGCCACGTCGCCGGCGAGAACATCAGCGCGTTCTGGTTGGCCACGTCGTCGCCGCAGAAGATCAGGTCCGCCCCGGCCCCCGCCGCCGCGACGGCGCGGACCCTGTTCTGTTGATGAAGCCGCTCCAGCAGGCACTCCGCCCACGCCGGCCGCTCGATCGTGTCCAGCAGGAACTCCTCGTAGCCGCGGATCTGCCAGGCGGTCTCGTACATGTGCCCGACCCAGAGCGTGGCGACCCGGCCGTCGGCGTGGGCGGCGGCGACCTCGTCGGCCATGTGGGAGAAGTCCCAGTCGCCGGGGTCGTCGAGGGGGTAGTCCTCGATCTCCTTGAGGCTCGTCGCGTTGCGCAGCGGCGAGACATAGCCCCAGAAGTGATAGAATCCGCTGGGCACCTGCGCCACGCCGTAGCCGTCGAACGTCGTGCCCTCCGGCAGGAGCTCGCCGGCCCAGTACGGCGAGTAGTCCAGCGGCGGCAGGTCCGCCGGGCGGCGCGTGGTCAGCGCCCGCGGCCGCCAGAAGCCGTAGTGCCCGGCGATGTCCTCGCTGCCAATGTGCTCGACGACGCGACGGCGCAGGTCGGGCGTGAAGTCGGCGGAGTAGAGGATTCGCCCCGGCGGGCGGTGGGCCGTCGTGTCGCGAAACGCCTGGAGGTCGGTCGTCATGTACGCTGTCTCCTGCCTGGAGCGTTCCCGAACATGTACCGCGGCGCCCGCCCGTCTGCACGAGCTTTTCCCGGGTCCCGCGGACGTTCTTGCCGCCCCGGCGCGTTCAAAGGACAATGGCATCCGGTGGCTCAGGGCCGGCAAAACGATCCGCGGGGGGGAGAGAGGTCGTAGCATGAGAAACCGTCGTCTTCAGGGACCCGCCAGGGGCATTCTGGTTGTGGTCATGTTGCTGGCCGCGGCCCAGGCCGCGCCGGCGGCGCGGAAGAAGGCCGCCATTCCAGACTTCACCCGAGGCGGCAAGCCGGAGGCCTATCACGATTACAACCTCGGGCCGACCGGCGCCCGCGGCTGGATCCACGGCATGGGCACGACCGACGCCGCCCGCCAGGTCCTCGTCACGGAAGTGGAGAAAGGCTCCCCGGCCGACGGGGTCCTGAAGACGGGCGACGTGATCCTCGGCGTGGACGGCAAGCCGTTCGACCGCGACGCCCGCAAGGCCTTCGCCGAGGCCGTCACCGAGGCGGAGAGGGCCGAGCGTGGCGGCAAACTCGCCGTCGTCCGCTGGCGCGACGGCAAGCAGGAGAGCGTGACGCTCACGCTGAAGGTCTTGGGCTCCCACAGCGACACGTCGGTGGTCTCCGACAAGACGCAACGGATCATCGAGGTCGGCTGCGAGCACCTGGCCCGCAAGGGCCTCGGCGGCGGGATCCAGGGGTACGTCAACGCCCTCGGTCTGCTGGCGACCGGCGAGAGGAAGTACCTGCCCCTGGTCAAGGCCCACGCCGACAGGATGAAAGGCCCCGCCGAGGGCATGGCGAGCTGGTACAACGGCTACGCCAACCTGTTTCTCACCGAGTACCACCTCGCCACGGGCGACCGCTCCGTCCTGCCGAAGGTCCGCGAGCTGTCGCGATCGCTGGCACTGGGGCAGAACGTCCTGGGCCTCTGGGGCCACGGCTATGCCGAGGCCGACGGCACGTGCAGCGGCTACGGGGCGCTGAACCAGGCCGGGCTCGTCTGCGCCGTCTCGCTGGCCCTGGCCGAGCGGTGCGGCATCGCCGACGGCGTGGTGAAGCTCGCCGTCAAGCGCTCCCGCCGCTGCTTCCGGTGGTACACCGATAAGGGCAGCATCCCTTACGGCTACCACGAGCCCTGGATGGAGCACGGCGCCAACGGCAAGAACGGGATCGTCGCGGTCTTCCTCGACCTGGCCGGCGACCCCGAGGGCGCGAGCTTCTTCTCGAAGATGTGCACCGCCGCCCCGGCCGCCGAGCGCGACAAGGGCCACACCGGCAGCTACTTCAACACGCTGTGGGGCCCGCTGGGCGCCGCGAGGGCCGGCGACCAGGCGGCCGCGGCGCACCTGAAGGAGCTGCGGTGGCTGTTCGACCTGGCCCGGCAGCCGGACGGTGGGGCGATCTACCAGGGCAACCCCGGCGGGGCGGGCGGGCACAAGCACGGCGGCTGGGACTGCACCGGCGCGCAGCTCCTGGCGTACTGCACGCCGCGGAAGAAGCTCTTCATCACCGGCAAGGGTGGCGGGGCGGCCGAGCAGATCAGTGGCCCGAAGCTCCAGGAGGTCGCCGAGGCGGGCAGGATCGACTACGAAAGCAAGACACCGGCTGAGTTGACGGCCCTGCTGGGCAGTTGGTCGCCGGTCGTGCGGATGCGGGCGGGCAAGGCCCTGGCCAAGAAGGGCGGGGACGTCGCGGCGCTGGTTCGCCTGCTGCGCGGCAACGACCGCTTCGCCCGATACGGCGCCTGCCGGGCGCTCGAGGCGATGGGCCCGGGCGCGAAAGACGCCGTCGGGGCCTTGATCGGCGTGCTCCAGGACAAGGACGTCTGGCTCCGCTGCCGGGCCGTGCGGGCCCTCGGCGGCCTCGGCGCCCCCGGCGCGATCGACCCGCTGCTGAGGGCGGTCGTCCGCGAGGACCGCGAGAACGACCCCCTCCAGCGCGTCCAGAACGACATCGGGCTGACCCTCTTCTACACCGGCTCGGCCATGGGCATCCGCACGTTCGTCAAGACCAACGAGGCCGCCCTGCTCGCCGCCGACCGCAAGCGGCTGATCCCCGCCCTGAAGGTCCTGCTGCTCAACGCCAACGGCCGCAGCCGCTCGGAAGTCGCACGCTTCTGCGAGAAGCTGCCGTGGGAGGACGTCCAGCATCTCCTGCCGGAGTTGATGCACGGCGCGAAGCACATGCCCCCCGGCTGCAAGATGTTCAGTTGGTACGCCGTGCTCTCGCCGTACGCCATCCTCTGCAAGCACGGGGTCAAGCAGGTGCTCGACGAAGGCGTCGCCGAATGGATGCTGCTCCACAACACCGGCGGCGCACAGCACCGTTGGCAGGAGAACGCCCTGGCGGGGCTCAAGATGTTCGGCAAGGACGCCCGCGGGTACCTGCCGCTCCTGACGAAGCTCGAACAGCACATCAAGAAGGTCGGCGAGGGCTACGGGCGCAAGTTCAAGGTCCACGAGGTCGTCCCGCCGCTGATCCCGCCGGTGCGCGAGGCCCTTCAGTCCGACAAGGGCCACGCCAGCCTGAGGAACACCAAGGTCCAGGTGCCCGGCCCCTCCGCCGTCAAGGGCATGGACACAATCGACCGGGAACGTTGAGGCAAGTCACACGCGAGGTGCAGGATGAAGCGCAGAATCAGTCGTCGAAGTTTTCTCCAAGCCGCCGCCGCGGGGGCGGGGCTGCTGGCGATGCCGCTGCGGGCGCGGGCCGCGGACACCGCGGGCGCTCCGGCCAAAAAGCCGCTGAACGTCGTGTTCTTCCTCGTCGACGACCTGGGGTACATGGACGTCGGCGCCAACAATCCCAGGACGTTCTACGAGACGCCGAACATCGACCGCCTGGCCGCCTCGGGCATGCGGTTCACCGACGGCTACGCCGCCAACCCCGTGTGCAGCCCCACGCGGTACAGTATCATGACCGGCAAGTACCCCAGCCGCGTCGGCGCGACGAACTTCTTCAGCGGCAAGCGCGCCGGGCGGTTCAACCCCGCCCCGCTGCACGACAACATGCCCCTCAGCGAGGTCACTGTTGCCGAGGCGCTCAAGGCCCGCGGCTACGCGACGTTCTTCGCCGGCAAGTGGCACCTCGGGCCCACCGAGGAGTACTGGCCCGAGAAGCAGGGATTCGATGTCAACAAGGGCGGCCACAAGGAGGGCGGCCCGTGGCGCGGGGGGAAGTACTTCTCCCCGTACGCCAACCCGCGCCTGCCCGACGGCCCGGCGGGCGAGCACCTGCCCGACCGGCTCTCCACGGAGACCGTGCGCTTCCTCGAGGCCCACAAGGACAAGCCCTTCCTGGCGTATCTTGCGTTCTACTCGGTCCACACGCCGCTGATGGGGCCCAAGGACCTGGTGGCGAAGTACCAGGCCAAGATCCAACGCCTCGGCCTGGAGGGCAAACCGGAATTCGCCAAGGAAGAGCAGGTCTCGCCCGGCAAGCAGCAGGGCGAGATGGCCCGCGACGTCCGCGTCCTCCAGAAGCACGCGGTGTACGCGGCGATGGTCGAGTCAATGGACCGCGCCGTCGGCAAGGTGCTCAAGAAACTCGACGAGCTGGGCCTTTCCGATCGCACGGCCGTGGTGCTGATGAGCGACAACGGCGGGCTGAGCACGTCGGAGGGCTCGCCCACGAGCAACCTGCCGCTGCGGGGGGGCAAGGGTTGGGTGTACGAGGGCGGCATCCGCGAGCCGTACATCATCCGCTGGCCCGGCGTGACGCGCCCCGGCAGCGTCTGCGACGTGCCGGTCATCAGCACGGACTTCTACCCGACGATCCTGGAGATGACCGGCTCGCCGCCTCGCCCGGCCCAGCACCTAGACGGCGTCTCGCTGGCCCCGCTGCTCCGCGGCGACGGGAAGCTCGACCGCGAGGGGCTCTACTGGCACTACCCCCACTATTCCAACCAGGGCGGCTTTCCCGGCGGGGCCGTCCGCATGGGCGACTGGAAGTTGATCGAGCGCTTCGAGGACGGCCGCGTGCACCTGTACAACCTGCGCGAGGACCTCGGCGAGCGGAACGACCTCGCCGACCGCCACCCCGACCGCGTGGCCGAGATGCGCGCCAAGCTGCACGCCTGGTACAAGCAGGTCGGCGCCAAGTTCCTCCAGCCCAAGCCCGGCGGCCCCGACCCCTGGCGGCCGTGAGACCATGGTGAGACCAGACATGACCGGACTATCGAAACTGCTGATGGCGGGGATGGCCCTGATCGGACTCCTGGGGCGCGGCTCTGCCGGCGAGCTGCGCCAGGTGCAGGAAGGCGTGCTCGTCGAGGACTTCGAGGACGGCGGGCTCGACCAGTTCGCCCCCGACGCTAAGCCCGGCCGGACCGACGCCTCCCTGCCGGCTGTGCTGGAGGTCGCCAAGGACGCGGGCAAGGGCGCCCTGCACCTGAAAGGGCAGTTCCACACCAGGGCGTATCTTCGCGACAGGACGTTCAAGGACTTCGCCCTCACCGCGCGCTTGAGGAAAGCGGGCGGCAGCTACGCCGGCCTGGTCGTGCGCGACCACTGGCGAGTCTACTTCCAGATGAAGTGCTTCCTCTCCCTCAACAGCGACGCGCCGGGCCTGCAATCCAAAGGCGAGCTGCTCAAGTCCGCCGAGACCTTCCCGGGGTATCACGACCTGAAGGTCATCTGCGCCGGGCCGCTCCTTCACGCCTACGTCGATGACAAGCTCATTTTCCGGCACAAGATCACGGCCGGCGAGGGCCGCCTGGGCGTCTACGCGCACGGCGGCGGCGAGGCCTGGTACGACGAGCTGCGCATCGAGACCCGCGTGGGCCCGGAGCACTACGTCCTCGTGGAGCCCCTGGCCCCGGAGGGCTGTCTCGTCTTCCCCCCGAGCGACGGCGTGAAGCTCGCGTTCCAGGTGAGCGACTACGGCGATTCGCCCCGGCAGGTGGCCCTGACTGCCTCGGTGAAGACCTGGCCCGGCGAGGCCGTCACGCGGGACGTCCGCCGGCTAGTCCGCACCGAAGCCGGCGGGCAGGTGACGGCGACGTTCGACATGGGCCGCATCGCGCCCGGGTTTTACCGGGTGGACCTCCAGGCATCTTCCGCGGGCAAGGAGGTCGGCCGGTTCGACGACCTCCCCCTGGCCGTCCAGCAGCGCGAGACCGGCACCTTCAAGGCCCCCGTGATCCCCATCGGGGCGTACTACAAGTACTTCAACAGCACCTCGCCCGTCTATCGGAACACCTACGCGCACGCGGCCGCGAGGGGCCTGAAGGACCACCACTTCAACGCCGTCGTGGCCGACCCGTCCTTTACGCGGGAGGTGGTGGACATCTTCCAAAGCTACGGCATCGCGACGATCGCCCGAGGGGAGGCCTTCCTGGACCACCCGGCCGCGATCGGCACGCTGACGAGCGACGAGCCCAAGCCGGATGAGATCGACCGGCTCCGGCAGGACTACGAGAAGCTCCGGGCCCGCACGGACAAGCCTTTCACGACCTGCATGGTCGGCGAGGGGATCGGCCTGGGCGGGCCCGGCGACCCCGTGGTGATGTGGAGGCAGCTCGCCCCGCCGCTGCGGTGCTTCCGATGGTACGGCGTCAAGAAGAGCTTCTACGGCCTCCTGCACGACGTGAAGTACAAGGGCTGGCTGCCGCTCTCGTCGGTGCTGCGGATCGCCGAGTCGTCCAGCGACACGCCGTACTGGTTCGTCCCGCCGGCCCTGGGCAAGACCGTCCACGAGGCCTACTACCACAAGCCCACCCCCGCCGAGACGAGGGGCCTGATGCACCTGGCGCTGGCCTACGGGGCCGACGGCATCCTCTTCTGGGCGTTCCAGAGCCACGGCAGTTGGCCCTGCTTCGTCGAGCAGAAGTCGCTGGCCCCCACGGACGGCAACTACGCCGCCGCGGCCGAGGTCGCCGCCAAGGTCGCCGCGCACGCCGAGCTGATCAAGTCGCTCGAGCACGCCGGGCTGGACATCCGCTGCCCGAGCCCCGTCGTGGACGCCGTGCCGCGCAAGGACGCCAGGGACGGCAAGCTGTACGTCTACGCCGTCAACCGGGACGCCAAGGCCCCCGCCTCGACGCGCCTGATGCTCTGGGCCGAGACCTGGCCCCTCACAACCGTTCGCGACATCTACGCCGACAAGGACCTCCCCTTCGAGCGCGACGAGGAAGGCTACTGGGCCATCCCCCTGACCCTCGCCCCCGGCGACGGCCGCCTCCTCGCCGTGAACCTGGCGGACAAGAAGTAGTCCAGCCCCCTCCCGCCCCCACCAACCCCGCGTCGGGCCCAAAAAGGTTCCAGGAACCTTTTTTCCGAAATCCAAGTTTTTGCTGGCGTTTTCGCGAAAAAGGCGAAAAAGGTTCCTGGAACCTTTTTTCCTGTTTTCTGCCCTGGAACCTTGTTTCTAGCGCTTGAGCTTGCGCTGGTCGAGGCGTTCGCCGGCGGGGCGACGGAGGGGGATGGTCAGGCCGCCCCCGGCCTCCAGCTCGTCGAAGAGCTGCTTCTTCATCGCCTCGATCCGCTCGGCGTAGGCCGGGACGCCGATCAGGTTGTGCCGCTCGTGCGGGTCGGTCTGGAGGTCGTAGAAGCCGTCCTGGTCCCACACGCCGTAGGTGAAGACGTACTTGTACCGGTCCGTGCGAATCGCCAGCAGCGTCGGCGTGGCCGGGAAGTTCCACTCCCAGTGGTACTCGTACAGGATGTGGTCGCGCCAGGGCACTTTCCGCCCGCAGAGCAGCGGCAGGAACGACCGCCCGTCCATCTTCGCGGCCTCGGGGGCCGTCACGCCGGCGGCGTCGAGCACCGTGGGCGCCACGTCGATGTTCTGGACCATTTGCGTGACGGTCGTGCCCGGCGCGATCAGCCCCGGCGCCCAGGCGAGCATCGGCACGCGGATGGACTCCTCGTAGGCGTCGCGCTTGTCGTAGAAGCCGTGCTCGCCGAGCGCGAAGCCGTTGTCGCCCATGTACACCACGAGCGTCGAATCGCTCAGGCCGGCCTCGTCGAGGCATTTCAGCACGCGCCCGAGGCCCTCGTCCAGCCCGTGGACCGTCTCGCAGTACTGGCGGTACAGGTTGTCGAACGACGGCACGGGGTCGTCGTCGTACTGGCCCGTCTCCATGTGATCGACGCCGTGGATGCTGTACCGCCGCTCGCGGACCCAACGCGGCTGGGTGCGGTAGTTGCGCTCCGTGTTGGCCATCGTGTCGGGGCGCTTGACGTCGGCCTTGGCGTACCGACCGCGGTGGCGTGGCGCGGGCAGGAACGGGTAATGCACCGCCTTGAACGACAGGTAAAGGAAGAACGGCCGGTCGGCCTTCTCGGGCGTTGCCGCCTGCTTCAGCCACGCCACGGCCTGGTCGGCCAGCACGTCGGTGGTGTAGCCGGTGAACTGCTTCCGTTCGCCGTTGACGTTCAGCACGGGGTCGAAGTACGTCCCCTGGCCCTTGAAGCTCGCCCAGTGGTCGAAGCCCGGGCGGGGGTCGTCGTGCTCGTGGCCCATGTGCCACTTGCCGACGAACGCCGTGCGGTAGCCGGCCTGCTGGAGGTACCGCGGGAAGAAGACCGTTCCCTCGGGGACCGGGCGCTGGTTGTCCACCACGCGGTGGTGGTGCATGTACTGGCCGGTGAGGATCGACGCCCGGCTGGGCGAGCACAGCGAGGTGCTCACGAACGCGTTGGCGAGGTGGGCGCCCTGGCGGGCCAGCCGGTCCATGGCGGGCGTCTCCAGGAAGGCCGGGGCGCCCTTCATGAAGCCCATGAAGTCGTACCGGTGGTCGTCGCTGAGGAGGAAGACGATGTTCCGCCGCTTGGGCTTGCCGGGCACCCCGGCGGCGCGGAGGGGTGCGGCCAGCCGGCGCGACACAGCCAGCGCCGCGGCGCCCAGGCCGAGGGACTTGAGGAAGCGGCGGCGGCTGTGCGCCGCCCCGCGTGGCTTCGCATTCGCGTTCATCTGCTGGTCTCCGCTGCGGGCCGGCGCCCGCGGGGGGTTATCGCTCGTATGAGTCGGCCATCACCTCGCGCTCGCTGGCGTCGTGCTCGCCGGCGAGCGTGTCGGCCCGGTCGGCCTTGCGGATCAGGAACGCCCACACCAGCCAGCCGCCGATCAGCGTGACGGCCAGGCCGATCGCCGCCGGCACCCA